>Ga0210394_10002383_pt1 | contig 25937 bp, 21 predicted proteins | sample IncBWC12MmetaG_FD_160121 | JGI IMG/M metagenome (GOLD analysis project Ga0210394, IMG submission 160121) | Forest soil microbial communities from Barre Woods Harvard Forest LTER site, Petersham, Massachusetts, United States - Inc-BW-C-12-M | ecosystem: Environmental > Terrestrial > Soil >...
ACGCCAACATCAACGTCGGCGGCCAGACCGTCAACATAGGCCCGCAATCGGTGGTGGTGCGCGGCGTCGGCCTGATCAGTTCGATGGATGCCATCCGCCACACCGTGGTCGCATCGAACGGCGGCACGCCGATCTACATCGGCGATGTCGCCGATGTGCACGTGGATCATCTGCCGCGGCTCGGGATCGCCGGCAATGATGCCGATGATGACATCGTCCAAGGCATCGTGCTGATGCGTCGCGGCGCGCAATCGGTGCCGACCATCAAGCGCGTCGAAGCCAAGGTCGACGAGATCAACAGCTCAGGCTTGCTGCCCCCAGGCGTGCGCATCGAGCGCATCTACGATCGCAGCGACCTGATCGCGATCACGACGCACACCGTACTTCACAACATGATTCTCGGCGTGCTGCTGATCTTCGTGCTGCAGTGGCTGTTCCTCGGGAATCTGCGCAGCGCACTGATCGTCGGCATGACCATTCCGTTCGCACTGTCGTTTGCGATCGGACTGATGGTTGTGCGCGGGGAATCGGCCAATCTGCTGTCAGTGGGCGCGATCGATTTCGGCCTGGTGGTCGACGCCACCGTCATTATGGTCGAGAACATCTTCCGCCACCTGGCCGAGGCGGCCGGCGGACGACGCGGCGCCGGCGCTTCGCGACTCGATGTCATGCGCGTGCCGAGCGGCTTCAGTGGTCGTTACGCCGTGATCGCGCTGGCCGCGGCCGAAGTGAGCCGCTCGATCTTCTTTGCGGCTGCCATCATCATCGCCGGCTTCGTGCCCCTGTTCACGCTCTCCGGGATAGAGGGCCATATCTTCGGCCCGATGGCCAAGACTTATGGCTATGCGATCGCCGGCGGCCTGCTCGCGACCTTCACGATCGCGCCGGCGCTGAGCGCACTGCTGCTGCGGGGGAAGATCCAAGAGACCGAAACGGCACTGATTCGAATCATGCGCCGGGTGTACGATCCCGCCATCGAGTTCGCGCTCGCCAACCGGGTGCTGACCCTGGGTGGGGGCACCCTGGTGATCGTGCTGGCATTGCTCGCCGTGCGTACCCTCGGCCTCGAGTTCCTACCGAAGCTCGAGGAGGGCAACTTCTGGATTCGCGCCACGCTGCCGACTTCGATCTCGATCGAGGAAGGCAACGGCTACGTCAATCGCATGCGCCACATCATCGGCTCGTACCCCGAGGTCCAGACGGTCGTGTCGCAGCACGGCCGGCCCGACGACGGTACCGACGCCACCGGCTTCTTCAATGCCGAGTTCTTCGTGCCGCTGAAGTCATTCGAAACCTGGCCGTCGGGCATGGATAAGGACAAGCTCACCGAGAAGATGACCGACGCGCTGACGCAGCAGTTTCCCGGGGTCGATTTCAACTTCTCGCAATACATCGAAGACAACGTCGAAGAGGCTGCCTCCGGCGTCAAGGGGGAGAACTCGGTCAAGATCTATGGCAACGATCTCGAAACGCTCGAGCGCACGGCCAACCAGATCGCCAAGATCATGGCCGATGTGCCTGGAATCACGGATCTGGCGGTGCTGCGCTCGCTCGGACAGCCGACGATCCGCATCGATGTCGATCGCGCCCGTGCGGCGCGCTACGGCCTTGCGCCTGGCGATGTCAACGCGGTGGTCCAGGCCGCCATCGGTGGCCAGTCGCCGGGCGATCTGTACGAACCGGGCAGCGATCGTCACTTTCCGATCATGGTCCGTCTGGCCGCCCCGTACCGCCAGAGCCTGGACGCAATCCGGCTGATACCGATCGCGGTGCAGAATCCCAACGGCAACGGCACCATCCCGGTGGCACTCGCGGACCTGGCCGACATCCAGTTGGTGTCTGGCGCCTCCTTCATCTACCGCGAACAGCAGGAGCGTTACGTACCCATCAAGTTCAGCGTACGCGGCCGCGATCTCGGTACCACGGTGCTCGATGCCCAGCACCGCATCGAAGAGCAGATCACGTTGCCGGGCGGCTATCGGCTCGAATGGGTCGGTGAGTTCGGCAACCTGCAGGAAGCGCTGGGGCGGCTCGAGATCGTGGTGCCGATTGCGATCCTGCTGATCTGCGTGCTGCTGTTCCTGAACTTCGGCTTGCTCAGCGACGTGCTGCTCGCCGCCAGCGTGATCCCGATGGCGATGGTGGGCGGCATTTTCGCGCTGTTCCTGACCGGCACCCCGTTCAGCGTCTCGGCCGCGATCGGCTTCGTGGCCTTGTTCGGCATCGCCGCGATGGACGGCATCCTCGTCATTTCCTATTACAATCTCAGCCTCGAGTACGGTGCCGATCGCCGCAGCGCCATCCGTGACACCTGCCGCACGCAGCTGCGACCGGTGATGATGACCTGCATCGTCGCCTGTGTCGGCCTGATACCGGCGGCGCTCTCGACCGGCATCGGCTCGCAGGTACAGCGGCCGCTGGCGCAGGTCGTGGTCGGCGGCATGCTGTTCGCACCGGTCCTGATCCTGCTGGTGATGCCGGTATTGATCGATACCTTCTCGCGCCGCACGCCAGTGACTGCGAACGATACCGGCGAGCCCGAAGGCGAGTCCGAATCGGGGAGCGGGTGATGCCCTGGCGCCGCACGCTGGCGCTGCTCGCCGCCGCGGCGTCGAGCAGCTGCGCGGTCGGACCCGATTTTCACCGGCCCGCCGCGCCGCAGACCGACCGTTACACGATGCAGCCGTTGGCGCCAAGCCTCATCGCCAATGAGACTCCAGTGGCGGAATGGTGGAAGGGATTCGGCTCGAGCGCGATCGACGCGCTGGTGCAACAGGCGTTGCGCGCCAACCCGAGCATGCAGGCCGCCGAGGCGACTTTGCGACAGTCACTCGAAAACGTCGCCGCGCAGCGCGGCAGCTACTTCCCGGTGATCCAGGCCGAGGGCAGTGCCACGCGCAATCGCGACGCCACGCAGGTGCTGTCACCGACGCTGACTTCCGGGGCCGTCACCTACTCTCTCTATACGCCGCAGGTCACGGTCAGCTTCGTGCCGGATGTGTTTGGCGGCAACCGTCGCCAGGTGGAATCACTGCAGGCGCTGGCGGACGCGAACCGCTACGAGTACGACGCCACCTATCTGACGCTGGTGGCGAATGTCGTCAGTGCCGCCATCCAGGAGGCCGGCTTGCGCGCGCAGATCCACGCCACGCAGCAGGTCATCGACCTGGAGCGCGAATCGCTCACCGTCATGCACGCGCAGTTGGATCTGGGTGCGATCGCCGAGGCCGACGTGCTCGCGCAGGAGGCGGCGCTGGCGCAGATTGAGGCGACGCTGCCGCCGCTGCAGAAAGCCATGGACCAGCAGCACGATCTGCTCGCGGCTCTGACCGGGCAGTTGCCCGGCGATGCGAGCGATGTGCCGATCGAGCTCGACCAGCTGCAATTGCCGGCGGAACTTCCGGTCGGTGTGCCCTCACGGCTGGTCGAGCGCCGGCCGGACGTGCGCGCTGCCGAGGCGCAGCTGCACTCCGCAACCGCCGCGGTGGGAGTGGCGATCGCCAACATGCTGCCGCAGATCACGCTCACGGGCCAGATCGGCAACGTCGCCACCAACGGCTCGCAAATCTTCTCCGGCATGAACGAGTTCTGGACAGCCGGCGCCTCATTGACGCAGACGCTGTTCGCCGGTGGCACGCTCTACCACAAGGAGCGCGCCGCGCGCGCGGGCATCGACATCGCCGGTGCACAGTATCGGCAAGCGGTGCTCACGGCATTTCAAAATGTCGCCGATGCGCTGCGTGCGCTGGCGGCGGATGCGGACGCGGTGCGGCTACAGGAGCGCGCCTACCAGGCCTCGAGCGCGAGCCTCGAGATCACGCGCCAGCAATTCGGGCTCGGCGCGGTCAGCTATCTCGCGCTCATCAATGCGCAGCAGAGCTACCAACAGGCCATCATCGGCCGCGCACAGGCACTCATGAACCGCTATGCCGACACCGCCGCGCTCTGCCAGGCGCTCGGCGGCAGCGCGCCCGAGCGACCTGAGAAGTTACGTTAAGTTCAAGCACCAGGCTATTGCAGCAGAAGTCATCGAGTCGTCACGGATCGGCCATCTTGCTGTCATGCGACGGCGGCACCATGCGCGCGGGTAAGGCAGTTCAGGGGCTCGATCATCCACGTCCGCAGCGCTTTCGTCTCTGACATCCACCTCGGTTCGCGCGAATGCCGGGCCGACCTGGTGCTCGACTTCCTGCGGCACGTGCAGATGGATCAGCTGTTCCTGGTCGGCGATATCGTGGATATCTGGAGCCTGCGGCGCAGCTTCTACTGGCCGCAGACTCACAACGATGTGCTGCGCACCATTCTCGGCAAGACCAAGCATGGCACCCGCGTCATCTATGTACCCGGTAATCACGATGAGCAGCTGCGGGAGATCTGCGGCAGCAGCTTCGGCAATCTCGAGATTCATCGCGAGTACGTGCACACCACCCTGCGCGGTCTGCAACTGCTGGTCATGCATGGCGATGAGTTCGACGGCGCCGTGCAGTGCAGCCGCTGGCTGACCGCACTCGGCTCGGGACTCTACGATGTGACGCTCGGCGCCAATCGGCTGCTCAACGCTTTTCGCCGCCGCTTCGGCTATCCCTACTGGTCGTTGGCCGGTTATCTGAAAAGCCGCGTCGGCAATGCCATGAAATACGTCCATGGCTTCGAACAGGCCGCCGGCGAGGCGGCCCGCCGCCGCGGCGTCGACGGCATCGTCTGCGGCCACATTCATCGGCCCGAGATCGTCGAGCTCAACGGCATGCTCTACTGCAACGACGGCGATTGGGTCGATAGCTGCACGGCGCTGATCGAGGACCGCGGCGGCGAGCTCGAACTCTGGCATTGGAACGACGTCGGGACCGCTGTGCGTCCCGCGGTCGCGCCGCGGGCGGTACCTGCCGCTGCCTGACTTCTCACGGCCGCTAGTCGAATTCAGTCGGCAAGCCGGCCTCGCGCCGATGCGCGAACATGCGCTCGATCTGTCGCGGGTTGGTACGGCCTAGCGATAGCGGCGGCAGCTGCTCGAGCGGGAAGAATTCCACGCCACTGGTCTCGAGGCTGGTTCGCGCCTCGCCGCCGGTCAGCTCGCAGATGAAGAACAGCTTATAGATGGAGTAGGGCAGCGGGTTACGGTGACCCTGGCGGTGGTAGTCGTAAACAGCGGCGAGCTTCAGCGCCCGTGCCTCGAATCCCGACTCCTCGCGGATTTCACGCTCGACGCACTCGCGGGCCGATTGATTCACGTCGGCCCAGCCGCCCGGCAGCGTCCAGCCGCCGTCGCTGACTTCCTGCACCAGGAGTATGCGCTGATCGCGAAACGCCGCGCCGCGCACATCGACCTTGGGCGTCGCGTAGCCGGCTTCCTGCGCGAACATCGATTCGATGCGCTCGAGTTCCACGCCTGAACCCCGCGAGAACATTTCGGCCGCGATGCCACGCAGGCGCTGATAGCGCTCGAGATCGTAGGGATCCCGAGTGAATGCCAGCCCGGTTTGAGCGATCGCCTGCAGCTCGCGGGCCCAGAGCAGCCACTTCGGCTCGTCCATAGGGTTCTCGGCGGAAAGGTTGTAGAGTCGGGGCTCACTCGCGCTCACCGTCGGAGTCTCCCATGAAGCAAACCGCATCGGCTATCTGGTCTGGTGATCTCAAGCATGGATCGGGGGCGCTCTCGACGCACAGCGGCGTGCTCAAGGAGACGCCCTATTCCTTTGCCACCCGGTTTGAGGGCGCCAAGGGCACCAATCCCGAAGAGCTGATAGCCGCGGCGCATGCCGGCTGCTTCACCATGGCCCTGTCCGCCAAACTCGGGGTCGCCGGGTTCCAACCTAAGCGACTGGCGACCTCGGCGACAGTCTCGCTCGAGCTCGTGGCCGGCGATTGGAGCATCACCACCATTCACCTCGAGAACGAGGCCTGGATACCGGGAATCAGTGCCGAGAAATTTGAGCAGATCGCGGCCGACGCCAAGGCGAATTGCCCGGTGTCCCGACTGTTGAAGGCCGAAATCTCGCTGCACGCCAAACTGATGGGCGCTGCGTCCTGATCACGCCCGGGCGCTGCTTGGATAGGGCGCTGCTTGGACAGCGCACCCTCCCGGCAATCGCCCGGGCGACCCGCTCAATGCGAGTGGCGGTGCCGGTGATGCCGATGATGTCGGTGATGCGCCCCGTGCTGCCCCATGCTGGTGTCAGACAGCGAGGAGCCGAGACCCGCGGTCGCGGCGTCAGCCGATGCAAGCATCGGAGCACCGAACAACGTAGCGGCCAGGACGGCCAGAGCAGTCAGCTTGAACTTCATAAGTCTCAGTCATCCTTCAGTTGGTGATACAAAGCCCGCATTCGGGCGCCGCGTAGTTTAACGGCGCAGCTGCTGCAAGTGCGAGCAATACCATTGATAGGTTGCCGCCAGACCATCCGCCAGCGCGATTTTCGGGCGCCAACCCAGGGCGGTCAGCCGCGAAGTATCGAGCAACTTGCGCGGCGCGCCATCGGGTTTGGAGCGATCAAAGCGGATCGCGCCTCCGAATCCAACCGTGTCGGCGACCAAGCGTGCGAGCTCGGCGATACTGAGATCCTCGCCCCAGCCGACATTGATCCACATTTCGCCGGCGTAGTGCTGCATCAGGTAGAGACATGCGTCCGCGAGATCCTCCACGTGCAGGAACTCGCGCCGTGGCGCGCCGGTGCCCCAGACTTGGACCGCAGCCGCCCCCGCGAGCCTGGCTTCGTGGCACTTGCGCATCAGCGCCGGCAAGACGTGCGAGGTCTGCAGATCGAAATTGTCACCGGGACCGTAGAGGTTCGTCGGCATGGCACAGATGGCATCGAAGCCATACTCGCGCCGGTAGGCCTGGCACATTTTCAGACCGGCGATCTTGGCAATGGCATACCACTCGTTGGTGGGCTCGAGTGGCCCGGTCAATAGGCACTCTTCCTGCATCGGTTGCGGCGCTTCACGCGGATAAATGCAGCTCGAGCCGAGAAACAGCAATTTCCGGGTCCCGTGGCGGTATGCGGCGTCGATGATATTGGTCTGAATCTGCAGGTTGTCGCGCAGGAAAGCGGCCGGATGGCTGCGGTTGGCCTCGATTCCGCCGACCTTCGCCGCCGCCAGGAAGACGAAGTGCGGACGCTGCTCGGCAAAGAAATTCTCGACCGCCGCAGCGGACCGCAGATCGAGCTCGGCGCGGGTTCGCAGCAGCAGAACACCGGCTCCGGCTGAACGCAGCCGGCGCACGATCGCCGAGCCCACCAGGCCCTGGTGTCCGGCGACGAAAATCGGTGCATCGAGCAGCGCCGCGTTCATTCGCGGGATTGGTACACCTTGAATCCCTGGCGCAGCATGAGCGCATCGCGCTGCGCCAGATCGAGGTCTGCGGTCACCATCTCGTTCACGAGGGTCGCGAAGTCGATTTCAGGCTTCCAGCCCAGCCGCTCTCGCGCCTTGCTGGCGTCCCCGAGCAGCGTGTCGACTTCGGTCGGGCGGAAGTAGCGCGCATCGATCTTGATGAGCGTGCGGCCGCTCTTGCCATCGACGCCGCGCTCCTCGAGGCCCTCGCCATGCCATTCGAGGCGCATGCCCAGTGCCAGCGCCGCCAGCTCCGCGAACTCGCGCACCGAGTGTTGCTCGCCCGTGGCGATTACGAAATCCTCCGGCAGGGGCTGCTGCAGCATGAGCCATTGGGCGCGCACGAAGTCGCGGGCGTGACCCCAATCGCGCAGCGAGTCGAGATTGCCCAGAAATACGCAATCCTCGAGACCCGCGCGCACGCGCGCCAGGCCGCGCGTGATCTTTCGCGTCACGAAGGTCTCGCCGCGGATCGGCGACTCGTGGTTGAACAGGATGCCGTTGCAGGCGTAGAGCCCATAGGCTTCGCGATAGTTGACCGTGATCCAGTAGGCATAGACCTTGGCGGCGCCATAGGGAGAGCGTGGATAAAACGGCGTGGTCTCGCGCTGGGGCACCTCGTGGACTTTGCCGAACATCTCCGAGGTGGAGGCCTGGTAGAAACGGGTCCTGGTCCCGAGTCCGAGGATGCGAATCGCTTCGAGCACCCGCAGCGCGCCGAGCGCATCCGAATTCGCCGTGTACTCGGGTGTCTCGAACGAGACACCGACGTGGCTTTGCGCGGCGAGATTGTAGATCTCGTCCGGCTGGACCTGCTGGATGATGCGAATCAGGTTGCTGGCATCGGTAAGATCGCCGTAGTGCAGGTGCAGGCGCACGCCGCGCTCGTGCGGATCCTGGTACAGGTGATCGATGCGGTCGGTGTTGAAAGAGGAAGCGCGCCGCTTGACACCGTGAACCTCATAGCCCTTATCGAGCAGCAGCTCGGCAAGGTAGGCACCATCCTGGCCCGTAATGCCGGTGATCAAGGCTCGTTTCATGCGCGCGGCTCAGTGGACTTAGTTGTTCAGCCTAGCCTGCTTTGGCTACAGCAGCAATTGGGCCGGCGACGGCGCTCAGCTCCGCGCCGCGCGGCACCTGCGGCGGCGTCTCCTGCTGCAGCACCATGACCGCGCGCAGACCGGGGTGGTTGTCCTCCAGCTGCAGCGCGCTGCCGTGCAGCCGGGCCACGGCGTCGACCAGGCTCAGCCCAAGGCCCACGCCGGGCGTGCCGCGGCTGGCGTCACCGCGATAGAAGCGCTCGATCACCTTCGGCCGCTCGGCATCGGGAATACCGGGACCGGTATCGGCGACCGTGACCCCGACGGAGTGACTGAGTCCGCGGCGGACTTCGACGCGGATGCTGCCGCCTTCGGGCGTGTACTTGAGCGCGTTGTCGATCAGATTGCCGAGCGCCTGTGCCAGCAGCACCGGATCGCCGCGAACCGGAGACGGTCCGTTGCTGCTCACGGACAGTGTGCAATTTTTGAGCTCGGCGGCAGGCTGGTAGAACTCGACGGCGTTGGCCGCAACCTCGGCCATATCGAGCGCAATGAATCCCGAGCGACGCATGCCGCTGTCGATCTCGGCCAGGCGCAGCAGCGCGTTGAACAATCGGATGACGCGATCGACGTCGGCCACGGCCGCTTCGAGCTCGGTGAAAGTCTGCTCGACCGAGGGCCGTGTAAGCGACAGCTCCTCGAGGCGCGAGCGTAGCTCCGCCAGCGGCGTGCGCAGATCGTGCGCAATTGCGTTGGATACGTTGCGTACGCCGTGGATCAGCTGCTCGATCTGTTCGAGCATGCCGTTGATGGTCTGCGACAACGTATTGAGCTCATCGCCACTTCGATCGGTGTCGAGGCGGCGGCTCAGGTCACCCTGGATGATTGCCGAGACCGTCTGACGAATGCCGTGGATGCGGTCGAGCAGCGCGCGCCGGATCAGGATGCCGCCGAGCGTTCCGAAGATCGACAGTATGCCGACGGCGCCGGCCAGCGCGTACCAGAACCGATGCTCGAGCGGCTTGTAACGCGCCAGATCGCGGCCCACCAGCAGGTTGTAGCCGCCCGGCAGAGCCGCATAAACGAAATCGGCACTCGTGAGGTGACCGCCAGATTCGACATCGATGGTGTAGCTGCCGGAGTTCGCCGGCACATTCGCCGGCCAGGTGTTCAGGTTGCCGGCCAGCGGCCGGAAGGATGCGTCGCTCAGCAGCAGAAAGCGCTCATTCGGGATATTGAGGCCGATGCGGGTATCGATGTAGCGGATCAGTCCCGGGGCGCCCTCGCGCCGGAACACATCGGTGAGTCGCTGGGCATCCGCCTGCAGGATCTCGGCGCGACCATCCTGCATGGTTACGCGCCAGGCGTACCAGATCGGGGTGGCAAACAGCGCCAGCGCGGCCATACCTAAGCTGATGTAGCCGACCGCGAGGTTCAGTGCCGATGAACGCATGAACAAGTACATCCACGGTCAATTAAACAGCAACCGGTCATCGCTGCGCCACCCAGGCGGCTAGTCGTGCGCCGTCATGGTGTAGCCGGCATTGCGCACGGTGCGCAGCAACGGCCGCTCGAAATCCGCATCGATCTTCTGCCGCAGCTTGCTGATGTGCACGTCCACTACGTTGGTCTGCGGATCGAAGTGATAGTCCCAGACGTTCTCGAGCAACATAGTGCGCGTCACCACCTGGTCGGCGTGCCGCATCAGGTACTCGAGCAGCTTGAATTCCCGCGGCTGCAGCACGATGCTGCGATCGCCGCGCGTGACCTTGCGCGTCAGCAGGTCGACCCGCAGGTCGCCAACCTCGAGCTTGGTCTGGGCTCCCTCGCCCTGCGCGCGCCGCGTCAGCGCATCGAGCCGCGCCAGCAGCTCGCCGAAGGCGAACGGCTTGGTCAGATAGTCGTCGCCGCCGCTGCGCAGCCCGCGGATGCGTTCATCCACCTCCGATAATGCGCTCAGGATCAGAATCGGCGTGCGCTTGCCCGATTTGCGCAGCGCTTCGATGATCGCCAGACCGTCGATGTCGCCCGGCAGCATGCGATCCATGATGATCACATCGTAGGGCTCACTGGCAGCCAGGAACATGCCATCGCGGCCGTTGGCGGCATGGTCGGCGGTATGACCGGATTCCTTGAGCCCCTTGATGACGAACTGCGTTACGCGCTCGTTATCCTCGACCAGCAAGACCTTCATGATGCCCCCTGAATCAAGCCGTTGCTCACCGCCCCGCCCGACTGCTGCCCGGCCGCGCGCTGTCGCCGACGTGCACCGGTCAGCCGGTCGAGATACAGGTAGATCACCGGCGTGGTGAACAACGTCAATGCCTGGCTCATCAGCAGGCCCCCGACCATCGTGAAGCCGAGCGGCCGGCGCAGTTCCGATCCCGTGCCCTGCCCGAGCATCAGGGGCACGGCCCCCAGCAGCGCCGCCATCGTGGTCATCATGATCGGACGGAAACGCAGCAGGCAGGCCTGCCGAATCGCCGCTTCTGGCTCCAGGTGCTGATCGCGCTCGGCCTGTATGGCAAAGTCGACCATCATGATGCCGTTCTTCTTGACGATACCGATCAGCAGGATGATGCCGATCAGCGCGATCACCGACAGATCGAAGTGGAAGATCAGCAGCACCAGCAGCGCACCGACACCGGCCGACGGCAGCGTCGAGAGGATCGTCAGCGGATGGATGTAACTCTCGTAGAGCATCCCGAGGATGATGTAGACCGCCACCAGCGCGGCGAGGATCAGATACGGTTCGGACTTGAGCGAGCTCTGAAATGCCTGCGCGGTTCCCTGGAAACTGCCGGCAATCGTCGCCGGCATGCGGATCGCCGCCGCCGCACGCGTGATGGCCGTGACGGCATCGCCGAGCGCCGCGCCGGGGGCCAGATTGAACGAGAGCGTGACCGCCGGAAACTGTCCCTGATGGTTGATGGACAGGGAGGTGACGTGCTGGGTGTCGTACTTGACGAAGCTCGACAGCGGCACCATCTGATTCGTGACCGGAGACTTGATGTAGATCTTGGAGAGTGTCTGCGGGTCGGCCTGCAGCGCGGGGGTGACCTCGAGGATCACGTGGTAGCTGTTGAGCTGTGTGAAATACTGCGTGACCTGGCGCTGTCCAAACGCATCGTCGAGTGTCTGATCGATCAGTGACGGCTGGATGCCGAAGCGCGCGGCCTGGCTGCGATCGATCGAGAGTGACACCATCGTGCTCTCGGTCTGCTGATCGGAGGCTGCATCGCGCAGCTGCGGCAGCTTCTGCAGCTGCGCCAGCAGCTTCGGTGCCCAGGCGTTGAGCTCGTTGATGTCGGCGTCCGTCAGCGTGTACTGATACTGGGTGCGGGTGGTGCGGCCGCCGACGTTGAGGTCCTGCGCAGACTGCAGGAACGCCGTGGCTCCTGGAACCTGCGACAGCTGGCGGCGCAACCGGGTAACGATCTGATCGGAACTCGCCTTGCGCTGATCGCGCGGCTTGAGTCCCAGGATCAGGAAACCGGTATTGACCGGCCGGTTGCCGCCGATGAAAGCGCCGTAACTGGCGACATCCGGATCGCGCGCGATGATGTCCGTCAGTAGATGCTGGCGGCGCACCATCTCACTGAAGGATATGTCCTGCGGCGCATCCGACAGGCCGACGATGATGCCCGTGTCCTGCTGTGGGAAGAAGCCCTTTGGAATCACGACATAAAGCACGATCGTGAGCGCCACTGTACAGATGAAGGTGGCCAGCGTCGCTGGCTGATGCCGCAGCACGAAATCGAGGCCGCGCCGATAGCCCTCCAGCAGCCGATCGAACCCGCGCTCGATGAACATGTAGGCACGCCCGTGCTGCACGTGCTTTTCATCGCGCAGAAAGATCGCGCACATGGTCGGCGACAGTGTCAACGCCACGAACGCCGACACCGCGATGGTCATCGTCAGCGTGATCGCGAACTCGCGGAACAATCTGCCGACGATGCCGCCCATGAGCAGCAACGGGATGAACACCGCCACCAGCGAGATGCTGATCGAGAGGATCGTAAAGCCGATCTCGCCCGCGCCCTTGAGCGTGGCCTCCAACGGCGACAGCCCGTCTTCGATGTGGCGATAGACGTTCTCCAGCATGACGATGGCGTCATCGACCACGAAGCCGACGGCGATGGTCAGTGCCATCAGTGACAGATTGTCGAGGCTGTAGTGCACCGTCAGCATCAGGGCCGCGGTCGCCAGCAGCGACAACGGCACGGTGATGCCGGGAATGATCGTGGCCCAGGCGTTGCGCAGGAACAGGAAGATCACCATCACCACCAGCGCGATGGTCAGCAGCAGTGTGAACTCGACATCGCGCACCGAGGCCTTGATGGTGGTGGTGCGATCCGCCACGCTGTCGACCTTGATGGACGGCGGTACCGACAGCAGCGCCTTGGGAAGCTGATCCATCACACGCTGCTGCGTGGCGATGACGTTGGCGCCCGGCTGCTTGTAGATGAGCAGCAGAATGCCGAGCTTGCCGTTCTGCCAGCCCATGAGCTGGTTGTTCTCGGCCGCATCCACGGCGACGCCGATGTCGCGGATCCTGACCGGTGCACCGTTCTTGTAGGCGATCACCACATCGTTCCAGGGTGCGGCCTTCTCGAGCTGGTCGTTGTCGTAGATGGCGAAGTTGCGCAGCGTGCCGTTGATCGATCCTTTCGGTGCATCGACCGTGGCCGCGGTGATCACGTTGGCGATGTCTTCGAGCTGAATGCCGAGCGAGGCAATCTTGACCGGATCGACCTGTACCCGCACCGAACGCTTCTGCTGGCCGCCGATTTGCACCTGCCCCACGCCGGATATCTGCGACACCTGTTGCGCAATGACATTCTCGGCATAGTCGTCGACTTCGGTCAGCGGCAGCACGTCCGAGTGCACGGCCAGGATCAGGATGGCCTGGTCGGCGGGATTGACCTTGCGGTAGAAGGGCGGCTGCGGCAGGGTCTTCGGTAACTGGCCGCCGGCGGCATTGATCGCAGATTGCACGTCCTCGGCGGCCGCGTCGATGTTGCGGTCCAGATCGAACTGCAACGTGATCTGCGTATTGCCGAGAATGTTGGTCGAGGTCATCTGCGACAGACCCGGGATCTCGGCAAACTGAAATTCCAACGGCGTCGCCACGGAAGTCGCCATGGTCTCCGGACTTGCCCCCGGCAGATTGGTGTTGACGACGATGGTCGGAAAGTCCACTTGCGGCAGCGGCGCCACGGGCAACAGCGGCCAGGCGACGATGCCGATCAACAGAATGCCGCCCATCAGCAGCGACGTCGCAATCGGACGCCGTACGAACGGTTCCGAGATGCTCATGGCGCGGCGCGCGAGGCGATCGGCGGCTCCGCTGCGCTGAGCACTCGAATGCGCGCACCCGGCTGCAACCGGTACTGGTTATTGATGACCACGCGCTCGCCGAGCTTGAGTCCATCGGTCACGACCACGACGCCTTCGCTGTCGACCCCGGCCTTGAGCGCTCGCGCTTCGACCGTCGAGTCGCTCCTGACCACGTAGGTAAAGAGCCCATCCGGACCGTGCTGGATGGCGGCCGAAGGCACGGTCATGACACCCTGTTGCTGCTGCACCAGCAACCGGACGTTCACGAACTGTCCCGGCCAGAGCGTGCTGTGCTGATTCGGAAACACGGCCTTCAGCCGCATGGTCGCCGTGCTGGGGTCGATCTGGTTGTCGATCAGGCTCAAGGTGCCGGTGTCGAGCTCGGTCTGATTGTCGCGCGACAGCGCCGTGACCTGGACCGCGCCGGCTCCGAGCGCGCGACTGACCGGCAACAGGTCGTCTTCGGGCAAGGTAAAGACGATCGTGATCGGCTGCATCTGGGTGACCACGACGATGCCGGTCGTATCGCTGGCATGCACATTGTTGCCGGGGTCGACCTTGCGGATGCCGGTGCGGCCATCGATCGGCGAAACGATGCTGGTATAGTCGAGCTGCGTGCGGGCATTGTCGATGATCGCGCGGTCGACCTTGAGCTGCGCCTGCAGCTGCGCGACCAGCGCGCGCTGCTGATCCACTGTCTGCTTGCTGGCGAGATTCTGCGGCGCCAGCATGAGGTAGCGCTCGAGATCGCTCTTGGCGCTGTCGAGCTGCGCGCCGTCCTTGGCCTCGGTCGCGACCGCCTGATCGAGTGCCGCCTGATTCGGACGCGGGTCGATCTGCGCCAGCAGCTGCCCCTTCCGGACCATCTGGCCCTCGACGAAGGCGACACGCCGCAATTCACCATCGACGCGGGCCGTGATGTTGGCGGTGTAGAAGGCCTGGACGTTGCCGAGACCTTCGAGATAGACCGGTACCGTCGCCCGCGTGACCAACGCCGTCTCGACCGGCACGCCGTTGGGCACCGCCGGAGGACCGGCCGCGGTGGCCGGCTCGCGCGTGAACCACGCGGCCGCGCCCACGAGCCCGGCCAGGCCCAGCGCGGCGATCGCAAGATTGCGGCGCGGACCATTCACGGCACCTGCTCCCGGCGCGCCGGTTGCGCCTGCGATAGGTGCCAGCCGCCGCCGAGCGCCTGATAGAGATTGAGCAACGCCTGCGTATGCGCGAATTTCCCCTGTACCAGCGCGTCCTGGGCCGCGAACAGCGCCGTCTCGGTATTCAGCATGGTCAGTACGTTGGTCGTGCCGGCCTGAAACTGCAGCTGCGCGAACTCGAACGCGCGACGCGCCTTGTCGGCGGCATCCTGCTGGCGCAACTCCTGATCGGCACTCTGCTGTGCCGCAATCAATGCGTCCTCGACATTGCCGAGCGCGGTCAGGACGGTCTTGTGATAGCCCGACAACAGCTCGGCGTAGCGCGCGTTGCTGTACTGGTACTGGCCCGCCAGCGCGCCATGATCGAAGATCGTCTGGGTCACACCAGCCGACAGCGTGAACACGCGCGTCGCGGGCGAGAGCAACGTACCGAGCGCCGCGCTCTCATAGCCGCCGCTCGCGGTGAGATCGACGTTGGGAAAGAATGCGGCGCGCGCAGCCGCAATGTTGGCGTTTGCCTCGACCAGCTGCGCCTCGGCTTCGGCAACGTCGGGGCGGCGCGCCAGCAACTGTGACGGCAGTCCCGCCGAAACGGCCGGCAGGGTCAGGGCGTCGAGACTGCCGGCGCTGGACTCGAGTTGCTCGGGCGGCTGTCCGGTCAGAATCGCGAGTGCATCGATGCTCTGCCGCAACTGCTGTCTGAGTGGCGGAATCGATGCATCGACCGTTGCCACGGTCGTGGCCTGCTGCGCCACGTCGAGTGCGGTCGCGGTGCCGACACTGGCTTCGAATTCGAGGTCCTTGAGTATGGTCTGCGCATTGTCGAGATTCTGCTGTGCGACCTGCAGCCGGTCGTTGAATTCGAGCACTTCGAAATAGCTCATCGCGACACTGGTTACCACCGTGAGTACCACGGTTTCACGATCAAAGCGGCTGGCCTTCGCGGCCGCGAGCGCGGCCCGATGCAGGTCGCGGTTTCTGCCCCAGAAGTCGACCTGGTAGCTGGCGGACAGGCCGGCATCGACCAGGTTGAAAGTGCTGTACGGGCCGCCGCCGGCCGGCGGCGCACGTTCACGCGTAGCGCCCGCGTCGGCCGTGAGGCTCGGCAGCAGCGCCGCGCCTGCGATGCGCGCCTGCGCATCGGCTTCGAGCACCCGTGCCATGGCCGCGCCGATGTCATCGTTGGCGTTCTGCGCCCGTGCGATGTAGTCGTTGAGTTGGTCGGAGCCGAAGCCCTTCCACCACTCACGCGTGGGCTCCGCCGCCTGCAGATCGGCAGGTGGCGTGCTCCAGGCCGCCGGCAGTGGAACTTCGGGGCGTCGATAGGAGGGACCAAGACTGCAGGCGGTCACGCCTAGCATGACCACGCAAATAACCCACCAGCGTGGCAAGCCCCGGTCTCGCATAGGCATGAGCACACCCTACAGTTGCGGCGATTAATCTGGGGTGTGCGGAATATTAAAGGAATTTAATCTTGCCTGAGCCGTGGCTTCAAGCCGCCGCAGCAGCCGATCCAGCCGCATGATGTCAGCCTTCTCGAACCCGTGCAGCAGCCGCGCCTCGTGATCGAGCGCCAGTGGCACGATATCCCGATACATGCGCGCGCCGGAACGAGTCAGTGCCAGGCGATGAGAGCGGCCGTCGGCACTATTGGGCAGGCGACGCACGAAGCCGCGTCGCACCAGGCCCTGCGCAGCCCGCATCACGGTCACCTTGTCCATGACAGTGCGACCGCAGAGCGCCTGCTGCGTTAGCGGGCCCTCGTCCGCGAGCACCGCAATCAATCGCCACTGCGGGATCTTGAGCCCAAACTGGCGCTCGTAGGCGCGGGCGATCACGCGCGAGACCGCGTTTGCAGCCACCGACAACCGGTACGGCAGATAGTCCTGCAGCCGGAGCGCGCGTCGGGGGTTACTCCGCATCGGGCTGTGCCGCCGGGGCTGCAGCGGCGAAGGCTGACAGGCGCGTGCAGTTCTCGTGGATGCGCCTCAATGTTGGATAACCGTCCAGCGGCAGGTGCACGCGCTGGGCATTGGCCATCTGCGGCACCAGGCAGCAGTCGGCCAGCGAAGGTGTTTCGCCGTGGCAGTAGGTTCCGGTTCGTGCACTGCCTGCAAGCTGGCGCTCGAGCGCATCGAATCCTTCTCGGATCCAGTGGCGCGCCCATTCCTCCCGCTGCGCATCGTCACGATCGCAGGCCGACTTCAGGTAGCGCAGCACCCGCAGATTGTTCAATGGATGGATATCGCAGGCGATGCTGAGCGCCAGCGCGCGCACGCGTGCGCGCGCGGCAGCCTCCGCGGGCAACAGCGGCGGCGCGGGATGGGTCTCCTCCAGATACTCGATAATGGCCAGCGATTGCGTGATCGTAGCCGCGCCGTCCTCGAGTACCGGCAGCAGACGCGCGGGATTGAGGTTCGCGAACGATTCCGCGTGCTGTTCGCCGCCGCCGCGCAGTAGATGCACCGGCACGGCCGCGTACTCGAGACCCTTCAGGTTCAGCGCGATGCGCACGCGATAGGCCGCCGAGCTGCGAAAATAGGTGTACAGACGCAGTGCAGTCATGGACTCCTCACATCTGCGCAGGCATTACCCTGCCGCGCGCTTCGCCGAAGCCGATGCGCGCGGCGCCGCCGCGCGCGCAATAGCCGCGCAGAATGATCGCATCACCGTCCTCGAGAAAGCAGCGCTGCTCGCCGTTCTCGAGCCGCACGGGCTCCTTGCCGCCGCGCGACAACTCGAGCAGCGAACCCGCCTCGGACGGCTCCGGGCCCGACTGTGTGCCGGTGCCGAGCAGGTCGCCGCTGCGCAAATTGCAGCCATTGACGCTGTGATGCGCCAGCAACTGCGCGATGGTCCAGTAGGCATGACGGAAACTGGTGTGTGACAGCCGTACTGGGCCCGAGCCTGCGCCGCGCATCGCTTCAGTCTCGAGCAGCACTTCAAGCTGAATGTCGAACGCACCGCCATCGCGCACGCTTCGGTGCTCGAGATAGGCCAACGGCTGCGGATCGTCTGCGCCGCGCGTCCACGGCACACGATACGGCTCGAGCGCCTCGAGCGTCACGATCCACGGCGAGATCGTGGTGGCGAAATTCTTGGCCAAAAACGGGCCGAGGGGCTGGTATTCCCACGCCTGCAGATCGCGCGCCGACCAGTCGTTCAGCAGGCACAGGCCGAACACGTGCGATTCCGCCGCATCGATCCCGATGCGCGTTCCGAGCGCGTTGCCGCGACCCACGAACACGCCGAGCTCGAGCTCGTAATCGAGGCGGTGGCTGCGATCCAGCACCGGCGCTTCCCCGGTCGCGGGGAGCCGCTGGCCCATCGGCCGCAGAAACGCCTGCGGCGACACGGCGATCGATGAGCAGCGGCCGTGATAGGCGATCGGCAGCCAGCGGTAGTTCGGCATCAGAGGCTGATCGGGGCGGAACAGGCGGCCGACCGCGGTGGCATGATTGATCGAAGTGTAGAAGTCGGTGTAGTCGCCGATCTGCGCCGGCAACCCCAGCTCCGCGGCTGACTGCGGCACGAGCGCCGATTCCAGCGACGGACGCTGTGGCGAGCCGGCGCGCAGCGCGCGCGACAGCGCCAGCCGCAGCGCCGCGGCCGCAGCGGGGCCGGCCGCCATCAGCGCATTCAGCGATGATTGCGCGCCGAGCGTCGCGGCCTCGAGCGCGGTCGCGGTAAACGCGCCGCGCGCGCGCGCGGCTTCGAGATCGATGATCGAATCTCCAATCGCCACGCCACCGCGAAACCGCTGCGCACTACCCGCCGGCCGGAACACGCCGAACGGCAGATTCTGGATCGGGAAGTCGCTGCCCGCAGCGTTCGCCGACTCGACCCAGCTGCGCAGCAGCGGATCATGCGTCTCGTTCATAGCTTATGGCCGCTGCGGATCGAAATGCTTTTTCAGACCCTGCCAGCATTGGAAGTAATCGCGCTGACGTTGCGGTGAATCCAGAGCGTAGCGCGTCGGATGGATGAACCAACGTGTCTCGAACATGAAAGCCATCGTGTCCTCGACCTTGATCGGCACGCTGGTATCGGCATCACTGGCCTTGTCGAACGTGACGGCATCGGGACCGTGCGCGCTCATGCAGTTGTGCAGCGAGGCGCCGCCCGGCAGAAAGCCATCGCTCTTGGCGTCGTACACGCCTTCGATCAGCCCCATGAACTCGCTCGCCACGTTGCGGTGGAACCAGGGCGGCCTGAAGGTATCCTGCATCGCCAGCCAGCGCGGGGGGAACAGTACGAAGTCGAGACCATCGACGCCCGGCGTGTCGGTGATCGACTGCAGCACCAGGAAGATCGAGGGGTCTGGATGATCGTAGCTGATCGATCCGATGGTGTTGAAGCGGCGCAGATCGTACTTGTAGGGCGCATGATTGCCGCGCCAGGCAACTACGTCGAACGGCGAGTGATCGAGCGTCGTCGACCATAGCCGGCCCATGAATTTGGCCACCAGCTCGTAACGCTCGTCCCGATCTTCGTAACTGGCAACGGGCGTCAGGAAGTCACGCTCGCACGCGAGCCCGTTGGAGCCGATCGGTCCCAGGTCCGGCAGACGCAGCGGCGCACCGAAATTCTCGCAGACATAGCCGCGCGCCTTGCCGTCGGGCAGCTCGATGCGAAAGCGGACGCCGCGTGGAATGACTGCGATCTCCAGCGGCTTGAGCTCGAGCCGACCGAGCTCCGTGATCAGCAGCAAGCTTCCGAGCTGGGGTACGATCAGCAGCTCGCCGTCGGCGTCGTAGGCCGCGCGCTGCCGCATCGACTGGTTGGCCGTATACAAATGGATGGCGCAGCCGTTTTGGTTTTGTGGACTGCCGTTGCCACCCATGGTAATGAGCCCGTCGAGAAAGTCGGTCGGCGACTCGGGCAGCGGCAACGGGCTCCAGCGCATCTGATCCGGTGGCGTTGCGGCAGCGTCGAATTGCGCGGTCAGCAGCGCCTGCGGGTGCGCTTTGAACGGCCCATGGCCGGCAGCCGGACGTATGCGGTACAACCACGAGCGCCGGTTGGCATACCGCGGCGCCGTGAACGCGGTGCCCGAAAGCTGCTCGGCATACAGGCCGTAGGGACAGCGTTGCGGCGAGTTCTGCGCCGGCAGCGCGCCTGCAAGCGCCTCGCTGGCAAAGTGATTTCCGAAGCCGCCCAGGTACTGGAGGCCGGCCGCGCTTGCGGACCCCATTGCACGGCCGGCGCCCCGCAGACCTGCGCGCGCCGCGCCGCTGCTCATGGGTTGACGGAGCCGTCGTTGAGCGACAGCACGCCTCGCCTCACCTGGTCGAGCTCCAGCGATTCGAACAGTGCCTTGAAGTTGCCCTCGCCGAATCCTTCGTTGCCCTTGCGCTGAATGATCTCGAAGAAGCATGGGCCGACCACGTTCTGCGTGAAGATCTGCAGCAGCAGCCCTTGACCCTTGGTTGGCGCGCCGTCGATCAGGATCCGGCGTTCGCGCAGGCGCGCGAGATCTTCGCCGTGCCCGGCAACGCGCGCATCGAGACCATCGTAATAGGTATCGGGCGTGTCCTGAAAGCGCACGCCCCGCGCACGCATGCGATCGACGGTGCTGAAGATATCGTCCGTGCCCAGCGCCACGTGCTGTATGCCCTCACCCTTGTAGTCCTGCAGAAATTCCTCGATCTGCGACTTGTCGTCCTGACTCTCGTTCAGCGGAATTCGGATCTTGCCGTCCGGACTGGTCATTGCTTTCGAGAACAGGCCCGTGGCCTTGCCCTCGATGTCGAAGTAGCGGATTTGGCGGAAGTTGAACACGCGCTGATAGAAATCCGCCCAGGTCTGCATGTTGCCGCGGCTCACGTTGTGCGTCAGATGATCGATGTAGGTGAGCCCGGCGCTCGACTGGCGCTCGCGCTCCGCGGCACCTTCGATCGCGACGAAGTCGACATCGTAGATCTCGTGCGCACCGTAGCGGTCCACCAGGTAGAGGTTCGATCCGCCGATGCCTTCGATGGCAGGGATGTTCAGTTCCATGGGCCCAACCGCGCCGCGCACCTCGCGCGCCCCACGCTCGACCGCACCCTTGAGTGCCTTGCCGGCGTCACGCACGCGGAACGCCATGGCATTGATGGAAGGTCCGTGCTGGCCGCGGAATTCTGCGGCCTGGCCGCGCGGCTCCATATTCACGATGAAATCGATGTCGCCCTGCTTGTAGTGCAGCACGTTCTTGGAGCGATGGCGCGAGACCGCCGTGAACCCCATGGCCTCGAACGTGCGTGCCAGCGCCTGCGGGTCCGGGCTGGTGAATTCGACGAACTCGAAGCCGTCAGTGCCGAGCGGATTGTCGAACAGGTCCTGTGGCATCGGTATTCTCCCATGGGCAAGCGGCGCAAGCCTGCAACCGCATGCATTCTACATTAGTTTCATTTGTTACTAAATCACACCTCAAGCGGCAGGCCGGCATTCTTGACCACCGAACGCAATACGAAGCTTGAATCGACGCGCGCCACGCCCGGCAGCTTGGTCAGAACCTTGCTGTGCAGGCGCTCGAAATCCTCGGCACTGCGCGCCACTACCCGCAGCACATAATCCGACTCGCCTGTGGTGAGATCGCACTCGGTCACTTCGGGCACGCTCGCGACCGCCTGCTCGAAAGCGCCAAGGTCACGATCGGTCTGGCCCTTGAGCGTAATGCGGATGATGAAACTGACCGTCACGCCGATTTTGCCCGGGCTCAGCATGGCGGTGTAGCGCTCGATGACTCCACCCTGTTCCAGCAATCGCACCCGGCGCAGACAGGCGGATTCGGAGAGCCCCACGCGCGCTGCGAGCGCCGCGTTGGAGAGCCGCGCATCCAGCTGGAGCTCGCGGAGAATTCGTCTATCCTGGCGATCGATTTGCATAATCTTCTATTTTCGAGCCCATGACGCAAGAACCTGCCAATTATAGGCCATATGTTCAGCATTTTTGCAAATCGCTGCCACGGCATCGGCGCGACAATCTCCTGATTCGGCGCGGGCCACGGCGTCACACGGGAGGGCGAGCAGTCATACGTATCGGCGTTCCCACAGAAATCAAAGTCCACGAGTACCGCGTCGGCCTGGTGCCCGCTGCGGTGCGTGAATTGGTTGTTGCCGGTCACGAGGTGGCGGTGCAGTCGGGCGCCGGCCGCGGTATCGGCTGCAGCGACGATGACTACCGCGCCGCCGGCGCGCGCATTGCGGCAGACGCCGAAGCGATCTTTCGCGAGTCGCAGATGATCGTGAAAGTGAAGGAGCCGCAGGCCAGCGAGTGCGCGCGGCTGCGCCGTGATCAGGTGCTGTTCACTTATCTGCACCTGGCCGCCGATCGCGCGCAGGCCGAAGCGCTCCTCAGATCCCAGTGCGTGGCAATCGCCTATGAAACCGTCACTGCCATGGATGGCTCGCTGCCGCTGCTGACGCCGATGAGCGAGGTCGCCGGGCGCATGTCGGTCCAGGTGGGTGCGCAGTACCTGCAACAGGCCACGGGCGGCCGCGGCGTGCTGCTCGGTGGCGTCGCCGGTGTAGCTCCCGCCAAGGTGGTGGTCATTGGCGCCGGCGTCGCCGGCACCAACGCGGTCGAGATGGCGCACGGGCTGCGAGCCGAAGTGACCGCCATCGATCGTTCGATTCCGCGCCTGCGCGAGATCGACGCGCAGTTTCGCGGCGCGGTGCACACGCTGTTTTCAACTTCCGACGCCATCGAACGCGCCGTGGCCGATGCCGATCTGGTGATCGGCGCCGTGCTGCTGCCGGGCGCCGCGGCCCCCAAGCTCGTAAGCGCGGCGATGATCAAACGCATGCGTCCGGGGTCGGTCGTGGTCGATATTGCGATCGATCAGGGCGGCTGCTTTCAGACCAGCCGCCCCACCACGCACGCCTCGCCCACTTATACGGTGGACGGGGTCATTCATTACTGCGTCACGAACATGCCGGGCGCGGTGCCCCGGACCTCGACCTTCGCGCTCAATAACGCGACGCTGCCCTATGCGCGCGCGCTTGCGGACAAGGGCTGGGAGCGCGCCACCGCCGAGGATCGCGGCCTCGCGGCCGGGCTCAATGTCGTGCGCGGCGCGATCGTGCATCCCGCAGTGGCGCTCGAGCTGGGCTTCCCGACAGCGGCCTAGAACGGACTCTTCAGCTCGAAACCCCGCCCATACAGAGATATTTGATATCGATGTATTCGTTGATGCCGTAGCGCGAGCCTTCGCGCCCGAGCCCCGATTGCTTGACTCCGCCAAACGGGGCTACGGCGGTGCTGATGAGACCGGAATTGATGCCGATCATGCCGGCCTCGAGCGCACCGGCCATGCGCCAGACGCGGCCGATGTCGCGCGAGTAGAAATAGGCGGCCAGGCCGAATTCGGTGTCGTTCGCCACGCGGATCGCTTCGGCCTCATCCTTGAAGCGGAATAGCGGCGCCACCGGGCCGAAGATTTCCTCCTGCGCGAGACGCATGGTCGAGCGCACATCGGTGAGCACGGTCGGCTCATAGTAAGTACCGCCGAGCGCGTGACGGCGGCCGCCGATCAGAGCGCGCGCGCCACTGCCGACTGCCTCGCCGACCAGCTCTTCGACTTTTGCCAGAGCGGCCTGGTCGATCAGCGGCCCCTGTTCGACACCGGCATCCATGCCGTTGCCGACCTTCAGCTGCGATACCGCCTTGGCCAGCTTGTTGGCGAAAGCTTCGTACACACCGTCCTGCACCAGCAGACGATTGGCACAGACGCAGGTCTGACCGGTGTTGCGATACTTGGATGCCATTGCTCCCTTGACCGCGGCATCGAGGTCGGCGTCATCGAACACGATGAACGGTGCATTGCCGCCGAGCTCGAGCGACATGCGCTTGAGCGTCGGCGCGCACTGTGCCGCGAGCATGCGACCCACCTGCGTCGAGCCCGTGAAGGTCATTTTGCGTACCAGCGGATTGGACGTGAGCTCGCCGCCGATGGCACGCGCATCGCCCGTGACCACGCTCAGCACGCCGGCCGGCACCCCTGCGCGCGCGGCCAGCTCCGCCATGGCCAGCGCCGAGAGCGGCGTCTGCATGGCGGGTTTGACGATGATGGTGCAGCCGGCCGCCAGCGCCGGCGCCACCTTGCGCGTGATCATCGCGGCCGGGAAATTCCACGGCGTGATGGCGGCACAGACGCCGACCGGCTCGCGCGTGACCACGATGCGCGCGTCCGGCCACGGCGAGGGAATCGTATCGCCGTAGATGCGGCGCGCCTCCTCCGCGAACCACTCGATGAACGAGGCCGCATAGAGGATCTCGCCGCGCGATTCGGTCAATGGCTTGCCCTGCTCGCTGGTCATCAGCCGCGCCAGATCTTCCTGGTGCGTGATCATGAGTTCGTACCAGCGTCGCAGCACGCGCGCGCGCTCGTCGGCGGATTTCGTGCGCCAGCTCACGAAGGCGCGACCAGCGGCCTCGATGGCGCGGCGCGTCTCGCTCGCGCCGACAGCGGGCACGGTAGTGACGGTTTCGCCGGTGGCAGGGTTGTTCACTTTCTTGGTCGCGCCGCTGTCGGCATTGACCCACTGCCCGTCGATGTAGCACTGGCTTCTGAGCAGGGCGACGTCCTTCAGATTCATTTGTCTCTCCAACTGCCGACCGACATTCGAGGCGCGATATTAGATACACAGTGGCGCGTGATCGCAATCGCGCAGCGGACCGTGACCGGCGGTGGCTCTGGTCTATTTGCGGCGCGTCAGCAGCACGCCTGCGATGAAGCCCACCGCGGCAGCTACGGCGACGGCTGCCAGCGTGTTGTCACGCAGCGCGGTCTTCAGCAACTGCTCGAACTCGCCCAGCAGCTGCTGTACGTCGTCCTTCAGTGGCCTGGGTTCTTCACTCACCCTGCAATCATAGAGCAGATCGTCGTCAACGGCGCTGCTATTGGTGCGCGTCATCCGCCATCATCAGAAGCTTCGGGATATGCCGATCGTGAGGCCGCGCGGAAGAATCTGCACCGAGATCGGCACCTCCCGCCGTGTGCTCCAATACCCGACAGCGGTGCCGAGCGCCCAACCCGCGATCACATCGCTTTGCCAGTGAGCCTGATTCTTCAGGCGTGCGATCGCGGTGTAGAGCGGCAGTACCTCGAGCGACCATACCCACGGATTGCTGCGCGCGTAGTTGACGATCAGCGGCGTTACGAAGCTCGCCTGCACGGTCACTTCTCCGCTCGGAAAACTGTCGCAGCACGCGCCCTGGAACCAGCGATTGGGATTGCCGCCCTGGTTGGGACGCGCGCGGCTGAAGGCGTACTTGAGAATCTCGGCACTGACGGCGGACACGGCGGTGGAGTCGACGCTTTGCCAGAAAGTCTGCCCCAACGGCTGATCCCGGCCGAAATAGATGCCGCCGCCGAGCTCGACCGCGATCGCGCCGTATTCGAGGACATTCTGGTACTTCTGCGCCCAGACGCCGCTCTTATCGAGCCCCCACTCGTGGTCGATGCCGAGCGGGCCGTTGGCGGCCTGCACGGACGGCAATGCGCCCGCGATCATGAGCAGCGCAAGCCACCGCCTCACTGCCGACGACCGGCTACTTTGCATTGCAAAGCAGTTGCGCAAACGATCAAACCCGCACCAGCGGCTGCGCCGCGGCGTCGCCCGCGCCGTCTGTCTTGACGGCCGCGGCCGCATCGAGAATGACCTGCTCCAACACCGCCACGTAATCGAGGTAGCGCTTGCGCCCCTTGGTGGTGATCCTGCAAATGGTCTGTGGCCGGTTGTGCTCGAAACCCTTCGAGACATCGACCAGCCTGGCGGCTTGCAGCACCTGCAGATGGCGGCTCAGATTACCGTCGGTGAGCGCGCACAGCTGCTTGAGGTCCGAGAAGCGCAGGCCTTTGGGATAGGCGATCAGCGAGCTCAGCAACCCTAAGCGCGCGCGCTCGTGGATCACGCGATCAAGGCCGTCGTAGGCGAATCGGCGGCTGCGATGCGGCGGCGCCTTACGCTCGCTCACGCTCACCCCGGTAGTCGGCTCGCAGCACGGCGCCGACCAGCAGCTGTCCGACGCCAAACGGCACCCCCATCGCCCACGGCGAGAGTGCTTGCGGCCCGGGACCCAGCGC
>Ga0210394_10002384_pt1 | contig 25931 bp, 27 predicted proteins | sample IncBWC12MmetaG_FD_160121 | JGI IMG/M metagenome (GOLD analysis project Ga0210394, IMG submission 160121) | Forest soil microbial communities from Barre Woods Harvard Forest LTER site, Petersham, Massachusetts, United States - Inc-BW-C-12-M | ecosystem: Environmental > Terrestrial > Soil >...
GTACATGGGATTGCGTGAGAACCGGTATGGCCCGACTGCGACGAGGCGCTGCGGCGGATCCCACGGCGCCAAGGTGCCCCGGCCGGAAACAAGGAATACGACGGTGCACCAGACGAGAACGAACAGACCGGAAAAAAACACCAGCAAGCCAAGCGGCCGCGGACTAAAAGAAGGCGCCTGGTTCGCAACCAGCGCCAGCGGAACCGCAAAGGCCACCATGCCGGGCAGTACGAGAAAAGCAAATAGGGCGCGCCAAAGCATGCAAACTCCGTCCAACAACACGCACCTGTCGAAACGCTTACGCCGCGGCGTCCGCCGATGCGCCCCCGATGACTTTAAGTCCCGCGTCGATTGATTGCTTGACTTCGTCGATGACCTTGCGCGGGTCCCTGCCGGCCGCGTGGATCGGGGTGCCGATGAACACGCGAACCGTGCCGGGTTTTTTCAAGATGCCCCGCCGCACCCAAAAGTTGCCCGCATTGTGCGACAGCGGAACGATGAGTTTGCCGCTCTCGGTGGCGAGCAGCGCGCCGCTCACCCCGAACCTGCGCGTCTCGCCCGCGACGACCCGCGTGCCTTCGGGGAAAATGATGATCCATAAGCCATCCGCCAGGCGCGCCTTGCCCTGTTCGACCACTTGAGTCACCGCACGGTGCCCTGCGCCGCGGTTGATCGAGATGGGCCGCAGCAGCTTCAGGCCCCAGCCGATGCACGGTATCCACAGCAACTCGCGCTTCAGCACCCAAACCTGCGGCGGAAAGATCAGGAATTGCGCGATGGTTTCCCACGCCGACGTGTGATTGCTCATCACGATGTGATTTCCCGCCGGGATGCGCTCGCGGCCTTCCACGCTGAAGTTGAGCCCGCACACCTTGTCCAGCACCCAAAAACAGATCCGCGCCCAGGTGCGTGCGATCGCAAATTGTGTTCGGTACGGCGCCCAGAAGCATAGGGTCATGAATGCGCCGAACAGCAGCGCGGAGACCATCATGTACGCGGTAAAGATCAGCGACCGTATGAGCTGCATGCGTTCCCGTCAACCCGGCAGGCGCGATAGATCGGCGACGCCGCCGAGCAGGATTTGCACGTCGCGCAACAATGCGAGCCGGTTATTGCGTAAAGCCCTGTCATCGTCCATCACCATGACCCGGTCGAAGAAGTCGTTCACCGGCGTTCGCAATGCCACCAAGGCTTGCAGACTTTCCGCGTAGCGGCGTTGCTGGGTCGCTTGCAGCACTGGACCCTGCAATCCGATCAGCGCACGGTGCAGTCCCCGTTCAGCCTGTTCGGTTAATCCTGCGGGGTCAACGGCCATATCGCTGCTCACCTGTGTTTTCTTCAAAATATTCGCGATGCGTTTGTTGATGCCCGCGAGCACAGGGGCATCCGGCAAGAGCAAGAACTCTTTCAGTGCGGCCAGGCGTGCGACCGCGTCCAGCGGCGAGGGCGGGCGTAGCCCAAGCACCGCGTCCAGCATTTCCGCCGTTGTGCCGGGCTGCTCGAGCAACATTCCGCGCAGCCGCTCGGCGATGAAATCATACACTTCCACGACCACCCTTTCGCGCCGCACCGGCTGCACGGCGGCCGCTGCGCTCAACGTCTCGATTAAATCCAATTCCAATCGTGCTTCGAGCAATATGCGCAGCACGCCCAACGCGGCGCGTCGCAAGCCGAAAGGATCCTTGGCGCCCGTGGGCCTCTGCTCAATGGCAAAGATTCCGACCAGCGTATCGATCTTGTCGGCCAGCGCGACCGCCTGGCCCATTCTTGTGCTCGGAATGGCATCGCCGGCATATCGCGGCCGGTAGTGTTCCTCGAGCGCCAGCGCCAGGTCCGCAGGCTCGCCCTGCGCCTCGGCATAGTAGCGGCCCATCGTGCCCTGCAATTCCGGAAACTCACCCACCATGGCGGTCATCAAGTCCGCTTTGCAAAGCAGAGCGGCTTGGCGGACCCCGGCACCTGCGCCGATGCGGCCGCCGATCAACTCCGCCAGCTGGGTGATGCGCGCGGTTTTATCCGCGTAGCTGCCCAACTTGGCCTGAAACGTCACGCCGGCAAGCGCCGCCGCGTGCTCACTTAGGCTGATCTTTCGATCCTGCTCCCAGAAGAACGCCGCATCGCTCAAGCGCGGCCGGACCACGCGTTCATTGCCTTCCCGCACCTTTGCAGGATCGCGGCTTTCGATGTTGCTGACCGTCACGAACCAACAGGACAACCCGCCGTCGGGATTTTGCACGGCGAAATAGCGCTGATGGTCCTGTACCGTCGCGATCACGACTTCACGCGGGAGACTCAAGAATCGCTGTTCGAATTGACCCGTCACCGGCACCGGCCATTCGACCAAAGCGGTAACCTCGTCGAGCAGCGCATCTTCGATCAAAGCACGGGCCCCCGGCGCGGCGGCCGCGGCCGCGGCCTCCACCCCTGTGCGGATCAATTCGCGGCGCTTGGAGAAATCCGCGATCACCTTTGCGCGGTGCATGCGGCTCTCGTAGCTCTTGGCGGTTTTGAGCGCAATGGGCTTGGGCGCATGGAAGCGATGGCCCGAAGTGATTCGCCCGGAAGCAAGGCCCAGTATTTCGACGGGCACCACCGTCTCGCCGTACAGCAGCACGACGCCATGCACCGGCCGCACAAATTCCGCGCTGTGCGCGCCCCAGCGCATGCGTTTGGCAATCGGCAAAGCGTCGAGGGCTTGATTCAATATGCCGCCGAGCAGCGTTGTGGTCGCCGCGCCGCGCTCAAGGCCGCGAAATTGCAACCAAGCACCTTTGTCGGTCGTGAGGGTCGACAGTTCGCCCACCGGCACTCCGCAGCTCTTGGCGAAGGCCGAGGCAGCCGTGGTCGGCCGGCCTTGCGCATCGAAGCCATTCGCGAGCGGGGGTCCGCGCCGCTCCACCTGCCGGTCCGGCTGGTGCTGTGCCAATTTTTCGACCAGCACGGCCAGGCGCCGCGGCGTCGCAAAGCCGTGAATCTTGCCGTGCGGCAGGTTAGCGGCGTCGATACCGCGGGCCACTCCCTCGGTCAGCGCATTCCTTAATCCCAGCAAGGTGCGCGGCGGCAGTTCTTCGGTGCAAAGCTCGAACAGCAAATCCCGAGCGCTCATCTAAGCTACTCGTTGCGCTGAGTTCTTGAGCAACGGGAATCCCAGCGCCTCGCGCGTATCGCGATAGGCTTCGGCCACGCCGCGTGCCAGAGTGCGGACCCGAAGTATGAAGCGCTGACGTTCGGTGACGGACACTGCGTGCCGTGCGTCCAGCAGATTGAAGGTGTGCGACGCTCGCACCATCTGCTCATAAGCCGGGAGCACGAGTTTGTCCTGCAGCAAGCGCTGGCAGGCCGCTTCATGTGCATCGAATTGTGCCGCCAGGACGCGCACATCGGCTTTATCGAAGTTATACGTGGATTGTTCCACCTCGTTTTGATGAAACACATCGCCGTACGTCACTGTCCCGAAAGGGCCGTCGGTCCAAACGATGTCGAAGATGCTTTCCTTGCCTTGGATGTACATCCCTAAGCGTTCGAGACCATAAGTGATCTCGCCCATGACGGGCCTGCAATCCAGTCCGCCGGCCTGTTGAAAGTACGTGAACTGCGAAACCTCCATGCCGTTGAGCCAAACCTCCCACCCTAAGCCCCAGGCGCCCAAGGTGGGCGACTCCCAATTGTCTTCGACGAACCTCACATCGTGCGTCAACAGGTCGAAGCCTAAGTAGCGCAGCGAATCCAAGTACAACTCCTGAAAATTGTCCGGCGAGGGTTTGATGCACACTTGAAACTGATAGTAGTGCTGCAGCCGGAACGGGTTATTGCCATAGCGCCCGTCGGTGGGCCGCCGCGAAGGCTGTACGTAGGCCGCGCTCCACGGCTCAGGTCCAATGGCGCGCAGGAAGGTCGCGGGATGGAAGGTTCCGGCGCCCATTTCCATGTCGTACGGCTGCAGTACGATGCATCCTAAGTTCGACCAGTATTTTTGCAGCGCGAAAATCAGATCTTGAAAAGTGCGCGGGGGCGTGAAGCTAGGCATGGGCCGCGAGTATAGCGACGCCGCGCGAAGCTTGTCCTAGCCTGTCTGAAGCACGCGCGCGGGTTCTCCGTGCACCCTATTGGCCCGCAGGCTCAGACTTTGAGCCGGATGAGTGGCGCGCCGATGGTCACTGCACCAAGTTCGAGCGCTGCTATTTGCTCTTTGATCTATTATGATGCAGAAACTGCGCTGAAAGTCCGCAAGTGCTTGATCCCAAATGTGCACGCTAATGGCACATTAGCTGCATCGTCCAATAGCCCCGGCGCTGGCCGGACCATAAAAGTAACCCACGCGAGGATGCCAATGACTCCCGCCGATGTTCTGAAATTAATCAAAGAAAAAGAAGCGAAATTCGTCGATCTTCGTTTTACTGACACGATTGGGAAGGAACAGCACGTCACCGTTCCGACGCGTCTGGTGGACGATGGATTTTTCAAGGATGGCAAGATGTTCGATGGCTCTTCGATCGCCGGATGGAAGGGCATCAATGAGTCCGACATGATTCTGATGCCGGATCCGGCAACCGCTGTGATCGATCCTTTCTACGAGGAGACCACGGTCAATCTGCGCTGCGATGTCATCGAACCGATGACCATGCAGGGATACGGCCGCGATCCGCGCTCATTGGCAAAGCGCGCGGAAGCCCATTTGAAGGCTTCCGGAATTGCCGACTCGGCGCTGTTCGGTCCGGAAAACGAATTCTTCATCTTCGATAGCGTCACCGTAAGTTCCGGCATGAACGGCTGTTCGTACCAGGTCGACTCGTACGAAGGCGCCTGGAATTCCGGCAAGACCTACGAGGATGCCAACAAGGGCCACCGTCCCGGCGTCAAAGGCGGCTACTTCCCGGTCCCGCCGGTCGATTCGCAGCAAGACATTCGCACTGCCATGTCGATGGCCTGCGAGGAAATGGGTCTGAAGTTCGAGGTCCATCATCACGAGGTGGCGACCGCCGGCCAAGGCGAAATCAACGTGGCTGCCAACACGCTGACCAAGAAGGCCGACGAAGTTCAGATACTGAAATATGCCCTGCAAAACGTGGCGAACGGCTACGGCAAAACGCTGACTTTCATGCCGAAACCCATCGTCGGCGACAACGGCAACGGCATGCACGTGCATCAGTCGCTGCAAAAGGAAGGCAAGGCGCTGTTCGCGGGCGATAAATACGGCGGCCTGTCCGACATCGCGCTGTACTACATCGGCGGCATCATCAAGCACGCGCGCGCCATCAACGCGTTCACCAATGCCAGCACCAACAGCTACAAGCGGCTGGTGCCTGGTTTCGAAGCGCCCGTGAAACTCGCGTATTCCGCGCGCAATCGCTCCGCTTCGATTCGCATTCCCTGGATTTCCAATCCGAAGGGCCGGCGCATCGAAGTGCGCTTTCCCGATGCAACCGGCAATCCGTATTTCATGTTCGCCTGCATGCTGCTCGCCGGTCTGGACGGCATTCAGAACAAGATTCATCCCGGCGATCCGGCCGACAAGGATCTGTACGACCTGGAGCCGGAGGAAGACAAGAAGATTCCGACGGTGTGCCACTCCCTCGACATGGCGCTCGACTACCTGGACAAGGATCGGGGCTTCTTGAAAGCCGGCGGCGTGTTCACCGACGATTTGATCGACGCCTACATCGAATTGAAGATGAAGGAAGTGACGCGCTTGCGCATGACCACGCATCCCATCGAAGTGGAGATGTACTACAGTTTGTGAGGTTTTCCCAAGGGTGCTTGAGGCATAAGGTGACGGCGGTCACGGCGTCCACACCTCGTTTTGTGGTCGGGAGGCGATCGGGCTATGCTTTGGATCTATGCACCCACGGATACTATGCTTCGTCCTAGGCGCCCTGGCTGCATTTGCCGCCTCAGCCACGGTGGTCTACAAATGGGTCGACGCCGACGGGCTGGTTCATTACTCGGATCAGGCGGTACCCGGCGCCGAAAAGATTTATACGTCGAGCTCCGCCAGAAGCGGAACCGTGGTGCCGCTCGCCGCCTCTCCCAACCAAGCTGCCAAGAAACCGCCGGCGCCCGGAGCTCTCGAGTTCACTCAATTCGCCATTACCTCGCCGGCCGCGGATCAGACTTTCTTCGGCGACGAGATGATCGGCGTGCATTTGGCGCTGGCGCCGGGGCTCAAACCCAATCAGATCATCACCTGGCATTTGAACGGCAAACAACTCTCGGATCAGCCGCCGGACGCCACTTCGTTCGTGATCCCACGCCTGGATCGCGGCGCTTACGCGATTGCCGCAACCATCACCGATCAATCGACCGGCGAATCCTTGAGCACCGGCAGCGTCAGCTTCTACGTGCGGCAGCCTTCCGAGCTGTCGCCGCAGCACAAGAATCCATAAGCCAGCTTTCCGATCTTGCGGATGCCCAGCTTGTCGGCTGAGCTGCAATTAGACGCGCCGCGCATCGACGGCACGGAACTGCTCGATGCGATGGTGACCAGCGTTTTTCTGCTGGACCAGGACCTGCAGGTCAGATACTTGAACGCCGCCGCGCAGACACTGCTCGGGCTTGGACCCAATCAGGCCCTGGGAAGGTCCATCACCGAATTGACGCGCGGCGCCGACACGTTGCTGCCGCTCTTCGATCGTGCGCGCCGGGGCGGCGAAGCGGTGGTGCAGCGCGAGCTGGCGTGGCCGGCGCCGGGGGGAGTTGACCGCATCCTCGACTGTGCCGTGACGCAGATAACGTTCGGACCGGACAACCTCCAACTGCTGCTCGAGATCGAAGACATCACGCAGCACCGGCGCCTCACCCGGGAGAACGCGCTGCTGGCGCAATTGGGCGGGAGCCGCTTGATGGTCCGCCAGCTCGCGCACGAAATCAAGAATCCGCTCGGCGGTTTGCGCGGTGCCGCGCAGCTGCTCGAGCGGGAACTTTTGGATCCCAGCTTACGCGAATACACGCGCGTGATCATCAGCGAGGCGGACCGGCTCACCAATCTGCTCGATTCGATGTTGGGTCCGGGACGCCCGCCCGCCAAGCAGCTGATCAACGTGCACGAATTGCTGGAGCGCGTGTTTCACTTGCTGCGCAGCGAAGCGCCCGAACGCGTGATCATCGACCGCGACTACGATCCCAGCCTGCCGCCCCTCACGGTGGACCCCAATCACATCATCCAGGCGATGCTCAATCTGGGCCGTAACGCCATCCAAGCGTTGTCCGGCGAGGCGGTGCATGCGCCGCGCCTGATCTTGCGAACCCGTGCGATGAGCAACGTCAGCGTCGGCGCGCACCGCTACCGGCTGGCTGCGTCGATTCAGTTCGAAGACAACGGTCCCGGCGTGCTTTCCGAAATTCGCGACACCATATTCTATCCGCTGGTATCCGGGCGCGCCGACGGCACCGGCCTTGGTTTGGGCATAGCGCAGGATCTCGTCAGCCGTCACGGCGGCCTGATCGAATTCGACAGTGCGCCGGGCCGGACGATATTTCTGATTTCCCTGCCGATGGATTCCGCATGAACTCGAAGCCGCTGCAAGTATGGTTGGTCGACGACGATGCTTCGATTCGGTGGGTGCTGGAAAAGGCCCTGAAAGGCAGCGGCATGCTGGCCAAGTGTTTTGACCACGCGGACAACGTTTTGGCGGCGCTGCGCGGGGACGCGCCCGATGTGCTGATGACGGATATCCGCATGCCCGGCCGCAGCGGCCTGGACTTGCTCAAGGAAATTCAAGTGTCGCGGCCGGGTTTGCCGGTCATCGTCATGACCGCGCACTCGGATTTGGATGCGGCGGTAGCCGCGTACCAAGGCGGGGCGTTCGAGTATCTGCCCAAGCCCTTCGATATCGACAAGGCGGTAGATCTCGTGCGCCGTGCCGCGCAACAAGCGACCGTATCCACGGACGTGGAAGCCGCGAGGCGCAGTATCCCCGAACTCCTGGGACAAGCCGCGGCAATGCAACAAGTGTTTCGCGCCGTGGGCCGATTATCGCGCTCGAGCATGACGGTATTGATCACCGGCGAGTCGGGCACCGGCAAGGAACTCGTGGCGCGCGCTCTGCATCGCCATAGTCCGCGCTCCAGCAAAGCCTTCGTCGCGCTCAACACGGCGGCCTTCACCGCGGATCTACTGGAGTCCGAATTGTTCGGTCATGAAAAAGGCGCCTTTACGGGCGCCGACACCCTGCGCCGCGGACGCTTTGAACAAGCGGACGGCGGCACGCTGTTTCTCGACGAAATCGGCGACATGTCGCCGGCCCTGCAGACGCGCCTGCTGCGCGTTCTGGCGGAAGGTGAATTCTATCGTGTCGGCGGACAGACTCCGGTCAAGGTCGACGTGCGCGTGATCGCGGCGACTCACCAGGATCTCGAGGCGCGGGTTAAATCCGGTCATTTTCGCGAGGATCTTCTGCACCGGCTCAATGTCATTCGAATCGAAATTCCGCCGCTGCGGGAGCGGCGCGAAGATATCCCAGAATTATTGCGCCACTATTTGGCGGTTGCCGGCCAGGAACTTGGGGTTGAACCGAAAATATTGACCATGCCGGCCGAGACTGCGCTGGTAATTTACGATTGGCCGGGCAATGTCCGCCAGCTCGTGAACGCCTGCCGGCGGCTCACGGTCACCGCTCCGGGCCGGGAAGTGCGCGCCGAGGATATCCCACCCGATCTTGGCGGCGCCGTCGCCGGCCAAGCAACGAATCACGACTGGATGGCAAAGCTCTCGCATTGGGCCGAGCAGGAGCTGGACGCGGGAGCGCAGCGATTGTTGGATCAGGCGGTACCCGAAGTGGAGCGAATTCTCATTCGCGTGGCCTTGCGCAAGGCCGATGGCCTGAAGCAGGATGCGGCCAAGCTACTGGGTTGGGGCCGCAATACCCTGACGCGCAAGATGAAGGAGCTGGGCATGGAAGACGTCAGCTAGCCCGATTTCCTGGCCAGATCGATGTTTCACATCGTGCTGTTCGAACCGGAGATTCCGGGGAATACCGGCAACACCATACGCCTGTGCGCGAACACCGGTGCCGCCCTGCATTTGATCCAGCCGTTGGGGTTTCGACTCGACGATAAAAGCCTGCGGCGTTCCGGACTCGACTATCACGATCTGGCGAAGGTTTTGGTTCATCCGAGCCTCGAGGCCTGTTTGATCGAACTGCAGGGCGCGCGCTTGTTCTGCGTGGAGACCGGGACACGACGCTGCTACAGCGATGTCGCATACCGAGCCGGCGATGCGTTCTTGTTCGGACCGGAGAGCCGGGGGCTGCCCGCAGCCGTGCTGGCCAAGGTGGACCGCGATAATTCCCTGTTTATCCCCATGCGGGCCAACAGCCGCAGCATCAATCTATCCAATGCCGTGGCGCTCGTGGCCTTCGAGGCGTGGCGTCAAATCGGCTTCCGCTAGTCGACCGGCCCGTAAGACTCATGCCCGATGCCAGGGCCTCAAGATTCGCCGCACCGGATCGTTCACAGTGGCGGTAACCGCGGGATCCAGCAGCCGGCGGCGGCGCAGATGACGAATTGCGGTCTGAACAGTGGACTTCGACAAGCCCGTCCGCGTCGCGATTGTCTGCAGGCTGACCGAAACCGAGTCGCGCTTGGCCGCCGCTGCGCGATGCAATAGAAAAAGATACACGACAAACGTCGCCGGCCGCCGATCATGGCCCACCAGATCCGGCATGAGCACGTCCACCACATAGCTATCCAAATTGAAGCGCTGCATCGATAATTACTATACCGATAATCGGCGCCAGGCGCGTTGCAAATATTGAATAATCGCCGGGCCATACGTTAATCATGAAGGGAGGGCATCGGATGATTACCCAGCTGAAGTTCGTCGGCATACCGACTCACGACCAGAATCGCGCTCTCAAGTTTTATACGGAGAAACTGGGATTCGCGGTCGCCACCGATCAGATCTTCAACGAGAAGCAGCGCTGGATCGAGTTGCGCGTCGCCAATTCTGCGACTCGCGTGGTGCTATTCACTCCGGACGGGCATGAGAGCCGCATCGGCACGTTTTTCAACGGCTCATTCGCCTGCGACGATGTGCCCGCGACCTACCGGCAACTCACCGCACGCGGAGTCGAATTTGTTTCCGGGCCCGAAAAGCAGCCGTGGGGCGAGTTTGCCGTGTTCAAGGATCCCGACGGCAATCAGTTCGTCTTGTCGTCTTCATAAGCGCGAACGCGTCCGGCCTCAATTCGCCGCGGTTTTGCCGCCCGCTTTCTGCGCCCGGATCCAGCTGTCGGTGCGCGAATCCAAGAGATCGAGGGGCAGGACTCCGCCGTTCAGCATCTCGTCGTGAAAGCTGCGAATATCGAACTTGGCGCCCAGTTCCCTTTGCGCCCGGTCGCGCAGCTCCCGAAACTTGAGTTGGCCCAGTTTGTACGAGAGTGCCTGCGCCGGCCAGGCGATGTAGCGATCGGTCTCCGACTGGATGGTGGGCTCATCCACCGGCTGATATTTGCGGAAGAATTCGACCACCCTGTCCCGGCTCCAGCCTTCGGAATGCAGGCCGGTATCCACGACCAGCCGCACCGCGCGGAATAGTTCGCTGCTCAAGCGGCCGTAATCGCTGATCGGGTCCCGGTAGAACCCGGCCTCCTTGCCCAGCTGTTCGGCATACAGTGCCCAACCCTCGATGTAACCCGAGTTGCCGGCATGCTGACGAAACTTCGGCAATCCCGTCATTTGCTGGGCCACCGACTGCTGCATGTGATGTCCTGGGATGCCTTCGTGATATGCCGTGGCTTCATCATCGATCAATGAGCGGTGCGCGTAATTGGACGTGGCGACCACCACGCGCCCGGGACGCTTGCCGTCGGGAGTGCCGGTTTGATAGTGCGTGGCCGCCGCCGCCTGAAATTCCGGTATGGCCTCGACAGTGACCGGCGATCCAGGGATGTAGCCGAACAGATCCGGCAGCTTGGGCTGCATTTGCGCAATGTATTTGCGGAAGTCATCCAGAATCTGATCGGGTGAAGTGGGGATGTACTTGGGATTGCTCTTCAGCGATTCGCGAAACGACGCCAAATCAGCGAAGCCCAAGCGCTGCGCGATGCTCAGCATGTCGGCTTGGATGCGTTCGATCTCCTGTAAACCGATCTCGTGGATCTGGGCGGGGGATAGATTGCTGACCGTGGTACGGCTGCGTATGTCGTTAAGATACCGCTCCGTCCCGCCCGGCAGCGATTCGACGCTCAAGGTGGTGCGGCCTCCCGGCGCATATTCGCTGGCAATGAAAACCGCAAAGCCCTTGTACGCCGGAATCACTTCGTTGACGACCGCATCCGTGATCGCCTTGGCCAGGCGCTGCTGGTCTTCGGGCGAAATAGCCGCCGGAAACTTCTTTGTCGGCAGCAGAAACGGGTCCGCCGCGATCACCCCATCGCACTGGGCAGGGATTTTCTCAAGGAGAAACCGCACCGGCATGAGCATGTCCGCTTGTCCCTGGCGGAGCACCGCCTCGGTTTCGGCGAATACGCGCGGTATCTGATGCAGGCGCGCGATGTAGTCTTCATAGTGCTTGCTGGAATCCAGAGGAACGGCAAGCGGCAGATCGGCAAGGCGCAGATGCGGCCCCTCCATCTGACTCACCGGCATCTCGTTTTCCTTGAATTTGAAATTGGCATTGCGCTGCGTGAGCGCGCGCAATAGAACCTCGTGGGAATCGCTGTCCTGTTCCGCAAAGCCGGCGGTGGATATCGCATTCAGACGCTTAAGATAGCCGTCGTCGCGCTCGTGCTGGCGCAGAGCGGCGGCGGGAGAATAATCATCGAGTCGATCGTTATATCGATAATCTCCTATTGCAGTTGCGCGTTCCGGGTGGGCCAGCAGTTCCCCTTGGTAGTACTCTTCGAAGAGCGCGTTCTGGCCCGCGAGCCGCGATTTGACCGGATGCGATGTCGTGCACGCCGCAATCAAACCACACGATATCAAAAGAGCGGTGCGAGCGGATTTGCGCACAGCGCATCGGAAGCTTGCGCTCATTTGGCGGAGGCCGGTAAAGCTGGTACGATTCATTTCCCCCTCCCGCTGGTTGAATAATCAAACTCGCACATGCTATTCCGGCTCCGAACGCAGCTCGCGTCCCATGAGCGCCTGCACTGCGGCCCGAACCGGCTTGTTCTCGTAGACGATACGGTAAATTTCCCGGCAAATGGGCATGTCCACATTCAATCGCTCGGCGACGTCGCAGACCGCGCGCGCCGCAGGCACTCCCTCCACGACCTGGTGAATGGCGCCCTGTGCCTGGGCCAGTGACTCTCCCCGACCCAGCGCCATGCCGAGGCGGCGGTTGCGGGACTGATCATCGGTGCATGTGAGCACCAGGTCGCCCAGGCCCGCGAGACCCATGAAGGTTTCGCGCAGCGCGCCGTGCTTGACCCCCAGTCGCATCATCTCGGCGAGTCCGCGCGTGATCAGCGCCACGCGCGTATTGGCGCCGAATCCCATGCCATCGGCGATACCTGAGCCGATGGCGATGACGTTCTTCACCGCGCCGCCGACTTCCACGCCCATGATGTCGGTCTGGGTGTACGCGCGGAAACTCGGTCCCGACAGGCTGAGCGCGAGCTCCTTGGCAAAGTGCTCATCGCGAGAGGCGATAGTCATCGCCGTGGGCAGTCCGGCGCCGACTTCCCGGGCAAACGTCGGGCCGGACAGCACCGCCCCCGGTCTCGCGCCCAAGACCTCATGCACAACCTGGTGGGGCAGCTTTCCCGTCGCACTCTCGAATCCTTTTGTTGCCCAAGCGATGCGGGTCTGCGACTCCAGGTGCGGCTGTATGCGCTGCAAGGTCTCGCGAAACGCATGCGAGGGCACGGCGATCAGCGCGTCGCGCGCCTCCTTGAGCGCCTGCCCCAAATCAGCCTCGACGCGCAGCAGGTCGGGAAATACGGCGTCCGGCAGATAGCGCTGATTGCGGCCTGCATTGCGCATGGCAGCGAGCTGCGTGCTGTCGCGTCCCCAGAGTTGTGTGGGGTGTCCTTCACGCGCCAACAGAATGGCGAGGGCCGTGCCCCAGCTGCCGGCGCCAATAACCGTCATCGGTTCTGCGCGCCGGGCCTGCATACGCTGCTAGTTCACCAAATTCGGCTGCGCCGTTTGCGCCGCCTGCGCGAACAAGGCATCGAAATTGACCAACGGTAGGACAAAATTCGGAAATCCACCCTTGACGATCAAATCCGAAATCACTTCCCGCGCAAACGGAAATAGTACGTTGGGGCAGAAGCTGCCGATCAGGCGCTTCAATTCCTCCATCGATGCGCCGGTGATCGAAAACAGCCCCGCCTGCTTGACCTCGACGAGGTAGAGGGTCGCTTCACCCTGTTTTGCCTCCACGGTGATGGTCAACAATACTTCGCGCACCTCCGGCGACAGTTCCTCCGCCGAGGTATTCATGTTGAGCTGAAACTTCGGTTCCCAGGCCTGATTATTCGGCACTCGCGGACCATTCGGCGACTCGTAGGAGCAGTCCTTCAAGTAAACGCTTTGCAAGCTCACTTGGACGCCGCCGGCGTTGCTCTCCGCGTCCGCGGTTCTAACCTCGTTCATCCTGCCCCCTGAATTAGCCGATCCAACTCCCCGCTGCCATCCAGTGCGAAAAGTTCGTCGCACCCGCCGATGTGCCTGTCGCCGATGAAAATCTGCGGAACGCTGCGCCGGTTGCTGCGCGCGATCATCTCCTCGCGAAATTTCTGGTCGTCGTCGACATTGACTTCGCGGAACAGCACATTTTTCTGCGTCAACAAGCCTTTCGCTCGATGGCAATACGGACACCAGTCCGCAACGTAAAGGGTAACGGACGGCGGCGTCATTTAGAACCGCTCTTTCCCCCGGACGCCGTCTTCGCCAAGGGCATGTTGTCCTTCACCCAGGCATTGAGTCCGCCTTGCAGATTGAAAACCCTGGTGAAGCCGAGCTTGATCAGGGCGCGCGCGGCGCTTGCGCCGTCGCTGCCGTTGTCGCAATAGGTGATGACGTTCTTATCGCGCCATTTCTTCAAGACTTCCGCCTGCGCAGCAAGATCGGCCAAAGGCACGTGGCGCGCATCGCCGATATGCCCGGCGTCGTACGATTCCTTGGCGCGCAAATCGATGACCAGGGCGCCTTGATTCATGAGCCTGACGGCCTGCATGGCGCTCAATGCGGCAAACGCTTGAACGCGGGCGCGAAGCTCGTAAACGACCACGATAACCGCCGCCGCCACGGCCGCGGCCGCAAGGTATGGATGATTGCCAATGAACTCGAACAGTCGCTGCATGCGGCTCGCACATATGGGTTTTTCGGGCGCGCAAGTATAGCAGCGGGCACAAGGCTTGTATGCTTGGCCGTAAGATGCATCGGCATATGAATCGCACCTTTGGAAGCCTGTGCATGTCCGCCGCACTGGCCGCCATGTTGTGCGCGAGCGGCTGGGGCGCCGCAACCGATGCTGCGGATGCGACGCACGCGGACGCTGCGAAAGCCAGGCTCGCGGCGGTGCGCGCGCGAATCGCGGATCTGACAAATCGCATCGGTGCCGATCTTAAGCAACGCGACACCTTGAACGCCCGCGTTCGCGAGGCGGAACTCGCCATTGCCGCGAAGCGTCAACGCGTGGATGAGCTGCGCACGGCAAAGCTCGCCGCCGAACGGCGCCGCTCGGAACTGCGCGCCGAGCAAACGCGCGATCAAAACGCATTGCGGGAGCAGCAGGCCTCGTTGGCCGCGCAAGTGCGCGAGGCGTACATGATCGGCCGCCAGGATGAACTGAAGCTGTTGTTGAATCAAAGCAATCCCGCCAGCCTCGGCCGCACTCTCACCTACTACGGCTACTTCGCGCGGCAGCGCGGCGAGAAGATCGCAGCCATTCGGGAAGACGAGAACCGGCTGCAGCAGCTGGTCGCGGAGATCGAACAACAAACACAAAACTTGAGGACCCTCGAGGAGGATGCGAACCGCGAAATTGCGGGCCTGCAGCGCGCGCGCGCCGAACGCAGCGAGGCGGTTGCTGCGCTCACGAAAAAAGTGGCGAGCGGCAATCAGCAGCTCGGCGATTTGAAGCGCGAGGAACAGGCCGTGGAATCCCTGGTAGCGGAACTCGCACGGGTGATGCAGGACTTCCCGGTCGACGCGACGCAGAGCTTCGTGTCCATGCGCGGCCGCCTGCCTTGGCCGGTGCAAGGCAGAGTCAGTGCACGCTATAAGGCGGCGCGGGACAATTCCGCCGGCGGTGTGCGCTGGAACGGAGTCATGATCGACACCGCGCGAGGCGCCAAGGTGCGGGCACCCTTCTTCGGCCGGGTCGTGTATGCCGATTGGCTGCAAGGCTTGGGATTGCTGCTGATCATCGGCCACAGCGGCGGCTACATGACGCTGTACGGTCACGCCGAGGTCCTCTACAAGTCGGTTGGCGACTGGGTCGCGCCGGGCGATGTGATCGCTGCCTTGAGCGACAGCGAAGGCGCCGAGCCGCAGCTGTATTTCGAGATACGCGAGGGGCGCAAAACCGTGGACCCAAAGGCCTGGCTGAGGACCAACCCGTAGTCAACAATCCCCGGCTGGCGGCGGCCCCTCCGCGCACGTATGCTGCGGATCTCATGATCAAGAAACCCGGCAACTTCTTATTGCTGGCCGTCGGCATCGCCATCGGTTTGTCGCTCGGGCTGGCGCGTGGCGTCATGGCCGACAAGCCGGCCGCCCTCGGCGCCGATCTACCCTGGGCTGACGCCCGGATGTTGGCCGAAGTGCTCGAGCGCGTGAAGCATGATTATGTGAACCCGGTCGACGACCATCAGCTGCTGCAGGCGGCGATTCGCGGCATGGTGTCCTCGCTGGATCCTTACTCAGCCTATCTGGACGGCGAGGCATACGATGAGGTCAAGATCAGCAGTTCGGGCCGGTATTCGGGCGTCGGCATCGAAATATCGATTGAGGACGAACAGGTCGTCGTGATCGCGCCATTCGACGGATCGCCCGCGGCGCTGGCGGGAATTCGCTCGGGCGACGTCATCGTGACGATTGACGGCGTCGCCGTGAATACCAATGCCTTGTCGGACACGATCGGGCGAATGCGCGGCGCGGAAGGCACGACCGTCAAGATCGGCATCATGCGCGACGGCATCGCGGAACCATTGCTCTTCACGCTGAAGCGTTCGCGAGTCGATTTGCACAGCGTGCGCGGGGAATTGATCGAACCCGGGTTCGGTTACGTACGAATTTCCCAGTTCAGCGAAACCACCGGCGACGACCTCGGTTCGGCGCTCAAGGATCTGCGCAAGCACAACGGCGCGCCGCTCGAAGGTCTGGTGCTCGACATGCGCGACAACCCGGGCGGCGTGCTGGAGGCGGCGGTTGCGGTTGCCGACGCGTTCCTCGATAGTGGCGTCATCGTCACCGCTAAGGGGCGCACTCCCGACTCCAAATTCGAAATGGATGCGACGCCCGGAGACGCGCTGAACGGCGCTCCGATCGTCGTGTTGGTCAATGGCGGTACGGCCTCAGCGGCGGAGATCGTCGCCGGCGCCCTCAAGGATCAGCATCGCGCCAAACTCATGGGACGCACGACTTTCGGCAAGGGATCGGTGCAGACAATAGTGCCGCTCGCCGACGACCGTGCGGTCAAGCTCACCACCTCGCTGTATTACACCCCGTCGGGGGCATCCATCAATCATCGCGGCATTGCGCCGGACATCGAGTTGGAGCGCGATCCAACTCCCCCGGCCGCAGCCATCCCCGAGAGCGCGCCTCTGATTCAGCGCGACGCCGAGATCAGGCGCGCCGTGCAGGAGCTGAAGACGTTGCCGAACACTCGCGCGAGGTCCATTACGACTGCGGCCCAGGCCAGATAACCCTTGCGTAGCACGCGGTCCATCGAAATACTGTGTTTGGCGCTCGCGGCCCTGGTGCTTATCTGGTCCGGAACGCTGATCCATCAGCTATGGCCGGTTCTCGGCCTGCTCGCTGCATTCGCCGCCGCCATCGTTGCATTTCGGGCGCGCCGCTTCCTCCCGGGGCACGTCCGCACCAAGCTGCTGATCGAATCCTGGTCGATGCTGCTGTTCATCACCGGGGTGTTGTGGTTCACGGGGAAGGGCGCAAGCCCGCTGCTGAACCTATACCTGTTGCCCATCATATTGAGCGCGCTGACCCTGGGGCGCTTGGTCACGCTGCTGCAAGTGGCCGCCATTGCGGTAATACACCTGCTGCTCGCCATCGCGACGCCGGGTACCGATGTGATCTCGCTGCTGTACGCCAGCGAAGTGGTGGGGCAGCTGGCGCCGTTTCTGCTGGTTGCCTATTTGACCACTACATTGTCGGCGGACATCACCGAAGCGCGCGAGCGCATCGAAAATTTGGCGCAGACCGATTCGCTCACCGGTCTGTTCAACCCGCGCATGTTCAACGAACTGTGGCAACGCGAACACAGCGCCGCGGAACGCAGTCGCGGCGCGTATGCGCTGCTCATGATCGACATGGACAAGCTCAAGGAGATCAACGATGCATTCGGCCACGAGGCGGGGAACAGCGCGATTACGCTGGTGGCGCAATGTCTGCAGCGAAGCATTCGCACCACCGATCACGCGGCACGCTTCGGCGGCGATGAATTCGCCGTGCTGCTGCCGGGCGCTTCGCCCGAGGTGGCGGAGGCCGTCATCAAACGCGTGCGGCATAACGTTTACAAGACCACGCTCGACGTACGCTCACGAATGATTCGCTGCAGCGTCAGCATCGGCTTGGTCAACTACCCCAAGGACGCGCGCGACACGCGCGAGCTCTTGAGCCTTGCGGAACACAAGATGTACCGCGACAAAGAGCTGCGTCGATCGCCCGGTTCCGAAGCAAATGTTTGAATGCACTGGACTTTTGCAGGAATAGTGGCAAAGTTAGCGCTGCGTCACGCCGCGGCGTCGTTAACATATGGTGTGCTGCAATTGTTTCGTCAATCCATCGAGAGCCGGTTAATGCGTTCGATCCATCGAGAGTCTTCGTCACTGCCTGCGGCACGCTTTCTTGCCATACGCGCATCAGCCGGTATTTTCCTCGGCATTCTGGCGTTCAGCGCAACCGCCAAGGACATCGGCGATCCGAAACTGAAGTCCGGTTCGGTGCTCATCGTCGACCAAAAGGATTCGTCGGTGCTGTATGCGCGCCATTCGGACGTCGCCGCGCCCATCGCGTCCATAACCAAGTTGATGACCGCGTTAGTGGTGCTGGATGCCAAGCAGCCGCTGGATGAACCCATCGAGATCACCGAGGCCGACCGTGATTTCCCGAAGGCGGCGTTTTCCCGGCTTACCGTAGGCGCCACCCTGACGCGGGGCGACCTGATGCATCTGGCGCTGATGTCCTCGGAAAATCGCGCTGCGCACGCCTTGGGAAATAATTATCCCGGCGGCATCACCGCCATGGTGTCCGCCATGAATGCGAAAGCTGCGGAACTGGGCATGACCAACTCGCACTTCGTCGACCCGACCGGACTGTCGAGCCAGAACGTGGCAAGTCCCGAGGACTTGTCCAAGCTGGTGATAGCCGCCTCGAAAAACAGCGTCATTCGCGAGTATTCGACCGACAGGAATTATGCCGTGCGGGTTCACCGGCACCTGATCGAGTATCGCAATACCGACAATCTGGTGGCCAATCCGGGCTGGAACATCATCGTGCAGAAGACCGGCTATATCGCCGAGGCCGGCAAGTGCCTGGTAATGGCGGCCGTCATCGAAGGCCGTTCGGTGGTGATCGTGCTGCTGGATTCGCTCGGCAAGTACACCCGGGTCGCGGATGCCAGGCGGATCAAGACCTGGATGGAGACCAGTTCCAATCCTCGCCTGAAGGTATCGATGCACTAACCCCGTTTGGCTGCGCCCGACGCTAGATGACAACACGGCCGGCATTCTTCAGACTGCCTGCCACCAACGTCGGGGGTAAGTATGCGCGTGCCACTACTGTGCATTGGCTGGGCAATCTTGATGCAGGCCGGTTCGGCGACGGCGGCCGACAGAGTTCTGTCGGTGACGATCTATGCCGATGATCTCGCCCTGATCCAAGATCGGCGCGACATCGAGGTCAAGGAAGGCCGCCAGCGAATCGAATTCCAGGACGTATCGGCGCAAATTCGCCCGGAAACCGTCTCGCTGACGGCCAGCGACATCAGCATCGTCGAACAGAATTTCGACTTTGATCTGTTGACCCCGGCCAAATTGATGGAAAAGGCGGTCGGCAGAGAAATCACGATTGTGCGCGTGAATCCGGCTACCGGCGTCGAGACCAAGGAACAGGCACAGGTGCTCGCCACCAACGGCGGCGTAGTGCTGAAGATCGGCCAGCGCATCGAGGTGCTGAGGGATGACGGTCTGCCGGTACGCGTGATCTTCGACAGGGTGCCGGAGAACCTGCGCGCGCGTCCGACCCTGTCGGTTACGGTCATCGGCGCCCACAGCGGAACTCGCCGGGCCACATTGAGCTATCTGTCGCCGGGCCTAAGCTGGAAGGCGGATTATGTGGCGCTCTACAATGAGAGCGACAGCAAAATAGACGTGCAAGGTTGGGTGACGCTGAGGAATTCCAGCGGCACCTCCTACGACAATGCGCAGACTCTCCTGGTCGCAGGCTCGCCCACCCAGGCGGACGGAGGCGCGTCGATTTATCGCCCGCAGCCGCGCCGCCCGGCATTGCAGGAGGCGGGAACCGAAAGCGGCAGCCGGGAGCGGCTGGGCGACTATTATTTGTATCCGCTGGCGGAACGCACGACCATCGCCAACCAGCAGACCAAGCAGGTCAGCTTTCTCGACGTTCAGGGCGTGCCGGCGGAGCACGGATATGAATATCGCAATCGCTGGCTGGGGACCGCCGAGACTCCGGTAAGCGCCAAGAGCGTGTACAGCTTTTCCACGAGCGCACATGCGGGTCTCGGCGATCAGCTGCCGGCAGGAATTTTACGATTCTACATGCGCGACAAACGCGGCGACCCGCAGTTCATCGGTGAAAGCCGGATCGATCACACGCCCATGGGATCGACGCTGTCTCTCGCGACCGGGGATGCGTTTGACGTGAAAGTGCACGCCATAGTCGACAAGCGCACGCGCCTGTCGCCGTTCGATTGGCAGACCGATATGCGCTACGAATTGACCAATGCGCTGCCTCGAGCCGTGGTGGTCAAGCTGATTCAGGATGGCCTGTGGGGTGACTCGAGCATCAAAACCGAGAGTCAGAAAAGTACGCGGCGCAGCGCCGAATCGGCCGAGTGGGCTGTGACGGTGCCCGCCCACGGCAAGACCACGCTCACGGCCAGCTTCGAAACCAAGTACTAGGCCGCGGCCATGTTCGTGCGATGCGCGAGATTGCTGCGGCTCCGGTGCCGGATGAAGCTGCCACTCCCGTGCGCGATGTGGCTCATCGGTATGGGGCTTGCCGCAACGCCCGCCGCCGCAGCCGACGTTTTGGCGGGGCAACCCACTGATCTATCGGTGACGGTGTATCGCGCGCCCTACCGTAATTCGGGTTCGATCAATCTCGACTATCTGGCGGGGTTTGCGCTGGTGAGCGAGACCCGCACCGTGCTTCTGCCCGCGGGGATGAGTCGCCTGCGGTTCGAAGGAGTTGCCGACGGCATCGAGCCGGCCAGCGCCATCGTCACTGGGCTGCCGAGCGGGGTCATTGAAAAGAATCGCGATGCTAAATTGTTGAGCCCCTCGGCGCTGATCGAATCCGCGGTTGGAAAGCCGGTGGAACTGCTGCGCAGCAGCCGCAAAACCGGCAAAACGGAGCGGTTGACCGGCACCCTATTGTCCGACGCGGACGGAGGCGTGGTGCTGCAAACCGCGCAGGGAATCGAAGCCTTGCGCTGCTCGGGGCTGCCGGAGACCTTCAGCTTCGAGCCCCGCAGTGATTTGTCGGCCCACCCCACCCTGTCGGTGCTGGTACGCAGTCCAATTGCTGCGACCCGACAGGTCACGCTGTCCTATCTTTCGCGCGGCTTCGACTGGGCGGCGGATTACAGCGCGACTTTAGCCGCAGACGGCAGCCGCCTCGATCTCGGTGCCTGGGTGACCCTGGCCAATTCCAACGGCGTGGGCTTTCCTTCGGCGCGCACCTTTGTGGTGGCCGGCAAACTGAATCGCGAGAACGGCGAGGTGCAGCCCATCGATTTGGGCGGACCCATCCTGGCCAATTGTTGGCCGCGCGGCTCCACCAGCGATTCGCCCATGATTTTGCGCATGGATCGCGAGTTGCACTTTGACAGTCTTACTGCGGGGCTACCCGCGGCGGCGCGGGCGATGAGTTTGCAGGAAGCGGCGGCTCCTGCGGCACAAAAAGTCCAGCAGGAGCAGCTCGGCGATTTGAAACTGTATCGAGTGCCCGATCGCACGACCGTGGCCAGCCGCCAGTCCAAGCAGGTGCGTCTGATGGACCGATCGCAGGTGCCGATTACCACTGTTTATGGCGCGGACCTGGCGGCGAACCAATTGGCGGGTCCCGCGCCGGCGTACCGGCTGCTGCGAACAATGAACAACGCGGCAAATCACCTCGGCCTGCCGCTGCCGTCCGGCAATGTCGCGGTATTTGCGCTGCATGAGGGCGAGACCCTGCTCGAGCACGAATCGGGCATGCGCGACATCGCCGTCGACGAAGAATTCGAGATCAACATGGGCGCAAGCCCGGACGTTCAGGTTTCGCAGGCGAAGGAGGCCAGCACCGCTGACTTCGCGCACGCAGAAATGCTGCCGCTGGTGCCTGGTGTTGGCGCGCTGCGATCGGTCAAGCTCGACGATGTGATTCGAGTCGACATCAGCAATGCACGGGCAGCGGATATTCAATTCGAGCTGCGGCTGCAGCTGCCACCGGGCGGGCGCGTGATCCGCGCCGATCATCCAATGGACGCCAAGAATGGCCGTCCTATTTTTCGCCTGAAAATACCCGCCAATGGAACCGCGACGCTGAGGTATCAGCGGCAGCATACCGCCGACCGCGTGACTTGAGGGCGCCGAACTTCGACGATAGTCACGGTCGATCCGAGGTGGATGCCTTACAATATGCGGGAATGTCACCCGTACTTCTTGCAACGACGCGACCGCGATGGTGAGAAGCCGCCAGTCGCAGATCAAGAATTATTTCGCCGAGAGCCGGCTATTTACGATTCGCAGCATCGTCGCGGGCATTATCGCCGCGGTGCTGCTGCTCACGGTTGCCGGGCGCCTCTTCTACCTGCAGGTGCTCAAGTTCGATTACTACCATAATCTCTCGCAAGGCAATAGCATTCGCAACGAGCCGATTCCGCCCAGTCGCGGGCTGATTCTGGATCGTCACGGTGTGGTGCTGGCGGACAATTTTCCGGCCTTCAACGTCGAGCTGGTCCGAGAGCAGGTGGGCGACAACAAAGCGCTCGATGAGGCGCTGGCCCAGCTGGTCGGCATTGGCCTGCTGCACGGCGACGAGGTCGGCAACATCCGGCGCACGATTCTCCTGCATAAGGTGTACGAGAGCGTGCCGATCAAGCTGCTGCTGAATGAAGAGGAGATGGCGCTGTTTGCGGTGCATCGCTTTCAGTTCACGGGCGTCGATCTCCGCGCGCGGCTGGCCCGTCATTACCCGCTGCGGGAAGTCGGCGTCCACGCCATCGGCTACGTCAGCGCCATCAATCCAGAGGACATGAAACAGATCGACAGCGCGGAGTACGCCGGCACCAGTCTCATTGGCAAACTCGGCGTGGAGGGCGCCTACGAGCAGCAGCTGCACGGCAAGCCCGGCTTCAAGGAAATTGAGGTGAATGCCGCGGGCCGGCCGGTGGAAAAGCAGGGCGGCTATGCATCGGAACTGCACACTCGCGCCCCGGTGGCCGGCGAGGATTTGATCCTGGGAATGGACGTGCGTGTGCAAAAAGTCGCCGAAGAAGCCCTGGTCGGCAAGCGCGGGGCGGTGGTTGCTCTCGATCCAAAAACCGGCGATGTCATCGCGCTGGCCAGCACGCCCGGCTTCGATCCGAACGATTTTGTACGCGGACTTTCGGTGACGCAGTACGGCGCGTTGGCAGGCAACATCGATGTCCCGCTATTGAATCGCGCGCTGCGCGGCGCCTATCCGCCGGGTTCCACCGTGAAACCCTTGGAAGCATTGGCCGCGCAAAAGTACAACATCATTGCGCCCCTCCAGGAGGAATACTGTCCCGGCGTTTTCACTTTGCGCGGCAGCGCCCATGAATATCGTGACGACAAGAAGCACGGGACTTTGGATATGCGCAGAGCCATTGCGGTGTCCTGCGACGTGTATTTTTTCAGGGCTGCGGAAAAACTAGGCATCGACCGCATGGCGCCGTTCATGACGGCATTCGGTTACGGCGTGTTGACGGGCATCGATATTCCCGGCGAGAAGCCCGGGCTTTATGCCTCGCCGGACTGGAAAAAGCGCGCATTTAAGAAAGCCGGCGACCAAGTGTGGTTTCCAGGCGAGACCATCAGCATGGGCATCGGCCAGGGCCCGATCACAGTAACGCCGCTGCAACAGGCGCACTTCGCCGCTGAAATCGCGGAACGAGGCAAGATCATCGCGACGCCGCGGCTGGTAACGGCGATTCGCCCCGCGGGTTCCACTAATGCCGTACCGCGCGCTCCGCAGTTCATGCCGCCGATCACGGTCGCCACCGACGAGCAATGGGGCGTGCTGTACGACGGCATGCTGGGAGCCGTATATGGGCCGGGCGGCACCGCATATGCCGTGGGAATAGGCTCGAAGTACAAAATCGCCGGCAAAACGGGAACCGCTCAGGTGATTGCCATCAAGCAAAATGAGAAGTATCACGCCAAGGATGTCGCGGAAAGAAATCGCGATCACGCGTGGTTCATTGCTTATGCGCCCGCCGAAGACCCCAAGATCGCCATATCTGTATTGGTGGAGAACGGCGGATTCGGCGCGACCGCCGCGGCGCCGATCGCGCGGAAAGTTCTCGACTCATATCTCTTGTCGGAGGAGCGGCCGGCCGAGAAGCGCGCGACGCCTTAATAATGGCGCTCGAAGAACATAACGGGAGGCTGCCGCCCAGCGGCTTGTCACGTTCCAGGCCGCACAGGCGTAGTCGCATCCTCCCCCACCACCGTAGTCCACTCGCGAATGTGCCATCGAGTGACGAGACCCCCTATCATGTAGGGATCAGCCGCAACGAAGTGCTCCGGTACGGCCCGCGATGCACATCGAAACAGAAGCGCTGCACCATCGACAGGATCGGCATAGGCGCCGGCCAGAATGAGCTCGCCTCGCGCCTGTGCTTTCCAGGCTGCCAATAGATGCGCAGATCGAAACGGCGCACGGCGTGCAACGTAGTCAGGGACGAACTCGTAAAAAAGCAAATAGTGCATATCCCCCTCCTTCGCTCAATTTGTGCTCGCTCGAATCGTCGGTCAGTTGACCGATGCACTGGTCCCCGACGACGACAGAAGCACTTCAAAGTGCTGCACACTTCGATCGAATGTTTCAAGCACCGCTTGCGCCGCCGGCTCCACCACTGCTTCATCGCCCCTTTTACCTGCGAAATTGTGGATAGCGTCCATCGTGTCCCACAGAGTGAGCACAATGAGTTCAACGCTGGCGCCCGCGTTTTTCTTCAAGAGATAAGCACCTTTGTGCCCGGGATTGCGCCGCAGCGCCGGCAATACTGAATCGCTGAAGTGACGTGCATATGCTGCAACGTTTCTTGGCAGAGCCGTTGCCTTCCAGCTACGAATAATCATGGACTTGTCCTCAAGTTGCGAATCGCGAACCGCTAGACGGAGACGCCGCCTCCCGGCTCACGTGTGAATGAGTCTCCCGCCAGCGAACGCCCAGTTTTCCCACGACGTTTCCTTGAAACAGACCATTACGTTCTCGGTGTCAATGCCGGCGTGCGCCAGCGTACTCATCAGTTCTTCGAGCAGTTTCTTCTTGACCTTAACGCTGCGCCCCACCGACCAAAGGATCTCGATGAGCGCAAATTCCTCGTTCCGCGCGGTCTTCACGTCGGGGTACGTCAGATCGAAGCGGAAATCCTCCGCCTCGAGCTCGATGACCCTTTGGAACTTGTCTGTAGCAGGCACGCCAGCTGAGACCAGCGCAGCGTGCACGGCATTCAGCAGCGTAGTTTTGAACGCGCTCGACTTTGGTTTGCGGACGGTGAGCGTTACGAGTGGCATGACGACCCCTCAGGTGCTGAACGATGAGGTTGAAAGACGGAGACGTTTCATGTGGCTAGTCTGCACCGCTCAAAGCCTCAAAAAATATGGAATGGCGATCAGCACAATGCCGATGGTGATGAGCAGAACGGTGTTGGATACGAAATAAGGAAACACTATCAAACCCAAGCCGCAGATCAATGGTACAACCGCCCTCTGCTTCCGGCCGTAGATGAGAAAGCCAAAGCCGATTGAGCCGAATACCAACCCCCAAAGAAGCGACGCGGTGTCCATTGGAGTACCGTAACTACCGCGGTTCCACATCAAGGTACTTCCATGTCGAGGCGCCGTCGAGCAGGCGAACTCGCACAGACCTAACTGCATTCAGCGCGAAATTGCGCGCATTGACGCCCATTTTGCTGGTTTTCTTAGGATGAACCCGCTCCCAGTGCGTGATGCACCCACAGGTACTGCATCTCACGAACCACAGCGATTTTTCGCCCCAGGAATATTTTTTTGTTGCGCCTCGCGCAGCTCTGACTCGCACCTCCGAGGCCTTGTAGTACGCCCAGAGCGTGCCGTAGCGCCGGCAAATCGAGCAATTGCAGTTCGTCAGGCTGCGGGGTTTACGCGGCACCTCGACCTGAACAGCTCCACAATGGCAGATAGCGGTGAGCATGTTGCGCCTCCTACGAAATGCGCCTCGAACCCTGCGTCATGGGGGAGGCGCCATAGTCACACGCCACCTAAGATCTCGCTTCACCACCAACAGATCTTGCGCGGACTTGCCGCCATCGGGAAATACGCATTGCTCAGTCAGCTTAACCA
>Ga0210394_10002385_pt1 | contig 25921 bp, 26 predicted proteins | sample IncBWC12MmetaG_FD_160121 | JGI IMG/M metagenome (GOLD analysis project Ga0210394, IMG submission 160121) | Forest soil microbial communities from Barre Woods Harvard Forest LTER site, Petersham, Massachusetts, United States - Inc-BW-C-12-M | ecosystem: Environmental > Terrestrial > Soil >...
CGTCTCTCTCAACGGAATCCCCACAAACTTTGAAGTTATTGCCGGCACATTCATCAAAGCCACAATTCAAGCAGGTGCCACCACAGGTTATATCACGGTGACTACGCCCAACGGTATACTGACAAGCAACGTGATTTTCCGTGTAATTCAGTAACTTTTAGAAACGCTGCTAGTGCATCTCGTTCGAGTCGTCCATCAAACCGGACATCCAGATGCCCTTGTCGCGCTCTTCGTCTCCTCCCGCTGAGAGCTGTCCACAACAACAGACTATACCCGGGAACGGGTTTCGGGAAGCTAGCCGATGGATTGGCCGCTACTGCTTCAACTGCTTCTCAATCGCCGCGACCATTTCCGGAGAATCCGGCGTGACGGCCGACTCGAAGCGTTGAACCACGTTGCCGTTGCGGTTGACGAGAAACTTGGTGAAGTTCCATTTGATATCGCCGGTGATGCCGGGGCCGGTGTCTTTGGTCAGGTAGGAGTAGAGCGGAGCCTGGTCCTCGCCCTTCACGGAAATCTTCGCGTACATAGGGAAGGTCACGTTATACTTGCGGCTGCAGAAGGTCTTGATCTCTTCGTTGGTGCCAGGCTCCTGCGCGCCGAAGTTGTTGGCAGGGAAGCCGAGGATGACGAAACCCTGGCTCTTATATTTCTCGTAAGTGGCCTCCAGCGCGCTGTATTGCGGCGTGAAGCCACATTTGCTGGCCACATTCACCAGCAGAACCACTTTGCCCTTGTAGTCGGCGAGAGGCGCGGGCTGTCCATCGATGGAGTTAAGCGTAAAACTGTATATTCCCGACGCCGCAAGCAACGATCCAGCCATAATTGATAACGCTCCCAACAAGAGATAGCTGCGAACCCGGCACAACGCCTGAAGATAATTAGAGATCATCGATTTTTAGCGAAATGCTTTCTCAGGGGTCCTTGAATTATAGCTCTTGGAAGAGTGAGGCGTCGTTAACGTACACGCTGGTGGCTACTAATCTCAGATGGTGCTATTGAGCGAGGCGTGCTTGGCGGTTTGTCTTACCAGCCGGCCAACCAGTCGCAGGGCGCGAGCTGATTCGGACGGGCGTTGCACTTCAGGGTCGGTGACCGCCATCAGACCTTCTTCAATTGAGTCGAGCGCGGAAAAAGACCGCTCAAGGACGATCAGTAGGTATTTCTGCGCGATCGGGCGGTCGGCGGGATGAATGAGCTCCCACCATCGGCGGATGGACTCCTGAACATCGGCTTCCGATTTCTCGCCAACGACAAGGGCGTCGATCAGCCGGTATACCTTGCTCTTCACGGCTTGATATGAGACAGAAACTTCTTGGGGCATGGGGGTTGAGGGCTCTCTAGTCCAAAAGAACTAGCAATCCGCACGCCAAACCGTAGGTGCTTGCGCTGCAAGTCTTTGCAACTAAAACGAGTCGGCATCAATTCAATGAATGGAATAAATCAGAATTGCAGATATGGATTCTGGAAGCCAGTGTCGCCGTGTAACCTCGTGTAACGTTGCCGCAAGTCTCATGAGAGCGTCCGAATGCGCGCAGGTCACGTCACGGCGGAGAGGGCTTTCCATCAGGTTGATCGCCAGCAGGTTACAATGTTGCGCTCCAGTTCGCACCCAGCGATAATCCATCGATTCGCGGCGTGCGAATCGAAAGCATGGCGCGTCATTCAATCTTTAATCTTCCCAGCAGGCAAAATCACTGGAGGCCGGATGAAAAAGTTTGTGTTGATTTTCGCAATACCACTATTGTTCTCCGTTTTAGGGAGTGCGCAGAGCACACCCATCAGCACTCCGCCAAATAAGAACGAAGAGCCCCAGCCGCGAATGTTTTTTCCGCGCGACATGCTTTGGGGATGGGCGCAGTTCGACCTTGCGCCTCCGCACAATGAAATCGACCCCGGCATCTGTGCCGGCAACGCGGGACAGTACGGCGGGATCAACGCTCCGTGCAGCATGTTCGCGCGTTACATGCTATCCGGTATGCTGGAGGTTCGCCCCTTCGGCCAGACTCAGTTGCGCCGCTTCATGGTGTTCGGTGCGCCTTCGTTTCTGTTCGGCAAAACCATACCGCAGACGCTTTACACCTGGTCGCCGGATGCGATCGGTATCGAGCATTCCTGGGGAGTCGGCATCTATATCGACAAGGGATTCGAGTTTCGCGTCACTCAGCATTTTCTTTTCGACCGCTTGGGCGCGCGCGACACCAATCTCGGTCCAGCCGATCAGGGCAACAACGGCCCGTGGGGCCGCTACATGACGGTTGGAGTCCGCAAATATTTTGGAACGAGACGATGGTGATGCGTACCCAAAACAGCGAAATCGCAGCCGTGAACGGTGGCGTGTGATGTGTATCACAGCCAATCTTCGCGCCGAAACGGGACGATCTCGTGGGTTCTGAAGATTAGTTGGTGTCCGCTTCTCCGTTTTCTCTATAATTGAGGGTTTTTACAACACTCTGGAAATTCTTAGCGAGGTCAGCAATGGCAGGCTCTTATAACGGTGTGACGGTACCTTCCGACGGAAAAAAGATTGGCTATGCGAACGGCAAGTACGAGGTGCCGGATAATCCGATCATCCCTTTTATCGAAGGCGATGGAACCGGCCGCGACATTTGGAAAGCGTCGCTGCGCGTCTTCGATGCAGCCGTAGAAAAAGCTTACAAAGGCGAACGTCGCATTGTTTGGTATGAGGTTTTCGCCGGCGAGAAGGCCAAGGCCAAGTTCGATACCTGGCTGCCCGATGACACGGTCGATGCCGCACGCGAGTTTCGCGTAGCCATAAAAGGCCCGCTGACCACACCAGTTGGCGGCGGCATACGTTCTCTCAATGTTGCCCTGCGCCAAATTCTCGATCTTTATTGCTGCGTGCGTCCCGTGAAGTACTACCAGGGCGTGCCTTCGCCGGTGAAACATCCCGAGCGCATGGACGTTGTCATCTATCGCGAAAACACCGAAGACGTTTATGCCGGCATTGAGTGGGAAGAGGGAACTGCCGACTGCGCCAGACTGATTGAATTTCTCAACAAGGACATGCTCAAGGGCGGCAAGAAACAGATCCGTCTCGACTCCGGTGTCAGCATCAAACCCATTTCTGTGACCGGAACCAAGCGCCTGGTCCGCATGGCAATTCGCTTCGCGATCGAGACCGGACGCAAGAGCGTGACCCTGGTTCACAAAGGCAACATCCAGAAGTTTACCGAAGGCGCGTTTCGCAAGTGGGGATACGAACTGGCCACTGAAGAATTTCGCGACGAAGTGGTGACCGAGCGCGAGAGCTGGATCGTCGACAACAAAGATAAGAATCCAAATCTCACCGTCGCGCAGAATGCCGAACTGGTTGAGCCCGGCATGGAGTTCGCTCCTCCCGCGTTTCGAGCCGCGGTCGAGCAGGAAGTGAAAGAAGTCCTCGACCGCATTTACACGACTCACGGCCAGGGTCAGTGGAAGAAAAAAATCATGATCAACGACCGCATTGCCGATTCCATCTTCCAGCAGGTCGTGACCCGCGCCGATGAATATTCCATTCTGGCCTGCCCGAACCTGAACGGCGATTACATCTCCGACGCCTGTGCTGCCCAGGTCGGCGGCCTCGGCATTGCGCCCGGCGCGAACATCGGCGACGGTTACGCCATTTTCGAAGCCACCCACGGCACCGCTCCAAAGTATGCCGATAAAGACGTGATCAACCCCGGCTCCGTAATGCTTTCGGGCGTCATGATGTTCCGATTTATGGGATGGAACGAAGCTGCCGATATGATTGAGCAAGGAATGGAACGCACCATCGTGCAAAAGAAAGTCACCTATGACTTCGAGCGCCTGATGGAAGGCGCAACCAAACTAAAAACCAGCCAGTTCGCCGACTGCATCATCGAGAACATGGGCGCTGCAGTGCTGGTGTAGGGCTATTAGCAATTAGCACTTGGCCACTAGCCATTAATCGTTAGTCATCAGTCGTTAGCATTGAGCCCCTCTCCGGTTTGTCATTCCGAGCGAAGCGAGGAATCTGTTTTTCGCCGGCAGAGGCAGATCACAGTGCTGGCGAGGTGCTAACGGCTAATTGCCAATCGCTAACTGCTGAATTTCGAAAGGACAACATGCGTAAGAAAGTCACCATCGTAGGTTCCGGAAACGTAGGCGCAACTGCGGCTCACTGGATCGCCTCGAAAGAGCTCGCCGACGTCGTCCTCATCGACATCATCGAAGGTGTGCCGCAAGGCAAAGGCCTCGACCTGCTCGAAGCCATGCCCATCGAGAAGCGCGACTCCTACATCACCGGCACCAACGATTACAAAGACACTGCCAATTCCGACATCGTCGTCATCACCGCCGGTATCCCGCGCAAGCCCGGCATGAGCCGCGACGACTTGCTCAACACGAATTACAACATCATGAAGGCAGTCGTCGGCGAAGTGGTGAAGTATTCTCCGAACTGCATCCTGATTATCGTTTCGAACCCGCTCGACGCCATGGCGCAGGCCGCTTTCAAGCTCAGCGGATTTCCTCGCGAGCGCGTAGTGGGCATGGCTGGGGTGCTCGACTCCGCTCGCTTCCGCGCCTTCATCGCCGACGAACTGAAAGTCAGCGTAGAAAACGTAACCGCGTTCGTGCTAGGCGGACACGGCGATACCATGGTCCCCCTGCCGCGCTATTCCACGGTCGCAGGTATTCCGATCACCGAGTTGATTGAGAAGACGCGCCTCGAAGCTCTGGTGCAGCGCACCCGCGACGGTGGTGCCGAGATTGTCAAGTATCTGAAAACCGGCTCGGCTTACTACGCGCCGTCGGCAGCAGCGACGGAGATGGTTGAAGCCATTCTGAAAGACAAGAAGAAGATTTTGCCTTGTGCCGCATATCTGCAGGGCGAGTACGGAATCAGCGGCCTCTACGTCGGCGTGCCGGTGAAGTTGGGTGCGAAGGGCATCGAGCAAATCATCGAAATCAAGCTGACTGCGGAAGAGAAAGCTGGGCTGGATAAGAGCGCGGCGGCGGTGAAGGAACTTGTCGGCGTCATCGGAGTGTGATCGAGGCGGTACGGAGCTTCAGAGGAGAAGGATCATGACACGCGAAACCAAAATGATGTGCGGCATCATTCTCATCACCGTGCCTTCCATCCAATACGGCGGCTACTTTCTACTGACGTCGCTCATCGACAAAACCAGCGGTTATATGCAAAATCCTCTGCGCCAGAATTTCTTTCGCGCAGGCCACGCACATGCCGGGGTGATCGTGATTCTCTCGCTAGTCTGCCAAATCCTGGCCGACGCTGCTGCTCTTCCTCCCTCGTTATTGTGGACGGTTCGAATCGCCGTTCCTCTGGCCGCAATTCTGATCTCGGCCGGATTTTTCTTTTCCATGCTATCTCCTACGGCCACGCAGCCAGGAAGCGCAATCACTCTCATTTATGTTGGTGCGGCGTGCCTAGCTGCAGGAGTGCTGTTGCTCGGCGTCGGTCTAATAAGATCAGCGATATAAGCCTAGAGCGTAACGGTGCGGCGGTGAAACTGTGTGCAATAGGCCTCGATCAGATCATCGAAATCAAACTAACGCCGGAAGAGAAGGCTGGGCTCGATAAGAGCGCAGCGGCTGTGAAGGAGTTGTGCAGGGTGGTCGGGGTGTAGGGAGCTTATTGCGAGGAACTCATTGGAAATCGGAGTTTGCGACTGCTCTCATTAAACAGGCAACTCCAAAGAACCTCGCTATAGGCGTCGACTAATCGGCGTACTGCAGCATTGTATTCAGTGACCCATTGTTTCCATTTCTTTTTGATCTTTGGATACTCGGTCCTATAGAGCATCTTCATTGTAACGCCCAAGTTGCCGTCGGAACCCTTTGCTAGCAGGCTAATTGTTCCCAGTCGAGATATTTCCCTGTCTTCTAATCGCTCCACGTGAACATGTGAATCTCTGGTTTTGAGGAAGGGAAGCAAATTGGAGTTAACGAGGCTCGTTAGCTTGCGACGCGCATCTCGAATATGCGTCAGTCTGTCATCCCCTTTGAATTGACGCTCTATACGCACTAGGTAGCCGGAAAGTCGCTCTTTTCAAGATATATATCTCACCAAAATAGGCCTCAACATGGAACTGAAGATAACTCTCGGCCGAAATTTGTGTGTTGCGGTACGGAAAGCGCGAAATGAGAAAAGCAATATCGTCGAGTACCTCAAGAGACTTGGAGATTTCAACGGCGCCCTTGAAGATTGTCACAACGTAGGCTTCACGCTTAGTTCGGACTCGAGTAAATTTTTTCTTGGGAGGGCCAAGGTCAAATATTTCGTTGTAAACTGACTCTCCTAGACCGGGATCATCCTTGTGAGCTTTCATGAGAGGAGCCATGAGTTCCTGCATCGCGTTAAGGGCTCCGCCTAGGAATCGTTCGAACCCGTTATTAGACGCGGTCAATCTGCACCTTCTTTACCACCACATCCTTATTCGGTTTATCTTGGCGGCTTCGTGGCACTTCGGAAATCTTCTTGACCACATCCTGCCCCTCAACTACTTCGCCAAAGACTGTGTGCTTGCCGGTCAGCCAGGTCGTCGGCGCGACCGTAATAAAGAACTGCGAGCCATTCGTGTTCGGGCCGGCATTGGCCATCGCCAATATTCCCGCTCGGTCGAGCTTATGCGGCGAGCCTTTGGTCTCGTCTTCGAACTGATACCCCGGTCCGCCAGTGCCCGTGCCTTGCGGGTCGCCGCCCTGAATCATGAAGTCGGGAATCACGCGATGAAAAATCGTGCCATCGTAAAGCGGGTCTTTGGATTTCTTGCGAGTTGAGGGATGCGTCCACTCGCGCTTGCCCTCGGCAAGCTCCACAAAGTTGGCTACGGTTTTGGGCGCGTCTTTTTCAAAAAGGCGGCAGACGATGTTGCCTTCACTGGTTTCAAGCGTTGCATGGAGTCCGGGTTGCCGTGTCATGGAGTTCCTTTCAGAATTAGTTCGTTGGTCGTTAGGATTCTGTCGAAGTCAACACTCGGAGACAGTTGTCCGCGGCCGTCCCTACCACTCTTTCTCAATTGGGATTCGCCGGCGCTTTCGGTGTCGCAGCCGCGGGCTTCTTAGCGGCGGTCGATGCAGGCTTTGCGGCTGCGGCTCCGCGCACAATTGAAATATGAATGATCTTCACCGGACGAAATGGCTTATCATTGCTTGGGTCGGTAGCCATGTGGGTGATCTGTTTCACCAGCGTCACGCTCGCATCGTCACACTGCCCGAAAATCGTATGTCGCCCGTTCAGATGCGGCGTGGGAACTTCGGTGATGAAAAACTGGGATCCATTCGTATTTGGTCCAGAGTTCGCCATGGCCAGCCGTCCCGGACGATCAAAGGTGAGGGTTGAGACAAATTCGTCTTTGAATTTGTAGCCGGGATCGCCCGTGCCGTCACCTCTCGGGTCGCCCCCCTGAATCATGAAACCGGGGATCACGCGATGGAAAATCGTCCCGTCATAGAGTGGCGTATTCTTCTTAGTCGCATGGCTTACTGGATTGGTCCAGTCCTTCGCACCCGTGGCGAGGTCGATGAAATTCTTCACCGTGATCGGCGTTTCTTTTTCAAACAGCGTGCAGCGCAGCTTGCCAACGGTCGTGTCGAAGACGGCTGTAGGCTCGGATGACGCTGCCGCCGCGTGAGTAGCAGGCTTGGCAGGAGTGGCCGGCGTAGTCGATACATCTTGCGCCGCGCTCGCAATCGCCGAGAATGTAAGCAGAACGGATGCCGCCGTTAACGTCCCAAATATTCCACGCATAAGTACTCCTTGGTTCCAAATCATAGTTTCGTTGTGGACTCGATATTGTACGACAGGCGGACGTTAATTTGGATGAGCCTGCATTTCGCGGCTGACGCTCTCAACTTGCCGGAACACACGCAACAGATTCCCTCCGAGAATCTTCTTAATATCCTCCGCGCTGTATCCCCGATCGAGCAGCGCCTGCGTAATCTTCGGTAAGTCTGCGGCAGAATCCATCCCCTGCGGAGTGGCACCGCTTACGCCATCGAAGTCAGAACCCAAACCCACATGATCCACTCCCGCAACTTTGGCGACGTGATCGATGTGATCGATCAGTGACTTGAACGGCGGACGCGGAACCTTGGCCGTCCACTGGCGCTCGATGCGGTCTTTGTCCGTATAAGTGACCGTTTTTCCTTCGGCCTTTCTTTCGACCAGATATTGTTGAACCGCAGCCTCCTCGTCCTTATCCTGCGCTTCCATGGCCTTGCGATAGTCTTCATCCACAAAGGCGGAATAGAAGTTCACCTGCACCACACCGCCGTTCTTTGCTACCGCTCGCAGCATATCGTCCGTCATGTTGCGTGGATGGTTCACCAATGCGCGCGCCGAAGAGTGCGATGCAATCACCGGCGCTTTCGTCGTCGCAATCGTGTCCCAGAAAGTTTTATCGGCCACGTGGGAGATGTCGACCATCATGCCGAGCCGGTTCATCTCCAGCACCACTTGCTTGCCGAAATCTGTCAACCCGTTGTGATGCTGCACCTTCGCATCGTTGATGTCGCCGGAAGAATCCGCCCACTCGTTCGTATTCGACCAGGAAAGCGTCATGTAACGCACGCCCAGGCGGTAATAATCCCGCAGCAGGTGCATGTCGTTTTCGATGGAGTGTCCGCCTTCGATCCCCATCAGTGCTGCCAATTTGTGTTCGCGATGAGCGTGCTCGATGTCGGCGACGGAGAATGCCATCATCATGCGATCCGGATGCCGCGCCGCCTGCTCGTAGACTGAGTCGATCAGGTCAAACGTATGCTGTGCGAAATGACCTTGATTCGTTTCCGGGTCGACCCAGATGGAAAAGAATTCAGCTCCAAGGTTGCCGCGGCGCGCCTTGTCGAGACTCATATGCCCAACGTCTTTAGGATCTGTTGACCCGATGTCGAAGCCTTCATCAAGAAAGCGCTGCGGCGTGTCGGCGTGAGTGTCCACGATGATTGCGGACTCATGAATTGTCCGTGCCCGGGCGCTTACGGCTGCGCTCGTCGCGTCGGAAGACTGCGCCGTCGCGGCTAATCCTAGAACGACACACCAGACAGCTAAGATTAAAACCCGGATCATGCAGGAACGATTCATTTGCCCGTCTTTTCCTAAAGCTCGAAATCCTCAGCTTGAAACGTTTTGACTTCTCGAATCACTACTCTGATAGAGGCCTTCACCCGCAGCTTCGCCCGCCTCTGATTGCCTCAGATTCTCGCAAGCCTCGGAAAAACGAGCCACAGAACAAATCAGCCACGTCGTGGCGAGGAGGAACTATGGTACAGCCAAACGAATATACCCTGAAGGGCGGCAGCATCACGGTTACTTACCTGACTTCCAATTTCCTGGGTCAGCCGTTTCTTTCCTACAATGACGGATCGGGAACCAAAGACTTTTACGGCACCTCGATTCGCACCGTCGACACCGGCATCGGAACCCTGGTCTCAGTCACCACTTTCATGACCATCGACACCGGCGCACGGGAATTCAGTATGCTGATTCCTTACATCAACCTCGCTGATGCCACCAAGACGCAAGATTTCTCGACCGACGGCATCATTACCACCTTCAAAGGGCCTGACTCGTTCCCGCTCACCGGAGTGCGTGAGTTCTACGACTTCATTCCGATGACCGGAACCGCACGATACGTGAAGTTTATTTTCCTTCAACAGCCGGTGCTTACCAAAGTCGGCTGAGCCCCATCGCCGTTGTAGGTCTTCCCACCCTGTTGATTGGTTGTTGAGCTGGGGCATCGCCGCAAACTGCGGCTGCCCCTTTTTTATCTTTGAAGGTGCACAAATTGATGCACAAACCTTGTCGATAGCTTAGGTGCGAGGAATGTAGTTATTTCGCCGCCTTTCCGCGCTTCCGCTCAGCCACCCACTTCGGTTCTCCCTTACGTGATGCTTTTGGTGGCGTTCCTGCCAGAAAACTTCCCCAGCGCAAGTCCTGCGCCGGATCATCGCCGCTAAACGCCATCTTCACGGCCATCTCTGCTACTGCATTCACGATCCAGTCAAAATTCTCTTGTCCCACTGAGGTAATCTCCGCGTCGGGTGCGGGATTCAGAAAGTCGATCGCGTACGGCACGCCATCCTCCACGGCAAACTCCACCGTGTTCAGGTCGTAGCCCAGAACTCTGCACAAGGTAAGCGCATCTTTTTCTATTCTGTCCCTTAAAGCTTCGGTGGATGGCGGAGGATTTCCCTTTACATAGCGCTCATGATGCGGCGCCCGGGGGTCGTACTTCATGATGTGAACTTTCTCTTGGCCAACCACATAGCAGCGGTAATATTCCTCAAACTCCACGCCGTGCTGCAGCGTCATGCACAAATTGCCCGTCTGGTTATAATGCTGGAAAAATTCTTCAGGTGAATGCACGTGGTAGACATGTTTCCAGCCGCCGCCGGAATAAGGCTTGAGAAAAGCAGGGAAACCGACATAATCGAATAGCTCCTGCCAGTTCAGCGGGAAAATCAAGTTCCGCATCGACCGGTCGGTAGTTCCTTCGGGATGTTTGTTGTGCGGCAGAATCACCGTCGGTGGAATCGCCACGCCTAGCTTGTGAGCCAGTGCATAATTGAAAAACTTATCGTCTGCCGACCACCAGAACGGATTGTTCACCACAATGGTCCCGTGGAGGGCGGCGTTTTTCAGATAAGCGCGATAGAACGGAATATCCTGTGAGATGCGGTCGATGATGACGTCATATTTCCTGGGCTCATCCATGCGGATGCCGCCGATCGACACAAACTCCGCCGTAACGCCGTCCACCTTCATTGCGTTAATCTTCTCCACCAACGCGGGCGGAAACGTATTCTCCATCCCAAACAGAATCCCAATCTTCTTCACGACGCAATCTCCCATTCCTAAATTGTCATCCTGAGCGAAGTAAGAGCTTCACGAGTGAAGCTCTTACGCAGTCGAAGGATACCTACATTACTCGGATCTCGAAAGCAGTGCCTAAAAATACTTCTCCGCCATCTTCAGCCACAATGGCCAGTCATGCTTCGAATTATCGCCGTAAATATCCAGCCAGTGGGGCACCGCTTTGCCGTTCAAAATTGCCGAAAGCTTTACGTTTTGGTCCAGGCACATATCCCAATCCGCCGATCCCAGCACAATTTTCATCTGGCGGTAACGGCTCAAAAACCAGTCGTCATTTTGATTCGGCAAATAATCCGGCGGGCAGCTGAAGTAGCAATCGTCGTCGTAGTATCCGTCGAGAAATCGGTGGATATCGAATGCCCCGCTCATGCTCACGCAATGCGTCACCACGTCGGGATGCTTCAATGCAAAATTCACGGCATGATACGCGCCGAAGCTGCATCCAGTCATGGCCAGCCGCGGAGTCTGATTTTTCCAGCGGATGAACGGCAGAAACTCATGCAGAATGTAGCGCTCATACTGCAGATGCCGCAGCACCCTCACCTTCGGGTGCACACCCTTGTTGTACCAGCTCTCGGTGTCGATGGCATCGGGGCAAAATACCTGCAATTCACCGCGCTCGATCTTCTGCCACAGGGCTCCGATCATGCCGCGGTCTTCATATTCGAAATACCTTCCCATTGAAGTGGGAAATACGAGCAGCGGCGTTCCTGCATGCCCGAAGACCAGCGCTTCCATTTCCCGGTTGAGTTCCTGGCTGTATCCCTTGTGATATTCGCGGTTCATTCTTCAGCGGTCCAAAGCAGACGGAATATCTTACCTGAACTGCGGGTCGTACAGCGTTTCTCTCTCTGAGCTCAGCCGGCTGCGAGCGCGGAAGTGCGCGAAGTGAAAACAGTAGGGTGTGCTATAAGAAATTGCTGTTTAATCGTGTTTTTCGTCTTTTCTATGGAACGGAGACCGCTTGCCATTTGTGGAATTGCCAAAGTCGCCGCACGCGCCCAGAGTCCGGCCTGTAAGAATCTATTACCGGGATGTGGGCAGCGGCCGGCCGGTAGTTTTCTTGCACGGCGGATGGGGTTACCGAGTCTATCCGATCAATCGCCAGGTCAAGGCATTCGGAGATCGTGTGCGCTTCGTAATCCCGGATCGATCCGGCTACGGGCGTTCGGAGAAGTTGTCCGGACAAATGCTGACGGATTTCCATCAGCGGGCAGCCGAGGAGACTCTCCTAGTGTTGGATGCGACAGGGATTGAGCGCGCGATTTTTTGGGGACATAGCGATGGCGCGGTGATTGCCGCACTGCTAGGGTTGGCTGCGCCGCATCGGTGCGCGCGGCTCATTCTCGAAGCATTTCATCTGTCTCCGCGCAAACCAAACTCGCGCAGCTTCTTCAAACAATTCGCGGCACATCCAGAGGAGCTGAAAGAAAAAGTCCAGAGGTTGCTGGTGTTGGACCACGGCGAGAAGAATTGGAAAAAGGTAGTTCAGCGAAATTGCAGCGTATGGTTGAAACTGGCGGCCGAGAGCACGCGATCAAGTGATGACTTGTACAACGGTCGGCTGAGTGGGTTAAAAGTACCCGTGACGTTTGTCCACGGCCGGGGCGATCCCCGAACCGAGCCCGGAGAGATGGAACGAGTTCGCGAAGCGCTGCCGGGCGCCGACGTGCGATTCATCGAGGGTGGGCGGCACAGTCCGCACAGTGAAAGGGAAGCTTGGCAGGAGTGCAATGAAATTCTGGGTGAGATCTTGCTACAGAAATAGTCACCCGCGCCTGGCGATAACCTCAGACTCCCCTTCGAAAATGATATCGTCATACGAGATATGTCGTGGAGGCTCCCTAAACTTGTTCCGCGCTCCGCGCCCGTGATTCTGCTCGTGCTAACCCTTGCCGCCGCTACTGGATTTGCAGGCGTTAGCCACCTGGTAACCCGTTTCACCGCCAACCAGCAGTCCCGCGGCCGGAAACTCTATGCCTTAGGGCTTTCTGCGGCAAGCGCGGGCCGCTATGAAGATGCCATCTCGGTTTTCCGCGCGGCCCTCACGTGCGACCCTGCGAACTCTCAATACCAACTCAGCCTGGCCCGCGCTCTGCGCGACAGCAACGATCCCCGCCGTCTCGACGAAGCGGAATCCTATCTGGTGGCTCTGTGGCAGCGAACGCCCCAGGACGCCGCCGTGAATCTCGCCCTTGCCCGCGTCGCTGCCCATCGCGGCTCTGTAGAAAACGCAACTCGCTACTACCATAATGCGATGTATGGAGTGTGGAACGCCGATCCTGATGGCAACCGTCGAAGAGCGCGCATCGAACTCATCCAGTTTTTGCTGAAGAAAGCCGCTCCTGAGAGAGCCGAGTCGGAACTCATGGCCCTTGCGACATCTTTGCCGCCTGATGCCGATGAGCATCTCCAGGCCGCGCAACTATTCGCGCAAGCTGGAGACAGCTCTGGGGCCCTCGGCCAGTACGAGGAAGTTCTTCGTCTCGATCCCGTGAATGCCACAGCTTTGGCCGGAGCCGGCGAGGCTAATTATCGCTCTGGCAACTACGCTACTGCGGAGCGTTATTTGCAAGATGCGGTCAAGGCTGATCCTCAGGATGCCAACTCCCGGCAACTTCTCGCATCGTCGGAGGAGATTCTGCGTGCCAGCCCGTTCCACAGTCATATTTCGGACGCGGAACGCAACCGCCGCATCACTGCCGCTTTTGCCCAGGCTGAGCAACGCCTTAAGATATGTGCTCAGCAGAAGGGTATCAGCCTCACGCCCGGTCCCAACGCCGCGTCGCCTCTCACTACTCTTCAGTCTCTCTGGACGGTCACAAAGCCAGATCTCGCGCGTCTTCGCTCTCCCGCAGAGACTGCGCTTCCCGACACGATCATGGACGTTGTCTTCCAGATCGAACAGCAGACCGCAGCCATTTGTGGACCACCGCAGGGCACCGACCTCGCGCTGCTGCTAATCTCGCAAAAACGTGAGGCCGCTGCCCAATGAGTTCTCCGGTCTCCACCGGCAGTTCTCCGGCACCTTCGCCACAGCCCGTCACCGCGCGGACGCAAATTCCGAGCCGCTTGTTCTCGACCCTCGAAGGCGTCTTTAACGAGGAAGTGTTTTTCCTTATCCTCTCGGTATTCATTGGAATCTTCTCCGGCCTGGCGGTGGTTTGCTTCCGCCTGGCGATTGACTGGATGCATCTCTCTCTGCTCGGTCCGCTTCCGCAGACCCACGGATGGCGTTTGTTCGCGGTTCCTGCCCTTGCCGGCCTCGTCGTTGCCGTGCTGGTGATCCACGTATTCCCTGGAATTCGCGGCAGTGGCGTGAACCAGACCAAGGCGGCACTTTACATCTTCAACGGCGTCATCCCCTTCCGCACTGCAGTTGGCAAGTTCCTCTGCGCCGCGCTAGCGATTGGCTCCGGTCAATCGCTTGGTCCGGAAGATCCGTCTCTGCAAATCGGAGCGAGCATTGCCTCCGCCCTCGGTCGACAGCTACAAATCTCACGGGAGAAATTGCGGCTCATGGCTCCCGTCGGCGCTGCCGCTGGACTGGCCGCCGCTTTTAACGCCCCTATTTCTGCTGTGCTTTTTGTCATTGAAGAGGTCATCGGACGATGGAGCGCGGGTATTCTCGGGTCCGTCGTTCTCTCGGCCGTTTCCAGCGTCGTGATTGTGCGTTGGTTTCTGGGAAGCGAACCGCTGTTCCGCATTCCCGTCACCACCTTCAAGCGCCCCACCGAACTTGTCGCGTACGCCGTTCTCGGCATCGTGGGAGGATTGGCCTCAGTTGTATTCGCCAAATCGATCGGCTATCTTCATCCGCGCCTCAACGCGCTCCCACGCTGGACGCAATACCTTCAACCATCTCTCGCCGGACTGTTCGTTGGATTGATCGCTTTCCTCGGTGCTCCGCAAATTATGGGCGCTGGTTACGATTCCATGGACCAGGCCATGCACGGCCAATATGCCTGGAAAATTCTCGCCATCTTGGCCATTCTCAAGATTCTGGCCACCACGCTCTCTTTCGTCAGCGGCTCACCCGGCGGCATGTTCGCCCCCACGCTTTTTATCGGCGCCATGCTGGGCGGCGCGGTTGGCGATCGCATGCACCATTTTTTCCCACACCTCACGGGATCGACTGGGACTTATGTACTGGTGGGTATGGGCGTCCTCTTCGCAGGATTTTTACGGGCGCCGATGACTTCCGTTTTCATGGTTCTCGAAGTCAGCGGCAACTACGAAATCATCGTCCCGGTCATTGTGGCTAATACGTTCTCTTATCTTATCTCGCGCAGCTTGCAGCACACTCCGATTTTCGATCTGCTAACGCGTCAGGACGGGCTGATCTTGCCCTCGCTTGAAGAAAATCGGGAAGAGACGATCCTTCATGTAGAGGATGCGATGCTTGCTGTGCCTGCCACTATTCTGAGCGCGCTGGATTATGTCGATGCCAACTACCATCGCGTGGAGGGATCGACCGACGCGGCGTTCCTCGTGCGCATGCACCCCAGCGGCTGGAATGTCATCAGCAGAGAGCAACTGCAACGGCTTTTCAAGGAAGGCAAGGGTGAACTTATGCTCGGTTCGGTTCTGCCGAAGCAGTTTCTACCGAGCCTCTATCCCGACCTTCCGCTCGACTCGGCTCTCCGGTACGTGAACAATTACCCGCTCATCCCTGTGGTCAATCGCGCCGATTCCCGCCGTTTGGAGGGCATGATCTCGCGCGAGTCAGTCTTCAATAAATACGGAAGCTGACGGTCGATGAAGGACTAATTTGAACGTAAGCGGCTCAGATTACTTCCCGAACAATCCTTTGTCGACGCCAACGCCGGTGCACAAGTCATAACCAGTGCCCGCATTATGCGTGCCGCAACCCCCGGAAGTGATGTCGGTGAAGTCGACGGTGTTGCTTCTGTTGTTGTAGATCGCGGTCAATTCTGCGTTCGTGTTTGCGTAGAAGGTGCCGATATTGTTGATGATTCCCGCCAGCGCAGGAGAAGCGAGGCTGGTGCCGTACACCTGCAACCATCCTTTATAGCAACTCGAGTTGTACACAGCGACGGGTGAGCTGCCGCTGGAATCGAAGGAAACATCGGGCGTTCCCCGTTTGCTGCCGACGATGCTGGCGACGCCGATCTGAAACGATGGCCTCGGCTCATATCTGCTGATGCCGCCGCCCCCGTCGATCCATGCAGTCTGGTTCGTATAGTTTCCGGCAAGACGATTGATCTGCGTGCCGCCCGCCGAGATCACATTCACCGAAGACCCAGGATAGATGACTGCCGGAGAATCGCCGGCCGAGGCGACATACACAACACCTCGTTGCGTGAAATAGCGATCCGCACCCGCCTCCCCACTGGTTTCGGCTCCTCCCCAACTCATCGATACCTCGCCTTTGCCACCGTGGGCTGCGATGTAAGCGTTGGCGGCGCTGACGGCCGCAAACAGTGCGCTGTTCTGGTTTGAAGATGCTTCCATCAGGACGATCTGTGCGTTCGGCGCCATGGCATGTGCCCACTCGATATCGAGAGATTCCTCAACCTCCCAGCCTGAACTGCAGCCGTTTGCCGGTTTCGTTCCGCCCGCGTATTTGACCAGAAAGTTTGGTGCCGGCAACCCAAACTCGGTGGAAAAGGCTGCCATGTCCGTGGCAGCGCTGGGGTCGTCGTACGCGTCGACAATTACGATGACGCCGCTTCCCCCGGTGGGCACTTCGGTGGCAGTGGCGACCGGACATCCAGTTACCGGATTCGAAACCACATCGTAAATGCAGCCCAACGAAGCCGGCGTTTCTCCTCCCGGAGTGGCTGCTGGTTTGACGGTTCCATCGGGAGCGAGGATGAGATAGTTCGTGTGCATTCTTATCCCCAAGTCTTCCAACCTCTCGATGCTCGACTCGGGAACGATACCCTTCCCGCGCCGAACCTGCGCCGAGACTAAGCTCGCGACGGCGAGCACCGCGACACTGCTGAGAAAGACCTCTCTACGCATTTTTTTCTCCTGTGATTTCAGGTTGGGGATTTGAAAAACCACGCTCGACTCTAGGCGGACCTTATGCGCGGCTCTTGTCTATCCTGAGCGGCCGCGATTGGCCTTCGTTCACTTTGAGAGGACGCAGACTTTCGGTCAATGTGGAAGTGCACTTTTGAGGTGACTGTGGAAATCCTTAAAATTCATGATGGGAAAAGTGCCATTTTGATCCACAGAAAATCCGGTCTACGGAGCGGTTTGTAGGTGTTTTTCCGCAAAACATCGACTTGATCGAAAAAAAAAGCCCGCTCCCTGCGGAGCGGGCCAAACGTCCGGATGGCTTACTTTCTAGCTCCCGTTCTGGCAAACAGACAGCGATTCACCCTGGAAGGTGAAAAAGTCATTCACACTGGTGCTCGGCGGCGCTCCAAAATAAGGCAGCGTCACCAGATCTTGCAGGTTGTAAGTGAAGCCGTGCAGAACATAGTGATAGGCTCCGTAGTTCGCGTTATTCTCCAGCGGATCGCCCACTTCCAGAATCCCGCAAGGTGTGTTGTTTCCGTTGTAGTTAACGGTTAGCGGATCGTCGATCCACTCGCCCACTTCATGCGATAGCGCCGATACATCCTGTGAGAACGCGCCTACATGATCCACATAGGTGGCTTCGGCGTAGGACTGCGGATTGCTTATACTGCCTTCCGAGCTATGATATCCGCCAATGCAGCAGCTACCGCTTTCGGTTAGATACACGTCGTAGGTCAGGAAGATGGGGAACCCGTTCGGCTGAATTCCCAGATTGCTGATGATGGTGGGAAGCTGCGCGTCGAACCAGTTGATATCGACTTCGCCGGCAGTGAATCCAAAAGGCGATCCCGTCTTTCCATAGGTTCGCGAAGGGCTCAACGTCTGCTCCGCCAGCACGGTCGGCGACAGCAGGATATGAGAGTTCGTGTTGTTCTTCACCGTGCCCCAGAAGTTTGCACGCTGGAACGCGTCCTCATACTGGGTCGTTCCCACATCCACTCCGCCTTGCGTATAGGTTGTGGTCGAATCGAAAATCGGCGAGTCCAGGGTGTTCGTGGTCACTGAGTTTCCATTCGATAGCACGTGCGAAGGATCGAAGGTAGTCTTCGATCCGCTGCGTGAGGTGATCACGATTTTCACCGGAATGATATAGACCGGAATCGTGGCGGATGTATTGGTCGAGGGCGCCGCGCCCACCATGTTGTAGGTGTAATTGGTTCCGTTGTAAGTGAACGAACCATTCCAGCTCTGCAGCGATGCCGGCGGCGGTGCGATCTCGGGATGAAGATGCGCGGGTAACACAACGTAGCGCGCTCGAAGCGTTTCTTGTACCTGGGTATCGTCCTGCGCAGATGCACTGCCGGCAAAACTTAGCAGCAATGCGACTGCGGCAAGTAAAAAGAGGGAGACTGCTCTTCTTTGTATCATCGAACAACACTCCTTATTTTTAGTTGTTGGCTTTTAGCATTTGGGATTTGCAAGCGCGATGTTCTCGGCCTGCGAGATCTTCGCCGCGTCGGCGAAGGTGCGAACTCTTACGTTCTTAGTACGCAGCCCGCTCTAAGTCAACGCTGATAGACTCTAGGCCTGAGTCTTGTTCCGATTTTGTAAAACGCGGGACAAATTTCGCTTTTTGTAAATCTTTTTCGGATGACGTAGCGTCGGTTTGCGTTTGTGATTTTTCCTTTTCGCGCGTCATCGTTCTCGCGCCCAGCTCGCAAGATTCTGTCGCGCAATAAAAAGCCCGTCCCTTGCGGGACGGGCTTTTCGAATGAAAAACAGACGATACTAACCGCCGTTGTTGCAGATTCCCAGGTGGAAAGGATTGTTGTGGAAGGTCTCCTCGCCGCCAACGGAAGTGGTCTTCGGAGCTCCAAAATATTCCAGATAGGTCAGGTCCTGCAGGTTATAAGTGAAGCCACCTAGCGTGTAAGGGAAGGCGCCGAAGTTGGTGAACCCTTCCTCCGGATCTCCAACTTCGAGAATCCCGCACGCAACCGGATTGCCGCCCGTATTTACGACGAGCGGATCGTCGAGCCACTCGCCGACTTCATGCGACAAAGCGGAGACGTCCTGTGCGAACGCGCCAGGCTTGCCGATATAGGTGAACATCGAATAGGCTTGCGGCGCCGCCGTGCTGCCCATCGAACTGTGGTAGCCGCCGATGCAGCATTGGCCGCCCGAGGTCAAATAAACATCGTAGGTGATGAAAATCGGCAACGTGTTTGGCAGGATTTGCTTGGTCTTGGTGATGATCGCCTGGAGTTCCGCGTCAAACCAGTTGATGTCGGCGAGTCCCACCTTTACTCCAAACTCAGTTGCTATGCTGCCATCCGCGGCCGGAACTACGATGGTTCTTACCTTGGCAACCTTCGGTGTTGCCAGCAGCACGTGATATCCCGTAGCCGAGGAGACTTGGCCCCAGAAGTTTCCACGCTGGAAGGCATCTTCGTATTGTGTTGTACCCAGATCCGTGACGCCGTCGCCGGCGATCCAGTCCATGTTCTGGAAGATCGGAGAGTTTACCGTATTGGTTGTAGCGGACGCGCCATTGCTCTGCAGAGTTGCCGGGCTGAAGGTCGTTGTAGTGGTGCCGCTCTTATACGCCAGCGCGATCGGAATGATGAACACTGGGACTGTAGTGGACGTTCCGGTCGAAGGCGTAGTCCCCACCATGTTGTACTTGTAGGTGTGGCCGCTGTACACGAACGATCCATTCCAAGTCGTCAGCGGGGTGGCCGGCGTCTGAAGATCGTTGTTAAGTTTAGGGAGAATTCGCGAGAACCGAGGGTGGGCGGGTAAAGTATCAGATGCTTCTTGGGCGACAGCAGTGCTGGCCATGCCGGCCACCACCGCAAGGGCGGCTAGCATGCTGAGCGCGGTGAATCGTTGTTTCATAGAAATCTCCTTAGGGTTTTGACAGCATCAGCGATTGCAAGTGAATTCGACGAAAGGCTTGTTGAAGTTCCGAACGTCAAGTCGAAGCAGGGGACAACAAGATCGGATGATTCTCTTCGTATTCGCTCCTCATGTCAACTGTGCAAATTTATTCATCCTGAGCGATAGGCATATTCAGAATGCGGGCAGTTTCATTCCATCTTCATTGGTGCCAAATTGCCCCTAGGAACTTCGGTTCCAGCAATTTTCTAATGAAACATCTTGGCAGCCCGCTGACGGAAAACCTGTGTTCCACATATGTGCAAATTATTGATCCACTCCGTCATCTTGACCCTATAACTCGAATCCCAAGCCCTTTTAGTTTGGTAAGTAGATTGCCCCTTTATCTATGGAAGCCGCACCAGTAGCGGCATTTCCGCCAGTTCTTTCATAGTGAGCCAGGTTGGCTTGCACATAACCAATATCCCCCGGATCGGACCAAGCTGATGAAAACTACACTCTTCGCTCTGTGTTTCCTATGCGCCAGCGTCGCTTTCGGGCAAAACGCTCCTGTTCTCGCCAACAATCCACAGCCCACTGAATTCGTCGATCATGTCCAACATGCCTCACCACACACCATGGGGACCGAGGGGACTTTGCTCGGAGATTCCGTTTACGCCACCGAGCACGGTGAGCGTCCGATGTCGGATTTCGCGATGGAGATGACCGTCACGAATGAACGTCCGCTCGGTGATATCGCCCGCGAGCTCAAGATGAAGCATGCGAGCGCTACCAAAGTCATCAAAGCTACCGAGAACTAGGCTTTGGAATGCTGTGAGTTGAGCTACTCGCCGGCGCCCATCATCAGGATTGGCGCCGTCGGCGTCGCCGCTCCGGTTTCATTCTCCACTGTAATTGCGAATGCCTTGGCCTCAGTCCCTGCTGGCAGCGGAGGATTTACCACGCTGGCGCTGCCATGCGCGTCGGGCTTGAACACGCCGGCTGGAATTGGTGCGCCGGACACGGGGATGAGCCAAAGTTCGTAGGCTTTTTGCGGCGGCAACGCGGGCATGTTGTTCGCCAGGAAAACCAGACTGCTGCGGTTGCGCAGATAAAACGCCTTGCCCTGCGGTTGCGGTGGAGCTTTCACAGCCACTAGCGTCACTCTCTGGGCTTCTGGCTCCAGGATAGGAGCGGCTATCTTGCGAAGTTCCTCGGCTTCGCGCCTGCTCTCGGCGACCTGCGAAGTCGCCGATGCCAAAGTTTGCCGGAGCGCCGAATTTTCCTGCCACAACGAAACTGCAAATACGACGAGCACGGCTGTAGCGGCCCATCCAACCCATCCCCACAAACCCATGCCGCGTTCTTGGCTGGATCCTTGCGCCGCCCGACTCGCAGCTTGGTCGGTTCGTCCCGACGAAACGGTTCGCGGTTCGCGCGCCACCGCATCCATCAGCCTCTGTCGAGTTCGCTGTGGAGGCCGGGGTCCGGTGGCGGAAAGAGCCAGCAACGCCGTGTCGCCGCGCAGTTGCTCCAGTTCGAGCCGGCACGCCGCACACGCTGCCATGTGTTGCTCGAGTTTGGCGCGATCCTCTCCCTGCAGCGCACCGAGTGCGTAAAAGGCAAGATCCTCGGCGTATTGTTCGTGCTCGTTCATTTCTTATCGCTCTTACTTCTACCTCGTACTGCCGCCTTTTGGCCGTCCGCGGGGCCAGCTCCGCCACTTACTCTAAGTCTGAAACGCCTTGCGCAGCATCATCAGTCCCGCTCGAATCCTTGTCTTGACCGTGCCCAACGGTTCTCCGGTTTTATGAGCAATCTCGGAATGGCTCATGCCCTCCCAATATGCCATTTCCAACGCACTTCGCTGGACCGGTGTCATGGCTCCCATTACGCCTCGCACTTTCTGGGACACCCGCGCAAGCTCGGCTTCTCCCGCCAGATCGGGCGAGACCGACAACACCACATCCTCAATATCAGTTTCTGGGCGACGCTTTCTGAGGGAGTCAATGGCGCGGTTTCGCGTGATCACGGCCAGCCAGCTTCCCAGGCTGCCGCGCGCCGCATCGAACGCGCTGGGGTTGCGCCATAGCTGCAGAAACACCTCCTGCAGAACATCTTCTGCTGAGCCCGTGTCCCCCAGCACGCGCAAAGCGACGGCATACACCACCGAAGAGTAGCGGTCGTAGAGCTCCGCCATTGCCCCCTGATCACCGGATTTCAGGCCGGTGACGATGGCAATATCCGGCAAGCTGCCTTGTCGTTGCGAACTCGGCAAACGTTCTATTCTTCCTTGTTAGACGTACGCAAAATTAGCTGAGTCGGATTGTCTCGCAAACCAATACCGTTACTGGCTCGCCCCAGCCTATTGACTCAACTTGATAGCCAGTTGCCGCTCGGGTGGCGTCATTTGGCTCCAGAGTTTCTGCAAGTCGTCTTGTAAAGCCTGGTTATCCGGTTCTCTGTGCAAGGCCATGGCAAACCATCGATAAGCAGTGGGTAGATCGCGCGGCGTGCAGGTTCCCGTCGTGTAAAGCACTCCCAGCGAGACCATGGCCTTCGGATTTTGATCCGCTGCCGGCTTCAGCAGGCGCAAACCACGATCGCAATCCTGGCGCGCACCACGGCCATAGATATAGCGTTCCGCCTCGGTGACAGAATCGAGCGGCTTCGCCGGTGTGGGCTTAGGTTGTCGAGGCTTGGGCGCTTTTGCTTGCGACGGTCGAGTTTCTGAGTCAGCGTCTGACGGTGGCACCGAAGACGATGGCGTAGAATCAGCGCTGGGATTTGGGTCGCCGGGGTGTGAATCGGATGATGCTTGCGCAGCTGAGGTCTGGGTCTGCGCAGAGATCGAAGGCGGGGGGTTGGTCTGCGGCGCGGCAGAGTCCGCCGACGCTGCAGCCGGTGCGCCGCTACCTGAAGCTGCTGCCGGATTGCTGGAATCAGCGCCGGGTTGTGATGACGCCTGTCCCGGCGTTGTTGCGGCGGGGGCACTCGCGGCGTCGGAGATTGCATTCGGAGTCGACGGTGCTGGCGTATTCGCGGAATCGCCGCCGCTTGCTTGTGGTGCCGGCGTTGCAGGCGCAACCGCCGCAGGATTCTTATTTCCGGTGAGCCAGTCGAATCCGCCTTGCCTCCAGCGTAGATATCCGAATCCCAAAGCCAAAAGGAGCGCGACGAGAACCACAATCAGCTTGCCCCATCCACCCTTCGGTTGCTCCTCATCATCGTCGAGAAGGTAATCCAAGTTTCCAGACGAGTGCTGCAGATGATCGTCCGCTTGAGAGCCACGGCTCAAAGAATTATCATGCGCGGAATCACGCGTCCCACTTCGTGGAGCGGGTGCATTCAATCCTAAGAAAGACGGTCCGGTGATGACGGGAGCGCTGCTCTGGTCGCGCTGCGAGTCCGCCGAAGCACGATCCGGCCCGGGCATTCCAGTTCGCAGCGGCGGAGCAGTCTGCCGCGGCACAGGTGGCGCGGCAGGAGCCACTTGCCGCGGGGCGGGTGTTGGTGCCGCGGGTACTGGTGCCAACGGCTGAACGGGGCGCTGCTTGTTCGCCGTCAGCGCAGCGCCGCACATTCCACAGTAGTAATTAGTCTCGGCATTCTCGTTGCCGCAAATTGCGCACCGCACACGGCCTCCATTAGAAATCGAAGGGGTCTCGGACTTAGGCATCTCTAGATTAACTCCACGGCAGCATCCCTCGCGAGTACGATGCAGATTCCGGCACGGCCGGGGAAGATTTCAGTTGATTTTGTAATCTGCCGGCAAACAACAGTGACCCCGCATAAGAGAACGCAGGAAGGATGGGCGTCTATTCTAAGAGGCGACTAAGGCTAAGAGACCGGACAATCAAACTCGATTTCACGGGGCTTTTGGGATTGGTTGAGGCACTTGGGAAGTTGTACGCAGATGACTTGTTCACCGATCTGGAAGCGGTATTGGCGGAGATGTTGGCCCGCCTCCTTCGACTTGGCGACAGATCCGTTGCCCTTCGCGCTGGCGATCTCGTTGCTCTCGGTCACCTGAATCCCCAGGTAGGCAAACTCCTTTTCCATCCGCGGAAACGAAAGCGGATCCCTGGCTCCGCCCAAGTACTGTGCCAGGGCCGCAATGGCTTCGGCGGCGACAGTTTCAGGACTAGGATCGCCGCCATGAACCGCTTTCCATAGGGCGATAATCCATGCTGCGTCGAGTTCGCGTGCGAGATAGACTTCAGGGGTCGGCATGGAGATTGCTCCTATTTGTAATAGTGCCGACGCAGGGCAAAGCGTTTCTTGGGAATGAAAAGGTTCGTCGATGAAGAAGGACGCGGAGTATTGGACCAGGAAGCTGGAACTGGAGCCACATCCGGAGGGCGGATATTTCCGGCAGACGTACCGGGCGAATTTAGTCCTGGCAAAAGAGAGTTTGCCACGAGAGTTTACCGGCGCGCGTGCGGCCTCGACTGCCATCTACTTTCTGTTGGAGGGTGATAACTTTTCCGCATTTCACCGGCTGCTCTCCGACGAACTGTGGCACTTCTACGTTGGTAGCGCGCTGGTCGTGCATGTAATCGATGAACACGGGCGCTATTCGGAAGTCCTGCTGGGCAACGATCCCGACAGGGGTGAGGCGTGGCAGGCCGTGGTGAAGGCGGGATGCTGGTTTGCATCGGAAGTGAGAGATCGAAAGTCGTTTGCGCTGGTGGGCTGCACGGTGGCTCCAGGGTTTGAGTTCGCGGATTTCGAGATGGCGAAGCGGGAAGAATTGGTTAAGGATTATCCACAGCATCGGAGAGTGATCGACAGGTTGACGAGGGAATAAAGCTACTTGCATTCCACGCGATTATCGTGCGAGGCGATGATCTGCCACGTACCGCCGCGTTTCAGCCACGTATCGGTCCAAACTTGGCACACCTTTGCGCTCGGCTGGGACTTGTCTTTGCCGAGAGCGTACTCGCGGCCATAGACAACGGCGACACTGTCTCCGAAGAAATGCACTTTGGCTTCATCGAGCCCGCAATCATGCGCGGTGCGGGCGCTCTTCTCGTCCTTCAATTCATCGGCTTTTGTGAAGTGCGCTCCTTTCGTTGAAGTGCCTTGGAAATCGTCCGCAAGCAAACTGGTTACCACGCCGTTATCAACGCATACACCCTCAGCCCACTTGCGTTCCATGTCGATGATGTATTTCGCGGTCTTGTCATCGGCTGACGCCCAGTGACTCTGCTGTGCATACACCGGGACGAGCAACAACATCGCCGCGCTTGCCGCCGCGAGGATTCGTAAATGCATTTCTCCCTCCAGCGCTATCAAGATAGCAGTAAGATCGCGGGCAGTATATGGGCTTCTGGGAAGCTGGCGAATTGCTGGTGATCAAGACAGCCGCGCGGTCGGCGATAGGGAACTGACAAATCGCGATTACCCGGTTGGCGTTGACCTACTTCACCGCCGCCGCTCTCTTGGGAAACATCTCTCCAATGCGCTTAATCTCGGCGCCGACGCCGCGTAGTTTCTCTTCAATGTTTTCGTAGCCGCGGTCGAGGTGGTAGACGCGGTCGATGATGGTCTCGCCGTCGGCTACCAGGGCGGCCAGAACAAGCGAGGCTGAGGCGCGCAAGTCGGAGGCGAGCACGGCGGCCGCGCTGAGCGGCGTTTTTCCCACGACCACCGCACGGCGGCCTTCGATCTTGATGTTCGCACCCATGCGAACCAGTTCTTGCGCGTGCATGAATCGGTTCTCAAAAATGTTCTCGATAACCACGGAGGTGCCTTCGGCCTGCGTGGCCAGCGCCATGAATTGCGCCTGCATGTCGGTAGGAAAGCCGGGATACTCCTCGGTGGTCATGTCGGACGCGGTGAAGGGATTGTCTCCCATGACTCGGACGGAATCGGCGGTGCACTTGGTCTTGACGCCGACTTCCTTAAGCTTGCCAAGCAAAGCATCGAGGTGAGTGGGATCGCATCCCGTAACGTTGAGGTCGCCGCCCGTCATGGCACCCGCAATAATGAAAGTGCCGGCTTCGATGCGGTCCGGAATGATGCGGTGCTTCGCGCCTTTGAGCTTGCTCACGCCCTTCACACGAATTGTGGCGGTCCCTGCGCCTTCGATTCTTGCGCCCATCTTATTGAGCAACGCGGCGAGATCGGCGACCTCGGGTTCGCGGGCGCAATTCTGGAATATGGTTTCACCCTCGGCGAGCGTCG
>Ga0210394_10002386_pt1 | contig 25919 bp, 22 predicted proteins | sample IncBWC12MmetaG_FD_160121 | JGI IMG/M metagenome (GOLD analysis project Ga0210394, IMG submission 160121) | Forest soil microbial communities from Barre Woods Harvard Forest LTER site, Petersham, Massachusetts, United States - Inc-BW-C-12-M | ecosystem: Environmental > Terrestrial > Soil >...
CCGTCTGTTACCCAGCGACTTGATTGGGAACTGGAGTGGGGCGTTTTTCTGTGTAAGACAGGCCGAGACATCTCCGCCGAAAGAGCTCGCGACTATATCGGCGGCTATACCATCTTCAACGATTTTTCCGCGCGCGATATTCAAGCCAAAGAGATGGCGGGTCATCTGGGCCCAGCGAAAGGAAAGGATTTCGACAGCGGCAACGCGATTGGTCCAGCGTTGGTGACGCCGGACGAAATTCCAGAACCCTACAATCTGGCGATGCACGCGCGCGTCAATTCGGAAGAAGTGTCCTACGGGCATACGAAGGGCATGCGCTGGAGCTTCGAAGGGATGATCGCTTACGTCTCACGCAGCGAAACGCTTTATCCCGGCGAGTTTTTTGGTTCCGGCACCGGCACGGTTCCCGAATCAGGGAAAAACCGCCGCTGCTGTGGATTGGAGATGGGACGTTTTCTGAAAGCGGGCGATAAGGTGGAACTTGAGGTCGAACGCGTCGGCACGCTCACCAACTTCGTGGTCGAACCAAAATCGAAAGATGTCTAACGGCGAGATCTGACCACTAGAGTAGGAGGCGCAGCGGACTCACGCGACTTTTTATCGGTAACCGTAAACACCAGTGTGGTGGCTCCGATGCGGAATTTGGACATATGTTCGAGTTGGTAGATCTTAATGTTCTTTCCTGCCACGAACGTTCCGTTCGTGGTGCCAAGGTCAACGAGGGTGGCAGTCGAACCGCGCACTTCGATCATGCAGTGCTTTCGAGACACTTCGGGATCGTATAGGACGATATCCGCACCGGACCGGCCCAGTATGATGCGAGGCTTAGTCAAACGAAATACCTGCCCTCTTGCTGGACCCTCGATGACAGCAAGCGCCACGGTTTGGTCAGCCGGTAACTGAGGGTCGTCAGTAGGAGCGCTTGCGGCGAAATTGGAATGACACTGCGTGCATTCAACGTGCACTCTGGATTCGCGCTGGAACAGGTTCTCTTCCACTGGATTGTTCGCGCCACAATGAGGGCATTCAATGTTCATAGAGAGTTGACCACCGTTGGCTGAATGCTAGCACGACCGCACGGAAGCGGTTTGGCACGCACAGGAAAGGTCATTAACTGAGGGAACACACAGCGGATTCGCGCAAGGATGCCGGTGATCGCCAGTCAGGAGGTCAGCGCTTTGGTCAACAGGGAGCATCCGATTCTCGGCCGTATTCCCGCGGACATCATCCTTAGCGATTCCGATCCCTGAACACGTCATACCTGGTGATTGTGTATCCAAGCGCGGCGCCCAGAAAAACGTCCGAAGGGAAATGAGCCAGATCAGGAACGCGGGAAAAACTGATCACACCCGCCACGCCGTAAGCTACCCAGGGAACCCATTTGTGAGATGCATAACGGCGCGCTATGACCGTGCCGATGGAGAATGCCGCCGCGGCATGACCGGAAGGGAAACTGCTGCCTTTGCCCAAAAAGCCGAGCTTGCTTTGGAAAAAAGTGTCCCGAAAATCGTGACTCGCAGGCACAGCCGAAGGCCGGAGACGGCGGCTAATCATCTTTACGACTACATGGGGGATCGCGCTATCGAGATAGGCCTCGCCCGCCAGAATCGCCGTCTCTTGCGTATAGGAATCGTGGCGCAGGAGACCAGTGAGGTATATCACGGCGGGAACGCCTGCTTCGACAATGCCGGTATTCGTCGTACTGAAAATTTCGGAGGTCTCGTCAAAAGCAGGATTGTTGCGGACATGGGGTTCTATGTGCGGGTCCGCTGCAATGAGCCCGCCGGTGACGCCTATGATGGCGAGCGTCGGGATCCAGTGTTTGCCACGGGCCAGTTGCGTCGGAAAGAGCCAGAGTTCTTTCTGATCCTGCAAGACCCGTATCGGGAAATGCTTCAAAGAGAAGTCGGGATCGTAGGTCACACCCGCGCTGTTGGAGTTTGCGTGCGGGTTGGCCGGATCAGTTTGCGGAAGCGCCGGATCCGCGCTTGGTGCGCTTGGATCAGCGTCGGAAACGTCGATTGCTGTGGTGGTGAACGATGGACTGCCATCCTGTGCGAGCGTAGTGGCCGCCATGATCGGCCATGTCAGGAATGAAACGACAAGAAAGGAAAGGTATTTTGTTGGTAGCAAACTTTTTGCAAAAAACACGCGGGATTGGATCACAAGTTTCCTCATACATCGGATGACTGCCAACAGCCAATCGGCCATCTGATTGTGGGCGCAGAGGGGTCGGCGGCCGTTGTTCGGAGGTTCTATCTATCTGGTGGGATTACGCAGCGCGTCGACGGAAGGGATGCCCGATGAGAGCATCGCTGCATTTGCGGATTACGCCAATTTCAATTGTTTTTCGCGTCAGTAAAGACCATAGTCAGCGCCGCTTTATCGTCAAGGCTGATTGCTTGCATTGCGCGGAGGTTCGAGTACTCCCGTCGCTATGCCCGCCCGCACAAGGCGGTTCAGATTAGACGCCTTGTCTTCCGGGAGCATGAGCCGCTTCGCGATCATGTCGTCGATGGCTTTTTCAACCGCAGAGGAGTACGCCGGAAGAGCCGGATAGCGTTCTTCGATCGACAGGCGCGGATCGCCAGAATTCATTCGGTCAGCCTTGGTTTTCGGGAACGGGATGTATTGCCCCGCGGCTTCGCAGCCGTCGTTCGCTTGCGGACCTGATCGGAGAGCCCACCCTGTGTAAGTGGCTAGCGGCACCGTCACGTCAGGCAAGCGGACGCCAGCGATATCGTTGCCATCGGCGTCGGTTTTCGGCACATAACTTGGATAGATCGGCCCATTCTCCTTGTTATTAAAGATAGGCGGCGTAACGGCTGGAGGATTGATCGCCATCACGCCGGTGCCGTAGAAATCGGGGCCATAATTGAATAAGTACCTCGTGGACATCAGCCCCGTATATGCGACGCCCGGGATCTTGGGAAACCCGACGCTGCTTTGCGGCAAGGGGGAGACGAGTGTGCCATCGGCTAAACGAGGAACCGCGCTGGGCGGCGGCGCGACGCCTTTTGTTGACCACTCATCCAAAGCCACCCACAAAGCACGCAGCACGGGTGCCGAGTCCAACGGATTCTGGAGCTGCTGGCAATTGCCTTTTGCCGCTGGGTTGCCGGTGCCATGCTGCTCGCTCGAGATGAAATAATCACGAGCCATCGGGTGGTCGGGCAGATCCATTTTGCCGGCAGGATCAGTGGTGAAAAGCGATGCCGCCTTTACCCAATATTCGTTCGCGGAGTAAACCTCCATTCCGAGCGGACACGTTTTCGTCTTCGTGCACTTGTCGTAGCGACCGGCGGTCCTGCCAGTGATCGGATCAGTCGATCGCTGATTGGCGAACGGAAATACTCCTTCCACATAGAGTTGATCCTGGCGATTGCGTTCGGTGCGCGCCGGCTGAGAGAAACGGTAGTTCATGTTGATTCCATCTCCGGCGGCAATCCACTGTAAAAGTCCGTCGAAGACGATCCGGCCATTTTCATCTTCGTTGAATCCCAGATTGCGAAAGTCATTCAGCATCCGGCCCGGCTGAGAGACAGTGAATGTGTAGATCCGGGTCACGTCTCCTGCCAGTGGGTTTGCGGCGCCGGCACTGTCCGCTTTCGCGTAACGCAAAAACGAATTGAAATCACGGACTGCGGCGAAGCCGATTCCGTTGACGGTGGGATCTTTCGCGGTGTACGAGAATTCGTAAATGTCATTGGCAACGAAAGACGTTCCCACGGGAAGCAGCCTGATCGCATTGCCACTATTCGTATATTCCCAGCCAGATGAGGGGATGACCTGCGGCACGTCGTCCAAATGAACGCGATGCGTCAGCGTGGCTTTCGTTTGATCGAGCGTTGCGGCCGGATAATTCAATGTGTAGGAAGCGCCCGGACTAACGATGTATTCGTAGGCCGGTCCGACGATCGAAGAACCGTCAGGATTCTTGGCGATCGGAAGAGTGATGGTCGTGTTGAAGTTGGAATTGTCGGTACCCGCGCCGAAATCCCAGCCGCTCCAAACCATTGTGTAGCCTTGCGGCGCGAGGAACGTGGCGGCGGGATCGCTCATCGCAGCAGGATCATTGCCGCCCGTCGATCGATTGAAATTCCCAAAAAGCTTGCTGCCGCGGTTTGGCGGTTCGTAGAAAACCTTGTGATTACCCTTGCTCAGGTCGGTCGGCCTCAGGATGTAAAAATCGAACGAGTATTCGACTTTGCCGTTGGCGTTGCGCGGTGCAAATCCGATATCTACGATCACGTTGTTGTGGCGGTCGCCAGGCGTGAGTTCTCCGAATCCTTTGCCGACGATGCGCTCGTACGTGCCAACCTTGGGAAACGAGTACCCGCCGAATGCAGGACCCCGCGAGACGATCTGGACCTTGGTGATCCCTGCGTCCGCCGGAGGTGGGCCAAACAGAATGGCGGCGGTCAAAAACGCACTGGCAATTCCCAGAGCTTTCGGTAAAAACATGGTGGCCTCGCTTTGATGCAGAGCAGTGGTGAGGCTTCCTAGTGGGCGACGATAGCACATGAAAATCGTTCGCACTATAGGCGGTTCTGGTTCAAGCGAGAGGCACGCTGGCAGCGCGGAATCTTGACAATTTTCGGATGGGTGCGTAGGTTTGGTGCATTCGTTCGTGCGGCAGTGCGCAATAGTTTGAGTGAAGTGAGCGGTCTTTTCTCGTAACAGACACAAGAGTTTAGACGTCCAAACTGCATCGGGGAGGCAATATGTCGCGCATGAAGGCCAGTAGTGCCTTGTTCGGCGCAGCGTTATGGATTCTCGGATTGGTTTTGGCTGGACCTGCGTCAGCCCATCATTCGGTTCTAGCAGTGTACGACGTTAACAAGACAATGACCGTGTCGGGAACCGTCGCCAAAGTGGAATGGATTAGTCCGCATTCATTCATCACGGTGAACGTGAAGGATGCCGACGGTAACGTCAAAAAGTGGGCTTTCGAAACTGGGTATGGAGCGCTCCGCAAGGCCGGAATGAGCAGAGCCGATCGCGGTGGCATAAAGCCCGGAGACGAGATAGTAGTGTCGGCAGCGCCGGCCAAAGACGGTTCGACAAACGGGTTTCTGCGGGAATTGAAGCTTGGCGACGGCCGGGTCTTTAAATTCGGCGTAGACGAAAACGGCAATTAAGCACGAACAGCAGCTTACCGCTATGGGTTCTCTTAGAAACACGTTGGTTACGCTGTCCGCGATGTTGTGCTTGCTTCCGGCGGCGATGGCGGTCGCTCAGGATGCGACTCCGACAACTTCGACCACTCCAGCGATGGATCGTTCAATCAATGTGAGGCCTAAACCGACCGGCGTCACGCCGCATACGCCAGATGGTCATCCTGATCTTACGGGACTTTGGAACGGCGCAGGGGGCGATCTCGGGTCGCTTCCAAACCAAATGCACAACGACGGCATCGCGATCGAGAGCCAGAGCTCAAGCCACGACGTTTACAGTGGCGCAAAAATTGCGACTTGGCCCGTGACTGACCGCAAACCGATCGATGACACAGAGGGCGAACGTGCCGCCACGCTGCTGCGCAGGGTTGGTTCCAATAAGCCGATTTACAGGCCGAAATACTGGGAAATGGTGAAAGAACTGGACGCGAATGCCAACGAAGAGGATCCTTCGAATAATTGCATGCCCGCGGGGATTCCTCGCGGGGGTCCTCCCACTTACATTGGCCAATTCCCGAATTATTTCATTTTTATTTATCCGGGCGAAGGCGGTCTCATCGCCACTCAGACGATGTACCGCATGATTCCTGCGGACGGCCGCAAACATACGCCGCTGGCGGATTTGGACGGCACTTACACAGGTGAAGGTATCGCCCACTGGGAGGGGGATACTCTGGTAGTAGATACCTGGGGATTCAATACAAGTACTTGGTTCGACCAGCTCGGAGGCGACTTCCACAGCGAGAATATGCACGTCGTTGAGCGCTTCCACCGCGATGGGAACGAGCTTACGTGGACGGCGACGGTAGACGATCCCGACGTGCTGCTGGAGCCTTGGACGACTACTCCCCGCATACAGCTCCTGAACCCCAATCCCAAGGCGATCTTGCAGGAAGTGCTGCCATGCAGCGAAAGAGAGCTCGCTCACGCCGTCACCAAAGATCATCACTAAAGCTTCCGCTGCACACCGCAATTCGTTAATTCGCCCTCTGCGCATGGAGGAATTGGCATGCTGAAGAAAGCAAATACGATAAGGCTGTCACTGATCACGGCAGTAATGGTGTTTGCTTTCCAGAACGCTCAGGCGCAGACGAACAACGGGACGGCTGGGAATACGACCGACGTCAGCAAGACCGTCAGGAGTGTCGCAGAAGCTTTAGGCATGGCTCGACGAACTAACCGCGCGGGAGCAGCACGGCTTCCGTTCATTGACGTGATCAACAGAATGGAGATCTGGGGCAGTGGCACAAGCAGCGATGGATCCCGGACCGCGCTTAAGAGCGAATACCACGTGGCGCTAAGTTACAATCCGCCGGCCGTGCGCATGGAGATGACTCGTATCAGCCAGGTCGGAGGCGCGGCCCCACAGCACACCATTCAAACGGTGCGTGATAGTTACGCGTGGAATGAGTCCCAGCCAGGCGCCGGCCTGGAGCCGGGATGGGGCACGGCAACTCCGGCCATGGCCGCAGCAAAACAGCGGCTTCTCCAGCTTTGGATTCTTCCCTATGGGGTCGTGAAGGCGGCGATAGCGGCCGGCGACAAAACCAAACTATCGATCGAGAATGGGGCGACCGAGAATGGGGCTGCGGTAATCACTTATCCTCTGAGCGGGCCGCTAGCCGGCGTTACGGTAAAGGCTACGCTGGATCAGAAGAACTTTGTGACGAAGGTCGAGACTCAGGCTGACAATCCTGCGCTCGTTATCGAAGCAGATTATTCCGATTACGCCGACCATGGAGAAGCTTTGAGCGGCGTCCAGTCCCCTGGCCATATCCTTCAGAAGCAAGGCGGCGAGCCAGTGTTGGACATCCAGATTAAGAACTGGGACGGCGCCAATCCTTATCTGGTCTTTCCCGTTCCTGAGAACGTAAAGAAGGCAGCCGCTCAAGAGCCTGCCAAGGCAGCCACAACAAAGGGTCTCTGATAGAGGACCATCCGTTAAGCTAGCCGGTTTCACAGCCCTGGTGCAGGACACGGAAATGCGTGACGCCAAGAGCGAGCTTGGTATATAAGATCTCGTCCGGCGAACGAGTAAATGGTTCGGTGGGCAGAAGCTTAATTTAGTGAGAGTGGCAATTTTGAGGAGGAATCTTGAAACATTTAGTCTCGTCGTTTCTGGTCGTTGCTCTTTTACTTGGTTTTTCGGCTACCGTGCGAGCCCAAAATGAAATCACTCTTTTGGCGCCGGGCCCTATAAAGGAACCACTAGACAAATTGCTCGCCAGCTTTCAGACCAAGACCGGTACTCATGTGAAGGTAGCCTATGCCGGTGGCGTACCTACGAGAAAGCAGGTGGCGAGTGGCAAGGGGCTGGACGTCGATCTTCTGTTCGCGCCCTTTCAAGAAGTACTGAAGACGGGCAATATTGTGCCCGGCAACGAGACTGTAGTTGCCAGAGTTCGGTTGGCGCTGGCAGTGAAGAAAGGCGCGCCTAAGCCTGACATCTCTACGCCGGCGGCCGTTAAAAAGACGCTACTCGACGCCAAATCGATTACATCTGTGGATCCGGAACAAGGAAGCGTCGGCGGAATCGCGCAGGCGGCGCTTGACAAGCTAGGCATCGCCGATCAGGTGAAGCCGAAGCTCAAGTGGGTTGCTACAGGCGGTGTGGTACAAGACCTGGTAGCCAAGGGTGACGTCGAAATCGCCTTGGGCCCCTATCTCAGTGATATGAATAATCCCGGCGTGGACGTTGTGGGTGCGCTGCCGCCGGGGGCCTCGACTCCCGTCGATATTACCGGCTTCCTATCGAACAGTCTGAAAGACACCAAGACGGCCAAAGCTCTCCTGGCCTATCTCAGGTCGAGCGAAGCAGCGCCCGTCTGGAAAGAAGCAAAGATGTTTCCAGTGAAGTAAGCTGTGGATCTTAGCGGCGTTAAAGTTTAGCGGGCCGGATCGGATCTGTTCCCAATTGCGGCGATGATCCGGCCCGAATGCGATAGCTGGTAAGAAGGTTTTCCTCCGCTTTCACCTTCGGATCGAGCAACATCGTTGGATCATTCTTCTCGCAGCGCCTGCACATGTGCCACGACGCTTTCAGCGAGCCCGTCCAGCCGGTAACCGCCTTCTAATACGGATACGAGACGGCCTTCGCAAAGCTCTTTAGCAAGTCCAACCACTATGCGCGTTATAGCTGAGAAACCCGTTGGGGTGATATCAAACACTCCGAGCAGATCGTTCCGCATTCCATCAAAGCCGGCGCTGATCAGGATGAAATCGGGCTTGAAGTTTCGCGCTGCAGGAACGAGCTTGGTTTGAAATGCCTCGACGATCTGCGCGTCGCTTGCCCCCGGGGGCAGAGGAACGTTCAGAATTTTCCCCGCGCCCTTACCAGCACCAATTTCCGCTGGAGATCCAGTGCCCGGATAAGCTCCGTAGTGGTGAGTGCTGAAGTAAAAGACAGAGCCATCCTCGTAGAACGTGTCCTGCGTGCCGTTTCCGTGATGGTAATCCCAATCCACAATCAATATGCGCTGCAGACCATACTTTTTCTGGAGATAGCGGGCTGCGATGGCCACATTGTTGAAAATGCAAAAACCCATTCCCCGGGTCGGCGTAGCGTGGTGTCCCGGCGGCCTTACGGCGGCGAAAGCATTCTTGACCTTTCCCTGCATCACGGCATCGACGGCATTAAGGACGCCGCCAGCCGCGAATTCGGCAGCCTCGAGCGAGCCCGATGACACAAGCGTGTCGCCTGTGCTTAGTTCACGTACGCCCTGCACGTTCGACAATTCCTTGCGGACCAGCGCAACGTAAGAGGGTTTGTGCACAAGCTCCAATTCTTCGTCAGTGACACGGCGCGGATGGATCGGGTAAAGGTTCTGCGTGAGGCGCGCTTTTTCCAAAGCGTTTCGAATAAAGATCAGGCGCTCGGGCCGTTCAGGATGGCCGGTATTGCCCGATAAATGCCGCAAATAAATGTCGTCATAGAGCAGTCCGGTGGGCTTGGAAATTGGCATTGATTGGGCCCTGGCAAATCGGGTTGGTCCCGATTGGCAAACTAAGATCGTTCCCAACACAAACGCGACCACGCCGGAACGATGGACAACCGGCTTCAAAGCCCCTCCTGAATGCGAGAATAATACGGCTTCCGGGCAGGATGTGACCAGCCTGGTTCATGGGCCATGTCCGTCGTTGAATTTAGGGCGGATGGCTCGCTTCTTAGTATTCGAGTATTTCTGCTAAGCTAAATGCAACCGGCCTTTGGAGAATTTTATGTCTCTTGATTTATCCCCCAACTCGGAACGATCCCGATTTCGTATCGCTCTGCTGGTGGCTGTGGCCGCCGACGTGGTACAGATTGTCGGCTTTCCATTATTCGCAGAGGGCGCAATATCGCCGCTGGATGACATTCTGGATGCCGTTGTGGCAGTGGCGCTCACCGGCTTGGTCGGCTGGCATTGGGAATTCACTCCATCTGTAATCGGGAAGCTAGTCCCCGGGATCGATATGGTCCCATTCTGGACGCTGGCGGTTGTCAACGTATATCGGAAATGGAAGCGAGTCCAGGCGCCCGGAGATCAGATCGACGTAATGCCAACAGAACAAAAACTGCTCAAGACCGACCCTAAGTCACAAACGTCTGGATAGAACACGTGCTGGCAGAGTGGGCTATTTCTTGCCTCCTACCACTTGGGCATGCGCCAGTGCAGCTACGAAGCACACTCCACCCGCAACATTTCCAATAAGAGTTGGGAAAAAGAACGCCGTGAAGTACTGCCCAAGTGACAACTTTCCCTGAGCTACAAGAAAGAACATATTTGTGGAACCTGCAATGATGTGACCGAGGCTGGAAATGCTAATCAAGTAGGTCATGATTATGATCACGACTACACGCGATGATGCCGCGTCGGGTAACATCCACACCATCAGAGCAATCAGCCAACCCGCAAGAATGGCCCGCAATAATGTTGTCCAAAACCCCAGGGGCAGGTGAGCTTCAGAAACGTCCAACAAACTTTTCTGTACGGCTGGCTCAAGAAAATGTAATCGCGCGATTGCCAACGCAAAAAGAAATGTGCCGACGACATTGGCAGAAAGGACGACGCTCCACAGGCGAAGGACTTTCCTGATCGTCGCCAGATCCTTATGGAGCAAGAGTGGCAGGACGACAGTGAGAGTATTTTCGGTAAAAAGTTGCTGCCTACCCAAAACTACAATCAAAAATCCGACAGAGTAGCCAGCCCGTGCGATCATGGGCCGCCACAGAGAATCGGGTAGATGAGCCTGAAGCACTCCTTCGGCGAGAAACGAAAATCCCATGCAAAGACCGGCAGCCAATCCGGACCAGGCCAATGCCGCCGCAGGCCGCCCAAGTTCTTCTTCGCCCTCGAGGCGAACCGCTTCGTAGACAACTTTTGCGCCAATAGCGACACGTTCTTGTACTTTTTGAGCCTCATCGATCGAGGAAATGGGGCTCTCTGGATCGTTGACAATCGACTTTGCGTTCGTGGAGGAGGCGCGCATAGCGGTGGATACACGTTACGATTTTAGCGGGATCTGTTGGAGGCGGAGTCCAGCAGACTGTGTAGCGGGTGATGGGAGCAACGAGTATGGGACGCAGGGGACTCAATGAAAAGGGACTGAACTTTGGCTGAAAACTGCGTGATGTGACACTAACTGCGCGGGCCGTAGTCCTTGTGGTATCCGTTCCGGCTGTTCGTGATCGTAAAGCTGCCATCCGCCCGGGCGGTGACTTTAAGGTAGTAGGCAGTGCTTTCGTCCAGATTCGCGATCAAGTCGGCAGGCGAGTTGAGCTCTTTCGCGTCGACGGCATAATGCAATTGCCAGAGATCGTTCAACCCAGGCGCCTTGTGAAGGATTTGAAATGTATCCGAAGCCCCACCTTTTTTGGCGCCGTTGTTCATCACCGCAGCGCGCGGATGAAGCGCATAAACGAGCATTGGCAATCCGGAAATGTTTTGCCCGTGATGTGTAGTCAAATACAAATCGACTGAGCCGATCAGGTTACGGGGGCACGCGAGTCCGTGTTCGTGATTCCAGGTTAGATCGCCGAAATCAACCATACGGAATTTGCCTAGCGAGATTACTGTTCCGACGGATTGCGCGTTTTCGCCAGCGAGCAGAGGATCTTTCGTTTCATCCTTGGGCTGGAATTGAGAACAGAGTGGATTCGCGGCCCCTCCGCCCGGCAATGGTTTGCCGATTAATTCAGTAGCCGCCGAGACAACTTCAACGTCGATTCCCTTAACTGGAAGCCTCCGGCCTGGTTTGGCAAGGATATGCTGGTGCCCGGCTTGATCGCGCACACTTGCATAGGCCTGATAGCTCTGTGGCACGTTAAGAGTCTGTTCTGCGCTAGGGCCATGATCGATGAAGGTCTGAATGGGCAGCCTCTTGGCAAGTTCCGGCACTCCGCCAACGTGATCGCCATGATAGTGCGTGATCAGCAGGTAATCGATCTTGCTGACGCCCGCATCCTTCGCCGCGGCAGCGATACGAATGGCGTCCCGTTCTCCAGGAAAACCGGTATCGACCAGCATTGATTGTCCTGAGGGAGAGACGAACAGCGTCGATTGGCCACCTTCGACGTCCACGAAATAGATGCTGAGGACGTTACTAGCTTGCGGCCATGCGAGCGGAGAAATCAGCAGTGCCGCAATGGCCCCGAGGAATAGGAGCTTATAACGCATAACGCCTCCTGACTTTTAGCCGGCAGCTTGACGAGCAATTAAATTGCCTCACGCGCAAAAACCTCTATTTGGCGAAAATAACCTTTCAAAACAGCGCTTTTAATGTACGTTCTTATCGAGCCAGCTCATAAAAAACTTGGCGATGCCCGCGCTGTTTTTTTCTGACATCATCTGGTGCCCGTTGCCGGGCAGCCCCACAGTCTCGAGCCCTACGAAGGTGGTCTTAACACCTGCCTGATTGAGCCACTTGGCTACACAGTGGGCGTAGGGACGATGATAACTCGCCTCTCCGGCCACGTTGAGCACCGGGATAGCCTCCAGGTTAACCAGCTTATGCGCCGGCTCCTTTTGTACCCAGCATGGAATCAGATCCGGCCCATCCGCTTTTCCTTCGCGAACAGGCTGTAATTCCGAGGCGTCTTTGATTGGCGGATCGTAATGAATGAAGGAGTTCGTCAGGCCCCACACACGGCCCGGACCTGATGACCCGCGCTCCGCGTTTTCAACGGGCGGGGCAACAGGTTCCGCGGCAATGATGCCTCTGACCAGTTTCGGCCGGGCGTCTGCCACCAGCCAACCCGTGGCGGCTATACCCGAGTGGAATAACAGGATGACCGGCTGCCCGATGTCGTCGAGCAATTGCACGATGGCGTCCACGGTAACTTTTTCAGGTACTGCGGCGAGATGGAGTTCCGTCTTGGCGAAATAGTCAAACACGGGATCGCCCATTTTGCCTTTGTTGGGAGCGTCACTCGGCCACTGCGAATACTTTTTCAACTGCGGCCACTCGGCGCCTTCCTGTGCTCGATGTTCGCGGATGTGCTGCTCCTTACTCCAATCAGAAGCAGGCGACCGTGCGCCCGTCCAGACCTCCTCCATCAACGGGCCCGAACGGGGCGGCGTGATCATGCCATCGACGCCCAGGAGATAGGCCGAACGCCCATTACCCGGGTAATCCATCATATAGACCGTGTAGCCTTGGTTGACAAAGTCATAGGCCCACCCTGGCCGTCCGTCCGGCGTTTGAATGAGAGCGTAAGCTCCCTGCCCGCCTCCACCGGTTATGAACACGATCGGGTACGGATGGCGAATGCTCTTGGGTACCCACACTTCAACATACATCGCGCCGTGCATGGTTTCGTTGCCGGGCTCGCCGACGTAATGGCCGCCCACATAGAAATGACCTTGGCGCCCGATCTCGGCGGTGGAAAATGTCGGGATCGCGGCGCCCGGAGCCGAGCCCGCGGCCCGAGGCTTGAGAGCAAACCAGGTGCTGGCGAGAACCGCAGCGAATATCAACAGAGAAAGGGAAATTCTCGCGTTCATTAGTCTTCTCCTTCGGACCGCCGGCATTTTCTCACGCAGAAGTCTCATCGAGTAGATGGTTTTCTAGTTCGCCCATTTACTGAGCATTCTTGTCAGGGCAGGTCCTCCCCCGGCAAACGGGCTACGGCAAGCGGGCCAATCTGGGAATCGGGTAGATTCCACATATAGGTCAGACCGTTTGCGCTTGACATCGCACAAGAAAAGCTTATACATGCGTTCAACTATTGCTTCAACCAACGTTTACTTCGATAGCCACTTCGGATACGTCGGGTGAAGCTAGTTCGCCTCGCGCGATCGAGCGTGACTCGGTCCCAATTAAACGGAGGTCCGACATGCGGCGTAATGCATACATCGGGGCTAGTTTTGCCGTGGTAATCATCACGTTGGCAATCGCTTCTAGTGTCTTGCAAAGGAAGGCCGCTGTCGAAGCGGCCGGGGTTCAGGCGCCGGCCTTTGAAGTGGACCCGTTCTGGCCCAAACCTCTGCCCAATCATTGGCTCATCGGCATGACCATTGGCGTTTCCGTCGATGCCCAAGACCATGTTTGGATCGTTCACCGGCAGGGTTCCCTCGAACCCGGTGAGCTGCACGCGTCCACTAACCCGCCCATGGCGCAGTGCTGCGCGGCGGCTCCTCCCGTTCTTGAATTCGATCAGGCCGGGAACCTCCTCCGGCACTGGGGCGGTCCGGGTCAGGGCTACGACTGGCCGAATTCCAATCACGGGATAACCATCGACTATAAGGGTAATGTGTGGATTGGCGGCAATGGCCGAGGTCCCCAAGGCGGTGGTGGCGACAACGAAGGGCAAGTCGGAGGAGGACGGTTTTACGACAACATGGTCCTGAAGTTTACCCAGGACGGCAAGTTCCTGATGCAAATTGGCAAGCCGAACCAGAGCAAAGGCAGCAACGATGTGGAGAACCTGAGATTACCCGCCAAGACTTTTATCGATAAAGATGCGAACGAAGTCTACGTTGCCGACGGCTACGGCAATCATCGCGTGATCGTATATGACGCCGATACCGGGAAATATAAAAGGCACTGGGGCGCTTACGGCCATAAACCCGAAGACACCGACCTGGGCAAGTACGATCCGGACGCGCCACCCGCGCAGCAGTTCCGGAATCCCGTGCATTGCGCTGAAATCTCGAACGATGGGCTGCTCTATGTGTGCGATCGGGTGAACGACCGCATCCAGGTATTCCATAAAGATGGAACGTTTGTGAAAGAAGGGTTCGTCGAGAAACGAACGCTCGGTTCCGGTTCCGCGTGGGACGTTGCGTTCTCCAAAGATCCAAAGCAAACCTATATCTATCTTGCCGACGGTGAAAACGACAGAATTCACATTCTGCTGCGCGATACGCTTGAGGTACTGACCACTTTTGGCGAGGGCGGCCGTCAACCCAGCGAATTCTACGGACCTCACAGCATAGCTACAGATTCGAAGGGCAACATATATGTCACTGAGACCTACCGAGGACAGCGGGTGCAGAAGTTCATCTATAAAGGCATGGCGCCGGTAACAAAGAAAGATCAGGGCGTAGTTTGGCCGAAGAAGGTGTCCTAGAGCTAGCCATCTACAATTGCGTGCGAGGATTGGAAGCTGCTGGATTTGCTTCAGGAGCTATCCACTCCTCTGACAGATCCATCGGCTCAGCTGACTCATGGAAACGCTTGCGATAGACACTTACTCCGGTCTGAATTCCAGCGGTTAGCGCCTTTATCGATCGGACGGGCGCTAAAACAACGCGTCGGATCCTGGATCCCGTATCTTCAATCAATTCGAGAGTTCCCGTAATCTTCTGGTCTGCTTGCAGCAACTTGATTCCAACGCGATCGGCAGTTTCAGTAATCACGCGATCGGTCCGCTCCGCCTGTTTGCGAGCAGAATGGACAACCTCAGACGCCTGAATTATGGCGTCTGAAATGCGCGGCTGGATTTCGTCTGTACGCAACTGAAACTGCGAGATAAGCGGAAACACTCCGCCTTGGACACGATCCGTGAGAGGTTCGATGCGTCCCGTCAAGCGACGGAAAGCAATGAACATGACCGCTATCACGAGCGTCTCCATCAGCAAAGCGACGGCTACCACAATCGTAAATAACGGCATTACCCAATCGGCCATGTAACACCCACTTTACGCTGACGCGTCTATCAAGTTCGATGCGCCGCTTCCACTCGTGGATAGATTTTCCCTAAGCCACGACAAGACTCCAGCCCTAGCGTTCCGCAGCCCGCAGCCGGACGTGCAGAGTTGCGGGGTCCACTGAGGATGGCCTGAAAACAGGCCGCTTACAAATACGATGTGATAGGCGAGGAAAAGTCCAAATCCCAAACTGATTACGCCGGAAGCAAACTGGAACCCCGAATTCGTCTTTCGCGAGAGCCTGTTCACATACGTAAAAGGCGCCGCTATGGCAGCCGTGATAAGAATCAGCCGAGGATTGTTCCACCGCCGAAAACGAGCAGGTACGCATCGCCCATTTGGGATTACGTATCGTCGCTAACACGAGCAGAGCGATCACAGCTGAGCCAGCGAAACCATTGACCACCCGAAGCATTTACGCGCCTTGGGTCCGCATGTGCCAAGACGCCCTGGATCGCGCTTTACAGGCTGCTCTGGTCGGTATCGTCCCTCAGAGTGCCGACACGGGCTCAGCTGGAGCGAAAGCGTTCTTCCCGATCACGCGGTGTTGTGATTTGAGGCGGAAGCGTGTGGGAGTCGAACCCACCATCCACCCCGCGAAGGGACGGATCGCCGGCTTTGAAGACCGGGAGGATCACCGGACCCCTTGCGCCTCCGGCGCGATTATAAGAGGCCGTAGCTCAACGAGCAATTTTCGGAGGCACAGCGATCAATTTTTCTGGGAGGTGGCGAAGGCCATCGCTTCAACCAATTCGAGAACACGAGGATCGGTGCAGACTTCGTAATACGCGCGCTGCCCTTCAGGTCCGATGCGGCCGTCGGAGAGCAATTGCCGTACGAATCCACGGCGTAAGAGAATTGGCTCGACCGCGTCACCGATCGGCACCTGGCCTAGAAAAAACGTGGTCTTTTCCTTCCCCCAAGGCATTTCACACTCGAGCTCCACCGATTGCAGCGCGATCTCCTCGGTAAGTTTGGCAAAGCCCTCGTCATTGAGCTCCACGCCGTTCAGGTTGAAACGAATCAAAAATTCGTCCGCTTCGTCCTCCTGAGCGCCTTCGACGCCGGGTTGGAAAACAAACAGCCGAAACAGAGATGAACTGCCGCTCAGCATGCGCCGAGCTACCTTTGAACAGCTCGACAGTCGATCGGAAAGATTAAGCGCCTTTGAAATCATGATGCGGGAATCGCTATCCACCCAATACGTCGGCGCCGAGCCTTGAAACGCAATGCCCACTCCCATTTCCAAACGAGGTAAATCACTCACATCGGGCCGTTCGTTGTAGGCGGCGGAAATAGCCAGAATCTGCCGGGCGAGCGCGCAGGCCTTGGAAACGGCGCGCTGATGCGAGCGATTCGATTCCGTCTCGAAGATAGCCAATACCATGGCGTCGCCCTCGATAAAAACTTTGGCGGCCCCATAGCGGTCCAGAATGCGTTTTACCGGCTCGTAGAAATTGAGGCTGAAAAGCGTTGCAGGATTCAGCCCGCGGTCCAGGAGATCCTTGGTGATGCGAGTAGAACCCCGCACGTCGGCTTTCACTACTGCGTGATTGATCACTTGATCGTGCGCGGGAGGAGTTTCCGTGGGCAACAGGAATTCGTACAAGCTGTTATTCATGCGCGAAATTTCGCGCGTGCGCTCGCTGCGAACGATCTGGATTCGTTCCATAGCGGCAGCCAAACGCTCATAGTTCCGTAAGTCGCGGCGCAAGCGCATAAAATCTTCGGCGAAATGCAAAGCCACTGCGTGAGCCTCGTTTCTAGGGTAACGCCGCAGTTTCTTGGCTAGCGTTTCGATGCGCTCCATGGAGAATCGCCGGGCCGGAAATTGCTTCAGAATTTGGTCGACGCGCTCCAGCTCCTCCCGGTAAACCAGCGCTCTCTTCAGCTGTTGCAAGTGAATGGGAGGGCAATAATCGTGGAAGATATTACGTAACTCATAGCTGGCCAGCACGTGAATTAGTAGATTTCGTTTTTCCAGCCGAGACACCCAATCGTCCAGTCGGTGGGCGCGTTCCGCCGCGGATTCCTGACTTCCCTCCCACTCTGCGTCAAAGAGGCGGTGCGCGTTTTCGGGCTCATTCAGGTAGTCGCCCAGGATTCGATCGTATTCCTGCCCGGTAAAGTCGGCCTTATTCTTGGCTGCCTCGATTTGCGGAGCCAATTGGTCGAGCTTGGCTTGCAATTGTTTGATGCGAGGCTCGATTTTCGACAGCTCAGAGCGCACCCGCGCAGGGTCGGTCCCAATTCCCACACGCGCGAGCATCCCGCCACCGTTCTCGAGCTTTCGCGAGAGTGCATCCCGCTGCCCTTCGAGACCTGCGAGCTCTTCCCGAATCGCCACGGCTGAAGTCAACAGGCCCTGATGAATTCGCGAGGCCTTGGCAATCTCGTCGGCGCGACTGCTCGTCAGAACAGTTTCGCGCAGCAGTTCCATCAGTAAACCGTCGAATGTCTCGAAGCGATCGTCGTCTTTTTGATAGTTCCCCAGCAAAACGTACTGCTCGAGGAACAGAAAGTCGTCGCGGCCGCCTTCGACAAAGGCGATTCGGTCGGCAAGCATTTCATAGGCGCCCTTTTGCTCTTCGCCGAATAGAGCCTTACGCCAACGCCCCAGATTGTTTTCCTCAAAGTCATTTAGAATCTGATAGATGTGCTGGGCGACCTGGCGGAAGATGGTGCGCCGGTTCGCTTGTAAGTCGGCAAGATGCGCCTTCATCACATGCGCCTGTTCGGAGCGCTCGAAGTATTGCCCTCGAGTGCGGATCCACTCCTTCGCTTCCAGAAGCAGAGTCGCAAACTGGGCTGCGATTTCCTGAGTCAAAAACTTCAGCAGAGTCACCCGAAACAAGAGGTCGAGCTCGACCTTCTTTTCGTACTTAGCGCGAGTGAGCGAGGCCTGCATCAATTCCAGCGTCTGCCGCTTCCAGGCGCCAGTCTCCGGCCCTTTCGGCGGCTTTGCTCCCTTGCGAACGGCATAGGTAAGATTCGCAGCCTGGCGAATAAACTCGAGGAGATAGACGCGAGTTTGTTCCGTCCAGGCGGGGCTCAGAGAAACATCATGGTGGATATTATCGACGCCTACTGCAAGCGCAGTCAGCGGTAGCTCTGCCGCGTAAGTCTTCAGGTCGACGCGTGCAAAGTTGCCCGCGAGCGTCGTTTTAGGAAGCCCTTGAGGAGACATATGTCTTAAGCTTTCACGAGGTTAGCAGGGGTCGCTCCGGGCCGCAGCAAGCAATCCGGGAAAAGCAGCCAAGGCGTTAACATCCGATTGGAACGCCGGGGTCGTGTAGGACGTGACGCGGGTCAGCGTCAACTCGGGGCCAATGTAATCGTGATCCGCCGCGTATCCGCCTCGACATGTTCCAGGTGGATAGCAATCTGCGGCCAGTCGGTTCGCAAAGTGAAGCGCTCCGCCCACTCAATAATGACAACGGCAGGTTCAGCGAAGGCGTCCTCGAGCGCCAAAGACTCGAAACTATGGAAGTTTTCCACACGATAGAGGTCCACATGGTAGACCTTGATATGGTTGCGAAACACGTGCACCAGGGTGAAGGTTGGGCTAGTGACTTCTTCTTCACGCGCTACGCCCAATCCACTGATGATCCCTTTGGTGATCGTCGTCTTACCGCTACCTAGTTCGCCGGACAGGAGAATCAGCGAGGGTGGCCGAAGGCGCTCTGCCAACTTGCGGCCGATTTCCATGGTCTGTTCGGGAGAAGATGACACGATCTCAGTGGAGGCCATCGTGCCATTCAGCCATAAGCCGCGCGAAGGCCTCGGGAAGCGCTTCGATAAGATCCGACGCGATAAGCGGGGCCTGCCCAACTCTTTCGGCTGCGACGTCGCCAGCCAAGCCGTGGAGGTAAACACCGAGTCCGAGCACGTGTTCCCACTTTTTAGTGCCAAATTCGGCCGTTAAACCGGCGAGCATCCCAGTCAAAACGTCCCCAGTGCCGCCTGTGGCCATTCCCGGATTACCGGTTGTGTTGATGTAGGCCTGCCCCTGGGGTGTCGCCAGAATGGTGTGAAAGCCCTTAAGAATGACGAATGCCTTCCATTTTGCGGCCCCATCGAGTGCGATTTCCAGACGTTTTGCTTGAACGTCACGTGCGGTTGCACCAAGGAGCCGGCCCATTTCTCCGGGATGCGGCGTGATCGCAAGGAGTTCTGGCTTCCTGGTCCGCAATTCGTCTGCGCGCCCCACGAAGGCATTCAGCCCATCGGCATCGAGAATCACCGGAAGCGACACCTTCTGCAGCGCTGTGCGAATGAATTGCTGCGTTTCGTGATTTGTAGAAAGCCCCGGCCCCATTGCCAGCACTGATTTATCGCGGGCGACCTGCGCAAAATTATCGCCATCGAGATTGCGGAAACTGGCTGTTCCGTCTTCCGTCGCCAGCAGAGGGGTCGTCATCATATCGGGCATGCTGCCTGCGACGATGGGGAGCACGTTCGCCGGCGTAGCCACGGTAACGAGTCCCGCGCCCACGCGCAGCCCAGCGCGGCCGCCCAACACGGCAGCTCCCGATTTGCCGACCGAGCCTGCCACAATCAGCGCGTGCCCAAAATTGCCCTTGTTTGAATCCGCCTTGCGCACCATGGGCAAGCTGCGGAATTCGCCTGGTTCGAGCCAGTGAAGCTTCAGAGTTGGATCATCGTCTAGAAGTTCGCGTGGGGTGCCGATATCGCGCACGATGAGCTTGCCGACGCAATCCGCACGCGGACCTTGCAACTGGCCAACCTTCGGAGCAGTGAAGCTTACGGTCACGTCAGCGCGAATGACGGGCCCTCCAAAATCCTCACTCCCAGAAGGAAGTCCCGATGGCATATCCACCGAAATTACGAAACGCGCACGCGCGCGACGAAAGCGAACCGGTCTCTTCTCCCGCCAAATATTTACCTCCTCGATTACGGAGGCGAGCAGGCCCTCTACGGGCCCCTTGATCCCGGTGCCTAACAACGCATCGACAACGAGATCTACTTCGTTCAGCGCCTCACGTGCCGTGGCCCACTCCGACTTCGAAGTCACTACGTGCAACTCTCCGCCACCCGCTTGCCAAAGCTGCAGGTTCGCGGCCGCATCGCCGCGCACCGCCGAAGGTTCCGCAAAGAGGAAGACCCGAGAAGGAGCGCCGCGTTCGCGCAGACGGCGCGCCACCACGAACCCGTCGCCGCCATTGTTGCCCTTGCCACAGAGGACCAGAATGGCTCGCGTTGAAAGATCGGGAAAAGCCTGCGCCAAATAATCCGCCACAGCCGCGCCCGCGTTTTCCATCAACTGCAGGCTGGGGATGCCATAACGCTCGGTGGTCAGCCGGTCGGCCTCGCGCATCTGCTCTGCGGTTAGAACTTTCATGGGACATTGATCATGGCACGATCTCTCGCGATCGCAAAAGGATCCGGCAAGAAGGCTAGCGACGGCAGTCAGCCGCGCACTACGCTCGCTTGGCCTTCACGTCTGCAACGCGAATGATTAGGCGTTTACCAAGCGCCCTAGCTGCCCGAGTGATCGTATCGAGCGTCACAGAAACGTTCTGTGGGTCCAGCAGGCGATCTAGCTGTGATCGGCTCGTGCGAAGCTGCTTTGCCATCGCCTGCTTGGTTTTTTGCTGCTCTTGCATGGCCTGTGAGAGTTGCCAAGCCAGCACCCGTTTTATGGCAACCGCTTCGACTTCTTCGCGGATTCCTTCCTGTTCGAGGAAACTGTCGAAGGTGGAACCGCTGTGGTCCGTTCTCTTGTGACTTTTCCTTACTTTCATCGGAGTCCCCTTTGATGTTTTTTCTTATTGCTTCTTGCAAGTTCTAAATCCTCGTCCGGAGTCTTCGGTGTCTTCTTGATGAATCCATGCAGCAGGACCATCCGGCCTTTCTTGTCGATATAGAAAAGCACCCGGGCGATTCGGTTCTGGACCAGGTTTGTTCGCACTTCATAAACACCGTCGCCTAATGGCCTGGAAACGGGCATCCCAACTGGCCAGCCAAACTCTACCGTTTTGATGTCCTCGCCGATGCGTTTCCGATCCTCGGGTGAAGGCAGCCCCTTCAACCACTCTCTTACGGGTTCTCCCCCAGCCTCTGTCCTAAAGAAGATTGCCGGAACGCGTTTCCCTTGTCTTTCGAGCGCCTCAGGCTGGGCACTTGAGCCCGTCGTGGATTTGGGCTTCTTACCCACAGACGGAGTGTACCATATACGGTACATCAATGTAAGGGGTTGATCAGTAATCGATCGTGGACATAACAGGCAAAAGTGGGTGACACGCAACGATGAGCTAAGGCATTTTGATGACGGTGCCTAATTTAAGAGATTCGACGAGTTAGAGCTTTAGGGGAAGGATGGCGGAATTTGCTTCCGATCAGGAACGCACGACAACGAACCGTGTTTGTGCTCTTCTGCATCGCCTTAAGCATACTGACCATCGCTGAGACATCCGCTTACCGAACGATTTACAGTGTGTCGGCCTCGGCACGATGGGTAGAACACACTCTTGAAGTGCAGTCTCAGTTGAACCTGCTTGCCTCCGATCTGTTGGACTCTCAAGCGGCGTGGCGTGCATATCTAGTTTCCGGCGATCAGACCTCAATCGCCGAAGAACAAGCACAGAAACAGATAATCGTGACACAGATACAAAAGCTTCGTGACCTCACGCGCGACAATCCTAGACAACAAGAAAACCTGGACGAGCTTGAGAAATTGCGCTCGGCAAGGAGGGCCGTTATCGATCTTGCACTTCAGCACGCGGGAAAATCAGCCATTCAAGGAAAATCGGGAGAAAGCTTTCAGGCTGAGACTGCGCTCCTTGACGCCATGCGCCGGAAGTTAGTGGAGATGCAGCAGGAGGAGGGCGGTCTTTTGGTCACCCGACAACGAAGTGCTGAGGCCGCCTATGACAGATCGTCTCGGGCTATTCTGATCGAAAGTGCCGTTGCTTTGGTTCTTCTCTTCGTCGCAGTCATTTTCGCTCTGACCGAGATGTCGCGCCAGGACGCGATTGAGCAGAGCCGTCTCCAAACAGCCGGCGCACGGGTGGGTTAGCCGGTAGAACTGCTCACGACGATTGACCGCCTTTTTGCGCGGCATGTAGCAGATTAAACCAGACAGCAGGAAACCGCGGAGCAGTTGTGGGTCTATTTTGCGGCCTGCTTACTCCTGTCCCGGAAAACCGATTTGCGGATGATCCACGCGTTTTCTATCATCCGGTGCTGCCGATGCGGCAAGAAGGCACCTTACCTAGCAGACCAAATCACAGCCGGTCAGGACGTGTCGAATATCGGAACCAGATAAGTCGCTTGCTGAATGTTTGAGCTGTAGGGTTACTCCCTCGACCGCGTTGCCTGAACATCCACTATTGTGAGAGAGTAACCATCGCCTTATCGGTTTTACCGGTGAGGGCCGGGCAGCCTCGCTGCTCCATGTTTCCGCATGACGGTGGGGCTGCCTGTTTCAGCGCCGCCATACGCGCCGTAAATCGCATTTCGAGTGCTCATTGCTCTTGTGCATAGAGGGCGCGATGAACTGGTACAACTATATCGCCTGCTTTTTCGCAGAAGCCTTTCTCGCCAACGTGGTCCCTCACTTCTTTCATGGCATTTCCGGCGACCGCTTTCCCACTCCATTCGCGCATCCACCTGGACGCGGACTTTCCTCGCCCACTGTTAATGTGGTTTGGGCCTGGATCAATCTTGTCATCGGCTATGTACTGTTCCGGGCTGGCAGAGTCTCTTCCGACAATTACGCCGCTCTGATCGTGCTCCTCTCCGGAATCGTGTTCATCAGCACCGTTCTTAGTTTCCGATTCAGGCAGAAAATGCGTGAATGATGAGTGCCGAGAGCACCCGCCCAGTGACGTTCGAAGGGATGGGAAAACGACTGTCCCATCCAGCCAGTGCCCCCAAACTGCTCCCGCCTCATTCGAACACGCCGCAACATATTCGCGTTCGAACGACTAGCAAGTAATCCGATCTTGACTATTGTTTACTTATATGATATTGTCGCGTATGTTCTTTGTACCGGTCTTCGCTCTGCTTTCTGCCATTGGCCGCGACCCGTTCGCTGTCTCTTTCACCACTCTCCGGGACCTCTGCCGTCCCGAATTCCCTTTGCCTGCTTCCGGCTTATCCTTCGAGGAAAAGAGTGCAAAACCACACGAATCTTGCCAAGCCTTGCAAAATGAACACTTGCAAAAATGGAGCCACAACTCTCGTGAAATGAACGCTTACGAAAAAATAGGCGGGGGGAGGGTCCTGCGTTCCGCCGAAATCGCGGAGTCCAGGCCCGAGGAGAGCGACCGGATATCAATCCCATTACACAGGCAGGAGTGCCTGTGCTATTCGATCAGCGCCGGGTCGGCAGATCGGCGCTCGCGGGGGCCGGTTCGGCGAGAGGCGGCTTGAACTTTTGCGAGGCGGCGAGGCGGCTATGTTTGCGCCCGTAGCTGAAGTAGATCGTGAGGCCCACAACCAGCCAAACTCCAAGCCGCAACCAATTCTCGGCTGGCAGCGAGAACATCAGGACCAAGCAGCACAAGATCCCCAGCACGGGCGTGATAGGACAGAACGGCACCCGGAACGGGCGATGCACCTCGGGATGGATTCGCCGCATGATCAAGACCGCCGCGCATACAATCACGAACGCCAGCAGGGTACCGATATTCACCAGTTCGGCCAGGATTCGCAAAGGCAAGAAGGCTGCCATGGCCGCAACGCAAATTCCAGTCAAAATGGTCGACTTCCAAGGCGTGCGGAAGCGTTCGTGGACCGCAGCAAAGAATCCGGGAGGAAGCAGCCCATCCCGCGCCATGGCCAGGAAGATTCTGGGCTGGCTCAACATCATTACCAGAAGTACCGACGTGATGCCCGCGACGGCTCCAACCGCGACCAGCAACTGCGCCCATGGCAACCCCACCTGGCGGAACGCGTCGGACACCGGGGCGTCGATATTGATCTGGCTGTACGGCACCATCCCGGTGAGCACGGCCGCCATGGCGATGTACAAAATTGTGCACAGCACAAGCGAAACCATGATCCCAATGGGCACATCGCGCGATGGATTGCGGGCTTCTTCGGCATGGGTAGACACGGAATCGAAGCCGATATAGGCAAAGAAAACGATCGCCGCGCCGGCCAACATGCCGACGGGTTCGCCGGCCGGTCCCGTTTGTCCCATCAGCGTATGACCGAATAGGCTCAACCCAGTCAGCCCAAAGGGTGCGAACGGCCTCCAGTTGGCCGGATTGACGTAACGCGCACCCAGGCCGATCACGAAGAACACAATGGTGACCTTCAAGATCACGATGGCGGCATTGAAGCTGGCGCTTTCCTTGATCCCTTTCACCAGAATAACGGTGACCAGCGCGACGATGACGATGGCGGGCAGATCGAACCATGTGCCCGTCGAAACAAGCCGCCCAGAAGTGGGATCGAAATCGAAGGGCGCATTGGTCACGACGTGCGCCAGACTGACCTTGAAGAAGGCCAGCAAATCCTGAAAGTAATGAGACCAGCCGTGCGCGACGGTGGATGAGGCCACGGCGTACTCGAGAATCAAATCCCACCCGATGATCCACGCGAACAGCTCTCCCAAGGTGGCATACGCATACGTGTAGGCAGATCCTGCCACCGGCACCATGGACGCGAACTCGGCGTAACACAGGGCGGCGAAAATACACGTGACACCGGCGGCCACGAACGACAGCATGAGGGCCGGGCCGGTTCGATCGTGGGCGGCAATCCCTACCAGAACGAAAATGCCCGTACCGATGATCGCTCCCACCCCCAGGCTCGCGAGCTGGACGGGACCGAGGACACGCCTAAGGCGATTCTCGCCGCGAAGCTCCTCAAGCAGGACGCTGTGCGGCTTGGTCATGAATAGCTGGTTTGGCATATCTACCCTTCTCCTACATTGATGCCAGATCGTGATTCCAGGTCGGGCCGAGTGCGTTTACTCTGCTCCGAAATCAGCGAGAAATCGATTCTGGTGCGGGCCGCCGGGACCAGATCAGATACACGGGAACGCCCAAGAGCACGATCACCAAGCCCGGCCAGGTGGTTTGCGTCTTATACAGAATCAGTACGAACATGATCGCCAGAGCGACGATGATATATAACGCCGGTACGATGGGATAGCCAAATGCACGATAAGGCCGCTCGACGTTGGGGCGTTTTCGACGGAGCACAAATACTCCGGCGATCGTGAGCACGTAAAAGATCAAGACAGAAAAAACGACATAATCGAGCAGATCGCTGTAGAGATTCCCGTAAGTGACCGTCCCCAGCGCATCCACCCTTCGGGTGCGCGCAAGAACCAGAAGGACCGCCCAAATCCCCTGAATAAGCAACGCGCGCGAAGGGACGTGACGCTCGTTCAATTCGCCGATGGAACGAAAGAACAGACCGTCGCGCGCCATCGCGTAGTAAACACGAGCTCCGGCCAGGATCAGGCCGTTGGCGCAGCCAAAGGTGGAAATAATGATGGCGACGGCCATCACGGCAGCACCCGCACCGCCAAGAATCGCGCTAAGCACAGCCGTGGCGACGCGGTCGTCGGCAGCGGTTCGAATCTGAGCCAGAGGAAGGGTGCTCAGGTAGGCGATATTGGCCAGGAAATATA
>Ga0210394_10002388_pt1 | contig 25895 bp, 20 predicted proteins | sample IncBWC12MmetaG_FD_160121 | JGI IMG/M metagenome (GOLD analysis project Ga0210394, IMG submission 160121) | Forest soil microbial communities from Barre Woods Harvard Forest LTER site, Petersham, Massachusetts, United States - Inc-BW-C-12-M | ecosystem: Environmental > Terrestrial > Soil >...
TCAGCCCCGGTCATGAAGGCGTGTGAGTTCAGGAGCAGCTCATAGTTTCCGAGATAAACCCACGCCGCGAAGCCGAGGAGGAGGATCACGCTGATTACGCGAACAAAGCCTGCGCTAGTCGCGCCCGTAAGCAGCAACGAGCCCGGCCCCAGGGTGATTGTCTTGGGCGGCCCGTCATCCCGCAGGCCGTATCGAAAGCGGTCGGCCAACTGCCAGCCCCTGGCCGTCGCCCAAAACACCAGGGCGCACAGGATCGCCAGCACGAAGATGAATCCGAGCACCTGACCATAGAACGGCAGATCGAAGAGGTAAAACGGCAGGCTGCGCGAAAAAACCTGGTCCTTCCACGCGTCGGCGGGCGCCGCCAGGCCGCGCGACCCGACAAAGCGCATCACAGTCCAGTAGTCAATGGAGTTCGACGCGAAGATGATCGCCACGACCGCAAGGCCCACGGGAATCAAACGGGAGTACAGCCGATGATCGCGCGATTGGATGCCGGCAAAGTGAAGCCCTCGCGCATGTGCCACCCAAAGAGCAAGGAAAGCCACAATCGAACCCGCCGCGGTGGGCGCAATGCTGTACCACAGCATGCTTGCCCATGTGCTGACCTGGCCCAGTTCCTTCCACCAGTTGTACTCGATGATGAAATCCGCGGCGGTCGAACTTGCCCACAGCGCGGCAACTAAGAGAACCACCAACACGATCAGATTGCGAATTTGCGATGGGCGCATAAGAGGGGATGTTCGGACAGGTGGGATCGTATCACACGCGGTCCATGCGTCGAGCGCCATCTCCCGTAGTGCGGTGGAGAGGCCTTCGAACTGCCCGCAACCGTGCGCATAACTGGCTGGCGAAGCCACAGCGAAACTGTCACTCCATCCGAAGGCCGTGTCGCGTCGAGCTATTCCTGTCATTCATTAGTCAGGTGAGCACACCTGTCCCACGTCGAAATTGACCCCTGCAGGGGCAGGCTTTAGGGTGTTAAAGCAGGTATAAACTGCGGTTCCAATCCTGTCGATGGTCCTTCTATGATCTGGGGACCATTGGAGAAAAAATCCAGGGACCTGATCCACTGGGGATGCGCCGGTGTGCGGCGACGTGTGTGCAGACGGGGAATCTGCTCGTAGCCGCAGCAAGCAAGGAGCAAAGAACAGGTATGATGCACAAACAAAAGTATTTATATGTGGCTCTCGTGGCCTCGCTCTCGCTGTTTCTGACGTCCTGTTATCCCGCGCACAGCGGATCCAGCAGCAGCTCCCTTGGGGGGAGCGGCGGAGGGACCGGTGGCACTGGTGGAAGCGGTAGCGGAGGCGGCAATAACGGCACGCCCTCCACATTCACCATTGGAGGGAGCGTAATCGGCCTGGCGGGAACAGGGCAAGGCATGATTCTGGAGGATAACGGCTCGGACGACCTGACGATCACAACAAACGGCAAGTACACGTTCAAAGTCGCTGTGAGCGGCGCCTACTCCGTGACCGTGAAGACGCAGCCTAGCGGTCCCGTGCAGAGCTGCACCGTTTCGAATCCCACGGGAACCGCACAGGCCAATATAACCAACGTTATCGTCAATTGCGGTACGAGTGGCCTCACGATTGGCGGAACGGTTTCCGGCCTTCTTGGGGGCGGGCTGGTCCTACAGAACAACGGGGGTGACAATTTCGGCGTTGCCGGGACCGGAAACGTGACTTTTACGTTTGCGACGCCGGTTAGCGCCGGCACTGCCTATACCGTCACCGTTCTGACCCAGCCTTCCAACCCGGCGCAAATCTGCAGCGTCGTGAACGGAACGGGCACCGCGAATAGCAACATCGGCAACGTCCAGGTGATCTGCACGCAGCCGGGCTTTTCAATCGGTGGATCGGTGGTCGGACTGGTCGAGGCGCCGGGAGACATGCTCGAATTGCAGGATAACGCCGGCGACGATCTGTTTGTTACGGGGGACACGGTATTCACCTTCCCAACCAAGGTCACCAACGGCGGCATTTACAACGTACAAGTCTTCCTTCCTCCGACGAGCCAGCCCCAAGTCTGTAACGAATTCGCTTACACCGGAATCGCCGTCGGAACTGTCACCGATGTTGTCGTCGATTGCCAGCACAACGACTGGAACTGGCATTCCTACTACGTCACCAATACAGATAACGCGGACAATTACGCCGCGGTAACGACGCCTCTCTTTCCTACGAACGAGCCCTTCCCGCAGAATCTCAGCACTCCCGGCGGCAGAGACTTTGCTACGACCTGGACCGACAAACAGGGCAGAATGTGGCTCTTCGGTGGACTCGGCTATCCCTATCCCAACCCCGTCCTCTTGCAACTCCCGGGTTTCCTAAACGATCTCTGGGTTTATGACCAGCGTGGCGCCGGAGGTTGGGTGCCAGCCAATCTAGACACTTTTCTCAACACTCAACCCGTCCCTGCGGTTTGGAATGTACGTCTCAACGAACTGTTAAATACGGATCTTCCTACTAATGTCTTGTCGAACCCGAATTTTCCCGGCTCCCGATGGGGCAGCTCCAGCTGGATAAATAAGACAAATGGAGACCTTTACCTGTTTGGCGGCCAAGGAGTCGACAGCAATGGCTTCGAAGGGCTACTCAATGATGTCTGGAAGTGCGCTCCGGGTGCCTCGGTGGATCCTAACGGAGCCGGCACCGCCGCTTGCCCATGGACCCTCGTGGGAGGCTCAACTGTTGGTAACCCCAGCGGCGCCTACGGCACTCAAGGCACTGCGGGCGGAGTACCGGGAGGTCGGTGGGCAGCGGCAACGACCACAGACGCCGCCGGGAACATTTGGCTTTTTGGCGGCCAGGGCCTGGACTCCGCCGGGACAATTGGTTTGCTGAATGACCTCTGGGAATACAGCACGACGTCAAACCAGTGGACATGGATAGGGCCGTCCCCCTCCAATGTTGCTAACCAGAAGGGCAGCTACGGAACGCTAGGGGCAGGAAGCGGCACCACGGCTCCGGGTGGGCGTCAGGCCGCTGTATTGTGGGCAGATACAACCGGCAACATTTGGCTTTTTGGCGGATTCGGGCTCGATTCCGCAGGGACCGGCAGCGCCGGCCCTCCCCCTGCGGGCGCCATCTTGAACGATCTCTGGGAATACAACATCTCGACCAAGCAGTGGGTCTGGGTGTCCGGGAACAATCTCGCCAATCAAACTGGTGTTTACGGTACACAGGCCACGAGCAACCTGAGTACCGGCGCGGCAACGAACGTTCCCGGGTCCCGCTGGGGCGCCGTCGGTTGGAGTGATCCCAATAGCAACCTCTGGTTGTTTGGCGGCTGGGGATACGGTACCACGACCACGGACCCGACTGGATTCATGAACGACGTCTGGGAGTATCAGCAGAGCTCCAAACAATGGATTTGGTGGAAGGGCAACAGTAATGCCAACCAGAACGGCACGTACGCAGCCCAAGGGTTACCATTCGTAAGCATACCGTACTATAACGACTGGGCCGGCGCGCGCCGTGGAGCGGCATTGTGGCCACCGAACCCGCCAGCTTCGGGCTACGTCTTCATGTTCGGCGGGGAGGGTTACGACGCTTCCCAAGGAAATCCTCCAGCCTACCTTAACGATCTGTGGACGTATCTGCCATTCCCCAACTGACGTGATCGGCAACGGCTCTAGCCAGAGTTCATCGATTCCTTAATCGATGACTCTGGCCGGAGCGCTATGCAAGTACGGAAACGGCACCGCTCCGGAGATGTGGCTACCACGACTCGTATTTCGGGATGCGGCGCGCCGCTCGACTATTTCTTCCCCGTGATTTCTTCGACCAGCCGGTCGGCCTGGTAAATCTTTCGAAGAGCTTCCAGAATGCCCGCGGAATGCACCGCGACGGCGCGCGCCTGCGCGTCGGTGTAGATGTAATCGAGGATCAGCGATTCGATGTCGCCGTCGAAGATGATTCCGACGAGCTCACCCTGACGATTGATCACTGGGCTGCCGGAATTGCCGCCGATGATGTCCGCCGTGCTCACGAAATTGAACGGAGTCGACGGGTTGAGCTGCGACTTCCGCTCGTTCCAGATTTTCGGCAGTTCGAACGGTTCCTTATTGTTGTGCGCGGCCGCGTGCTCGTAGGTTCCGCCCATCGTGGTAGCCCAGGGAACATCGGCGCCCTCTTCGGTGTAGCCTTTCGCCTCGCCGAACGCGAGGCGCAGGGTGAACGTCGCATCGGGATAGACGCTCGAGCCATAGACTGCGAAACGGGCGTTGGCAATTTTGGCGTATGCCTGGCGCTGCGGTTCGTCCACCTGCTGCTCGTACTGCTGCCGAATTCGGCGCGATTCCGGGTCGACCAGAAGCGCGAACTGGATCATGGGATCCTTCGAGTCTTGAATGGCTTTTAAGCCGCCCTCGGCAAGCTGCTTGCGGACCGCGACATCCTTGAGCGACGTGCCGTGAATCAGTTCCGCTGCACGCTCGCGGGGCGATTTGCCGGCGAGGAACTTTTGCGCGAATTCATTGTTCTCTCCCATGACTTCGGCCATCAACCCCAATGAATCGGCGAGCTTTGCGGTGTCGAGGTCCTCGTAAATCGGCGCTTCAGAGAAAAGCTGCAGCTTCAGCGATTCGAGGCCGGCGTCGGAATATTCGCGTAGGCGCTCGGCGTTCGGCTTTGGCGTCTCTTGGGCCAGCCGCACCAGTGTGATGGCGATACTGAACAGGTCGCTGTTGAAAGCCTGGCCGTGCCGTTGCGGGCCGATCGCGAATTGGTTGTACTCGTCCCGAATTTTGACGAGCGTCCTAAGAGTGGCCGCCACCTGGTCCCATGCCTCGCCGTACTTTTGCGTCAACGCGGGGTCCTTTGCGACTGCGTCGCGCAGCATTTTTTCCGAATCGCTCTTTTTGGCGATGATCGCAGGATCTTGCAGACCGGCGAGGATTCCCAGGTAGGCCTTGCGGCTGTTCTGGATGGAAAAGAGATCGTCTTCGGCGCGGCGGGCATTTTCCGCGCTCCGTTCGGAGTAGTTTTGGAGCAAGACCTCGCGGCGGCGCAGCAAATTCAGGGCGTTCGGCACGGCCAGATCGCGCTGGTAAAGAATGTGCGCGATGGTGTCGCCCCGCTCGGTGCGGCCGGGATGGCCGGAAACAAAAACCAAGTCGCCTTCCTTGGCGCCCGCATCGCTCCACTTCAGAAAGTTGTCGGCGTGCACGGGCTTGTCATTTTCGTAGGCACGGAAGAAACAGATGTCCAGGTCGTAGCGCGGGTACTCGAAATTATCCGGATCGCCGCCGAAAAAGGCGATCGCTTTTTGCGGCGCGAACACGAGGCGCACGTCGGTGTAGCGCTTGTAACGGTACAGGTGGTATAGCCCGCCGTTGTACAGAGTGACCACGTCGCTGCGCAGGCCGGTCTTGTCGAGCGATTCCTTCTCGATGCCGTTGATCTCCGCGCGCCGCGCCTTTTCTGCCGAGGCGTCGTCCATTCCGGGCTTGACGGCGCCCGCGACGCGCGACGTTACGTCTTCGATGCTCATCAGGACATTCAATTCGAGGTCGCCGCACTTCGCTTCGTCCGCGTTCGACTTCGCCTCGAATCCCGCTGAAAGATAGTCGTGCTCCTTGGTGCTGATCTTTCCCAGGCAGTCCGCGCCGATGTGGTGGTTGGTCATGATCAGGCCATCGGCGGAAACAAAGGAACCGGAGCCGCCGTTGTCGAAGCGCACCGACGATTTCTGCACGTGCTCGAGCCACGCCGCCGTCGGCTGGAAGTGATATTTATCCTGCAAGAGTTTGGTCGGCGGATTGTTGAAGAGCCACATTCCTTCGTCGGCGCGCAATGCGGGTGCGACGAGCGCCAGGAACGAACAAAAAGCTGCGATGACACGGGCAGCTCGAAAGAGAAAGTGAACTTGCGGGGAGGGGAAGCGTGGAAGCTCGCGGACGGCGCCGGTCGTGCGAGATCTTGATTGAATATGTTTCGGGGTGAGTTTCATCGTTGGTTTGCCTCGGGCTTAGAAGTTATACAGCAACGTGCAGTATCGTAATTCGCGAATCTTAAGTTTCAACGTTCTCAAATCTTCGTTGCGCGCGTGATCAGGAAATCCTGCCGCACCAAATTGTCCTCGAAATACTCGCTCGCCAAGGCATCGTATTGCTTGCGGAATTGCTCCATCTTCTCGGGATCGCTCTTCTCCAGTGAAGCGACCAGGCGCACCACCGCGCCCCCGCTCTTTTCGGCCGCCATCCGCTGATGCGGCACGCTCAGCGCGGGGATCGTCATCGTCGCGCGATCGAACAAGATATCCTTCACTGCGGAGCCGAGCCGTTGCCGAATCGTATTCGGATCGCCCCACAGCGGCGGCGGAGCGACGCCCGGCGGCGGAGGAGGCAAGTAGCTTGCCGTAAGCGCAAACACTCTTCCAACAAATAGTTCCGGCGGCCAAGTCGAGAACGCAATCGTTCCGCCCGGCTTCAATACGCGCAGCATTTCGCCGATGGCCACCTCAGGCCTAGGCGCGAAAATGTGTCCGAACTGGCTGAGGACCACGTCGAACGCCGCGTCGCCGAACGGCAGATGCTCGACGTCTCCTTCGCGCCAGTCGATCTCGACGCCTGCAATCTTTCCGTTCTCTCTCGCGCGTTCCAGCAACTCCGGCGTCAGATCGAGCGCTGTGACGCGAGCGCCGAGCCGCGCGGCGGTCACGGAAACCACACCCGTCCCGCACGCCACGTCCAGGACTCGGTCTCCCGGTCGCACTCCCGCGCGCTTGACGAGCTTCGCCGCGCAGGGGGTCGTGTGCGTCTCGTACGGCGCGAAACAAGGCCACATCTGCTTCTGCGCCGATTTGAAAGATTCAAATGGATCCATCGATGTCCCTCGAACGAGAAAACTCAATCAGTATAGCGCTGGCGAGCAGTTCTAAAAAACGCGCGCGTGAATCGTAGCGCGGCTCCCAAAGAAATGGCATTCCGTCCCCGATTTGCTATATTCCCACTCCACAGGCAGAACTCAACGCAGATTGCACTTTTATAAGGGGTGTCCGTATGAATTCATTGGTTGGCGAACGAGCCACGCGGCGCGAAATCCTGCGAGCTAGCGGTGCGCTGGCGGGTGGGTGGGCGCTCTCGCAAATGTTCCCCGCGGTGTTGCATGGCGCCGCTCCGGCGGGCGCGCAGGAGGCCAAGCCGTCGCCGGCTGAAGCGCTGGCCGCGGCGCGCGCCCGGTTTGGCAAAGCTCCGATCGAGTCCACGAAGCTCTCAGACAATCTCACTCTCTTGCGAGGGCCGGGCGGAAACGTGGTGGTCCTGAACGGTACCGACGGCAAACTGATCGTGGATACATTCACGCAGCTTGCGTGGGATCGGTTCAAGAAGACGCTCGACGATCTTGGCAGCGGGCCAGTGAAGCTGGCGATCAATTCGCACTGGCATTGGGATCATACTGACAACAACGCGAACGTCCACGACGCCGGAGCGACACTGCTCGCGCACGAAAATACGCTGAAGCGCCTTTCGGAAACGCACGATCTCGACGTCATCGGCCTGCATTTCGATCCCGCACCCGCGAGCGCGCTCCCGCAGAAAACCTTCAAAGAATCGTACCAAATGAATTTCAGCGGCGAGCACGTTGCGCTCGGGCGCTTCGCTCCCGCGCACACGGATTCCGACATTTTCATTCATTTTCAGAAGTCCAACGTGTTGCACATGGGCGACGTCTTCTTCAACGGCATCTACTGCTACATCGATCGCGGGACGGACGGCAGCATTCGCGGCATGATTGCGGGCGCGACCAAGATGCTGGCCATGGTGGACAACGACACCAAGATCGTGCCCGGCCACGGCCCGCTCGGAAACAAGTCCGACCTGAAAATGTTTCGCGACATGCTCGTCACGGCCGAGGCCCGTGTTCAAAAGCTGAAGTTGGCAGGGAAGACGCTTGAGGAAGCCGTAGCCGCCAAACCTCTCGCCGATCTGGATGCGGTGTGGGGCAAGGGAGTTCTCAGCAGCGATGCATTCGTTCACGTGGTGTACACGACTCTGTGAAAATAGTCCGTGAACTCCTGGCTGGGGCGCGGAGAATTCGTATTTCGGAGGGCTGGGCTTCAGCCCGGCCATAGCGTCGTGCGACGAATGGGCTTTGGCCCCTGAAGCTGCCGTTCGCCACCTTACCGATGCAATCCCGGCTGCCAGCGAACGTCGTTCTTTCCCTTGTCGTTCAGAAACCGCGCCAGCACGAAAAGCAGGTCCGACAGGCGATTTACGTATCGCAGGGCTGCTGGATTCACCGGCTCATCCGCCGAAAGGCGCGCGACGTCGCGTTCGGCGCGCCGCGTGACCGTTCTCGCGAGATGCAAGTATGCGGAAGCAGGACTTCCCCCGGGAAGAACAAAGCTGTTGAGGGGCTCAAGATCGGCGTTGAACCGGTCGATCTCGTTTTCGAGTCTCGCGACCTGCTCGTCGGTGACCCGTAACGGCGGTGGCCCGCCGCCGGCGCGTTCCGGCACGCACAGATCGGCGCCCACATCGAAAAGATCATTCTGAATGCGCCGCAAAAGGGCAAGGACTTCGCGATTTTCGACGTGCAAAGTCGCGACGCCGATCACGGAATTCGCCTCGTCGATGCTTCCGTACGCGGTTACGCGCGCGTGAAATTTGGGCAGACGCGCGCCGTCGCCCAGCGAGGTCTTGCCTTCATCACCCGTTCGCGTATAGATTTTGTCGAGTTTCATTTCCGGTTCCGTTTTTGAAGCGTTTCGATCGCCGGAATGTAGTCTGCACGAAGACGCGAGATTTTCCAACCCGCGCCGCACAAATTTCGAGAGCGGACGCGTGAGTTTTCTAGGTGAACGCGGGCAACTGCGCGGCCAAGGCGGCACATCGTACAATGTACCTGCCCGAAGGGAGTCCTCAGTGTTTCGCTCCTTTTCTATTCCCAAGCTACATTCAGGAGAATGAGATGAAAAACCTGCTCGGTATCGTCCTCGCGCTCATGTTGTTTTCGATTCCCGCCCACGCCCAAAATCGCGGAGGAGGAGGCGGAGGCGCCCGCGGCGTTGGCGGCGGACACGTTCCAGCGCGCGGCCCCGCGCCGCATCCCGGCCCGCCTGCAGCTACACACACCGCTCCGCGCATACAGGAGTCACGTCCGACGCCGCAGCAAGGCGAGTCGCGCCCGGCTCCTCAGGAAGAGCGAAGGTCGTTCAGCGATGCGAAGGGCCACCCTGAAGCTCCTCACGTGCACGCCAAGGGTGACAAATGGGTGGGCCACGATACCGGTAAGGACGACGCACATTATCACGTCGATCATCCGTGGGAACACGGCCGATTCACGGGCGGCTTCGGCAGAGGGCACATGTTCCGAATCGAAGGAGGCGGCCCGAGCCGCTTTTGGTTCGGCGGATTCTATTTTTCGGTCGCGCCGTACGATTTCGGCTATTGCAATGACTGGCTCTGGGGTTCGGACAACATCGTGATCTACGAAGATCCCGATCACGACGGTTGGTACCTGGCGTACAACGTCCGGCTCGGCACCTACGTGCACGTGATGTTCATGGGGAATAGTTAGACCCCGGCGAGCATCCATATCAGATTCTTCACAGGAACACGAAGAAGGAAACAGGGTCGAGCGATGCGTTCGACCCTTTTCCATTTTGCGTACAGCCGCATCGTTACAACTTTTTGGCCTATAGATTTTCTGATGCTGCGACTGTAAACACTTGGGCTTGACGAAACGATCGGCTTAGCAATAACGTCGTAGATGTATGAGCCTCCTGTCTTTGAAGGTTAACGGGAAAACGCACAGCCTGGACGTCGATCCGACGACTCCGCTGCTCTATGTTCTCAGCGACGACCTGGGCTTGCGTGGCCCGAAGTTCGGTTGCGGACTCGGCCAGTGCGGCGCCTGCACGGTCCTGGTAAAGGGCCAGGCGGTTCGCTCATGCATCACGGCGGTGGAATCGGTGGTTGGCGTTGAGATCACCACGCTCGAAGGTCTCGGCACCCCCGACAAGCCGCACCCGATCCAGAGAGCTTTCATCGAAGAGCAGGCCGCGCAATGCGGCTACTGCCTGAACGGCGTAATCCTGACTGCGAAGGCGTTTCTCGACAACAATCCCAAGGCGACCGAATCGGAGATTCAGCAGGGGATGTCCCGCGTTTTGTGCCGCTGCTTCACGCACACGCGCATGCTGCGCGCTATCGGCCGGGCGCAGAAGGAGATGGCGCGATGAAAAACCCATCTCTTCCGCTCCCCGAAGTTACGCAAGCGATGGCGCAAGGTGCGGCGGATGCGTTGTCGCGCGCCGGATTTTCGCGCCGGGATTTTATCAAGGGCACGGGCGCGCTCATCGTCAGCTTCAGCATGAGCGGTGCGTTCGCCGCGGTGGAAGCGCAGCAAACCCGCGCCGGCGCTTTTGGCGAGCCTGCCGCGCCGGATTCTCCACCCGCGAATGAAGTCGATTCCTGGATCGCCATCGGTTCGGACAGCAGTGTTACCGCGTACACCGGCAAAGAGGAACTCGGGCAGGGCATGTCCACGGTCCAGATCCAGCTTGTCGCGGAAGAGCTCTGCGTGCCGTTCCAGAGCGTCAACTTGATCGTGGCCGATACTTCGCTGACTCCGGACCAGGGCGTCACGTCCGGGAGCCAGTCGCATCCAGCCAATTTTAATCACTCGAATTTGGCCGGCGCGTGCGCCACGGCGCGAGAGGCGCTTCTGCAGCTCGGATCGAAACACCTCGGCGTGCCCGCGGATCAACTCGTTGCCGTCGACAGCACGATTCGCGCAAAGAGCGACGCGACGAAGAAAGTCGCCTACGGTGAACTGGTCGCCGGGAAGAAATTCGATCTGAAAGTGGATCCCGCGGCGAAGCGAAAGCCGGCGAGCGAGTGGATGGTCCTCGGTAAGCCGATTGGCCGGCCCGATATGGCCGCGATGGCGACGGGGACGTTTGAATACGCGCACAACGTGCGTGTCCCCGGGATGCTGCACGGGATGGTGATCCGCCCCGAGTCGGTTGGCGCGAACCTGATGAGCGTGGACGAAAGTTCGGTGGCCGGAATGCCTGGCCTCGTGAAAGTGGTGGTCAAAGAGAATTTTGTCGGCGTAGTGGCGGAGAAAATCTGGCAAGCGGTGCAGATCGCGAACAAGCTCGACGTGAAATGGTCCACGGCGCCCGAGCTGCCCAAGCAGGAAACGTTCTACGATCACCTGCGAAATCAAAAGCCGACGCGCGACACGCTGCTCGTCAACTCAAAAGACGTGGACCAGAAGTTGGCCGAAGCCGCGACCGTGGTGAAGGCGACCTACTACCATCCGTATCAAATGCACGGATCGGTGGGAAGCTCATGCGCTGTCGCCGACGTGCAGGGAGACAAGGCCACGGTGTGGTCACCGACGCAGGGCGTGTGGCACCAGCGGTCCACGCTCGCGATGCTGCTCGGCTTGAAACCGGAAAGCGTCCACGTGATCTTCAAGCGTGGCTCGGGATGCTACGGGATCAACGGCGCCGACGCGGTCACGTATGACGCCGCGCTGCTTTCGCAGGCCGTGGGCAAGCCGGTGCGCATCCAGCTCACGCGACGCGATGAAATGGCGTGGGAGAACTACGGCTTCGCGTTCACGATCGACGAGCGCGCCGGCCTCGACGCGCAGGGAAATATCATCGCGTGGGACCACGAAGCGTGGTCGCCTGTGCTGGGGAATCGCCCGGTCTATCAGTACCCGGGCAACGTCATCACCGGATTTCTCGCGGGATTTCAGCCGGAGGAGTTCCGGCCGCGCTCGCCCGCGCCCGAGCCGGTGAACTTCAGCAACAACAGCAACGCGATTCCTTCGTACGTGGTCGGGCGCGTGGGCGGCGCGGACCACGGCGCGGGCACGGTAAAATCTGAACGCGCGCTACTCCACAACGTCGTGTCTCCGTTCTGGACGGGTCCGTTGCGCTCGCCGCAGCGCTTGCAAAATACGTTCGCGCACGAATCCTTCATGGACGAGATCGCGGCGCGCGCGAAGGCCGATCCCGTGGAATTTCGCCTGCGGCACCTGAGCGAGCCGCGCATGCTCGACGTGGTGAAAGCCGCGGCGCAGCGGTACAACTGGGACGCGCGCCCCTCGCCCAAACCGCATACAGCTTCCGCAACGGGAGTGGCGAGCGGCCGCGGCATCGCGTGCGTAGCCTATGAAGGCGACAACGGCTTCGCGGCCATGGTGGCCGAAGTCGAAGTGGATCGGGCGACAGGAAAAATCAGCGTGAAGAGAATCGTGGTCGCCAACGATGCCGGTCCGATCTCCAATCCCGACGGCCTGCGCAACCAGTGCGAAGGCGGCGCGCTGCAGGGCCTGAGCCGCTGCCTTGGCGAGGAAGTCACCTGGGACGATCACAACGTCACTTCGGTCGACTGGCGAACCTACCACTCGCTGCCGCTGGGATTTGCCGTGCCGAAAATCGAAGTCGTCCTGTTAAATCGTCCCGACGAGGCTGCAACCGGAGCTGGTGAAACAGCAATCACTGTCGTCGCCGGTGCGATTGGCAACGCCATCTTCGATGCGATGGGTGCGCGGATCCGTCAGGTCCCCTTCACGCCGGAGCGCATCAAAGCCGCGCTCGCGAGCTAGCTGACTCGACCTTACGTGGTCTTCGAGTTCCCGCCGCAAATCGCCGCCTCGGACAGTAATCCTCAATCCTCGTAGACCGAGAAGTTCTGTCGTTCCTCTTTCTCTCGGATGCTTCAATGCGGAACACTAGTTCAAATCGGCTCAGTTCTCTCGAGTCGTCGAACCTCTTTCTCCTCAGAATTCGCTGATTCTGTGGACCTTGCATATTTGCCGGCTGGCAGGCGACATGCTCTCTTAGGGTCGAGCGCCACGAGTCATGAAGACGCGTGCCGCACGGGGCTCGACTGGAAAATCCCGGCTGCATGACTGCTCCGAGATTTCGTGAGTCGAAAAGCGAATAAGGGGGAACGAGGCTTCAGGATCCATCGAAGGGATCTGGGGCGTAGTCAATTATGCTGACACATCGTATCGGTCTTGCCATTTATCTCGCGATTGGACTTTTTGGATTCATGTCCATCGGCGGCTTGGGTGCAAAGCGCGACGGAGAAAAGAAAACGCCGCTCTGGCGCAAACTGATGGCCATCGTGTTTTGGCCGCTTGCAGTAATAGGCGCAATCGAAGGCTAGTCGCACCGATCGTCGAATCGCGCGAGATTCGATGAGGTCGAGTGAATGGAACAGGTGCCGGGGGCGAACTGGATGTATGTGGCCCCAGCGCCAAGATTCAAGCCTTCGCGGATTTTGTTGAAGCCAGCCGATGGGAGACAGGCTGCATTCGAGCCGCTGGAGACGCGACTAGGGCTGCGCGGACGCTGGCCACGACTTGATGTGCCGGTTTGCCCGCTGCGATATCGGCAAGAATTGCCGCGAATACCTTTCCCGCCATTTCGACCGCCCAGGGGGCGATGTGGGCCAACTGGGACGGTTGTGCTGCGCCGCCGAATGGGTCGTCGTTGCTGATCCCATTCGCCAGGGCATTTACGGAAGCCTGGAACGCCGGCCACGCAGCGCTAGGGGACTGAGACGTAAGGTTGGCGTAGAGCTGCGCGAATGTACCACTGGCGGTTAACGCCACCAAGCCCTGAGCGATTTGGTTCAGACTGATGCCTTGGCTCAGGAGCCACGAAATAAACGCCATGCCGCAGCCCGTGCTGTCTGCGTTCTGGTCGGTTGGATCCGTTTGGTCGATGTAATTCGGCATGCCGTCATTCACCCAGGTCGGCGCAGTGGCGAAGTCGGATAAAGCATTGTTGCCGATCACAGCAGCGCACCAGCGGGAGAGGGCTTCGCCTGTGCTGACTCCGCATAGGTTGCCTCCCATGGAGCATTCGCTCAATTCGGCCTCGAACAGGGCCGATACTCGAGCGGAATTGCCGAACGAAGCGCACACCTCGATCGCCGCTCCCGTCACATAATCGCATCCCATGTGATCGGCGCCGCCGGTGCCGTCGGTTGCACCTCCCAACGCGAATACGATTACGCTGACCGGACCTCCGGTCATACCGAAAATCTGATCGTTGGCCGCGACCACCCGATCAGCGTCATTCACCAGATCCTGAGCGTTTTGCAGGGCCGGTGTGTCGAGGCTTGGGTCAACGAAGACGGTGACGCGTCCGCTGGGACTCGTGCCCACCAGCTGCGAAGTACCCTGGTAAGACGGCCATTGGGGTGCTGCCTGTGCATCGCGCTTTATGACCGAAGGTTTCTTCGAAATTTGGGTTGCTTTGATACGGTGAGACATTCACACACCTCCATTCTCGATGCGGGGTTTTCCTGTCGATCGGCTGGATGGCCATGCTTATACACCCGAAGCTGTTTACGGTAAACTAAAATATTCGGGATAGAAACTCTGGTACCAGGTGCGGCCAGCGCCGCGGTGCGTGGGCACGAGGACAAGTCGTTTGTTTCCATGGAATGCGAGAATGGCCGCGCCGGTTCGAAACCTTGCAACCTGCCGGCAATCCTGCTAGATTCCGCGTGAGAAGCTCCGAAAACCCTGAGCAAAACGGATGCGGTCTGCATCGCTTCCAATTGAAGACACCCGTCGTTACGTCGCACGAGGAGGGTCTATGCGTCCGGTATTGAAGTGCGCTGCGTTCATCGCGCTCGTAGTTTCTGTTGCAGGCGTTACTCACGGTGCGACGATTTCCGGTACGGTGAAAGGGCCCGACGGAAAGCCGTTCAAGGGCGCGTTCGTCGAGGCGCAGGATACGGACACGAGGATGATGACGGCTGTGCTGTCGGACACAGACGGCCACTACCGCATCGAAAATCTTCCCGAGGGCGAATTTCGCCTGATGGTGCGGGCAGTGGGATATCGCTTCGAGCCGCGCACGAGCATTCAACTCACGGCCGCGCAAAATGCGAACTACGAAATCGCGCTGGAGAAGGGAACTGTGCGCTGGACCGATCTCTCGATCTATCAGGGCGCGCAACTTCTGCCTGACGATCGCGGCAAAGCCAAGCTGGCTACAGCCTGTTTCCGCTGTCACGGTTTTCAGAGCCGCATGGCCGCGCAAACGCGGGACGAATCCGGCTGGCACGATCGCGTCAATTACATGCGCACGAGCTTCGGCTACTTGCTGCACGACGTGAATGCGAAGGACGGTGAGGACCTCACCGCGTATCTCACCAAATATTTTAGCCCGGATTCGGCGCTGCCGCATTCTCCCGCGGATCTTCCGGCGTATGAGGAGGTCAAGCAGCCGCCCTACAGCGACGACGCGATGAAGATGGTCTACGTCACGTTCGACATGCCCGGGCCGAATCGCTTTCCCGGCTCGGCCAAGCCCGAACGCGACGGCAACGTCTGGATCTGGGAGTACCGGGGCCACTGGTTTGGCAAACTCGATCCGAAGACGGGAGTGATCACCGAGTACGCAATTCCCAATGTCGATCAGGCTTCCAATCATTCCGTCGTTGTCGGGCCGGACGGGATGATCTGGTTCTCCGAGCAGGCCACCGACACCATCGGCAAAATGGATCCCGCGACGCATCAGATCACGCGCTACAAAGAACCAAGCCGCGGCACGAAACACACGCTCGTGGTCGACTCGAAGGGAACGGTGTGGGGCACGGGCGAGCCGCTCACGCGCTTTGATCCCGAAACCAACACGTTCCACGACTACCCGGAAGTGAGTAGCGCCTACGGCCTTGCGCTCGATAAGGACGAAAACGTGTGGTTCTCAGAATTCTCGAAAAATGGCGAGATTGGGAAAATTGACGCCAAGACCGGCAAGCTCACGAAATATCAGCAGCCCACGCTCGAGTCCTGGCCGCGCCGCTTGAAGATCGACCCGCAGGGCAACGTTTGGTTCTGCGAATACGAAGCTGGAAAGATCGGTCGCTTCGATCCGAGGACCGAAACGTTCAAGGAATTTCCTCTGCCGGGCGGCAGGCCCACGCCGTACGCGCTTGTCGTGGACAAGAACACGGGGCACATCTGGTTTTCCTCGATGGAAATGGACACGATCTCCGAACTCGACTCCGCGACCGGAAAAATCACCCAGTACCCGTTCCTCTTTCCCGAAAACGGCATGCGCGATTTTTTCCAAGACGCCGACGGTCGCATCTGGTGGGGCTCGCAAGCCAACAACCGCGTAGGATACTTCTACCTCGCAGGTTCAACGAACAGCCAGCGAGCTTCTCGCTAGCTGTAGCCGAAAAAGCAAAGGATTTCACCGCAGAGAACACAGAGGACACAGAGAATAAAACCGAGGAAACCTCCGTCCTTTCTCGGTGTTCTCCGTGCCCGCTGTGGTGAAAATCCGTTTCGACCGATCCCAGGCTCACGCGCGTCGCTTCGGTGGGCGCCTTGCTTCACCCCGTCGCCACCTTCGCACCGTTCTTCACCGTCACGAGCGCGACTACGTTTTCGCCGCTTTCCGTCAACACGAGCCCGCCGTCAGCGAAGTGCATCATGTTGCGCGGGATGGCTTCTTCACCTCGTCCCTGTCGGCACGCGGCGCTTCAACTCTTCAAACCAGTTCAGCACGACGTTGATTTGCGTCGGTGCCGCCTGCTCTTGTTCGACGGGTTTGAGCATCAGGAAGCGCTGGCCATCGCGAGACACGTCGTAGTTAGGAGACGTTACCGGGGTCGGGCGGTATCGTCCCTCGAAGAGCATCCGGGGTTTACCCACAGAAAAACTTGGCTGCGTCGTAATCTCCACCGCCATCATCTTGTCGCCGGTGCGATAGAACAGCTCTCGTCCGTTCGGATTCCACACTGGCTCCTTGCCGCCTTCCGTCGAGATTTGCCACTTCCCACCCGGGCCCGGGTAGGGCTGCACGTAAATCTCCGAGCGGCCCGATTCGTTCGAGAGATACGCCAGCCAGCGCCCGTCGGGAGAAAACCGTGGCACCGCTTCGTCGAACCGTGTTCGGAGGAAGGGCTGCGCCTTGCGGACCTGCCCTGAGCCCGCCGAAGGGTCACCTATCCGCAGCATCCAGATGTCATATCCCGTGGTGGGATTGATTTCGATGAAGGCCAGCAGTTGTCCATCCGGGGACCAGGAATGTGGAACCTGGTTGTACTCGCTGGTGGTCAACCGCTCGAGGCCTCCACTACCGTCCGCCAATTGCCAGAAAACATTCAGCGGCCCTTCCTTGCTTGATTCAAACGCTATCCGCTTGCCATCCGGCGTCCAAGACGGGTTATTGTTCACATTCCCCCCAAACGTCAGTCGGGTCAGCGTCTCCCGGGCGAGATCGTACAGCCAGACTTGAGACTCCTGTTCTTGGATGGTCACGGCTACTCTCCGTCCGTCGGGGGAAACCCTCGGTCCCCGGTACGCGCGTTCGGGGGCGGCCAAGGGTTGCTCTGCACCATTCCGACTGACCCACACCAGCTTGCTCTGGTTCGACTGAACACCCCCAGGAACATAGACCAGTGATCCCGTGGGGGAAAAGCTATATTGGGCCGCACCGCTGACTGGGGATTGCAGGACACCCTCTACGACAGGGACCGCCGTGCCTGTGACCGCGAACCGCTGGGGATCGAACGGCACGGCCATCAAACTCCCCCCTTGCGCATAAACCAAGTGCCCGGAAGGCGCGTAGCGGGGGTTCGTCCCTACTTGGACCAAGTACCGCCGTTCGCCGGTTCCGACCGACTGGACGGCGACCCGCGCGTTGGTGAAATTAATTGCGGTCGATCCGGCAGCAAATAGCACTGCCTTGCCGCCGGGCAAGAACTCCGGCCAGAGGTGGCTGAGCTCCCCTGTCCCAAGACGCGTCAGCGGCTGTGGCGTGCCTCCACCGTCCGACACTTGCCGGAGGCCGGAGCCATTTGAGGGTACGAAAGCGATCATCCCCCGGCTGCCCCAATTGGCCCCGTAAGGATTTGTAGCATCGCCGAGGGTCAGCGCCGCCCCGCCGCTCACCGAGACCTTCTTCAGCTTTCCGTCCCCGAAAAAACCCACCCATTGACCGTCGGGCGAGAAGAACGGGTTGACAGCTCCATCCGTGTCGGGGATGGGCTTGGCCTCCAGGCTATCCATTGCGCGCAAATAGAGTTGCTGGCCGCTACTCTGCCGTCCGACATAAACCAGATGTGTGCCGTCAGGAGAGAGGGCCAAAGCAGGGCCCGTATCGAGACCTGCCAATTGCTGGCCTGACGGTAGCGTTATTATGGTACGGCTGACAGGCTGCGGCGCAGGAGACGGCTTCAGATTCCAGATGGCAATGCCCGTGATGACCGCAACTGACAGCAACGCGCCTCCCCTGATGACTAGGGACCGCCGCCCAAGCGTCCGAATACCTTTTGACGGGGGAATCGGTTCTGCCGGCGCGGGCGCGGTCAGCGCCTCTTCGATTTCGATCCGGGCGTCGCCGATGTCCCGCAGACGATGCTGCGAATCTTTCTGCATGCACGACCGCAACAAATCCCGAATTTTCGCCGAAGTCGCAGGAGGCAATACCTGCCAGTCGGGTTCTCGCTCCAGCACGACCGCAATCGTGTCGGCTACGGTCTCTCCTCGAAACGCCTGTTTTCCGGTGAGCAACTCGTAAAGCACACACCCGAACGCCCAGACATCAGCGCGCTTATCCACAGCCCTTCCGCGCGCTTGCTCTGGGCTCATGTACGCTGGCGTGCCCAGAACTCTTCCTTCTCCGGTGCCCATTTCGGTGAGTGTCGACAAATCGGAAAGGTCCCGCTCGCCGTCTCTGGCAAACGCCTTTGCCAAACCGAAGTCTAAAACTTTGACGTTGCCTTCAGGAGTGACCTTCACATTGGGGGGCTTCAAGTCACGGTGGATGATGCTCTTCTCGTGCGCCGCTTCCAGCGCTTCGGTAATTTGTACAGCGATCTTCAGCGCTTTTTCGGTTGGAATCGCCCCCTCTCGCTTGATGCGCTCCGCCAGAGTGTCGCCCGGGACCAGCTCCATGACGAGATAGCTCGTATCGTTGGAGCGCTCCAACCCATGGATCGTCGCAATGTTCGGATGATTGAGCGAAGCCAGCATCTTCGCTTCACGTTGAAATCGTGAGAGCCTATCAGCATCATGTGCAAATGCTTCTGGCAGAACTTTGATGGCTACGTCGCGCCCGAGCTTGCTGTCGTGGGCGCGGTACACTTCGCCCATTCCACCAGCGCCGATGGCGGAGAGTATCTCGTAGGGTCCTAGACGTGTGCCGGGGAGGATCGGCATGGGCTCCTGCCAAGTTAGATTTGCCAGAGCATAAGCCTATCGGGCAATTACAGACCTGCAAATTCTTTGATCGCTTCACTGCCTTTTGTCGGGATGTGGGATTTCCCGTCGGGACGACTTAGGTTGCATTTCGACAATGCTGTTAATCAGGAATTGGAGCACTGCGTCACTTTGAATCTGCGTTGCCTCGGAAAGCCTCTTTCGCCAGCCTGATTGCGGACATCGCTGGTGGCCAACCAGCATAGAACGCAAGGTGGGTAATAAGTTCGACCAGTTCGTCCTCGGTGACTCCGTTCTCAAGCGCGCGGCGCAAGTGAAAGGGTAACTGGTCCGTGCGGTTCATGGCCACGAGCGCACTTGCGGTGATGACGCTTCGGTCACGTTTGGACAGGCCTGGGCGCTCCCATATATCGCCGAACAGAACCTGTTCGGTCAGATCGATAAGCTTTGGTGCAACATCGCCTATCTGCCCTCTTACTGTTTGGAGCCGCTTGTCATTCGTCATAGGATTCTCCGTCCATTATGTCCTACAGTCTAAAGTAGTCCACTTCCCTGAAACCGCAGCATTATCAAAACATCCCGTGAAAAGTTCACGCAATTTAATGAGGTCGGCGAGATGAGTGGGAAGAACTTTGATGGCAACAATTCGATCGAGGCGGGTATCACGGGCCTTGTACACCTCACCCATACCGCCCGCGCCGATAGCGGAGAGAATTTCGTAAGGCCCTAGACGTCTAAGGTGGAGGATCGGCAATCGCACCTCTGAAAGCTTCGAAAATGGTTCGTGGACCATACATGAATCAGCGATCCGATGGCGGAAGGGCGTTGCTTCGCATCTCGACTGGGTCGAGAGGGCAGCGCACCTTTTTCCATCGACAGGACTGTCTCGCTTGTGACTTCAACTGCCCGGACTTGTACTCGGCGCTACTTGCCGCCGCGTGACTCAATCGTTCCGTGGACCGAAGCTGTACGTCCCTGCCCACGTGTAATTTGCCCCATCCGTTGAAGAGACAAGGACACGTGCGTGGAACCCGGTCAGCGCCCCAGTGCCATCCGAGATTATGCACAATCCGCTACCGAAACCTATCGTATCGAGCGTGCAACGGCCGGTCGCCCAGTCATTGTCGCCGACGAATAGGACAATGTTGCTATCGAGGGAAATGTTAACGCCTTCGTCCCCGGGAGCCGCGGACACCACAGCGGCTTGGGTGTAGTAGACCTTCGAGCCAGCCGTAACCTCAGGGATGTTCGACGACGTAAACGTGCAGAAGGAACCAGCGGCGCCAGTGTCCGTTGAGCAATTCTTCACCAGATGGAGATCGCCGTGTCTCTCATCCGCTTTGGCCGCTCTGGGCTTCAGCGCAAGAGTCATGGCGCCCAGCACCAGCAGGACCAAGAAAATTGAGATGACATTCGTCTTCGAGGCTGAGTTTCGCAACATCTTTGATTCTCCTTATGTAGAAGTTGAACGAATCGGAAACCGGTAGTAGAGTCGGTATACGGCCCGACCTTCCGCCCGTTCGTGCGTGCAAACGTAGTCTGCGGCGGTACCGGAAGTCCTCTGGGCGAGCTCACAAATTCTCAAGAGTTCTCACAACGATTGCGAGTGGGACCGTGAGTGAGGAAACACATCGGAGAGCTACTACTGAGGGTTTCCCCGATTCGCACGCCGTTGTGAAGGACACGGCAGGCTGGGAGACAATGCGGATCTACGAATTTGGCTCCTTCCGCCTAGACCCCGCTGAACGCAAGTTGTTACGCGCTAACGAAATAGTGGCACTCACGCCTCGAGCGTTCGACACCCTTCACCTCCTGGTCCGAAACAGTGGGCGCGTGCTGGAGAAGGACGAGCTGATCAGGGTCCTTTGGCCCGACACGTTCGTTGAAGAGGGCAGCCTATCGAACCACATTTTTTTGTTGCGAAGGGCCTTGGGTGAGGGCTCGGCATTAATTGAAACGGTTCCTCGGCGAGGTTACCGCTTCGTTGGCGCCGTGCGGCAGTTCCCGGGCGCCACAACGACCACACTCCCGGAAAAGGCACCCGAGGCGGGCGCTCCTGGTAGCGCTTCCCTTCCTGCGAAAGTGCGGCGACCGTGGCGCAGTCGGGCCGCACTAGCGATGGCTGCGGCTACCGTCATGGCCTCGCTCGCGGGTACGGGCTGGTTCTACCTCCGAGCCGGGCGAAGCGGAGAAATAATAGACTCGGTCGCGGTCTTGCCGTTCGTGAATGCAAGTGCTGATCCGAATACGGAATACCTGAGCGATGGAATCACCGAGAGCCTCATCAATAGCTTGTCTCAGTTGCCCCATTTGAAAGTGATGTCGCGCGACGCAGCATTTCGCTACAAGGGCAAAGAAGCCGACGCTCAAACCGTGGGGCGCGACCTGGGGGTTCGAGCCGTTTTTAAGGGCAGAGTCACTCAGCGCGGCGACAGCCTCACCATTGGTGCTGAACTGATAGACGCCCGCGACAATAGCCACATCTGGGGACAGGAATACAGCCGCAAGCCATCGGACATTTTTGGCCTCGAGGACGAGATCGCCAGGGAGATGACAACCGCGCTGCGGCTGCGCCTGACCGGCGAAGAACAGAAACGTTTGGCAAGAAACTACACCCCGAACCCCGAAGCCTATCAGGACTATTTGAGAGGCCGTTACTTCTGGCAAAAAACAGGCCTCGGATTGAACAAAGGGGTCGAATATTTTCAGCAGGCAATTGCCAAAGATCCCGGTTACGCCCAGGCATATGACGGGTTAGCGGATTGCTACATTTGGCTTGCAGTGTTTGGCTTTTCATCCCCGCAGGAAGGTTATCCGAAGGCCAAGGAAGCCGCTCTGAAGTCACTGGAAATAGATGGCACGCTTGCCGAAGCTCATACCTCCTTAGCTCGTATCAAAGCCGAGTATGACTGGGATTGGTCCGGCGCCGAAACAGAATTCCGGCGAGCGCTGCAGCTCAATCCTGGCTACGCGACCGCTTATCTCTGGCATGGCAGTGTCTTGGCGACTATGGGACGCCCCGAAGAAGCCATTGCGAACTACAAGCGAGGCTTGGAGCTTGATCCACTTTCGCCGATCATAAATGGGGCTCTGGGTCAGGCGTTCTACTACACACGGCGATATGACGATGCGATCGCGCAAGAGCAGAAGACTCTCGAGTTGGATCCCAACCTGGGCCTGGCGACCTCGTATCTCGCGTATGCGTATCTCTTCAAGTCCATGAAGAAAGAAGCGATCGACTGGTGCGAAAAGCGCTTGATTATCACCCAACGTCGCGCGTGGGCAATAGCGAATTGCGCATACACGTATGCGGTGCTGGGTAGAAGAGCCGATGCGCAGAAGTTGCTCGGTGAGTTGAACGAGATCTCAAGCGAAACGTTTGTACCGGCGGATGCGATGGCGCAAGTCTATACGGGACTCGGAGAGAAGGCCAAGGCGTTCGAATGGTTGGAAAAGGGCTATGAGAGACACTCGTTAGGCCTCGCAGGCGTTGACCTCAAAGTGGACCCGGTTTGGGATCCCTTGCGCGGGGACCCGCGTTTTGCAGATCTGCTGCGCCGCACGAACCTGCAACCCTGAACAGATAAATTCCCGACACTCTCCCATCCTGGCGGTGCTGCCGGGGTGGGTGGGTTTTTATTGGCGCGGATCGTGTCCTGTTGACTGGGCTATTTTGTTGCCGTTCTTCACTGTGACGAGCGCGACCACGTTTTCACCGCTCTCGGTGAGGACGAGCTTGCCGTCCGCGAAGTGCATCATGTTGCGCACCACGCCGCCGCCCGACGGGATCGTCCACGTCTGGAATTTTTCGCTCTTGGGATCGAAGCGCACCAGTGTGTTCGGCTTCACGCCGGCCTCGCAGTACCAGATGATGCCGTTCGCGATCGTGATCGCGTAGGGCCGCGATTGCGGGCCGCTCGGCGATAGCCATTCCTTCACGAATTTTCCCGACTTCGAGTCAAATTCACCGAGATACCCGCGGCCGTAATCCGTGTAGTACAGAATATCGTCCGGCGTAATCGCCACGCGCCGTGGCCGGGCCGCTTCGTTCGGCAAAAGGTATTCGTGGATCGCCATCGTTTCAGGATCGATGCTGGCAATCTTGTTCGCGCCAAATTCGACGTAGTAGGGAACGCCTTTCGTGGTGATCACCATTCCGTACGGATTCGACTTCGGCGTGGGGGAAGTCACCACCGTCGACTCGCCGGTCTCGGGATTAAGCTTCCCGACCATATTTGCGCCCTGCACGCTGAACCACAGCGTGCCCTTCTGATCGAAGAGCGGGGTGTGCGGGTCGCGCGCCTTCGGATTCAGCGGGTATTCCGTGAATTTTCCCGTCTTCGGCTCGAACTTTCCGATGTAGGCCTTGAAATTTGCGGTGAACCAGATGTTGCCGTCTTTATCCATCACCAGCCCGTGCGGGCCGGACATGGGTTTGTTCGTTCGATATTCCTTGATCTCGCCCGTCGTCGGATCGATGTGGCCGAGCAGGTTGGCCATGTGCCCCGTGTACCAGATCGTGCCGTCAGGCGCCGCGAGGGGATCGTGCGGCCTGGTCCCGGGCGTGGGCAGTTGCCACTCTTTGAAGGACACTTCCACGTCGCCCGGAATCGCCGCGGGCGCTGGGCCGGGTTTTGGCGGGAAATTCTTGATCAGATAGTCTCTGACCACGTCGACTTTTTCGGGAGGGATGGCGGCGCCGACGTTAAGCATCATAGCCAGCGTGGTTTTCCACTCTTCGGGCGTGTGCCCCTGCGAATTCGTGATGTTGGTCAGGCTATGGCATGCGGAGCACGCGTCCTCGACAAGGTCCTTGGCATCGCCCGGCGGCAACTGGACCTGCGCCTGCTCCTGCGCTCGCGCAGGCAGAATGAAAAGCAGAGAACCGACCAGCATGCTCGTGAGAATGGATTTCGCCGACATAACTCCTCCCGGAAGGCGCGACCGTCATAATCGCGGATCGTCCCTATCTTAGAAGAAAATGCTGCGCGCAGGGTTACAAAATCTTGCCGGTCGTTTGCGAGATGCGGGTCTCAACACCAGCGTATTTCAGATGGCGGGAAAAATAAGACAGAGGCGGTGGGTTAGCATACCGAGTTGGAATAGGTACGTCCGCCCCTGTCTCGTAACGTCTATGTCTATACCAGACTCGGCACGACGCTCGCAAGTTACGGGCGCACCCGCCTGTGGATTTCTGCGCGATGGAGACAGATGCGACAGCAATGGAAGCGAGGCCTCGATCGGGAGCGGCTTGGGGTAAGCGGCGAACGGAGCTCCAAAAGGCGTGATATATAGTGCGCATCCGGAATATCGGGAGGGAATCGTGAAGCCTGCCGCGATGCTGTGCCTCACTTGTTTTGGTTCGCTCGCGCTCGTCTTGTGCTCAACGCCCGCGCGGCCTCAGTCGCTCGACGCGCTCTACGACAAAGCCAAGTCCGAAGGCGCGCTCGTCCTCTACGTCGGAGGGCCGACGGCGCCGTGGGAGGCCGCCGTCAAGGATTTCAACGCGCGCTATCCGGGCGTCAACGTCTCCGTCACCGGCGGCTTCAGCAACGTGCTCGATAAAAAGATCGACGCGCAGCTTGCCGCAGGCAAACTCGACGTGGACGCCGCAATGTTCCAGACGCTCCAGGATTTTGTGCGCTGGAAGGAGGAGGGCGCCCTCCTCGAATTCAAGCCACAAGGCTTCGATAAGATCGACGCGAGCTTCAAGGATCCGGACGGCGCGTACACCGCCATCCAGATCAACGCGCACGCGTACGCCTACAATCCAAATCTGGTGAAGCCCGAAGACGTGCCCGCTCCGCGCTCGACTTTTTGAATTCGCGCTTCAAGGGCAAGGTCGTCTCCTGCTATCCCGCCGATGATGACGCCACGCTCTACGATTTCTATTCGATCGTCCAGAAATACGGCTGGTCCTACATGGACCGCTACATGGCCAACCAGCCGAATTTCATCCAGGGCCATCTCGGCGTGGTGCGCAGCATCGCCTCCGGGGAAAACCTCGTCACCTTTGACACCGTCGCCAGCATCAGCATGGATCAAGAAAATCTGGGCCTCGTGCAAGCCATCGCATTTCCCGAATCCGATCCGCTGCCGATCTGGCCGTACACCGCGGGTGTTTTCAAATCCGCGGCGCACCCCAACGCCGCCAAGCTATTCCTCTCTTGGTACCTCACACCTGAGAGGCAGTCCAAAACAGGCACATGGTCCGCGCGCTCGGACGTCGCCGCACCCTATGGCTGGAAGCCCATCCTCTCCTACAAAGTCGTCAACAATTACCGCGAATTCCTCACTAATACCAAGCAGCTCGAAGAACTGAGGAAGCGCTTTGAGGCCTACACAGGCCCGGTGAAGAATCTGGCCGGCGTGCGTTGAGACTTGCGGAGGTCCACCGTGTGAATCGCATTGGAATGATCGGTTCGAAGATGTAAGATTCAACTGGGATCATGCCAACTAAAGTTACATATCGTTTTGCAACGCCGATGGAAACGGCCAAGATACTGGGTGTACCACGCCGCCGCGCGCTGGAGCTAATTAAGCTCGTGGACTCGCTCCATGCGGCTTCCAGTAACAACGGCGCGGCGAAACACGGGACAAAAACTAACCTCGAAAAGAGAAAAGTTACAAAGAGGAAAAAGCGTGTCAAGTCCCCGAAGGCCGCCCGCTAAGGTCTTCCTGAACATTCCTTACGACAATCAGTTTCAAAATCTGTGTCTCGCA
>Ga0210394_10002389_pt1 | contig 25893 bp, 31 predicted proteins | sample IncBWC12MmetaG_FD_160121 | JGI IMG/M metagenome (GOLD analysis project Ga0210394, IMG submission 160121) | Forest soil microbial communities from Barre Woods Harvard Forest LTER site, Petersham, Massachusetts, United States - Inc-BW-C-12-M | ecosystem: Environmental > Terrestrial > Soil >...
TGAACAGCACGCTAAACGAATTGTCATCTGGATCGCGCATTAATACCGGTGCGGATGATGCGGCAGGTTTGGCGATTGCTAACGGCTTGCAAGCTAACGTAACAGCACTCACGCAGTCAGTCGCGAACGCCAACAACGGCGTCGGCAGCTTGCAAGTTGCCGATGGCGCGTTGGGACAAGTCACGACCCTGCTGAATCGCGCTGTGACGCTGGGCACCGAAGCCTCCACGGGCACGGTTTCCAGTTCGCAACGCGGTGCGCTGGACGCGGAATATCAGCAGATCTTGAGCGAAGTCAACACCATTGGATCGTCCACGACCTTCAACGGCACGACGATTTTCAATGCGACCACTGCGACCACCACGTCGATCTTCATGAGCGACTCGACCGCAGCGGGCACGACCACCATCGGCGTCAGCGTCAGCGCACTTTCAGCTTCAGCTCTTTCCCTGGCTGGAACTTCGCTGACCGGCACTCCGGGTTCTGGTGGCGCGACCGATCCAGAAGCGGCTTTGACGGCGATTAATGCGGCGATTTCCACGGTTGCTTTGGACCGCGGAACGATCGGCGCCGGTGTGAACCGCCTGACGGCGGCCAGCAACGTGATGAACAACGAAGCCACCAACCTGACGTCGGCAGAGAACCAGATTACCGCTGCCGACATCCCGACCGTGGTTGCGAACCTGTCCAAGTACTCGATCCTGGAGCAGACAGGTATTTCGGCTCTGTCGCAGGCCAACACAGCCCAGCAGCAAGTTTTGAACTTGCTCCACTAAGAAGCTTGATCCTTGGAGGGCGCCCCGGAACGCTCGGGACGCCCTTCGGGGGTCACTTCGCACCTTTCTTTTGAATTTAGCACCGCAACCATCAAGCCTGGCCGATAGCGAACAGTAGGGACAGGCAAACGCCACGGGCCGCACATGAGCTGCACCGGAAATCCGGGCGCGCTCATGGGCGATTTCACTTGCGCATGACTAGGCGGAGGACATTATGAGTAGCACAAGCATAGGCGGAAACATCATTTCAGGTTCGACGGCGAGCACCAGCAGCGGAGGATTGGGCGCGGGGATCAACGTCAGCGAAATGGTAGCCGCGTCCATGGCCAATCAGGACGCAGAACTGGCAATCATGCAGGGCCAGCAGACCACGCTGTCGACGCAACAGACAGCGCTGGCGAGTTTCAATACCGACGTGCAGGCGCTGCAGACCGCGGCGTTCGCCCTCACCGATCCTGCCGGACAATTGACCGACGTGGCGGCAACTTCTTCGAATTCCAGCGTAATGACGGCCAGCGCAACACCGGGCAGCGCCAGCGGCACCCATTCCATCGTGGTCACGAGTTTGGCGACTACGGCTTCCTCCTATACCAGCGCCGTGGCAACAAGCTCCACCCCGCTGAGCACCGGAACGATCTCCATACAAGTGGGAACCGGCGCCGCTACCCCCATCACGGTGGACAGCACGAACAACACCATGGATGGACTGGCGGCGGCCATCAACAACGCCAACATCGGAGTTACTGCAAACGTGATCAATGACGCCAGCGGAGCCCGGCTCGCCATTGTAAGCAGCACCTCAGGTGCTCCGGGAAATCTTACGATCTCCAGTTCAGCAGGCCTCCCGACGTTCACCCAGGCTGTGGCCGGAGCGAATGCGGTTCTAACCATTGATAGTATTCCGATTTCCAGCACAACGAATACGGTGTCTGGTGCGATTTCGGGAGTGACGCTGAATCTCACAGCCCCATCGCCGAGTGCGGCAGTGACCGTGTCGGTCGGTCCGGACCTTACGAACCAGGAGGCCGCGATCAACAACTACGTCAGTGCCTACAACACAGTTGTCACAGACATGAACACGCAATTCAAGGTAGACGGAACGACGAACCAGGCAGGGCCCCTGGCAAACGATAGCACCCTAACGTTCACCCAGGGCGCGGTCCTTGGCACATCCTCATTCGCCACAACAGGAAATGGAACAGTTAACAGCCTCGGCGACTTGGGCGTTACCATGAACAATGACGGCACGCTGTCAGTGAATTCCGCGGTGCTGGCAACCGCGCTGCAAACTTCTCCAGGCGCCGTGCAGTCGTTTTTCCAAGCCACCACCACGGGGAGCTTCGGGGCTAATCTGACGAGTGCTCTGAGTTCGGTTGCAGACCCCCTGACCGGCGCTCTGACCCAGGATGCGAACGGACTGACGCAGACCCAGACGGACCTAACCACACAGATCACGGACTTTCAAACGCAGCTCACCACCACGCAAACAGCGCTGACAGCTCAATACGATCAGGTTGACGCAACACTACAGGAATTGCCGCTGCTGCTATCCTCCATTACTTCGCAGCTGGCCTCATTGGGGTAAACATGAGAGATCCCGTCCGGGAATATAAGGAAACAGCCGTCCGCGGCGCAAGCCCAGTCGGTTTGATAGTAATGCTCTACGAGGAAGTGATTCGTTCGATCCGCAAGGCGCAACGCGAGCTGGCCAGCGGCAACATCGAAGAACGCACCAAGTCCCTTAGCCATGCCATCAACGTCGTCGGGCACTTGCAGGCTGTGCTCGATTTCGAGAAGGGCGGACGCATCGCCAGAGACCTCTCGGTGTTTTACGATTTGATGCGTTCCCAGATCATGGAAGCGAACGTCAAAGCTGACAATCAGATTCTGGAATCGATCGCCACGGAGTTTTCGAAGATTAAGGAAACCTGGCATGAGGTGGATCGCAGAATCGCAAGCGAGCCTGCTCCGCCGGTTGCAGCGTCGGTTCCCGTCGGGAACCCAAAGAAGTCTAGCCCAGCTCGGCGGAGTGCGGCGCCACAGCGATGAGCGAGTCCCAGCTCGACACTCTGAGGGAGACGCGCCGCTATTTTCGCGTGTGGCTGGATGAGATTGGCAAGTCTCCGGATCCTGCGTCGCAACTTTCCGGTGTAATGGCGGCAATTTCCCGCAACGTAAAACAAGCGGAGGCTGCCTTGAACGCAGCCCCACCGGAACTCCGAAATAGCAAGGAATGGAAACAGGCGGCTGCGGAATACACCGAGACGTTGCGGGAAGTGAGCGCCAAGCTGGGCAACTGTGAAATTATCCTGCGAATCCGCAATGGACTAATGGCGCAGAAGCGTGCGCGTCTTGATGTAATTCATTGCTGGGCCGACCTGGTGAGACATCTTCAGTGACCGCGCTTGCCCTTCTCCAGGAACTAGGTTGGCTCGGTTGACACCCTAGGATTTTGGCGGGAGCGGGCCTGTCGACAGGAATTTGCGGCATCGGCTGCCCCAGTTTTTCGCACCGTTTCCGCGCTGGGCTACGTTGCGGCGCGCCTACGGCGCTGGCGCCGCGACTTTCATGTGAAACGGAGCCGGCGAGACGCCGGCTCTGCCATACCGGACGGTCGGGAAGCATGTCAACAAAGCTGACTGAGTTCCAAACAATCGCCGTCCCGCGCACCTGGTGCGCAAGCAAGCCCCGCGACGAAACCTGGCAGCCTCTGAACTCCGCACGAGAAAGAAACTGCCAGTAACCGAAATATCGTGGCATTCACTCGAAGCTCCGGCCGTAAGAACCCAGCCTTCTCCGCAGTTTGCCTGATTGCGTGCTGCTGCAAAGATATGGTTTTCACGCGGGTTCTGAATACGGAGACGATCCAGGCGCAGGAGGCTACTGAATGAAACTGAGAAGATTCGGGAGACTTAGGATCTTGCCTTCGGCCTCCAGAACGGTCTGATAGGCGACGTTCGCCTGAGTGAATTGCGTGGCGACCTGCGCGATGTCAGCGCCATCAATCGCGGATTCCTGCGCCGCGAGCTGCACGCCGTCGGTCGCAAGCTCGGTACCGGTCGAGGCCAATTGGCTCAGGCTGGTGCCATAGTTGACCGTCTGGGCCTCGAACTCCGAAGAGGCTTGCCCAAGAGCTACGTTGGCCGCGGAAATCCCGGTATTCGTCTGTAGCGCTGTTATCAACTGGTTGATTGACCCCAACAGACTGCCAGAAGGATTCAGAAAGAGCTGATCGCCCGGAACGTTGACGTTCACATTCTGGCCAGTATCGATTTCAACGGAAGTCACCGAACTGTTGCCGTTATAGGTGACGCCGGCGGCTGCGGCGGGATTCAGTGTAAAAGGAGGATTTTCGACCAGGGTGCCGGCAAAAAGATACGTTCCGCTAACGCTGGTGTTGGCAATGCTCACGAGCTGCTGCTGAATTCCCTGGAGCTGCGTCGCGATACTGCCGCGCTCAGAAGTCGTCAAATCGGACCCGCCGCCGCTTACACCGAGCGTGATGGCTTGGTTGATTACGTTTACCGCTGAAGCCAGCGAGGAATCGGCGGTCTGCATGCGAGTCGTAAGGTCACTGATATTCTGCTGGAAACTGTCGTTCTGCGCCTGCGCCGATAGATTCAGCACCAGATCGGCCGTGCCGACGGGATTGTCCGAAGGGCTATTGATGCTGCGTCCGGTGGAAAGTTCCAACACCGTTTCATTGAGCTGCTGCTGAGCGGTCTGCAGACCTGCAAGAAGGTCCGGAGTAATATTCGGATTTATGCGTGAGCTGCTCATGCAGTGGTCACCAGGCCCATATTGATGGCGGTTGAAAACAAGCTAGCGATGACGCCGGCCACGCGAGCGGCGGCGCTGTAAGCGTTCTGATACAACACAAGATTTGCGCCTTCCTGGTCGAGCGAGACGCCGGAAATGGCACCCTGCTGATCCTGCAATTGTTGCGTGACCAGTTGCTGGCCGCTCTGGGCCGCGGTCGCGTTGGAGGTGTCGTTGCCGACCTGGAAGACGATCGACGAGTAGTAAGTGATGGGAGTCTGGCCGCTGACAATGGACTGACTCTGTAGATTCGCAAGGGCTGTCGCGTTGGCGTTGTTGCCGGGAGTCCCGTCGGCGCTGGCAGCGACTTTCTTTGGGTCGGTAATCCCGACTGCCAGGTTCAAAGCCGCGCCTGGGCCAGCCGCTGGTGGTACAAAGAAGTTCCCGCCGGCTGCTCCGTTCAGATCAAACCCCGCCGTACTCTGCGTATTAACCGCGGTGGCGATGCCAGAAGCCAGGGTGTCCAGCTTGCTGGAGAGGGAGGGAATTTCCTGATCGCGCAGTTGAAGGTATCCAGCCAGGCTTCCCGATTGGATGGACGCCGTTATGTCCGCGCCTTGGGAATAGACATCTTGAAAACCTGCGGCATTCGGCTGAGTTGTCAGGTTGAAGCTTTGGTTGCCGGTGACGAGCAAAGCGCCGCCTTTGGTGGTCAGTGTCAATCCCGTCGTGTCCGCAGTGATGGACGACACGTCAACAATGCCCGAAAGCTGATTGACCAACAGCGCGCGTTGATCGAGCAAGGAATTTGGAGTTTGCCCCTGACCGGTAGCGGCTGTTATTTGACCGTTTAGCGAGGCGATCTGGGAACTGAGCGTATTGATTTGGCTGACGCTCTGCACCACGCCTTGATCGGCGGCCTGCTGCTGCGAGTTGAGCGTAGTGGCCGCCTGATTGAATCCAGCCGCCAAGGTTTGCCCGTCGCTAATAGTGCTCTGCCGCAAACCGAGGTTGGTCGGGTCGGCCGCGAGTTGCTGGAAGGAATTAAAGAATTGGCTGATCGAACTTTCCAGCCCCGACCCGGCCGCCTCGTTGAAAACAGGCTGAATTTCGTTCATGCCGGCGACGAAGGTGTTGAGCTGGCCTTGCGTTTGCGCTTGCTGATCGAGGCGCAACTGCAAGACGTTGTCACGAACGCCCTGCACACTGGCAAGATCGACGCCCGTGCCAAATTGCAGGTTGCCAAAACTGACGATGGGGGCCTCTTCGAGTACAGCAACTTGTCGTGAATAGCCAGGCGTGTTCACGTTGGAGATGTTGTTGCTGGTGACCGCGATCGCGCCTTGGTCGGCTTCTAACGCCGACAGCGTGGTGTACAGGCTGGTAGTGAGACTCATGCGCGTGTCCGAACGGCCGATATGTTTTCAAGAGCCGCGGGTGGCGCATACATCGGGGCGAGCGTAGCCATGGCGTTGGCCAGCACGTGGAGCGTACGCCGGGTTCCTTCGAGCAGCACTGTATGGATGTGATTGATGTGGCGAACCTCGCCTTCGGCGACCGCCAATGCCGTCAGAAGATGGCGGAACTGTTCGCCAAGGGCCGGCTCGAGAGTTTGAATCCAGGCAGTCAAGGTGCCGTGATTGGCGAGCTGGCCGCTGCTCGCCGAAGCCGCTCTCCAGGCCCTGGCACGCTGGTATTCATTGCTGCGCAGCTTCTCGCAAATCAGCGTTTGCTTGGCGGTGTGAGCGTAGATCGCTTCCAGATCCATGCCGAGATATGCGCCACGGCACGCGCGCAATTCCCTCGTCAACTCGTGCAGCAGTGCGAGTTTGCATTCCAAAACGTTAGTGAGGTTAGCGATTTCTGCAGTCATAGGTCAGGCCATGGTATCAAGTTCGTGCTTCTCGTCCTCGTCTGGATTGGCAGCATCAATGAGCAGGGCGATTTCCGTGTCTGTCGCCCGCGTGGCGCCTTTGGCTCGCGCCTTCCCCTTCTTCTTGGAGCGGGACGCCGGCGGCTCCCGGTCGCCGAAGGAGGTGGCGCGATTGATGCCCGCGGCTGGGTCAGCCATCTTCCTCTCCTTACGAGATTACTGGCTCGGCAGGCCACTCATCCGAAAATCGCTCAGCATCGATTGCGCAATTTGCTGATTGCTCGCCGAATAGGTACCGTTTTGAATGGCTTGCGATATCTGCGTCACACGGCCCTGGCGGATATCCGGCAAATTGGCAAGCGTGGAACTGATATTCGAAAGCTGCAGCGCATCGGACGAAAAATGAGCCTGATCGCTGCTCTCCTGGCCAACCGCTGATCGCGTGCCTTGCGTCCCAGCAGACGGCGTGGACGACCCTGTAGAACCGACGCGGTCGGCTGGCTGCCCTTCCTGGAGACCCTGATTTGGATCGATCCTCACGTACTTCCTCCATAAGGCCACGCACATCCGCCTCTAGGTTCCAAATCGGCAGTCGGCGCGAAAACCTTAATTGCCGGGCCAGTTTTTTTTAATGTTGCGCGCTGTAATGCGGTCCGGCCCCTCTTACCGGCATGCAAATTCTCGCTATGATATTGATACAAAATGCCTTAGCTGTAGGCTACTGGGCTCTGCGAATCGTCGGGCCGGTGGCGAGCCCCGCGCTGTTTGCCGGTGATGCCGCGCCGCCTGCGATTTCAGGGTGACTGGCGAGCAAGCTGCGAACTAGCATATCGCCAATCCCCAGGCCGCCGCGGCCGTTTGCCACGGCGCTGGACATCGCCTGCATTCCCAACTGGTCCAGGGTGTCTTTGCCGGGGTCGCTGTCTTCCTCGTCGCCCGACATTCCGCTGTTCTTCATCGTCGTCCACCAGCTTGATAGCAGCTGGGCTTCAAACTCCGCCGCAGCCTTACGGAGCTTGGCTACTGCGGCTGGGCCGTGGGCGGCGTCGGTTGCGTCATGGCTGCGCAAGCTCGATGCGTCAAGCGTCGCTGATAAATTCGGATTCAAGTTCAGGCTCATCAGATGACCTCCAGCTCCGCTTGCAGTGCTCCCGCAGCCTTGATGGCCTGGAGAATGGCGATGATGTCTCGCGAGGTCGCTCCAATCGCTTGCAGCCCGCGAACCAAGTCCTCAACCGTCGCGCCTTCTTTTAATCGCACCGCCTGCGCAGGGCTCTCCTTCGCCGTGACGGTTGTCTCTGGAATAACGACTGTGGTGCCTTTCGCTGAGAGCGGCTGGGGCTGTGATACCTCGTATGTGGTGAAAATGTTTACAGCGAGACTACCCTGCAGAATCGAGCAGGCGCCGAGACTTACGTCGCTGCCCATGACAACGGTGCCAGTGCGCTCGTTCACCACGACCTTGGCGGTCGTAGGAACCGCTACCTGCACTTCGCCGACCTTCGCCAGGAATACGGAAATTCCATCGGGCATCAGTCCGGAGGCATTCACTTCGATCCGGCTGCCATCGAGCGCCCGCGCCACGCCGCGTCCGAATTCCTTATTGATCGCGGCCGCTGCGTCCCGCGCCACGCCGAAATCGGGATCACGCAAGAGCATGGAGACGTGAGTCAAGTGCGAGAGATCGACGGAGGCGTCCCGCTCGACAATGCCGCCGTTGGGGACTCGACCGACTGTCGGTTGATTCACCGTGGTGGTGTTGCCATGCGCTCCGGCGGTGTAACCTGCCAGCACGAGCGGCCCCTGAGCGGCGGCGTAGTCCTGGCCATCGCTCGCGCGCAGCGGCGTCAGCAGGAGCAGCCCGCCCTCCAGACTTTTGGCGTCGCCGATGGAAGAGATTGTGACATCAATGCGCGTTCCAGGGCGCGCAAACGGCGGCAGCGTAGCAGTGACGAAGACCGCGGCGACGTTGCGAACCTGCACCGAAGACACTGGAATTTGTAATCCCATGCGCGCCAGAATGTTGGCTAGGGTCTGCGTGGAAAACTGCGTCTGCTGGCTGTCGCCGGTCTTTTTCAGTCCTACGACCAGGCCGTAGCCGATGAGCATGTTATCCCGCACGCCTTCGACCGTGGAAATATCGCGCAGGCGGACCTGGCGAATGGCGTGCTTGGGTTCGTCGGCCTGGATGATGGCGCAGCAGAGGAGCGTGGAAACCAGGAGCGTCGCGAAATTAAATTTGCCGCACGCGCTTCTCATTTTCAGAACCCCAGCACACGCAACATGATGCGGATAATCGGGTTAGGCGGGTGCGTCCCTTCCGTGATCACGCCCTTACCAACCACGTTCACTTCCAGGTGGCTGATGGAGGTCGAAAGCACCACATTGAGGGGTGAAAGGTCGCTGCGCCGCACAATCCCGCGCAGCACCATGGTTTCCGTTTGGTCCGTGGCGCGAACTTGACGCTGCGCCTCAATCACCAGCAGCCCGTCAGGCAATACCTCGACGACGTTGGCTCCGATTGTAGTTATAAGAGAAGTGGTGAGCGACGTTTGCCCTTTGCCAGCCAAAGTCTGCGTGGAGCTCGGCGAGAAAAGATTCGTCGCTGCCGGATTGCTCAGACCAAAGAACGCGGCGACACCGGAAGTCGCAGACATGGTGCGCGCCGTTTGTACGCTTCCCTGCTGCGCCGAAGTGGTCGATTCCGCGAGCTGGATCGTTACTTCGTCGCCCAAGTAGCGCGCTTTATCGTCGGAGGCCATGTCCGCCATGGTGCCGTTCGGCCTCCACAGGCTGCCGATGGTCGGTGCGTTTACGATGGCAGCCACGCGTGCGGTTTTCAGATATTGGTCCAGAGGATCCGGCTGATTCGAGGGTTTCAGCATTTTCTTTATTTTTTGCACTTGAGCCGCGCAAGGCCGGGCGGCCAACGACATTCCAACGCTGCACAGCAGCGCCGCGGCGGCAAAAAGCGCGCGAATGTGTCGTCGATTGCCGCAGCCGATCGCAGGATGTGCCGCTGTGCGTGAGCGCTGCATGAATTGTTTTCTCCTTAGAACTCCAATTCCACCGTCTCGGCGTTGAGCACGGTCGCCAGCACGACTTTTCCCGCGTACTCGCTGCGCACGCGAATCCTCTGGCCTTGGTGCCCTGCTTCCAACGCCGTGCCGGTGGCCGAAATGCGCATGCCGGTTCCGCGCATAACCACTTGCACGAGTTTGCCTCGTGGAATCAGAACAATCTGGCGCAGCGCCGCATCTTCCGGCCCTGCCGCCGCTGTGTTCACCGGAATCGAGGGCGCGATCGAACGCGGCGCGGCTCCGCTAACCGCCACGCTCGGCAGCGCTATCGCGCGACGCAACGTGATCCAGAACGGCGGAATCCGCGGCTCGGAGGGAATCCACACGCGAACGCGGATCGCGCTTCCGCTGATATCGGGTCCGATGCTCGTGATTTCGATTTTCGGCGCGGCTTCGGTGACCAAAATGTCGGGGGCGGAGACGATGTCTTCGGCGTGGAGCGACTGCAGGTTCGAAAATTGATTTACGGCGGCGGACGATTCCAGCGCGCTTAAAATTTCCGCGCGCGAAAGCACTCGGGAGGAGCGCGTGAGTTCGGCGGCGGTGGAAACCGTTGCTGCGGCACCGAGCTGCGCAGTACTTCGGAAGGAGTGCTGCGGCCCAAGGTGTCTTGCCGTTGACCGCTCGCAGGGAAGTGCCGGCTGATCGGCGAGAAATCCGGCCGCGCGATCGTGGATCTGTGGCGGAGTTTTCACGGGCCGGAGATCGCAGGTGCTGACTTTGTCTGTGTGCGCCACCATCCACGGCGTGAGCGCGACCCGCCCGGCGGCATTGGCGAGCGCTGTTACGGTCCACATCATGGTGAGGAGGGCGCTGCCTGCGATCGTTCGCGTGAAAATCATCTCGGCGGCCTCGCGTTACGTCGTCAATCCATTCAGCGTCTGGAACATTTCATCCGCGGCGCGCACCACGCGAGAATTGGCTTCATAGGAACGCTGCGCGAGAATCAAATTGATGAATTCCTCCACCACGTTCACATTCGATTGCTCGAGCGCGCCCTGCTGGATCGTGCCCAGCCCTTCCGCGCCACCCGGAGTGCCGATCAGCGGATCGCCGGAAGCGCCGCTGGCGAGAAACAGGTTCTGGCCCACGCTGTTCAGGCCGCCGGGATTTTGAAATGTGGCGAGCTGCAAGGCGCCCACTTGCGCGGGCTGTTGCTGACCAGGAATTGTGACGCTGACCGTGCCATCGCTGCCCACCGTGATCGTCAGCGCGTTGCTTGGAATCGTGATGCCCGGCTGCACGGGATTGCCGTTGGTGTCCACCAGGTTTCCGACATTGTCCACGGTGAAATTGCCCGCGCGCGTATAAGCGATTTCCCCGCTCGGCAAAAGCACCTGAAAGAATCCCCCGCCCTGGATGGCAAGATCGAGTTGATTGCCGGTGAAATCGAAATTTCCCTGCGTTTGTATCACCTCGGTCGCTGCGGGACGCGATCCCAGGCCAATCTGCAGGCCAGTGGGAATAATGGTCTGCTGGGTACTGATTCCACCTGGCGAGATGACATTCTGATACAGCAGATCTTGGAACTGCAGCTGCCTGTTGCGAAATCCGGTGGTGTTCGAGTTCGCCAGGTTGTTGGCGATATTGTCCAGATTCAAATTCTGCGCTTCCATTCCGCTTGCTGCTGAGTACAGAGATCGAAACATGCCAGCTCCTTAGACTGCGAATTCCTCCGACACCGTTCAGTCGCGAGCCATATCTTCGATCGCGGTCTTATCGATATCGTTCTGAAAGACGGACAAGGTGCGTTCGAGTAACTCGGCGTGCCGCTGCAAGGCCATCATCGCGACCGTCTGCTGGATCGGATTCAGATTGGCGGATTCCAACATGCCCTGCTGGATTTTGGAGTCCGTCGCGACCTGCTCGGTGCCCGCCGGCGCGATCAGATTACTGTTGCCTTCGGGAAGCAGCTGCGTATCCAGCGAGAACCTCGCCATGCGCACCTGGCCGGCAATGGCTCCGGCGACCATGATGGTGCCGTCTTCACCAACTGTGACATCGCCCGGCGGCAGGATAATGGGTCCGTTCGGGCCCAGCACCGGTTCCTGGTCCTGCGTGACCAACTGCCCCGTTGCAGTCACATGAAAGGAACCGTTGCGCGTGTAGCGCACGCCGCGCTGCGTCTGCACTGCGAAAAAAGCCGAGCCTGCGATCGCCAGGTCCAGATTGTTTCCGGTGCTGTGCAGGCTCCCCTGACTGAGATCTAAATTGGAGCCGCCCAACACGCCAAAGTCGTTGATGGCGCGATTTAACGGCGACAGTACCTGCCCGGTCAGATTGGCGGTGACCGCTGAATAGAATTCGCGTTGTCCGCGAAATCCGGTGGTGCTCACATTGGCAAGATTATTGGCGATGACGTCGAGCGCGCCCAGCCGCGCGACAAGTCCCGTAAACGCTGCATAGTAACCGCTGTTCATAGTTTGTATCCCGCGGTAAGCGATGCAAAGGAAGCGCCAATGCCAGAGGCATTACGGTGTGAGTGAATCGCTGACTCTGTGTGGCTTGTGGCAGGAATGGAAACGCGGCGCGCAAGGGCAGCGACGATTCTGCATGGCAACAACGGCGCACCCGGCAAACCATGCCACGCAGGCGTTCTTCCCGGCGGCCTTCGAGCAGCGCTGCGCACGGCTGTTTTGCGTCAGCCGGAGATTTCCAGTGTTAGCCAGATGGCGTGGCTTCCCGTGTTGAGACAGACCTCGATACGCTCGCCCTTTCCCACCTGGCGCACTTCATAATCTTCTCCGGAGACGATGGTGGGGACGGACAGCACGCAGCCGTCGCCTAGGGTGGCAATTTTCGATTTGAAATTTCCAGCGACCATGTTGGCAATTTCCCCGATGGCATCCTCGGAGGCCGCCTTGGCGGGCGGCTCGACTCCACCCAACATTTTCATCGCGACATAGGAAGCTGCGTCCGGAAAACAGCGCACGCGCAGGACGGCGGACATCGCGCCGGCTATACCGATCAACGCCGACACGCTGCCGCTGGGACGACCGGAGGGATCCAAGATGTGTTCCACCTCGATCTCGGCCATCATTTGAAACACTTCGCGCGCGGCGTTCACCAGCAGCGCCGGCCAGGTGGCGTCGGGCCGGACCCGAAGCCCGGCCTTCTGTGCGGCAATCACGTTCACGTGAAATACTCCAGGTCTGGCAGGATCTCCAGCGGCCGGATCGCGCGCGCTTGCGCGGCGGAGCGACGGCCGGTTCTCAGGTACTTCAAGAGCATGAGTTTCCTCAAGTTCGAACTTGCAGAACTTCTTGCAGCATTGCTTCCTGCTCCGGGCTCAAATCCACGAAGTTCGCCAAGGAAACCAACGGCAGCAGATCCCGCACGAGAAGGTTGGTCCAGCGCGCGGCTTGCCTCAGTTCGAGGTCCAGGCAATGCCCAAAGTCGCCGCCGACGCTGTTCCCGATTGAAACAGCGTCGCACCGCGTCCGATGAAAAAAATTCGCGAGGTCGAGAATCTCTGCTGAAAGCTCGGTCGAAAGGAAGGGCGCGTGGCGTCCTTTGGCGGCGCCGGTGAGTGCATGGCTGCTTTCCGGCCTGCGCCTCGCGCCGTCTGGGATTTCCGGCTGTGGCTCAAGACTAGAGTCGCCCGTCCACGGATTCGCGGACCAGGCATGCACCACGATTCTCAGGCGGTCTTTCCCCAGCACGATCGCGGCTTCCTCGACGCTGGCAACGGGAACTCCCGGAGAAAGCACGAGGAAATCGCACAAGTTCAGCACCAGTGATTCCAGTTCCGGGTGAAGGCGAATCGCATCGCCCACATCCCGCAAATCCACTGCGTCGGCATTTAATAGCCTGATCAAATCTGAAGCGGTCGCGCTGCGAGCGCCCTGCGACGACTGGCCGTGCGCGGAGTTGCTGTCGCGGGCGACGGTCGAGAGCACTCTGCTGTCCAGGTGCGAATTTCCGCTCTGGGGCTGGACGGAACTGCGCGGCTGGCTGCAGACTGCCTGGGGCATGTGTTTCCCTGTTCGACCCATCATCCAACAGTGGATATATCGGCTGTGTGACGGGCCGCTTTAGGAGGATTTCCCGCAGAACATGGGGCAGACTGCGGCAAAGACCTTCCGGCGGGGGTATCAGGAAGCCGTCAATGGAGTGCTGTGGAGGGCAGCCGAAACAGCAGATCCCAAGACTGCCCGGGGGCTTTCAAGCGCACCCACAAGAAGCGGCGCGGGCGGGCCAAAATCAGTTCCTCCGCCCCCAGATTCACTGCGTAATCGCGAATGATGCGCGCCATTTCCGGGGCGTCCAAAAAATTGTCAAAGACGGTTTCCCCGGTGCGCGGCTGCACTCGAATTTCGTCCAGAGCCTGGTCCATTGCGGATTCGGTAATGACGCAGGGCTGCGTGCGGTTCAGCAGCAGCCGCTCGATGGCATAAATCGCGGTATGGTCAACATCGTCCGCGAAGGCAAGAAGCAGGAGTTGCGTTTCCTTGTAGCAGCGCATCGGCATCATTCTGCATGATTCCAGCAGCGCCATCGGAATCAGCTGACAACATTCGCGGTAATGCTGGTCTTGCTCGAACGGAAAAACAGCGCAACCCCATTGCACTGCCAGCGCCGCGGAAATTTCCTGAGACGAAACAATTCCCAACCGCACCAGCCGGCGCCCCAGCCGCTCGTTGCCCATCTCACGTTGCGCCTGCAGCGCGGTTTTCAGTTGAGTTTCGCTAATGATCCCCCGTCCCAGAAGCAGCAGGCCCAGCGGCACGCGGTGCGAACGCATCAAAGGCTCATCAGGAAGCTTGATCAGCTCCGCAAAAACATTGGTGATGCCTTGCTCGAAGCAATCCAGGCTGCAGTACCAGCGCCCCTGGAGAAACACTCCATTGTCGTGCCGGCGGAATAATCTCCGTAGCGGACTGCTGAACGCGCAGTCCGCGTTCTCGCATTGCGCACCGCTCCTGCGGCGGAGCATTTCGCTCAACGCTGCGCGGGTTTGTGCCAGGGCGCTCACGTTTGCAGCGACTCCAGCCGCTTCTCCGGCTGCACGATATCCGTGATGCGCAGTCCATAATTTCCATCCACGATCACCACTTCTCCGCGCGCGATGATGCGGCCGCCGACCAGCAGCTCGGCGGGCTCCTGGAGTTGGCGGTTCAGCTCGACTACCGAGCCCGGACGAAGCTCCAGAATTTCCCGCAACAGCATTTCGCGTTGCCCAAATCGCAGGCTGGCATCCAGCTCTACGTCCAGCAGCAGGTCCAGATTCGAACCGTCGCCGGTCACGACCGGCGCGGGGGATGGTTTAGCCGCAGCGGTTGGCGCTTTAACTGCGCTGCCTGTGGCAGCGGGCGGAGCCGTGGCGGGCGCGGAGTCCGCTGCGGGCGGCGCGGCGGCTGTTGACAGCACGGCCTCGGCTGCGGCGTCTTGCGTCTTGTTCTCTGCGGCGGCGAGCAGCGCTGCCTGAAGCTCTGTGCTGGCCAGCAGTTTCCACTGGAGTGGAGTGATCTGCGGCGCGGCAAAGATCCACGACGTCTGGCTGGCCGGCTGCCAAGTGGGCGCCACCGCAGATTCCAATTGAAATTCGACTGCTCCTCCGTATTTCACTTTGCAGGCCGTGGCCGCCACGCCCGCGAACTGCCGGAACAGTTCACTCAACGCGTCCCGGTGACCTTCGTTGAGCGCTACCGCCGCATCCAGAGGCTCGGACATGAGCATCTGCGCCATGCGCACGCCATCCGCTGCGCTGAACTGGAATGCCTGGTCTCCTGCCAGCTTTCCGGAAACCTTGAAATTGATCCAAAGTTTTTCGCCTTCGTCCGCGGGCGGCGCCGCGGCATCTGTGGCTGGCAGCACCGTCGCGACGAAAGCGGAACCTTGCAACTGTTCCAGAACACTCGCCGCCTTCTCGGCCCAGAGACGGAAATACTCCTGATCGGCTGCGCCGATTTCCGGCACGGATTCAGGGCTCATGGTTGCTCTCCTCGATTGACGTCCTGCGATTCAACTTTTTCCTGGAGCAGCGCCCCGCGGAGCGGCCCGCAGCTTACCGGCACGCCGCGGAAAACCGGGCGTCCATTCACCACGAAGGACATGGAGTCATGGAGAGCGTGGTGCAAGGGCAGCACCGAGCCCAGTTGCAAATCCACAATGTCTCCAATGCGGATGGGCAGGTGCGCGATTTGCAACTCGCTGGTAAATCCGCAGTCCAGCAGGCGTTCCCGCAGGCGGCCATTGTAGTCTGCCGCGGACGGCCTGCGCTGCACCATTCCTTGCAGCGCGAGCTTGCGCAGCAACGCATTGGAAATGGCCGCGGGAAAAATAAGATTCAGCAAACCGCGAATATCGTTCAACAGAAGCTCAAAACTGAGATAGAGACCGCGCTCACCCGGCATCATCAGGGTCCGGATCTGCGCTTGCTTCAGCCGCTGCCCCATCTTGAATTCCAGCGGCAAGATCGACCGCCACGTGGCTTGTATCTCCCGGCAAATCACCGCAACAACGCTTTCCAGAATTTGTTCTTCGATCTCCGTCAGGTCTCGCGGTTCGGTGGTCGCTTGCCCGGAACCGCCCAGCAACAGATCAATCATCGGAAGCAACAGCTGCATCTCCAGCTGCACGGCCGCCCATTCATCGCCCGGCATCAGAGAAATCGTGGCCACGTAGCTTTGCTCGGGAAGGCGGCTCATAAATTCGTTGTAGGAGATTTGTTCGATGGCCACCAGATTCGCGTGGATTCCCACGCGAAGATACGCGCCCAGCGACCCGCCCAGATTGAGCGGAAATGTTTCGTGCATCGAGGTTATTTGCCGTACCTGGTCCTTGCTCAGCTGGCCGGCCTGCCGGAAATCGCAGTCCTTCACTGTCCGCTGCGGTGCCCCGCGGGCTTTCGGTGCGCCGCCCTGCGCCGCGCGGAATAGCTGATCAATCTCGTCCTGACTTAGAATTTTTTCCATGTTGGGATCTCCGGCAAAATTGCGCCTCGCGGCGCGGCGGAAATGGGCGCATTCCCTTGCAACAATTCGTGTAGCCGCACCCGCAACCGCAGCAAGGCCGTGGTATGGATCTGCGACACGCGGGATTCACCGATGCCCAGCACCGCGCCTACTTCTTTCATCGTGAGTTCCTCATAGTGGTACAGCGCGAGTACCTCGCGCTCGCGCTCCGGCAATTCGCCCACGGCTTTGGCCAGCAGCGCGGTCATCTCCGAGCGCAGCGTTTGATGGTAGGGATCTTCTTCGTCCACTCCGGAGCTGATTTGCAGGGCATCTTCGCTCGCGCCCGGCTCGTTGGCTTCCGCCTGCAGGCTGCCAACGTCCAGTCCGCGCAAATCGCCTAACAGATGCTGCAGGTTCTCGAGGGTAACGCCGAGTTCGAGGGCAATTTCCGGTTCCGTGGGATCGCGGCCGAAGCGGGCCTTGCAGTCTGAAATGGCCTGTTCCATGCGCCGTGCCTGGCGGCGCAGCGTTCGCGGACTCCAGTCCACTTGCCGCAAACTATCCAGAATCGCGCCACGAATGCGAAATTCGGCGTAATACTTCAGCTGCACGTTTTTGCTGGGATCATATTTCTTCACTGCGTCCATTAGTCCCAGAATTCCGGCGTGTACCAGGTCCTCCAGCAGCACTTGGGGAGGTACACGATCGTGAATGCGCCGCGCGATGTAACGCACCTGCGGCAAGTGCTCGAGTAAAAGTTTCTCGCGCTGCACTTCGTCGCAGTCGATCACCTCTTGGCCGGTGTCCTGTATAGTTTCGTTCACGTGCGCTCCTCAGCCTCGTGCCTGCGCCGAATTTTCGCCCTGCGCCCGAGCGCGCTCTGCCGTGGCATCCGTTTCATTGCACTACCCCCAGCGACTGCACCGAAACGACTGCGGGAATTTCCGCCGGCGAAATCACCACGATTCGGGGAACGAAGGGCTCGAGCAGACGGCGCAGATGAAAGCGCGCGGGGCTGCCGCAGAGCAGTACGGGCGAAGCGATCGTGACCTGCTCGCCCGCGACGCGCTTCAAGCCGTCCAGAATGCGCCGCAGGAAATTGGTTTGCAGGCCGGGCGCGCGGCTGGCCGCGGACTGCGGATCGAAGGCACGGGTAATTTCGTCTTCGAGCGCAGGGTCCACCGCCAGAACTTTCAGCTTTCCGTCTTCCTGTAGCAGCGGCTGCACCAGCGCGCGCCCCAGCGTCTGGCGCACGGCCTCCACCAGCAGGATCACGTTGCGATTTATGGCCGAAGCGTCGATCAGAGTCTCGAGAATTGCCGGCAGGTTGCGAATCGAGACTTGCTCGCGCAAAAGCTGCTGCAGAATCTTTTCGACTTCGCCAAGGCTGAGCACGCGCGGAACGAGTTCGTCCACCAGCTTGGGCTGCGTTTCGGCGAGCGAGTCCAGCAGACGCTTGGTTTCCTGGCGCGTGAGTACTTCGTGCGCGTGGCGGCGAATCACTTCGGCCAGGTGCGTGGCGATCACCGAGGTCTGTTCCACCACCGCGTAACCCGCGCCCAGGGCCATATCGCGCAGCTTGGCCGGAATCCAGCGCGCGGGAACGCCAAAGGCTGGTTCGCGCGTTTCAATTCCCTCCAGCGGCGGAGGCGAGGCTTCCGAGCTGATGGCGAGAAGCCAGTCCTGATAGGTTTCTCCGCGCGCAATTTCCACTCCGCGCAGCCGCAGCACGTATTCGCGCGGCTTCAATCGCATATTGTCCGTGATGTGAATCGCCGGGACGATGAAGCCCAGCTCGGTAGCCAGATGACGGCGCAGAGCGCGAATGCGCGGCAGCATTTGGCCTCCCTGTTTTTGATCCACCAGCGGGATCAGGCCGTAGCCCACTTCCACGCTGATTTCGTCCAGCTTCAGCAGCGTTTCCAGCTGTTCCTGCATGGCGGGCTTGGGCGCCGCTTCCACTTCCTTGAGTGGTTCCGGCTTCTCGTCCTTGATTCGCGACCCGAGATACGCCAGGCTTCCCGACAGCAGTAGAAATGGAATCATTGGCAAGCCAGGGATCAGCACCATACTCAGCATCACGCCCGAAGCGATGTAGAGTGGCCGTCGCTTGGCGAACAATTGTTTGGCCAACTGCGTCCCGATGGCGTCGTCGGAGGTCGCGCGCGTAACCACGATGCCGCCTGCCACAGAAACCAGCAGCGCGGGAATGAGCGTCACCAGGCCGTCGCCCACGGTCAGGATGGTGAAGGTCGCCAGCGCGTCGCGGAACGGCATGCCCAGCTGGAATACGCCGATCAGGAATCCGGCGATGATGTTGATGGCCGTGATCAGAATCGTGGCCAGCGAATCGCGCTGACTGAATCGCGCCGCGCCGTCCATCGCGCCGTAGAATTCCGCCTCGCGCGTGATTAATTCGCGGCGGCTGCGCGCGGTCTTTTCGTCGATCGCTCCGGCATTCAGGTCGGCATCAATCGCCATCTGTTTTCCGGGCAGCGCGTCCAATGTGAAGCGCGCGGAAACTTCCGCCGTGCGCACCGCGCCGTGATTGATCACCAGGTATTGAATGGCGATCAAAGCCAGGAATACCACGAAGCCCACCACGTAATTCCCACCCACCACGAATTGCCCGAAGGATTCGATCACATGCCCCGCCGCCGCCGTGCCCTCGTTTCCGTGCAGCAGAATGCGGCGCGTGCTGGCCAGGTTCAGCGACAGGCGAAAGAGCGTCAACAACAACAACATCGTGGGAAACACGGAAAACTGCACCGGGCGCAGAATCTGCAGGGCTGCCAGCAACACCAGAACAGAAAGCGAGATGCTGACCGCCAGCAGCAAGTCCAGGAGGATTGCCGGGACCGGCACGAGCATCACAAACACGATGCCCACGGCAGCCAGGGGCAAGAGCCAATCGCCACGCATTTTAGGCACTGCAGAGCCGGATTTGGCGGTAGGTGGCATGGACGGGCGTTACCGCGGCTGCGCTCCGGCTCCCGCGGAGGCGTTTCTTCTGCGTTCCTCTTCAGCGCGCAGGCCTGCTTGCGCGCGATAGATGAAGGCCAGCACCTCAGCCACCGCGGTGTACAGTTTCGCGGGAATGGTGTCCCCGATTTCCACCGCACGGTACAGCGCTTGCGCCAGCGCCACATTTTCCACGATCGGAATCTCATACCAGCGCGCTTCGCGCTTGATTTTCTGTGCCAGCAGTCCGCGGCCCTTGGCCACCACCAGCGGCGCTCCCATCTTTTCCGGAATGTATTCCAGGGCGACGGCGTACTCGTTCGGATTGGTGATCACCACGGTCGCGCGCGCCACGCGCTGCAGCATCTGCTTGCGGCGCATCTCGCGACGGCGGCGCTTGATGCGCGAGCGCGTTTGCGGATTTCCGTCGCTATTCTTCGCTTCCTCTTTCACCTCTTGTTTGGACATGCGCAGCGAGCGCTCGTAGCTCACCTTCTGCAGCACGTAATCCACGCCCGACCAGGTGAGCAGCACCATTCCGCCCTTCCAGGCAAACTCATAGAGCAGGCTGAATTGCCAGGCCACTGCGTTCGGAAGCCCGCGCTGTGAGGAGTGCATAATTGGGTACCACTCACGCAGCAACAGGGAAAATCCCAGATAAGCGAGGTAGGACATGGGGAGCAGAGACTTCAGCAGCGGGCTCAATCCGCCGAAGGAAAAAATTCGGGAGATGTTGTTGACCGGATTGAAGCGCGAGAAACTGAACTCCAGCGCTTGCGGCGAAATCACCAAACCGCTTTGCGCCATCATGGCAGCCAGCGAAATCACCCAGGCTGCTGCCAGTGGCGGCGCCGCCCAGCGCAGCACACCCCACGCCGTCCAATTCAGCAGTGGCGTCACCACGCGCATGTCCGTGTGCGCCGTTGCCGCGGCCAGAAGATGACGAAATAAATCGCGCCATACCGCCACCCAGCCGCTCTGCCCCCAGCGGAGCAGCATCGCCACGGCCAACAAGGACAGCGAGGACGGCAAGTCGCGGCTGCGCACCACGCTGCCGCGTTCGCGCGCCTCCTGCCGCCTTTTAGGGCTTCCCTTTTCGCTTTTGTCTTCGTCGGCCATGGGGGATTTCGCTTAGCGTGCAACCGTCAGCAACTGTTCCAGCGTCGTCAACGCATGAAAAAAATAGCGGCCCAGCAATCGCGGCCAGAAACCGCTTGTGCCGTAAAGCACCGCCAGACCCATAAGAATCTTGAAGGACATCCCGAATAGCATCGCGGGAAACTGCGGCGCGGCCTTGCTCAAGAATCCGATGGTCAAGTCCGCCAACATCGTCGCCAGCAGAATGGGAAATGCGATTTCAGCGCCCACCAGCCACATTGCCGCGCTCGCCTTGATCAAGCCGTCCGCCGGCGAGCGCATGCTGATCAGGCTGCCGGGCGGAATCATCTGAAAACTCATCGCGGTTGCGCGCAGCAGCCAGCGCTGTACTCCCAGTTGCATGAAAATCGTAAGCGCCGCCAAGGTATGGATGGTCGAAAGCACCGTAACTTCCACCTGCGAATTCGGGTCAATGACGTTTGCCAGCGAGAAGCCAAACTGGAAACTGATGATCTGCCCGGCGATGTCCATACCTTCGAACACGAATTGCGTGACGACCCCCATCAGCAATCCCACCATCGCTTCGCTGAGCGCCAGCACCATCCAGCCGGTTACGCCGGTCGCCGGCGGGGCAGCCGCTGCGCCATAGACCGGCAAGAGCAGTGCGGTGAATGCCAGCGCCAAGGCGGTCTTAACGGTGGGCGGCAGCGAAGCGTGGCTGAAAAATGGCGCAAAGGTCATCAGCCCCCCAACGCGCAGTGCCACCAGCAGCGCGTGGCTTATGAAAGCTTCCATCTGGCCTTCCTTATCGCTTCATTGCGCGAAATGGCGAAAATTGCCGAACAGAGAGACGGTGAACATCACCAACTTTTTGGTCATCCAGGGCGTCAGCCAAAACGCGAAGCTGGCCACCGCCAGCAGGCGCGGCACGGTGGAAAGCGTCATGTCCTGCATGGAGGTCAACACCTGCATGAAACTGATCAACGCGCTCATAATCATGGCGGCCGCCAGAATCGGTGCACTCACCATGAACGCCATCTCCAGGGTTTGCCGCGTCAGTTGAATTGCTTCTTTCATGTCCATGGACCGACTCCAATTCTTCCCGAGAAACTAATAGAAACTCTTCAGCAACGAGCCCACCACCAGATTCCAGCCATCGGCCACCACAAAAAGCAGAATCTTCAGCGGTGTCGAAATGATGACCGGCGGCAACTGCATCATGCCCACGGAAGTGGTGATGGCCGCGACCACCATGTCCACCACCATGAATGGCAAGTACAAGACGGCGCCGATCTGGAAGCCTGCTTTCATTTCCGAGAGGATGTAGGCGGGAATCACCACGCGCATGGGCAGATCCTCCGGCACGCGCGGCCGCGGAATGTGGGCCATTTCGGTCAGCAGCGCGAGATCTTTTTCGCGCGTGAACTTCAGCATGAAATCGCGCAGTGGGGTGGAGGCGCGGTCCAGCGCGTCCATCGGCCCGATTTCGTGGCGTTCCAGAGGAGTCACGGCCACCTGGCCGATTTGCGCGGCGACGGGCTGCATTACGAAGTAAGTGAGAAAAAGCCCCAGACCCAAAAGCGTCTGGTTGCTCGGCGCCGTCTGCGTTCCCAGCGCTTGGCGCAAGAAATGGAACACGATGATGATGCGTACGAAAGGAGTCATCGAAAGCAGCAGCGCCGGCAAGATGGTCAGCAGCGTCAGGACCAGGACGATTGTCCACGTGGTGGTATCGGTCGAGGCCGGCAGCTTGAGCGGAATGCTTTGCGCCGGAGCGGCGGGATGCGATTGCGCAGCGGCCACCAACGCCAGCGGAAAGCACGCGAGGAGTGCGAGCGCGCTCAAGCGCCCGACGATTGCACCGGCGCTTGCGGCGGTGCCCGCTGCTGTGCCGCTCGTTTGGCGTGGCCGAATGCGCAAAACCTATCCCTCCTTCCGCGATTCCTGCCGGGCCGTCGCGTCCGTTTTTTGAACGTCAGCAAGCTGCGCGAGCATGGCGATCGAAGTGTTCGTGCAACCCAGCAAAAATTGTTGGTCCTGATACTGCACCACGGCGAGCAGCCCGCGATTTCCCAGCGAAACGGTTTCGCGCAATTGCAATTTGCGCGCCGGACGATTCCACGGCCCCAGCTTGAAGAAAAAGCGCCAAGGCCAGAAACCCGCGCTCCAGAAATCACTGCGCGGTGTTGCCGTCATGTTCTCGAATTTCATCACTTACCTCGCCGGCCATTTCAGGCCAACTCCACGATGCGCACCGCCAGGTGATTGCCCGCCACCTGAAATTCACCCCAGGCAATCAGCCGCCCGCCGACAGCGATCGGCACCTGCACGCCGGAGGATTGCGCGGACCCCAGTACCGACCCTTTTTGCAGTCGAAATAATTCGCGCACGGTCAATTTGGCAATGGGAACGTCCACCACGACCATCGCCGGCACCTGCAGCAGTTCGCCCCAATTGTCGGCAACTTCCCGGGGCTTGGCCGGGGCTGGCGCTGGCATCACTGCAATCGTGTTTGCCACCATGGCTCAGTGCTGCACCAGAAACTCGGTGAAATACACTTCCTGGCATTGAATCTCGGGAACGCGCTCGCGAATCGCGTTCAACAGATCGTCCTTTAACTTCGCCCTTCCTGCCGCGCTGAGCAGTTCTTCCACCGAGCGCGAACCCAGCACGCTCAGAATGGTGTCGCGCACACGCGCCACGGCGGCCGACTGCGCCTCGCCCGCTTTCAACTCGACGCCCAGTCCCAGGTCAATTCCCACGCGGAGATAGCCGTTACCCGATGCGCCGCTGAGATTGACGACAAAGCCATCGAGATGCTGGACCGCTTTCACTTCGGCTGAGGAACCGAGCGCGTCAGAGGATTGTGCCGAAGTGGAGCTATGCCAATACCATCCCGCAACAGCCAGCACCACGATCGCAACGAAGCTCAACGCGCTCATGGCGAAACCGTTGCCGGATTCTTTTCGCGCGCGCACACCCGCTGTGGTTTGGCTGATCATGCACTTGAATGAACCACTGCAATTGAGGAACCGAAGGTGATGAGGATGATCGGCTGGCGGAATTCCGCTGGCCTCTCACGAATGGCTGGAATTAACCCTGGTTTTGCCGGGCGGCGGACGTTGCATGGCCGCGGGACGATGCCATGCGAAGCGTGCTGTTCGCCGTCGCTGCGCGAAATGTGAAGACTCTCATGAGGATCGTCTCGCGAATGGTTGCCGCCCCCGCTCGCCAGCAGCGAACGGGGACGGTCAACTCACTCGAAAACTTCTGCTAACCGTAAATTTACTGGATCAGATTGATGGTGTCCTGAACCACCGTGTCCAGCGTGGTCACCACCTTCGCATTCGCCTGATATCCGCTTTCGGCCACAATCAGGTTCGCGAATTGCGTCGAGATGTCCACGTTCGATTCTTCCAGCGCTCCGCCCGACAGTGTTCCGCGCCCGCCGGATCCGGCCACGCCCACGTTTGCCGCACCGGAAGCAAGAGTGGGTGAAAATTCGTTCGCGCCAATGCGCGACAGGCCCTCCTGGTTCGGAAAACTGGCCAGAAGAATTTGTCCGAGCGCTTGGGTTTGTCCATTGCTGAAGGAGCCATCAATGGTGCCGTCGGCACCGACAGAGTAGGTAACCAGCGAACCGCTGGCGTAGCCGTCCTGTTGCGTGTCGGAAGCCGAAGAAGTCGCGGCATCCTGTGTGATAAGTCCGGCGCCACCGGGGCCCGGAGCATATAAATTCCAGTTAAACGTCAGCGTGTTGGCGCCGTCCGCCAGGCCGGCGATGGGAATGGCGGCGACATCGGCCGCGGGAGTCAGCAGCTGCCCGGTGCCGCTGAAGGTCAACGCACCGGCATTGACCACGACGGGCGCAGCGCCCGCGGCTCCGCCTACATCTGCGGCGGGAATGGTGATCGAATAGTTCCAGGCGAGCGGGCCCGTATTCGTGAAGTTGTAGGTCAGCACGTGCGCGGCGCCCAGCGAGTCATAGACAGTCAGCGCCGTGCTGAAAGCCCCGCCTACAGGAGTGCTGGAATTCAGGTTCATGGTGATCGACGCGTTGGTCGTTGCCACCGGCGGACTGATCGCGCCCGTGGCGAGTACGATCGGCCCCGGCGATCCACTGGGGTTGACGACGCCGTTCACCGCGGGAAAACCCAAGACCTGACTACCGTCGGAGGCCACCAGCGTTCCGTTTGCCAGCGTGGAAAGGTTTCCGGCACGGAAATAAACATCCTGGCCCTGATTCAAGCCAATAAAAAATCCGGTCCCTTCGATCGCCACGTCGGTGGCGACACCGGTGGACTGGATGTTTCCTTCGGTGAAGTCCGCGGGTATCGCGCCGATTTTAGTGCCCACTCCCACCTGAATCGTGTTGCCGTCCCCGCTGGTACCAATCTGCTGATAAAACAGATCCTGGAACGCAGCGGTGGCGCCCTTATAAGCCGTAGTGTTCAGGTTCGCCAGATTGTTCGAAATCACCGCCAAATCCTGCGAATTAGCTTGCAAACCTGAAAGTGACGTTGCGAATGCTCCCATCGGACTCCTCCTGGAATTATAGATATTTGCTGGCCGCTGCACTGGTGGACGCAGCCGTGGCTGGCGACTGGTTGGACTGGTTTGACTGTGCTGGTTGTGTCGCGCTGCTCGTCGTCGCTCCGCTCGCTCCCGACAGCGTCTGATTAATATTGATCAACTGCTCGAGCTGATTGAACTGCACCAGTTGGGTGACGAATGTGGTGGGGTCAATCGGATTCAGCGGGTCTTGCGCCTGCAACTGCGCTGCGAGCAGAGTGATGAAATCATTTCCGGTTAGTTCATTGTCCGGCCCGGAGCTGGAACTGGAACTGGAACTGGAACTGGAAGACGAGTTCGAAGTTGAGGCTGCGGCGGCGGTGCTGGCGCTGCTGGGCGTGGCGAAACTGCTCGCCACTGGTAGAAACGACGAAATGCTGGCTGCTCGCGGCGTGATCGGATCCAGTACGCTGATGGGAAGCATGTGTCACTCTCCTTATGAAGTATCTCGCTTACACGTGCACGCTGATTCTTCCGCCGTCGTCGCTTCGCAAGTGAGCCATGGAGGAAGCGCCTGTACTCATGCGCACGTCTTCGGCGTGGCCAGTGGCGGTTCCCATGACGTTTGACGGGTATCCTCCGCGCGGCGTAGACGAATGTTGCGCGGGCGCTTCTTGTTGTTCACTGGAACCTGCGCGGCCGCCCACAGAATTGTTGAGCACTGAAATCTGGTCCACATGAAGGTTCCTATCGGCTAAGGCGTGCTGCAACGCCGGGAGCTCGTTGGAAAGCAGCGCTTGAATGTCCGCGCGCTGCACGCCGATCGTTGCGGTCAATGTGCTCTGGTGCATGGTCGCGCGCAAATCCACCGCGCCCAGCAGATCGGTTTCCATCGCGACGTGCATTTCCGAGCCGCCTACCCGCTGGTACATCTC
>Ga0210394_10002390_pt1 | contig 25891 bp, 19 predicted proteins | sample IncBWC12MmetaG_FD_160121 | JGI IMG/M metagenome (GOLD analysis project Ga0210394, IMG submission 160121) | Forest soil microbial communities from Barre Woods Harvard Forest LTER site, Petersham, Massachusetts, United States - Inc-BW-C-12-M | ecosystem: Environmental > Terrestrial > Soil >...
GACATGCGGAAGAAGCTGAAGGGTTTGTTCAACGGGTGCATGCAGGGACGTACGATGTACGTGCTGCCGTTCAGCATGGGGCCGGTCGGAGGGCCCATGTCGCGGATCGGAGTGCAGCTGACGGATTCGCGGTACGTCGTGGTGAGCATGCGGATCATGGCCCGGATCGGTCAGGCGGTTATCGAGGAGATCGATAAGGGCGCACGCGTGGTGCCATGTATGCATTCGGTGGGGTTGCCGCTGGCGGACCGTCAGAAAGACGTGCCGTGGCCGTGCAACGAGGAAAAATACATCGTGCACTTTCCGGAAGCGCGCGAGATCTGGTCGTTCGGGTCGGGTTACGGCGGCAATGCGCTGTTGGGAAAGAAATGCTTTGCGTTGCGGATCGCTTCGAACATTGCGCGCGACGAAGGCTGGATGGCCGAGCACATGCTGATTCTCGGCGTAGAAGATCCGAAGGGCGAAAAGACGTACGTAGCGGCGGCATTTCCGAGCGCGTGCGGGAAGACGAATTTCGCGATGCTGATTCCGCCGAAGGGATTCGAAGGGTGGAAGGTGTGGACGGTCGGGGACGACATTGCGTGGATACGGCCGGACCGGACGGGGTGTCTCCGCGCGATCAATCCGGAATCGGGATTTTTCGGCGTGGCGCCGGGAACTTCGAAGGAGACGAATCCGAATGCGATGGCGACGCTGTCGAAAAACACAATATTCACGAACGTGGCGCTGACGCCGGCGGGCGGCGTGTGGTGGGAAGGCATGACGGACGACCCTCCGGCAGAGCTGGTGGATTGGCAAGGCAATCGGTGGACGCCGCAAATCGGGAAGCAGACCGGACGGAAGGCCGCGCATCCGAACGCACGGTTTACGTCGCCGGCTTCGCAATGCCCGACGATCGATCCCGCGTGGGAAGATCCGGATGGAGTGCCGCTGAGCGCGATCATTTTCGGTGGGCGACGCGCGACGACGATGCCGTTGGTGTACCAGGCGTTCAACTGGCTGACGGGCGTATATGTTGGGGCGACGATGGGTTCGGAGATGACGGCAGCTGCTGCAGGAGCGATCGGCAAGGTGCGGCGCGACCCAATGGCGATGCTACCGTTCTGCGGTTATCACATGGGCGATTACTTCCGGCACTGGATCAAGATGCAGAGGTCGCTGAAGGTGACGCCGCGTATTTTCCACGTGAACTGGTTTAGGAAAGATAGGGATGGAAAGTTTATCTGGCCGGGCTTTGGGGAAAATATGCGTGTGCTGAAGTGGATTGTAGACCGCGCGCGCGGCCGGGCGCTGGGACAGGAGACGCCGATCGGCTGGGTGCCACGCTACGAGGACATGGAATGGAAATGCCTGAACTTTCCGAAGGAGGAATTTGAAGAGTTGCAGGCGTTCGACCGGGCGGCGTGGACGCGCGAAGTGATCGACCACGAAGAGCTGTTCATCCTGCTGCACGATCACTTGCCGAAGGAAATGGTGTACGAGCGGGAGTTGCTGATCTGCCGCCTCTAACGAAGAATTTCTTCCAGCAAATGGGATCCGGTGGAAATTTTCACCGGCGCGATTCCGCCTAGGCTATTGAAAACGGCAACTTATTGTCACTCTCTTGCCCCTCGATCAGCAGCCCGATCAGCACAGTTTGCCCTTTATTCCACGGTGCTCCACTCGGCTGAGTAGCCGGAAAGGCGAATTTGACCTGGGTGGAGGTCCAGGATTTGACCGTGACTGCTGCAGCGGCGCCGTCCATGGAGACAAGGCTTTGTCCTTGGGTATCGCCCAAAGTGGTCCCAACGATGGTCACATCGATTGGGAGGCTCGCCAGTTGCACGGAATTTGGAGACAGAGATGCCAATCGGGTTACGTCTTGCGTGGTCAGCTTCTTGCCCAAGTACGCTCCATGACCGAGTCCCATCAGGACCATAAGGGAGTTGTCGATATCGGGCAGTTTCCAGTCTCCCGTATGGTATTTATGCAGAATGGAAATGATATAGATGACCACGGCGATGAGCGTCCAGGCCAGCATTTGCACCTTGGACAAGTCCGGGAATCCGCTGTCGTCTAGCAGGATTGCCGATAGCGATTTGGAACCGGTGGGAACGGATGTCTTAACCAACCGGTTGCTACCGATATAACCGACGGTAATGCCCTTGGCAGCCGCGGTGGTAATCACGCTCATTCCCATTACGATGAGCAGGTTCCTGGGCCATTCATTTTCTACGGCGGAATAACCGAGCGCTTTCATCTGCATCGCATAGAGACCGCAGAAGGTCGGAATAATGACGACCGTCCAAAGCCAGAACTGAAATTTTGAGGTGCTCGGCCTGCCATCCGCGCCTTCGACCAGCTTCAAGGGATTCCAGCCGCTGGCCATTCCACCGATGAGCCAAAGACCGATAGCTACGACAATCGAAACTACATAGGGAAGACCGGGAATTCTTGCGATCGCAGCTTCTCCGGTAGCCAGCGCAAGCGCATAAGAAGGAATGAGCATTTCGGCACCTCGAACGAATTTCCGCGTTGTCGATCGCGATCTGCAAAGCCGAGATTTTATGGGACGAACGCAAAGGACGCGCACCCCATGTCCCCATACCCAAGAACGATATCGCGTGTTAATTCCCTTTTATAGAAATACCAAGGTACGCATATAACCCGGGATTCTAAGGTAGAATGCCGACTATTCCATGGAGCCTGCGCTCGCCCCGCCATGTCTTTAGAAGAACTCATCCAAAGGTGCGCCGAGAATGGAGATGAGGCAGCGTGGGAAGAGTTCGTCCAACGATTTCACAAACTGATCGCCGCCGTTACTTTGCGCACCGCTCGCCGTTGGGGAAACCCGGTGCCGGCAACCATCGACGACCTGGTTCAGGAGACCTACCTCAAATTGTGCCGAGACCGAAGGCGTCTCCTTTCGGAATTCAGGGCGCATCATCCCGATGCGTTTCAAGGCTACTTGAGCGTAGTTACGGCCAACGTCGTTCACGACCATTTCCGCGCGCTGCACTCTCAGAAGCGCGGTTCGGGAGAGTTGGAGGAGTCCCTCGATGAAAGTGAAGCCCAAGACGATGCACCGCGTGCAGGTAGCCCGCAGGACATGGAACGCAATCTCCTGCTTGGCGAACTGGACGGACTGTTGTGTTCGGGGTTGTCGGAAACCGAGCGAAAGCGGGACCGAACGATATTTTGGTTGTATTACCGCTATGGCCTGACGGCCCCCGCGATTTCGCGGCTACCGTCCGTATCTCTAACGGTCAAGGGAGTTGAAAGTGTGATCCACAGGCTCACGCGGTTGTTGTCCGAACGGCTCCTGGAGGGTCCGGGTACCAGAACCTAAAAGGAAAAGGGTTGACGTCGTTTCTCACGTTCTTGGAGGTAGCAGGCCATTGTCACGAGATCCAAATAGTCACCTCAGCCAGGAAGAACTGTCGCGAATGGCTGTGGAGAATCCGTTCGCGGCTCCCGGTGCGGCAGATGAGTTTGCCAGGCAACACGCCGAAACGTGTAAGGTCTGCGCTGCTGCATTGCGCATCAGCCGCGTGGCGCGGCCAGGTCTTCAGACGGATCCGACATCGATGGCTGCAAAACGCACGTCTGCTTGTCCTGAAGAAGGAATCTGGCTGCGGATTGCGGCAGGGTTGGAGTCTCCGAATGAGTCGGGAATCTGGGTCGATCACGCGGTGGAGTGCGACTATTGCGGGCGGCTATTCCGCGAAGCGACCGAAGATCTCACAACGGAGTTGTCCCGCGAAGAGCAAGAGTTGGTGGAAAGACTGTCCAGTGCCAGTGCCGCTTGGCGACGGAGGACAGCGCGTGCGATGTCCAGAATTTCGGACGAGGGGAATGGGAGAGAAGCAACACGACGACGAACGGCTCCCGAGATCCTGCCAAGTCGCTTGTTCAGGAGTTGGGTACCTTGGGCCGCCTCGACGGTTGCGTTGTTGGTGATCGTGGCGAGCGGAGGTATTTGGTATGGGCTCCGACGGACATCGTTGTCTTCCGTAAACCGGCTTATAGCCGCTGCCTATACACAGCAACGCACACTGGAATTGAGGATTCCCAACGCGCGATACGCCGAAGTGCGGATGCAACGCGGAGCGGAGCGATCTGTGACAGACCACCCGGCATCGCTGCTGGAAGCCGAAACCGACATCGCGAGGAAATTGGAACGGCATCCCTCGGATCCAGGTTGGTTACAGGCTAAGGCACGAGCGGATCTTCTGGACGGCAACTACGATTCCGCGGTCGTTTCGCTGGAACGGGCGTTGGAAGTGGAGCCGGATTCCCCCGAGATAATGATCGATCTGGCTTCGGCCTACTATCAGCGGGGTGGGCCTTCGAGCAGCTCCGTCGAAAATGGCAGAGCGTTGGAATTTCTAGGCAGAGCGCTCGCAAAAACTCCCGATTCCCCCATAGGCCTATTCAATCGTGCGGTTATTGCGGAGCGAATGTTCCTCTACACGCAATCGGCTGCCGATTGGGAGCGCTATTTGCAAATTGAACCGCACGGGGAGTGGTCGGACGAGGCCCGGCGACACCTGGAAACAGTTCGTGGGAAGTTGAAAAATCAGAAAGGTTCCGTGGTACCGCTCCTTTCCCCTCGACAATTGTTGGAAGCTGGAAACGGTTTCAGAGCGCAGCTCCTCGTCGAGCGACGTTTCGAAGACTACCTGCATGTTGCCGTACGTGACTGGCTTCCGGAGGCTTATACCTCCGAGACAACAGCACAACGTGGCGGCAGCGAGGCGCGAGCCGCCTTGGCAGTTATCGCAAACGTGGCGAATGCGGAACATCGCGATAGATGGCTAAGTGACCTGCTGGCGGGTTCCGCCGCGCGTACTTTTCCGGAAGCTCTCGCCGCTCTCGCTAGCGCCGTTAAGTTCGGCGATCGCGGAGACTACACGGCTTCGCTCGAGCAGGCCGGTTTGGCGGATCGCCTTTTCAAGGACTCCGGAAATGCGGCAGGTTCACTGCGATCGCGAATGGAGGCTCTGTTTGCATTGCACCTTTCGCAGCAAGGAGCTTTGTGTTTGCGCGCTGCCTCGCAATTGGAGCGAGCCCTCGACGGTTACGCCTACCAATGGCTACAAATTCAATTTCACCTTGAACAGGCGGTGTGCCTGAGCATGATGGGAAATCTGGGGGAGTCGAAACGGATCACGGCGTGGGCACTCGAGAAGTCCCGGAGATTCGGCTATCGAACTCTATCCCTCCGTGCCCTTGGGATAGCCTCCGACACCGACCTGGCGATCGGCGACATCGCTCTTGGCTGGGAAAGCGCATGTGAGGGCTTGGCCCAGTATTGGTCCGGAATCTACGAGCCAATGCAAGGGTACAACCTCTATACAGATCTCGACACGGCTGCCGACCTGATGCGGCGTCCGCATCTGCAAGTCGCGATCTGGCGGCAAGCTCTAACGCTGATCGATTCCAACGAAGACCTCCTACTCCGGGCCATGGCTCACTCGTGGATGGCCAACTCCGCGTATAGTGCGGACCTGCCGAAGCTGGCCGAAGAAGAGTATAGAGAGGCGGACCGCTTGTTTGCGGCTGCCCCGCAGACACACGCTTCCTTGAACGACCGCATGGAGGCTGAAATTTGGCTGGCGCGCTTGATGGCGAGGCGCGGCGACTTCGATCTAGCCATCACGCTGTTGTCGAAAATCCAGCTACAAGTCCCCGTTCTATCCAACGACTACGTCGCGATCAATTATTATTCGGCCCTCGGAGAAGTTCGACTCCGGCGAGGTTCCATCGACGACGCAGGCGAGCCTTTGCTCGCAGCCGCGGGACTGGCAGAGCGAAGCCTGGAGTCATTGCATTCCGAACGCGAACGGGCGGCTTGGAGCCGCGAGACCGCGGGCACTTATCGCGGTCTGGTGGAGTGGGAACTCCGGCGGGGCCAACCTCAGGCAGCCCTTGAGATTTGGGAATGGTATCGGGGTGCGTCATTGCGTGCAGGAAGGAGCCGGGTTCGCTCGGAGCGCGATCGCTCTCCTTCCAATCATTTGGATGCGTCGGACGGGGAGAGTTCGGCTGCTCTTGACAGGCTGCAAGTTGTGGCCGCACGCCTGCGTTCGCTGAGTTCGCAAACGGTTCTAAGCTACGCAATTCTCCCGGATGGGCTGGCGATTTGGGTGTACGACGACCATGGTGTCTTCGTTCAGTGGTTTCCTCAAGATACTGCGAATATCGCGAACTTGGCGCATCGATTCACCGCTCTGTGCGCTTCTCCGAAATCCGACCTGGGAGCGCTGCAGCGCGAAGGGCGAAGGCTCTATGACATTCTGTTCTCTCCGGTAGAGAAACGTCTCTCGCCCGAGCGAACTCTGGTGATTGAAACGGATACCACGCTGGCAGCCGTTCCCTTTGAGGTTTTGGTCGATCCGCGCGGCCACTATTTGGCGGAGCGAGGGCCGATCACTTTCTCCATTGGGCTGTACTACGGTCTCGGACCGGGAATTGAAGAGGGCATTTCTTCGAGATCGTCGGCTTTGGTGGTGGCAGTTCCGAGCGCGGCAACAGACGAAGGACTTCTGCCTTTACCCGATGTCTTCACGGAAGCGGAGATGGTCGCACATCATTTCGAAGACGCACGTCTTTTGGAAGGCGAGCAAGCCGGTCTGGACAACGTGCAAAGCAATTTGTCGGAATCGGTCGTGTTCCACTTCGCCGGGCACGCCGTGATATCCAGCGGTGCGCCGGCGCTGCTCCTGGCCGATTCGGACAGGACAAGCGGTCGAAGCAAGATGTTGAATGCCGAGACACTGGGGGCGATGAGTGTAGCGAAGACACGACTAGTCGTGCTCTCCGCTTGCACCACGGAGCTTAGTGGGGACGCAGTATATGACGATTCCGAGAGCTTGGCGGACGCCTTTCTGCGCGTCGGTGTGCCGCACGTTCTCGCTAGTCGTTGGCCTGTGGACTCTCATGTAACGGCAAAGTTCATGCAGGACTTCTACGGCGCCCTTCTTTCCGGCAAGACCGTTTCGGACTCGGTGCAGCAAGCGGCTTTTGCATTGCGGTTGGAGCCCCAGACGGCACATCCGTATTATTGGTCGGCTTTCGGTGCGTTTGGATTGAAATGAACAAGAGAACAAGGAGAGACAACATGAAATGGGCTGGCAAATTCGCTCGAAGGATTACTACCACGGTGCTTTTGACGTACGGGCTGCTATTTTGGGGTTGCCAACCTTCCCCACAAGTCACTGGTCCTGCGAATGGAGTGGCTGGACCCGAGACGGTGTACGTCGTGTTTGAGGGTCCGTGGGCGTTCGTTACGGAACAAAGCGGGGAGATCCTCGCGATCGCGCCGAAGGCCAAGAATCATAGCGATGCCTATGTCAAAGCTAAAGATGACACGGTTCTCCCGCTCGGCAAATACAATCTGACCGTAGCCAATCGTGTTGCCAAGACGCAAACTTTTCCCGCGCCAACGATGGTATCGGACACGATCAGCTCATCGACGCTCACCGGAGTCGTCAACAAGAACTTGGGCAGATACATGGTCATCCTTCCCCAACCGGATGGATTCGCCGAGGCGGAGAGATCGGAAAGCGAGGTCAACTACCCATTTCCGGTGGATCCGCAAACTGCAAAAACCAAATACACTGTTTCGGTTGCATTGCAGTACACGGTCTCCGATCTGAGCGGATTCAAATTGACTGGCACACCCGACGATGTAACCGTTAGTTTTTCCGATGTAAATCTCGAATTGGGAGTTCCTCGCGTTGTGCACATTGCCATCGACCCGCTGCCCGGTCCCTCGCCAGACCCCTGCGACGATCAAACTAAGCAAGCTTTCAAAGATGTCATAGATCTTTTTGCATTGAAGCACTTTATCGACTTCCTGCCGTATCCTTCCGGCATGGATTGCCACCCCGAAGATCCACAGAATCCCAATCATCCGGTGCCGGCGAGTGCGAGGGATGTCGTGAAGAAATTCAAGGACATGCAAGGCTTCGTCAAGAAAACGGCAAAGGGCAACGAAGCGGAGAAGGTTCTGAAGGAATTGAGCGACCTCACCGCCTCGGCTTCGGGCACCTCGAGTCCACTGCCCTCGAGTACCGTTGTGCAGGAACTGCTCGATGTCGATGCCTACCTAAAGAATCTTTCCGTGAAGGATTCCGACAAGGAAAAATTGAAGGAGTTCCTGGACATGTTGCCTGCTCTCATATCGGGCAGCCGCCATCGAACCGGCGTCGACTGCAAGGCCGCAATGGTGATGCTGTCGATTGCGTAACCCTTCCACGGAGAAAGAGTTTGCAAATCGAGTTTGTGGAACGATTTGGCGGCCGGACTTCTCGACAGCACGCCAGATCGCCTGACCCGAGCTGAAACCCGGTCACGCATTCAGCCAGCTTTTACCCCCACCGAAGATAACCTGGGAATGCGGGCCGGGAGATCTCCGAAAGGAATCGGTCCAGCCGTTCCGCTAGTTGCTCAAAACGAATTTCGCACCACTCCACCATAGCGTCTATCGAAAGGGTTCTGCCCGCAGGTTACGTTCTTAAGAACATGTGCGCTCTCGGACGCTGGCTGTGCTCCGGGACCAAACCAAATGAAACCAAGAGATCCGTCGGTTTCCGGAGGATACATGTCTTTCGAACGTTGCGAGCAAGCGGTGAATTCTCGCCGAGGGATTTTTCGAAATGTCCGTTTGTGGATATTTATGGCTGCGCTCTTGACACCGACCTATGTGTTGGGAAAACCAAACCAGGCGGGCGGGAGCTGCCCCAGCGGAGTCCCCGTCCAGGATTTCTACGTCGGTGTGAGCGGGGACGTCACCGACTCCGGCCGAACCAAGGAAGGACCTGTGTGCGTGCGGGTTCATTTCAATCGCTTGCGCTTCAACCTGGCTCTCGATTTCACTACCACGCAAGGCAAAGGCGTCGACTTAAGTAGCGTACTTCTCACCGGTTCGCTTCCGAGTGCTGCGCCAGGAGGAACTGTGGATCCGCGCGTAGCGCTGCTCGGCAGCATTCTGACTGCACTCACTCAACTGGATAGAAACGCGCAAACTGTGAGTGACGGGGTGCAAGGAGTCAAGTCGCTAGTCGCGTTTTTGGATACCAACATCGCGCCGGGGTATAGCTTCCCCGAGGGGACACTGAAGGAGAGATACAGGGCTCTCTCCAACAGCCTGCCACTTGCGCAAAGGATGCAAGTCCAGGCACTAGCCACCGACCTGGTGTCCGGAGTCTGCCCTTCCACTCCCGGAACTCCCGCTCCTGGCAGCGTTCTCGACACGTTACAAGGGTTTCGGGCGGACGCCACATTCTACGCTGCCAATCAGGCCAATGTTGACAGTGCGCTCGGCTTGGCAAACCTCTACAAATGCGGCGGCACAGCGCAAGCAAGTCTTACAACGAACGTCGCGATTCTGAAGTTTTGGGATAGCCGATTTCAAGAACTTGGTCTGAAGTCGGATATCACCGCAACGCAGCTCGCCGAGCTCAATTTGTCGGATTACTTTGTAGCGACGGCAGTTCTGGAGTGCGGAAACATCTTCAATCAAAGCAGCTCGACCAGTGCCACCTCCACGGTCTACGACGAATCGCAAACCTTGACGGGCAATTTAGCGACCCCCAGCCCTCATCAGGACAAGAATTTCTTTACGCTGACATGCGCGAGTCCATTTGCGGTGTCCGCGGGAGTCGAATTCAGCACAATCCCCGCCCAGGAATTTGCGATCGTCAGGAGCGCCGGGGGTCCGAACAATACTTCCATCAATACCTTTGGATATGCTTCACGCTCCTCTTTCCATCCTTTGCCGGTTGCAATAGTTCACGCCCGATTGTGGGAGTCGCGCAGTCAGAGGTTTGCACTTTATGCCAGCGTCGGAGCGTCGGGCAACATTCAAGGACAGAATTCAGGCGGTTCTTCAGCGGAATTTCTGACTGGCGGGAGTTTTTCATTCTTCCGGACAATGTTCATAACTGCGGGACTTCACATCGGTACGGAGACGTCGCTGGCGGGCGGATTCAAAGTTGGCGGGACAGTGCCCTCGGATGTCACTACCGTTCCGGTCACCAAGTCCTATACGACTGGATTCGGTATTGCGATCACCTTTACGAAGCCTTGAGGAAATGAACTGTGACGCCGAATCCCCTTCCGTTCACGATTCAACAGCAGGAATGCACGGAGTGGTGTTGGGCCTCGGTGGTATGTTCCGTTGCCGCCTTTGTGAATGCACAGGAGCAACCGGATCAGTGTGAGGTTGTCGACAGGGAAGCCTTCTCGCCCAACGATCCCAGTCCCGGTTGTTGTCAATCGAACAATCGCTGTAACGGGAGCGGGGCCAACAAGCCGTGCAATCGTACAGGGCCCATCGGGTTTGCGCTTCAAGATTACAACCTAACGCAAAATCCCGATGGCCAAGTACCCACCGCAGCCGATTTTCTGACTATCAAGCAACAAATCGATCTTTGCTGCGTGGTGGTAATTGAGCTCATCGATCGAGTTCATCCCGAGGTAGCGCACGTGATGGTGGTGATCGGATATTCGGGAGAGGACATCCTCAGGATCGTCGACCCGGCTGTCGCAGGTGCCCGCTACAGTTACTCCTATGCCGCGCTCTTAAATCCTGTGCCGGTTGCGGGAGACCTATCGAGTTGGCGTTTGAGTGCGTTTTACACGACGGTGTCAGGACAAGGTTGAGATATAGGGTATGGAACAAATCAATGCGAAGTCGGCGGCCAAACTTAAGAATGACATTTCCGACATGTTGAAACTCCACGTTCGCGCATATCATCTGCCACAGGTACGTCTGTATCAAGGAGCGCGAAGATCCCGTAAGCGGTCCGACAAGAAAGCCAACAGAAAGTTCGGGAAGCCACCAATGGGATGGACCTTACCGTTGCATCTCATAGATCTTAAGCGATTCGATTCCCTGAAGGCGTCAAGCGAGTTTGAGATAGGTTGGATGCAATTCATAAATTGGAGGCATGGACTGTTCGCCATCGCGGAGATTCGAAAGGATCTGGCGGTTTCGAGCGTAGCCACCGGTCCTCCCGTGAAAACGCAATTCGGCATCGTCAACCGCATCCTCGGGTCGAGACCAGCGCGGCAGGACATCGATGACATTCGAGTTGTCGCGGCGCCAGTGCTGCATTTCCGAGCATTGGTCTATCTTCGGCGCAAGAAGGATAAGAAGGAAAAAATCGTCATACCGCTTTTCTCGGCTGCGGCACAGTTTCGTTTAGGGAAGAAATATACTGCATCGGTTGTGCGTGAACGACTTGAGACTGCGTTGGCACATCGTATTCGAAGCGGGAAGGAAAGTAAGCGGCGGTCTGGCAGGCGAAAATCTCGACCGCTCATCGAAGGGCCGCAGAGACGATTGACATAAGGGAGCCTTACTGCGGCGATTCAAATTGCCAGATCTGGGTGAAGGAGAGGGATATTCAGGGATGGGAGGAGTCCATGGTCGGAATGCGTAGAAGTAGAATTGCGGTTGTCGCAGGGCTGGGGTTATTTTTTGTGTTTCCGAGCATCCTTGTCGCGCAGAGTGCGCCTGCAACTCGAATTCAAGCGGGAGGCGAGAAACAGTCGCTTGCGGATTGGAAGAGCGGCATGGTCTTGGGCGATATCCAGGGTACAGCCAACTATCATTCCATCGTTGTGGACAAGGGGAAAATTGCGGATGTCGCCGCCATCGACTCCATCAGGGCGGACGCAGGGTTTCTGCGTTCCAAATGGCAAGCGGGCGCCGACAAGAATCAGATCCCCCCGGCGTACCTCGATCAACTGAAGGCAGATCAAGAATTGCTGAACAGGGCCTCGAACCCCGATGTTCCGGATGACCAGAGAACCAGTATACGCAGCGCCGTAGCGGAGGACCTGAACATCAAGTCGTTGCATGCGAAAGCATCTCCACCGGACGAATGGGCGAGCCTGGTTCACGTGGATATCAACACTGTAAAAAATGGAACGATTGTGGGGAATCATGCAGTTTGGTACGTAGCGAAGGGCTGGGCAGAGGTACCCAATAAATGGACGCAGTGTGGAAATCTGAGCAGCCCAGCCAAAGCGGATTTGCCTCCCGGAGCTTACCTAATGCGCGTGGATAACACTGCCCAGATCCCGCTGAAGGTTGGTGGCAACGGAAAGAAGCAACAGACGATCGAACTGCAGGCGCAATGATTGTGCGATTTCCAAGGCGTCCTGTTGGAGGGGAATGTGGAAGATTGGGGTGCAATACTCAAGAAACGGTGGGCCTCCATCTCGCAAATCGCCATATGGCTGGGAACGCTGATCGGCGGATTCATGCTACCTCCTGCGATAGGCTTGACAAAAGAAGACAACGACGTTTGGAGAAAATTTGGAGCGTTCATCCTTACTCTCACCGTAGGACTGTTGTTCCTTGCCAGCCGGAGATGGAAGTCGAAACCCTACCGGGCAAAATGGACCGTGGCGGCAATCGGATTTCTAGTGCTGGCTGCAGTTTCATTCGTGGAATATCAATGGCTTTCGGATGAACGGACATGCCTTTATCTGGGGAAGAAGGTCGTCATCGGGACGCAATACACCGCTCATGGTCTCGACTACGTGCAAGGCAATCCGGGGATTTCTTGTACAAACCTACTGGAGGATTTTGCCGGGAAAGCCGACGATGTTTGGACGACAAAATCGATAAACCGATCGCGGATACTCCTGGGAACAACTTACGTGGTTGCGCTGCCTTTGTTTTCCATTTGTGTTCTTGCGCTGCTCCAAGCCATCTCGATTGCGGAGTCGGTCTAAGGCGTCCGTCACCACAACCGAAATCGTCTTTTGAATCGAGCGATCTGCACTCGCACCTTTTGTGGAAAACTCCGCGGCCGGGATGTTTACCCTATAGGATATTCGACTCGATCAATTGTCGAACTTCAATTTGGGAAAATCCCCAGTCTTCGAGAGCTTGTTCGCTATTTTCCCCGGTCGCAGTAGGGGCAATGGGCATCGATGGTGGCGTTCGACTGAACTTCGGAGCGGGAGCGGGGTGTGTGACACCTTGTACCTCTATGAACGTCCGACGAGCCATATTGTGAGGGTGCTTCGGTGCTTCGTCGAAGTCCAAGACTGGCGCAAAGCACGCGTCGGTGCCTTCCAGAATGCTGCACCATTCGTCGCGAGTCTTCGACTTGAAAATTGCTTGGAGATATTGAGAGTCCGAAGCCCACGATTTCCGATTTGAATCGAAGAGTGTGGCACCGACCTTTTCCATCAACACTTTGTAGAAAGCGCTTTCTATCGCGCCGATCGCTACGTATTTGCGATCGGCACATTCGTAGACGCGATAGAAAGGTGCGCCTCCGTCGAGCAAATTTGAACATCTTTGATTCTTCCATTCTCCCGCTGCCTTCAACCCATAGATCATGCTTGTCAATAGTGCAGTCCCATCCGTCATTGCAGCATCGATTATTTGGCCATGGCCAGAGGAACGGGCTTCCAGTACTCCGCAAACGATCGCGAATGCGAGGAGCATACCTCCGCCTCCAAAATCACCGACAAGATTGAGCGGATGCACCGGCAGACCATCCTTGTCGCCTATCGCATGCAGAGCGCCAGACAGAGCAATATAATTGATGTCGTGCCCAGCCGCATGTTTGAGCGGTCCCGTCTGTCCCCAACCTGTGATGCGTCCGTAAGTAAGACGAGGATTCTCGACGAGACAGATATCGGGGCCCAATTTCAATCGTTCCATGACGCCGGGCCGAAAGCCCTCGATCAAGGCATCTGCGTTGCTAATCAACCGAAGTGCCAATTGCCGTCCACCTAGCGTCTTTAAATCAACTGCCACTGACGGCCTGCCACGCAGAAGCACATCGAATCGATTGTCTCTACCCTTGGATGCTTTGCGGTCGATCCGGATGACCGTGGCACCCATGTCGGCCAGCATCATGGCGCAGAAAGGGCCTGGACCGATACTCCCGAATTCAACCACCCGCAGTCCAGCCAATGGGCCCATAGTTTTTCTCCTCAACTCCTTTAATGGGAAAGGAGGAACTCAAGCTCCTGAACCAAGTCGTTTGTCTGCGGGAGTGTGAATTCCTCGACTCCCGGTGTATAGGAGACAAAGCAATTCCGTGCGGCTACCCGCGCAACTGGAGCATCCAAGTCGTCAAAGAGTTCGCCGGCTATCCGCGCGGCAATTTCTGCACCATAGCCCCAGGCCATAGAGTCTTCATACGCAATCAGAACCCGGTGTGTCTTCTTCACCGTGGTCGAAATCGCATTCCAGTCATAAGGATTCAAGCTGCGAAGATCCAAAACTTCAATCTCGATTCCCCGATCGGAAAACTGATTGGCAACCTGAACCGATTTTTGTACCAGGGCGCCGTAAGTGATGATGGATGCAGATGTGCCCGAGTGTGCGACCCGTGCCTTGGCGAACGGAACCATAAAACCATCACCGGGATAGTCGCCTCGATTGAAGGATTGGCGATATAGGTATTTGTGTTCAAGAAAGAGAACCGGATCGTCGCAACGAATTGCGGTCCGGAGTAAGCCGCATGCGTCAATGGCGTTCGAGGGCATTACGACCCGCCAGCCCGGAACATGGGTAAACAGTGAGACACCGCTTTGGTTATGGTAGATCGCACCGCCTCGGATATAACCACCGATCGGAACTCGCACAACCATAGGGCACTTCCAAGCATTGTTGGAGCGCCAGCGCATGAGGGGTACTTCGTTGTGGAGTTGCATGTAAGCTGGCCATATGTAGTCGAAGAATTGGATTTCGGGGATCGGTTTGAAACCCCGCAAAGCAAGTCCGACAGCTCGTCCAATTATATTGGCTTCCGCAAGCGGCGTATTGAAGACGCGAGCGTCCCCATATACCCGCTGCAAGCCAGACGTGGCTTTGAACACGCCGCCCTTTCCTTTGACGTGGGCCAAAATCTCCGAACGGCTAGCATCGGCAACGTCTTGGCCCATGACAAGGATTTTGGAGTCGCGAGCCATCTCCGCATGCAGGCACCGATTGATCAGATCCACCATAGTGCTTTGCCCCGAATCCTCTTCCACATCGTTTTCCGTATCGTATTCGGTCGAAGCAGGGTCAATCTCAGGCGAGTAGACGAACAGATCGGCCGATTCAGGGGAAGCGTGTGGCACACCTAACGCTTTTTCGGCGGCCGCATTGATTTCCTCGTCGATTCCCGCGCGAATCTGCTCCAATTGCTCGCCGGTCACAATTCCCTTGGATAATAAATGGCGCTCCAGCTTCCGGATTGGATCGCGACAAAGCTGCTCATCGAGCTCCGATGCCGAGCGATATGAGGACTCGTCGTCGGATGTCGAATGAGAATAAGGTCGGACGACGCGGGCGTGCACCAACGCAGGCCCCTGGCGCTTCCTACAGTGATCGCTCGCCCGAACGAGAGAGGCGTAACTGGTCGCAAAATCTGTACCGTCGCATTCCTCAACCCATAGGTTTGGAAATCCCCGAACCAGAGCCGAGATGCTCCCCCCTGCCGTCTGAACTTCCACTGGAACGGAAATGGCGTAACCGTTGTCCTGGACGACATACAGGACGGGCAGGCGCAGATTGCAAGATGTGTTTAACGACTCCCAAAACTCGCCTTCACTGGTAGCGCCTTCGCCGGAACCCACGTAAACAATCTCTTCCGGGTGAGCTTCGATCGGTAACACGCTTTCGGGAATCAATGATTGCCTGTAGGCCGCTTCGGCAACTCCAACTGCGTGAAGGAATTGCATACCGATGCACGACGATCTGGAAGGCATCTTGAGCCGCTTGCATCCCCAGTGAGACGGCATCTGGCGTGCGCCAGAAATCTCATCTGTCCGGGCCGCTACAGAAGCCAAGAATTGTTCGTACGGAGAAAGACCCAGAAATAGACAGAGAGCTCTATCTCTTACGTGCGGAAAGAGCCAGTCGTAACCGCTGCGAAGTACCATGGCGGTAGCAACTGAAATCGCTTCGTGGCCAGCGCCGCTCAATTGAAAGTAGACGCGATTTTGGTGCTTCAGTGCGATTTCTTTGTCGTCAAAACAGCGTGAAGTGAGCATGGTACGGAATGCATTGAGTAGCAGCGCTGAATCGAGCTGTTGAGATGACTCTGGGAGCGGGAGTGCCATTGGTGTTCGCTACACCGGCTTCGCGACGGATAGACTGTCGAAAAAAACTGTGCGTCCGAATCTGTATGCTGTGCCCCACATGGCCGAAGACCGGTCGCTTATCGTGGGCGGCGCCTGCAATCGTGGGCACGGAACCGATCTTTTGCGCCCGCTGAAAGAGGCCTAGGGGTGAGCAGGAATTGACGGGTTACAACGCGCGATCCGGTCACCCCAAGATCCGTAGTCCAATAACATTCCTGCCTTCGCAGCGTTCACTGCTTCACTTCGGTGCGGATTTAGCTCTCACTGACCCGTCAACGCTCGCTCTTACTGTTTTTCACCTGCTGCTGGCTTTTGAAGTTCTGCCAATGTTCGGAGAGCATGTTCGTTTTTGGGATCTATTCTTAGAGCTTCCTTGTACATCTTTATGGCTTCTTCTTTTTGTCCATTTTTCTGCAGTGCTTCGGCATAGCTATCGTACGCATTTGAACTGGTTGGAAACTGCTCGACGTTTAGCTTGAGGACTTCGACCGCTTCGGGGTATTTATGTTGCTCACGCAGATGCATACTATTGTCATCGCCCATGAGGTCGTAACCCAAAGAGTTGAATTGATCTTCATCCAACACGAAGTTGGAAGTGTCCCCTTTCAGTTTCTGCAATGTTTTCATCGCGGCATCGAAACCATCGGCGACCAACGTCTTCCCAAACTCCCTTGCTATGCTCTTGCGGGGAAGTTCAACGGGCTGACCATTTACGAGTTTGAGTACATCTTTCACGAATACAAACGTATAGTTATCCGGCAATATATTGGAATACATAATGATCGTCTGACGCTTCGTGATATTCCTCAGCAGAATGCAGCTGAACCCCATCGCTCCTCCTGAGTGGTTGACGATCGTTCCGTAGGGGTTTTTTTCGTCGATTTCCCAACCCAGTCCATACCCGCTAGAATTGACCGTTCCATCGTTTAGTTTGACGGGCGTAAATGCCTCTTGGAGTGAAGTTTCACTCAGTAACTTGCCATCGTAAAGAGCCTTGTCGTACTTCAAAAAGTCGTGCGTCGTGGTTTTGTAGTCGCTGAAACCCTTGAAATTGAAGGCGCTCCAATACTCTGCGTAGAACGGAATCGACTTATTCGGCTCCATCAGTTCATCCGAATACCAGTAATGGGGATACCAATACGCGCCGGCGTAATCGGTTTGTTCCTTGAGAATTTGGTAGTCCGGAAAGGATAAAACCAAGCTTGTATCGTGCATGCCTGCCGGTTCGAAGATATTCTCGCGGACGTAGTTGAGATAGGAAACTCCCGAAACCTTTTCGATAATGAGTGCCAAAACCAAGTAGTTCGTATTGTTGTACATGTATTTGTCGCCCGGTTGGAACTCCAAAGGTATTTTGGTGCCCTTGATATCCGGCAGGAAGTCGGCGTTTGTAAAAACCTTGCCTGGATTTGCTTTTCTCTGTGCGTCGAGCAATGTCCCGTAGCCTGGAAGACCGGACGTATGCGACAGCAGATGTCTAATCGTTATCGAAGGATAGGGAAATTCGGGGAAGTACTTCACTACCGGGTCCGTTAGCGCCAGTTTTCCTTTCTCTTTCAGCTGCAGGATGGCAGTGGATGTGATCGTCTTGGCGATAGAGGCGGTGGGAAATGACGTCGTTGCCGCATTCAATCTTTTCGTTTCGCGGTCTGCGTACCCAAATGACTTTTCATATATAACTCTGCCGTGTTCGGCTATGAGTACATTGCCGCTGAATTCCCTGTTTTGTGCGAGCGCCGCGAAATATTTGTCCAAATCCTTAGTTGTATTCGGGGAAGCGTCGCCAGCAGAAACCAGCGAGGCGAAAAACAAGATGAAGACAAAGATCCCCGAAATACGCTTGAGCTGCCATATCATAATCGAAATTCCTCCGGGCTCTAACTAGGTTGTAGCCGCAATGTATAGGCCTGGTGAGACCGATGGTCCCGGTCCTTAGCCGTCAACAACCTCTCACAGCAAGCACTCTGTGTCATGGGACAAAAGGGGACATCGACGATTTGGCTCGTTTTAAACGAGCCAAATCTGGGTGCCCGCATGCGTCATGGCGCTCTCTCGCCGATAGTCAAGGAAAACCGTTAGACTTTTCTGAGCTCCAGCATCTGGCGCACTTCGGTAGGAGTCGCGATATCCTCCCCAAGGTTTCTGATGATGTTGACGGCACGCTCGACAAGTTGTGGGTTGGTGGCAAAGGTACCCTTATCGAGGTACAAGTTGTCTTCTAGACCGACGCGGACGTGACCGCCCAAGAGAACCGCTGCCGCCGCAATGGGCATCTGCATGCGCGAAATTCCCATGGCTGTCCACATAGCATCTGGCGGCAAGAGTCCCCGCATGTAGGTGACCGTCTCGACCGTGGCGGGCGCACCCCACTTCACTCCAAGCACGAACTGATAGAGTGGAATCCCTTCGATTAGTCCCTCTGCTCTTAGCTGATTGCCAAACAGGACATCCCCCGCCTGAAATGTTTCCAACTCGGGTTTCACGCCAAGATCCTTGAAAACTCGAGCCATCGCGCGTAGAGTGCGAGTCGTATTGAGATACACATGCTCAACATCGCCGTCGACCTGGTTCGCAGTTGTTATGTCGAGTGAGCAAATGTCGGGGAGGCAGTCTCGTATATGCCTGACCCGATCGTCCACCGAAGCGACGTCGCTTTCAGGTAGGGCGCGGCCTTCATTTTCGGGGTCGGGCAAGAAAAATGCGCCGCCGCCGCAGGTAACGTTTAGCACCAAGTTTTCGCCAGATTGCCGGATACGATCGACCACTTCTCGAAAGAGTCGGAAATCACGGGTCGGTGCTCCTGTTTGGGGGTCTCGCACGTGAACGTGCACGATGGATGCGCCCGCCTTCACCGAATCGAGGACGGCGCGGCAGATCTGCTGGGGCGTAATAGGGTAACCTAAATCCGATGGATACTTGGGATTGAGTGGTGCAGATCCAGTGACCGCGCAGGTCACTATTACTTTCCTCTTGGCCATACACTAGTCCTCTCTTAACTCTGTTGGGTGTTATTTGTATTATTCGGCACTCGGGTAATGTTTTTGGACCAGGTAAGTCGTTCTGCGGCCCATTTCGTTAGTGACGATAAATCGTCTTCCTTCATCGCACCGCTGGATTTGTCATGCGACGAGGTCCGGCACCGCTGCTTCATCTCAGCCGTCGGAAAAGCATCGGAGCAGTGCACGGATCTCTTCAGGCATTCGCTTTTCCTTTTCTCCCGCGATAGTTATCACCTGTACAGTCTTAGCCTCTGCGACTAAGCTACCCGTCTTTTTCTCCACGATTCGATACTGAGCTGTGAAGGAGGTATTGCCGATTGCCGAAACCCAAACTTCAACTTCCAAATTGTGGTTGTAAACGGCTGATGCGCGATAGTCGATCTCAGTCCGCGCAGTGACGATTCCCGGATATCGAACGTCAAACTTTTGGTGAATCTGTGAAAGAACCTTCATCCAGATCCGGTTCAAGGCATCTTCCAAGTAGTTCAGATAAACGGCATAGTTCACGTGACCCAACGAGTCAAGGTCGTTGAAACGGACCGCCACCTGGTATTTTTCACGACTCATTTACTTATTCCCTTGTCCGCGCTACCGACTCCTCCGATGACTGAGTGCATCGTTGATTCGCTCGAATTCCCGCGATTCTAACCGCCTTTCAAGTGACCGGTTAACCTCCAATGAATTTGGAGGCGGATTCCTCTAGGTGCGCAGTTCAGCCGGACTCGTCTCCGTACCCACTATCATTGCTCTTCGTTCTGCTTCGCTAATTTCACGGCGAAGTCCTCGGGCAAAATACCAAAAAACTGCACCTAGCCCCGCCCACAAGATGATCAGCCACCACTCAAGTGGAACCCGCTGGCCCGCATCTCTATACGGTTGGTAAAGCGACAAGACCAGAACGAGTGCGGATGCCACAGTGGCCGCCGACGCCGTTAGGACTCCGCCCGGCACCTGATAGGCTGCGGGACTGATTTTCCGCCTCCGCATCGCTATTACTCCTAGGCAAACCATCACATAAGAAAGCGCATAACAACTCGAAGTGATATTTACTAGCGGAAGAATCGCACCTTTGCCCAAAAAGACTCCCAGACAACCTACAACTCCCAGAAAGAGAACTGCCCTAACCGGGGATCCGCTGTTAGGGTGTACCGCACCGAATTGCTTTGAAATGATTTGCGCACGCCCTAAAGCAAAAAGGACTCTGGTACTCGACAGGAAAACGCTATTCCAAACCGTGATGTTTCCGAACAGAGCCACTAAGAGAACAGAACGCGAGAGCATTGGCGAGTGGAACGCTGCCTCAAAGCAACTTGCTGCCGGCAGATCTAGCTTGAGCAGTTTTTCCCAAGGCATCGTCATGGAGCTTGCCAAGATGATTAGGCAGTAGAAGAGCGTCGCAGAAATGATCGACAAGACGATCATTGAACCAACGGACTTGAGAGATGTGCGCTGAGCTTTTTCTTCCATCACCTGGGCAACGGTGTTGAACCCCGACATCCAGAATGGAACCGTTAGGAATACTCCTGCCATTCCTGGCCAGATCGACCCATGTAGGTCGCGACGGAACAGCGGCTCCAGGTGCGAGAATTTGCCCCAGATGAGTCCAACGACAAAGATAACAATCACCAACAGAATCTTTGAGTATGTCAGCGCATTCTGCAGCTGGGCCGCCGGTCGGACTCCCAGATAGTTCAAGAAGGTGATCAGGATCATCCCCCCCAAACCTAGCAGCAGACTTCCACGGTACACCGGCGAACCATTGAACGAATACAGAAGCGGGCCTTGAATCCGCGGCGCCAGCGTGGATGCAACCCAAACCACGGAGACCGCTTCAAAAATTGTAGTGCCCATGTATCCCAAGGCTAGGAACCAGCCTGTGGCGAAGCATGTCGGAACACCGAAAATCTCATACGTGTAAACGATCTCTCCGCCGGAGACAGGGAGCCGACCGATCATTTCCGCGTAGCAGAGCCCTACGAGAAGTACAACCAACCCACCCACCAAAAAAGCTAGGATGCTACCTACCGGGCCGGCCTGGTTCAGCCAGTCGCCAAGAATGACAACCCAACCGACTCCCACAATCGCACCGAATGACAAAGCAAAATACTCGACGGCCCGAAGTTCCCTCTTGAGTCGAACGGCCGACTCAGTCGTCATGCATCCTCCCTTCACCCAAGAAGATACTCGGGGCCGCATCTTTTCGACTCCGGCATGGGTCAGAACTTCGCACCCTTGACCATCTTATCCATGCGTCAATCCTTGACGCCTAAGGTGGTCGAGCCTGATTTTGAGTCCTTCGCTACAAATGAAACTGCAAGTTGCTTATCGTTACTTTCATATGCACCAAGGATCACGCGCAGCGCCTTAATCCCATCGTATCCTGTGGTCACCGGAGCGTTTCCACTAAGCACACTCTCTGCGAACGATTGCATTTGTGAGGCAAAATGCTCTGGCATGGGGTGGTGCGGCACGCGAACCTGCTCCCGGCCTTTCTCAGTCAAGAAAAAGAGCTGATTGGCATAGTAGTAGATCCGCAACGCTCCCCGTGTGCCATGTACCCGGATGCTAGTGGGATGGTCTGTCCATCGGCCCCCTTTCATTCTTTTTTCTCCAACGACATCCCACTCGGTCCATTCCGGGGACCAACTGAAGATTCCCTCGGATGGCATATCCGAGCTGTGCGTCGAAGAGTTGTAAATCAAGTTACCCAACGCACCGTTTTCGAAATTCATGATCAGATACTCTGTGACTGGACTCCCTCCCGACACTGCACCTCGACCAAATACGGAAACCACGTCGCTGTTCATCAGCCATCCAAACGCATCCACAAGGTGGACGCCGTGGTCCACTAAGCCGAACCCCGGGCCTCCGGGCCCTCCCACGTCGTAGTGTCGCGGGCCCAAGTCTTGATAGCGCTCGGGACCACAACCGCCAATCATCTCTTCCACAAGCAACTGCACCTCCCCAATCTCTCCAGCCTGAATCAACTCACGTGCTTTGATCAGCGTGGGGAGAAAACGATACGAAGCGCCGTAGAAGAACTTCACGCCGCAAGCGTCACAGGCGGCGACCATTGCTTGGGCGTCTTCGAGTTTTACGGCCATTGGCTTCTCGCAAAGGACGTGCACATGGTGCCGCGCCGCCGACTCCGTGGCGACCCGGTGATTTCGAGCTGGAGTCAATATGCACGCAATATCGAGTCTCTCGCATGCGAACATCTCTTCGAAATCGAGGTACGGTGCGAACCCATAAGCCGCAGCAACCTGCTTGAGCCGGTCTTCTCGCAGATCCGCCCCCGCGACGATCTCGATTTCGCTCAGGACCCGATACGCCTCGAGATGTAAAATCGCCACGTTTCCGAGACCGACTAAGCCGACCCGAAGTCTCCTCCCAGCCATCCCTCACCCTGCCGATCCGCCGCAGTCGCCGCCGGCACAGCCGGCCCGCTACAAAGTGCGGTCCTCAAAACTTACCGATCGAAAGCGTTCTATTCTTGTCCGCGACACGAACATCCCTGCCAGCCTTGCAGATAGAAAACTCGAGTCAATCTTCATACCAACTCGCCCTCGAACATCTTCGGGACTCCCACACTGTTGCGTTGGTTCTGAAGTTCGTGAATTGGTGATTTATTTCATTTGCGAATGCCCTGCATTGCCGTCGCAGAGCCATGTCCCACTGCGACGCGATTCCAGCAGTGAATATTGAGCTCTCGATGAGGATAATTATCATTTGATTTGCTGTGGGCAAAGGGACAAGAGCGGCAAGCTCTTAGAGTCCTCTTTTGTCCTTTCATGAAACTGTTACGTGGAGAGTACTGATTGTCGTCGGGAGGCGGTACTTTCACGGAAAAATGCGACAGTGAGCCCCTAAAATCGGCGGACACTACAAATCCTCTCCTGGCAAGTCATCGGCGAGCGAGCAACGACAACTTGTGAGTCTTGAGGCGCGCCGCCATTTCAAGTCAAGCGAATCAATCCGCTCTTTTATACCTCGGACGTTTGTTCTTTAACTTCCCGCAGTTCGAGCACCAGGCATGGAGTTTTCAAGTCATAGAGGGTCGTTGCCGTGCTATCCGACGCACGGACTAGCTTGCACTATGCGCGCATCCATTCTCCCCCGGCGGTCTCACGGCACACCGCATAGGCACGGCTAGACTACCCTGGTCAACACTCACTGAAACGCTGTTGCTGCTTGCCGCTATCTGTCTTTCGGCCGCGCCTCACTCAAGCGCTCGGCACTCAACTTGGAATCACTCCTTTGGACGTCTCAGCAACTCCACGAGCTTTCTTATCTTCTCCGCGTCATCCAGCCGTTTCCGTTCCGGCCGTTCGTACGGTCTTTTCATGACACTGCCGCAGCAACATCGCGGGTTTTCGCCCGCCAAAGCAGCAGCGGATTTTAGGACGACGACTTCACTGCGACAATCGGGATTTGTACAGCACCACCGCTCACGCTCTTTCCATCCCATCTCTCCCCCCGTGAGACCAATCATGAGAGATCGAACAAAGCGTCAACCTAAAGTGATAAGGATCGCTAAGCGCCAAATGTGCCTCCGGCGATTTCCTTATTCGCCTGGCCAGCGATTGCGGGAAAAAACGTTCTCGCGATCCGGCCGACGAATAGGCAACCAAAAGTACGAAGGCTCTCCCCTGCCACGGTATGGAAGCATGGGACTCGATTTGCCTGCAATTAAATTTAACTTATCTCGATTGTCAGAAAACTGGAATGTGCAAACAAACGTCGAAGTGAGAGTCGTTCGAGGTCCAATCCCATGGGGTCGTGTGCCACTCGCAAGCGAAGCACAGGACTGACTTCTTGACGAATGGCATTGCAGCAAACGGGTTCGCAGCGGCGAGTTCGCCGCTTTTGCCAACCACAAGCAATCCAGACTGCCGCCGCCGTGAAAATATCGACGATTGCAGAAAAAACGCGGAGACCACACGATCATCGTCGTACTCGAGAGAAGAGAGCTCCCTCGCGATTACTGTGCCATTCGCTCAACACCGCCGCAGACGCACGCTTTCGCAGATTCTGCGGTCAGTGAATGTTTAGCGGGTCGCTCAAAATACGATGAATCGTGTTGCTTATCGGCTCCCAATATCTTGTTCCGTAAGCGAGTCGCCTCTGGCCCCGTTTGGGAATCGAATAGAACCTCGGCTTCCGTCCGTTTGTTGAATACCCCCAGGGACACCGACAACAACATTTCCTTTGCCGCAATCGAACAAGCGATGCTTGGATGGTTCTTTCGTTGATCCAAACAGTCTTGCCGCTGATTTTTTCAATTTCCTCGGCGATCCCAAATCCAAGCAGGCTATTCATCGCTTCCAAACGCCGAACATCATCAGGTCTAAGGGCACCCGGCAAGATTGTGGATATGGTTCTGGCCATGCTGTCCCTCAATTGTTCTCGGATCGGACGTACTCATCGAAATTAATGCATTTCCAGGAGCCATGTTTCATTCTTTGGTGCTGCGCAGTTTTGGCTGCGGGATCATAGGGTGTCGTATGCTGCAGCCGCGATTTGCCCCAACGCTTCTCCCGCTACCTTCTGCATGACGTCCGGATCATCCAAGGACATAGGAACCATGTTCAGGTAAAGCACAAATACCAGGTTCCGACCGCGCTTGGTATCCATGTAACCGGCGAGGGCCTTTCCTGTCATCATTAATCTCTTGTTCAGCGCATCGTATGTGGCGTACGTTCCCGTTTTCGCGTGCACATGGCCAGCAGCTGCTGAATCAATTTGAATCTTAGCCAATGTGCCGTCTCTTCCGAGGATCGGCAGTGCACGATAGAACTGGTCGTAGTCCTTCCGCTTGGACATATAGAGGAGGTAATGAGCCATGAAATCGGGTGAGAAGTATGCCTTGCCGCCGGCCCCATTGCTCTGCGATGCACCACCCAGATCGAGCCCGGCCTTGGTGAGGAATTCGTTCTCCAGGTCGAAGCCCGCCTGCTCACTTTCAGTTTTGTTATGAGCGACGAGGGCACCAAGCAAAAACGGGGTGGAGTTTGCATGAAGGTTTTGGCTGACCTTCAGCGTTACTTTCACTTCTTCCCTGAGCGGTGGCGAGATATGTTCAGCAATGACGTTCACTTTCGTATAGTTCCTGGCAAGCACCTTGAAATCGATCCGATCCCGAGGAGCGGCGACCGTTCCCGTCACTCCCACCTCTTTCAGAGCCTCGATCAAGACAGTTGCGGCGAAACTACTTGGCTCGGAAACAGGGTATGAAACCATAGTCGGCTTGGCACCGACCGCCAGGTTGCCCGTCAATGTCACGACTCGTGTTCCATCTGAGTTGGGCTTGTCATTCTCATACTGGAGCGAGGTGTCGGAGTCGATCTTACCGGTCTTCGCTTGATTTACGATTGTGAGGTACGCCGTCTGCGGAATGATTTTCAATTGGACTGGAGAGTTTTCGGTGAGTCCTGGGCTGACGATGACGTCCACTAAGTTGTCGTTGACTACAATCGGCGACACTCCCGCGCTCGTACCCAACTTTCGGTCGCCTTCCGCAAACAACGTTGCATCTACCAGCACTCTTCCCGCTATGTGCCCGATTCCTTCTGCTGCGACCTGACGGGCGAGCTCGTGTATCGCCAAAAGCGGATCGCCAGGCAAGCCCTTGCAATCGGGACCGCCGTACGAATGATCTGCATCCTCAAATGTCAGCGTGTCATCGGGCTGAATGCGGTTCGAGAGATTCAAGTCGCCGCTTGCCACAAGTACCAGATCGCCCTGCAGTGTGCCGTCCTTCTGAATAGGTCCCGTGCGGCAGATCTTGTTATGAAAGC
>Ga0210394_10002392_pt1 | contig 25876 bp, 24 predicted proteins | sample IncBWC12MmetaG_FD_160121 | JGI IMG/M metagenome (GOLD analysis project Ga0210394, IMG submission 160121) | Forest soil microbial communities from Barre Woods Harvard Forest LTER site, Petersham, Massachusetts, United States - Inc-BW-C-12-M | ecosystem: Environmental > Terrestrial > Soil >...
GAGCCTCACTGGATTCGCGTCAATTCCAGCCACTTTTCAGTCGTTACCGATGCCGACGAAAAACATGGACATGACGTCGCCGTTCGCTTCGAGCAGATGCGTGCCGTCTTCGGACAACTGTTGTCGAGAAGCCGTATCAACATGTCCGAACCGATAGATATAATCGCGCTTAGAAACGACGAGGAATACAGCAAAATCGTTCCCATCCGCCAGGGGCAGGGGATTGCCGTTGGATTTTTCATTGCCGGCGAAGACCGCGATTACTTTACGCTTAATCTTTCGAAAGATGAAAGCTGGCGGTCAATATCTCGCGATTTTGCTCTGGCTTTTCTGAATTACAACTATCCTCCGACGCAGCCCTGGTTCGACGAAGGTTTCGCGGAATATTTCTCGAGCTTGCGCCTGGACAAGCAAGTGCAGATCGGAGCCGATCCGGAATCGTTTACCGAACTGCTGAATACATCTAAATGGCTGACGATCCCTGACTTATTCCGGACGGTTCGCGAGTCCTCGTCTGGCGAGGAAAAGTCGCGACACACGTTGTTCTACGCCGAGTCATGGATCGTGATGCATTATCTCCTGACCCAGAACAAGCTTTCAGAAACCGGTGCATACCTCGACTTGGTCGAAAACCAAAAGCTTGCGGTCGAGGAAGCAATTCAGAAAGCATACGGTATGTCGGCAGCCCAGTTCGAGCAGGCAGTGAAAGACCATTTTCATTCGCTGTCACAGCCTGGCGACAGCGCGACTGGAGCTCAATTGAGCGGCGTGCCCTTGCCCGAGAATATCGGCAGCAGCACTCAAGAACTCCCCGAGGCGGAGGGGCGAGCGCTGGTTGAGGAAATGAGTCTGCGTCTTCCTGACCACCGCGAGCACGGGGTGCAACAACTGGAGTCAATTACCAACCAGCCCAAAGGGGACAACGTGGTCGCGCGTCGCGGGCTGGCATGGGCGCACTTGGAGAAAATGGAATTCGATCGCGCAGTTGACGAATTGAACAAAGGTGCAGAACTGAATGCGAAGGACCCGTGGCTCCATTATTATTTGGCCTTGGTCCGATTGCGGGCGGCGCAGTCCTCCCGAACGTCGATACAAGGTCTTCCTAACATGATGCAGGATCTGCATTTGGTTCTCGACTGGGATCCGGAATTCGCCGCCGCCCGCAGTATGTTGGCCATGGCCCAACTGGACGGCGGGGGCGTGCATGCTGCATTGGATTCGATGCGGCCGGCGCTTCAACTCAGCCCGCGAAACCAAAGCTATCTGTTGGACATGGCACAAATTTATCTTGCGGGTAAAAATTGGGATGCGGCTACCGCTATGCTCGAGCGGCTTAAGAATAGTCCCGATCCGAAGGTCGCAAAGTCCGCACAGGAGCAACTGGAAGGGTTGCCTACGTTAAGAAAATACGGCGTACTGCCTCAGAGCCAAACGTCAGGGCAATCCCAGCAAATGGCTTCGGCGTCATCACAATCTGCAACTCCTTCAGTTGGACCTCCATCAAGCGCGAAGAGACCGCCGGAGCCGCAGGCGCAAACGGCGAAGCAAAATCCTAAGACAGATGAAGAAGTCACTGAGGATCACCGCGACCAAATTCCGGCTGCGCCACAGCTTGATAAACGGGCGATCAAATTTGTGAAAGGTAAGTTGATCGCCGTCGATTGCACACAGCCGCCATCGGCGATTCTGACCGTGGCTGCGGGAGCGAGAGTGCTCAAGCTTCGCACCCAGGACTACAAATCACTGACGCTAATTGGTGCGGACGCATTTTCCTGTGACTGGAAAACCCGCGCGGTAGCTGTCAACTACCGAGCGGGAGGCGCCACCGACGGCGATTTGGTTTCCTTGGAAGTGCAATGACGCCCGACTTTCTCTCATCGGGTCAGCAAAAGACTTGATGTTCCTTCGTCCGGCGACAATTGCCGGGTTGAAATATTTGCCGGGGCTGCTTCATGATTCCAATCCGCGATACTGTTGCTGGGGCCGTTTTCGTGATTAAGATACATCCGCACGCGAAGAAGGATGCGATTACTGGAGTCGTCGGTGATGCCCTGAAATTGGCGGTGACTGCGCCTCCTCTCAATGGACGGGCGAATGAGGCCTGCATCGAATTTTTCGCAAATCTTTTTGCTGTGCCCCGCTCTTCCATTACCATAGCGTCCGGCGAGACCAGCCGCAGAAAACTGATTCGGGTTGCTGGATTGGCGGCGGAAGAATTGCGCAGGAGGCTTGAACCTTAGTGAATCCCGCGGGAGGTACTGTTTCTGTTCTCTGAACGCTTGCGCGAAATTCGAACCGGCTTCGAGTGCCCTTTCTGGGTCGCCAACGTCAGCGAGATTTTTGAGCGTCTTTCCTACTACGGTGCTTTTGCTTCGCTGGCGCTGTATCTGCAGGAGCGGCTGAATTTTTCCACTGAGCAAACTGGAACGCTGACTGGAATATTCGGCGGCATGGTGTGGTTTCTCGCCATTTTCGGCGGCGCCGCCGCCGACCGACTTGGCTTCCGCCGCGCTCTTTCGTCGGCATACCTGATTTTGGCCGCCGCTTATTTTCTCATTGGCTCAATCGGTTCGCCGTGGCTGGCGCCGGCGCGCAACGCAGTCCCGCTCAGTCTTTTTGTGGGCTTCATTCTCATCCTTCCAGCGCTCGGCATCGCGCTGGTGAAACCTTGCGTGGTGGGAACGACGGCGCGCGCTTCAAAAGAAAACGTTCGCTCAATCGGCTATTCGATTTATTACACAATGGTCAATATCGGCGGCGCTGCTGGCCCGTATTTCGCGTCCTGGGCGCATCGCCACTTGGGCGTTGAGAATGTGTATCGCCTCGCAGCTCTAAGCGTCTTCGCGATGTTTTTTGTGGTCATATTGTTCTTCCGCGAACCGCGCAAGCCGGGGGATGCGCCTCCGCCTTCGATCGCAACTGTCGCGCGAAATTTCTGTACGGTAGTGGGAAATTACCGGTTGGTCTTACCCGTCTTGATGATTGCCGTGGTGATGCGCATCGCGCTCTGGTTTTATCCGAATTTCGGCGTGCCCTGGTGGATCTGGGTTGGGCTTCTCGCGCTTGTGCTCGCCGGGATCAGCCGATTTATGTGGTTCCTGGTGCTTTTCACAGGCTACTGGATCGTTTTCTGGCAGCAGTACATCAGCCTGCCCGGATATATCCACGGATACATCAACCCGCGCGCCGACGTCGAAATAATTCTGGTGACCGACGGGCTCACAGTAATTTGTCTCACCCTCGTGGTGAATTTCCTCACGCGCAAAATTCCGGCATTTCAGGCCGTGATTCTTGGCACCGTGATTACATCGCTTTCGTGGCTGATTTTGGCTGTCCGGCCGACCATCTGGGCCGCCGTTCTCTCACTGTTTATCCTTGCACTCGGCGAAATCATTCAGCAGCCTCGTTACTACGAATATATTTCCCGGCTTGCGCCTCCGGGACAGCAAGGCACGTATATGGGATTCGCGTTTCTGCCGATCGGAATCGGTTCATTGATTGGCGGATGGTTCGGCGGGACGCTGGTGCATCACTTCGGAGAGGTCGCGCACCAACCGGAGCGCATCTGGTGGTGCGTCAGCGCTGTCGGTTTGGTTACGTCAGCGCTGCTGTGGATTTACGATAAAAGTGTGAAAACAAAAAGCAGCGCTTCGGCGCAATAGCCCCCATGAGCGCACGCAAACGCCGAACTCGCTCCTTTCCGACAAAGATGACATGGTGCAAAAGGGATTGGGCTGGCTTCTTCGTGAAACTGCCAAAGCTGACGCGAAACGCACAGTGCCTTATTTAATGAGCATCCGCGAGCGTGCGCCAAGGCTGGTGCTGCGAACGGCTTGCGAGACGTTGCCGGTGGATGTGCGGAAGAAGATTCTCGCTAAGCCATCCTGATTCCAATTGCCGAGCTTCGCTCAGCGGGACAGCCGAGGGCGGCTGTCCCCACGCGAGCTTTTGGTGAGTTGACGGCGATCCTCACAACGCGATTCGCCCAAAGCCCCTGAGGTTGTTAGAATAGTTGTTTAAATTTGTCATCCCGAGCAAAGCGAGGGATCTAGGTTCTTGCCCGCACCCGCGCAAACCCAGATTTCTCGCTTCGCTCGGAACGACATTCTATATTCCATGAACCTTTCTGCAATACAGGCTGCCTTGCGTGAGCGCAATATCGACGCATGGCTTTTCTACGATCACCATCATCGTGATCCCATTGCTTATCGAGTGCTGGGGCTTTCCCCCAACTCAATGGTCACAAGGCGATGGTTCTATCTCATCCCGGCGGAAGGTGAGCCAACCAAGCTGGTACATAAGATTGAGTCGCGTCATCTCGATTCTTTGCCTGGGAAAAAACTTCAGTATGCTGGTTGGCAGGAGTTGTTCGATCAGGTGAAGGTGCTGTTGTCAGCGCATCGCGACATCGCCATGCAGTACTCACCGAATAACCTTGTGTTCACCATTTCTCTGGTAGACGGCGGCACGCTGGAGTTGATACGTGGCTTGGGGAAAAATGTTTTGAGTTCGGGTGATCTGGTGGCTTTGTTCGAAGCGACTTGGACGGATGAGCAGATTCAGTCCCACTACGCGGCGCGCGACGCGGTCGATGCAATCACAGCGGCGGCGTTTCAAGAGATCGGGCGGCGGGTACGCAACCGCGGCACGAACGAACATCAGATGCAGCAATGGTTCATGGAAGCCTTTCGGCGGGAGAATCTTGTGACCGACGATCCACCTGTGGTTGGGGTCAACGCCCATAGCGGCGATCCTCATTACGAACCGAGTGCTGAGAACTCAGCACCCATTCGCGAAGGCGATTTTATTCTGCTCGATGTTTGGGCGAAGAAAAATTCGCCCGCAGCCGTCTATTACGACATTACCTGGACCGGTTTCGTTGGCAAGGCGCCGTCTGATCGCATGCGCGAAGTTTTCAACGTAGTTCGCGATGCGCGCGACGTCGGCGTTAAGACGGTGCAGGAAGGCATCGCCAGCGGCCGCATAATGTGCGGTTGGGAAGTAGATCGGGCAACCCGAGATTACATCACGAAAGCCGGCTTCGGCGAATACTTCATTCATCGTACGGGACATTCCATTGGCACCGAGGTTCATTCGAACGGGGCCAATATGGATGATCTGGAAATTCACGACGAGCGCCGCATCCTTCCGAATTCGTGTTTTTCCATCGAGCCCGGCATCTATTTGCCCGAGTTCGGTGTGCGCAGTGAAGTGAACGTATTGGTGCGGCCAAAGGCCGCAGAAGTAACCGGTAAAATTCAACGCGAGTTAGTAATCATCTGAATGGCAAATCCCTCGACAACTAAAGCAGCACCAGTATCGCAACCTATCACAACCATGTCGGTGTTCGCGCCGGCAATCGGCTGGCTGATCCCAGGCGCGGGCCATCTAATCCAGAAGCGCTGGATCCGCGGCCTCTTGCTCATGGGCTCCATCGTCGTCATGTTCATACTTGGCATAGCCATGCAGGGACGCGTGTATCGGCCGAATGGCGGCGACATCCTCGACATTCTCGGATTTGTAGGCGACATCGGCGCGGGAGGTCTGTACATCCTGACGCGAGCTATGGATCTTGGACAAGGCGCGGTCGCCCATGCGACCGCCGACTATGGAACGAAATTCATCATTGTCGCCGGCTTGCTGAACTTTATCAGCGCGGCTGACGCATACCACATCGCGATCGGGAAGAAGCCATGAACCTGCAGCTCTCCCACTTCAGTGCGGCCGTATTGTTCGGCCTGTTCGCCTCCGTAGTTTTCGGGATTACTCAGCGCAGCACTTCGCGCGAGCAGATCCGCTACGGCCTGTACTGCTTCGCCATGTTTGTTGGCGGAGTCTTCGTGGCGGGCTGGGTAATGTGGATTTTGCGCCGCTAGTTCGATGGACGCAAGAATCCAAGTGATTCAAGGCGACATAACCAAACAAATCGTGGATGCAATCGTGAACGCCGCCAACAGTTCACTGTTGGGCGGAGGGGGCGTCGATGGCGCCATTCATCGTGCAGCCGGACCCGAATTGCTTGCCGAGTGCCGTCTGTTGGGCGGCTGCACTACGGGCCACGCGAAAGCCACTAAAGGATACAAGCTGCCGGCGAAATATGTGATCCACACAGTTGGCCCGGTGTGGCATGGTGGAGATAACGATGAAGATCAGTTGCTGGCTTCTTGCTACCGCAGGTCGCTCGAGGTGGCCGCGTCCTTACACGTTCGGAGCATCGCATTCCCCGCCATCAGCACGGGCGTCTACGGATTCCCGAAGCAGCGCGCGGCGAGGATAGCCGTGAGCGAAGCGTCCGCATACATCAGAGAGATGGAAAAACTGCTGTTCGTGTGTTTTGATGCGGAGACTGCGGAAATTTATCGCCAACTTCTGCGCTAGGTTTGAGCGCGGTCAGCTATCCCTCCCATACGAACGCATCAAATATCCTTTGAGTATTGAATCCCAGCCGCAGATAAAGTTGCACAGCGCGGTCATTGGCCTCCGTAACCGTCAAAGAAAGCAAAGAGAATTTTCGCTGCCGCAGGTTCCTGGTCGTTGCCGCCATCAACGATTCGCCGATGCCGTGCGAGCGGTACTCCGGCAGCACGCACACCTGGGTTACATGGCCGACGTCCTGGCGCACCCGGGAACATAGGATCAGCCCAACCAGCGTACGCGTGCGTTTGTGTATCGCTGCGAAGGACGAGTCGGGATCAAACGTTCCGCATCCCGGAAAACGCACAATATTATTCAGGAAACGCAGAGAGCCGCTTAAGGTCCGGTATTGATCGTTGATTTCGGAATCCACGTGTCCACGATACGCGGTAGTGATAACGGCTGCGGCAGGTTGGTAGTCCAGCTCCGACCATTGACGAATTTCGATGTCCGGGTGCGGCGGCCGTGCTGACGGAACTGCGGTGTCCAATGGCAGGAGCATGAAAAGCCGAGCGTGCCGGCTGAAGCCTTGCGCCACAAATGGCTGAGAGACGATTCCGGTCTCGTGCATGAGCAGCTGCGCTTCGACGCGATGGATGCCGGGAGATTGCTGCAGGGTTTCGATCACGTGCGTGAGCAGCCGGGATTCGACTTCATGAGCATCAGGCAATCGGCCACCGTTGGCGACAAATAAATCACCGATCACGCCTTTACTACCTTCGTAGACAAAAAACGCATAGCCGAAGATTTGTCCGCGATCTATGGCCGCATAGCCGGGTAGAATTTTTGCGTCCACGTAGCGCAGGATCATGTCGGCCGAGCCGCCGTAATCCCAGGAAAGCAGGCGCGACCACACGCTGATCTCATCGTCCAGCAAGGGACGCAGGTCGACAGAAGAAAAATGCCTGAGATCGAGAATCTCCACGCGGGCTCCTGGAGGGCTAGGCCTCAGCGGTGCACAAAATTGCGGCCTTAAAGGCCGAGTGTATTAGCTTCGCACGCCGCGAGGCAAACGGGAGTATCTCGGAGGATTCAGGATTCTTTAAGTACATCCTCAAATAGATTGTCATCCCCATCGGATGGATTGTCATCCCGAGCGCAGCGAGGGATCTGGGTTGTTGCCCGCACTCGCGCCGCCGCAAGCAAACACCGAGATCCCTCGCTTTGCTCGGGATGACAGGAGGTGGGAGGAAACCTTGGCGTCTAATGGCCACTCATGTTCATGCCTATACCTGACACCCAGTAGTAATCCAAACCTTGCGGCGCGAAACTTCCCAAGTAGGAGACGCGTCGGCCGGCAACTTTTTTGGCAATCGCAGCCTGTGATCCCTCGGGCGCTACCACCAAATGCTCAGTGGTTGGAATTTGTCCCGATTCGTATCGATTAATGATTTGGTTTCGATAGAACGCCAGGCCATATTCCGTTTGCCGAGAAACGCCCGACACCGCGAGCGGCAGCGGCTTGGTCTCAAGATGGCTGATTTCATTTGCCAGCGGCCGAGCCGAGAGCGTGCTGTCGAGCGCCGGGGCTCCGAGACGCAGGGACGCGGCTACTGACAACACGACCGGCACCAAGGTGATAAAACGCAACCCGGCAAAGCCGAGCTTCGTATATAGCGTGACCGCAATGCCGATAGCCAGCACGCCGGCAAAGGCGAACGAGATCGCGGCTGCTTTGCCCCATGGGACATGATGCTGAAGAATGATGTACTGAATCATCAGAGCCGGCACAATCGGCGTCGCGGCAACAATCGAGTGCAAAACAATTAGAAGACCGCCCGGTCGTTCGTTCACTGATACACGACGCCGCAAATACTCTGCAAGCAACAGCGTGCCTGCGGGCAAGGCTGGCACGATATAGCCTGGAAGTTTCGATTTCGAAAGAGAAAAGAAAACCACCGGGACGACCAGCCAGATCATCAGGAATACGTTGAGAGCATCTTCCGAAGCGAGCATTTGTTGCCGTTCTGTCCACCAGACCCGAACGCTTTCCACCGCCGATGCCACTACGCAAACCGTCCATGGGATCAATCCAATCAGCGTAACCGGTATGAAATACCAGAATGGTTCGGGGTGGTGATACAGGTTGGTGCCAAATCGTGCGAGATTGTGTTCAAGGATAAAGACACGTAAGAATTCCGGATTTCGAACCTGCACCGCGACGTACCAGGGTAGCGATACTGCGCAAAAGAGCAGTATTCCTGGAATCCAAAGCGTGCGCAGAAGCAGCCGGAAATCATGTTTCGCCGCGGCGAAAAGCCCGATTATTGCCGCCGCCAGTAATGGCGCCACGGGTCCCTTGGCCAGCATGCCGAAAGCAAGGAATGCATAGAAAATTGCCAGATCGAAATAGGATTCGTTCTCGTACCACGCATACCACGCGAGCAACGCTATGGTGAACATGGCTGCCAGCGGCATATCGGTCGAAGCTGCCCGGGCGAAGCCAATCACGCCGACTGCCGAGGCGGTCATCAAAGCGCCATCAAGTTGGAATCCGGGCCGATCACGTCTTAGAAAAAGATAGACAGCAAACACCATCAGCGTCGCGTCTACTGCGGACGGCAACCGGGCAGCCCAATCGCTCACGCCGAAGATGCTGTAAGCCAGCATCGCTTGCCAGTAGTAGAGAGGCGGTTTCTCCAGCCACGGTTTGCCTCCGAGCGTCGGCGTAATCCAATCGCGGCGAGCCAACATCTCGCGCGCGACCTGAGCATAGCGAGGCTCGTCCGCGCCGATCAATCCAAAATATGCAAGTCCGAAGAAAAACAGAAACCCGCAGAATCCGGCAAGCAAAAGCCAATCAGTAGACGCGCGCGCGATTTTCAATTTTTCCTCGGAAAACTATTGTACGAAGGGATTCTTTCGAAGTTGTGCCATGATTTGCGTGACCGCTGCCGACAAGGGCCCGTCGATAGAGCATCCACTGGCGCACGCGTGGCCTCCACCGCCGAACTGCTCCGCAACTGCTGCGACGTCCATCTGTCCTTTGCTGCGCAGGCTTACACGGAAACGGCCGTCGGGAAGCTCGCGAAAAAATACAGCCACTTCAACATCCTGGATAGAAAGCGCGTAGTTTACCAGCCCTTCGCAATCTTCTTCTTTGGCCCCGACGCGCTCCATCTGATCGCTAGTCACCCAAATCCAGGCTAGCGGTCCCTCCCGATGCAAATTCGAAAGCGCCGCGCCCAATAATCGCATCTTGGCGGTTGAATGTCCGAAATAAACATTGCGGGCGCAATGCGCGGCATCTGCGCCCGCGAGCACCAACTCACGTGCCAACGCAAATGTGTGTTCGTTGGTACCTTCAAACATGAACGAACCGGTATCGGTGAGTACGGCGGTGTACAGGCAAGTCGCAATCTCCGGAGAAATCTTTACTCCAGCTTCTCGCGCCAAGCGGTAAACCATCTCCGCAGTGGCAACCGCTTTAGGATCGATCCAGTTCACATTGGCAAAGGGCCGGCCGCTGATGTGATGGTCAATGTTGATCAGAAAACGGTTTTCCAGACCCTCGAGACGGGTACGCTGAATGCTGTCGCACTCCAGAATAATGGCAGCTTCGTAATTGCCTTCGACGCTAACGGCGCGTACAACCGTGTCGGCAAAAGGCAATGGCTGATAAATGCGAGGCACCCCGTCATGCAAAACGACATCGGCGTGCTTGCCCATGGCTCGCAGGATTTGGCAACAAGCTAGCGCAGAACCGACCGCGTCCCCATCAGGGCGCGCGTGCGAAGTCAGTAGGAAGCGGTTGCGACGCTCGATGTGGTTGAGAACTTCTTTCAACATATCAGCCTGCTCTAGTGCGACTCGCTATCCGCTCCTTTTCCGGTTGCGTTTCAAAAGCTCATCGATTCTCGCTGCGTAGGTCTGCGAGCGGTCCAACTGGAAAAACAATTCCGGCGGACGTCGCAGGTGTAAACGCTCTGCCACTTCGCGGCGGATGAAACCCACCGCCGCCGTCAGTCCCTCCAGCGTGCGCTCGGCTTCGGCATCGTCACCTTGCACCACCACGAAAATACGAGCGGAGCGCGAATCGCTTCCCAATATCACGCTGCTCACGCTGACCAGGCCGATGCGGGGGTCGCCGAGTTCGCCTTCGACGATGGTTTCGATCTCCTCGCGCAAAGCCTCTCCCAATCTTTCGCGATGATATTTGGCCCCACGCTTTTCCACAGGTTTCTCTTAGAGTAAAACGAATGAGAATATCAGAAAATCAGGTTCAAGGCGTCATTAACATTGAGGTGAAGAGTACTTTCGTGTCCGGCTGAAAACCATTGAGAAGTGGTTCCGAGTTGCCATGCATTCTTTTTGTTTTGAGAGGCGGGTTAACAACCCCGTACTGTATTGTCCGCAACCCTGAGCACGATTTGCCTGAAGCGCGCTATGCATTTAATCTGTCTCTAGGAACGATAGATGACATATCAGGCTTTGACTTGCGATTTATGTCCTTTAATTGTCGTCTCCGAGATTGAAGATTGGGATATAAGCAACTAGGCTACTCGCCCGCTCATCCATAGATCTGGCTCGTATGTACATTTTGACGCTCAATCCCGGCGAATCCGCCTTCGTGCGGTGTACTCGTTGCGAGAATTTGAATTTGATGGTGACCAACGAGAAGGAGAACGACGTTTCGCTTCAGTTCCATGCCAAAGATGATCAATTGGATGCAGAGTGCGTTCAGTGCAAGAGCCATTATCTGTGGACTCCCGGCTCTGTTGCTATCGTCAAGCCCTCGCAAAGCGCGAACTGAAGTACCTGATTCGCACGTCCGTGGTCACCAGCCCGTTCGATATCCCTCGCTTCCGATGAGCGGTACAAAGCGGCATCCTTCCAGGCTGGCAACCACCTGCAGGCCTGCCTGCTTGCTCACTAACTGCAACTCTTGAGCTTTCGCGGGACCAACTGGAATCACCATTCGTCCGCCTTCGCGCAACTGTTCGAACAATGGTGGCGGAATCTGCGGAGCTGCGGCGGACACGACGATGGCATCAAAAGGCGCGTGTTCAGGCAGGCCATTGCTGCCATCGCCCAGCAACACCTGAACGTTGTTGTAACCGAGACGCCCGAGCGTAGCTTCGGCCATGCGGGCGAGAGACGCATGCCGTTCCACTGAGTAAACCTGACGGGTAAGTTCCGTCAGCAATGCGGTTTGATAACCCGATCCGGTGCCTACCTCCAAAACTGTGTCCGACGGATCGAGCGCTAGGGCCTGCAGCATAATGGCGACAATGTAGGGTTGAGAAACCGTCTGTCCCTCGCCAATTGGAATGGGATGATCTTCGTAGACCTGGTCGCGAAACTCCGCAGGAACGAACTCCTGGCGTGGAACACGTGACATTGCCGCAAGCACGCGCTCGTCCCGAATTCCTCGCGCGCGCAATTGCGACTCCACCATATCCCGGCGTTGCGCCAGAAAAAGATCGACTGGAGTCTCCGCTGCCATAGTTTCGTTGTTATCAGAATAACGCGAATCTTCACAACGCGAATCTTTGGCCCCGCTGGCGAATCTTACAAGATTGCGTTTCTAGTACCATGCATTTTGAACCCTTGAGGATAGATCATTGAGCGACGGAGAACGATACGCTCCGGGTTGGCCGGGAATTCCCCCGCGCTGGACTTCGAGCGCGAAAAGTGGCGTAGGCACAGCTCTGAATCAGCATAGTCGGGTATGGTTTACCACCAGCCACGGCATCTTGAACGAAGTTTATTACCCTCGGGTTGATCAAGCGTGCACCCGCGATATGGGCTTTATCGTTACGGATGGCAAAGGCTTTTTCTCGGAAGAAAAACGTCACTGCAAGTTCGAGAATATTCCGGTCGCGCCCGGGGTACCCGCCTTCGAGTTGACTAATACAGAGATGCAGGGACGGTACCGGATCGAAAAGGAAGTTTTGACCGATCCGTATCGCAATGTCGTGCTGCAGAAGATTCGGTTCATCCCATTGCAGGGCACACTCGCGAACTACCGCCTCTACGCTCTGCTTGCGCCGCATCTTGCGAATTGGGGAAATGGCAATACGGGGTGGGTTGGCGATTATAAGAGCGTCCGCATGCTGTTCGCTGAGCGCAACGGCTGCGCGCTGGCATTCGGCTGCTCGACGCCGTGGAAGAAAATGTCAGTAGGCTTCGTCGGTACGTCCGATGGCTGGCAGGATCTCTCGCAGAATTTTCAAATGACTTGGGATTACACCCGGGCAGAAAACGGCAACATCGCGCTCACGGGCGAAATTGATCTGGAAGCCTGTAGCGGCGAGTTCGTGCTTGCGCTGGGTTTCGGCTCGATCTGGTCAGAAGCAGGGCAACAGGCGCGATCAAGCTTGCTGGAACCCTACGAGGAGCTTCGCCACCAGTATGTGGCGCAGTGGGAACGTTGGCACCAGAGCCTGATGGGCTTAGACGAGACCGGCCCGCCCCGTGAGCACGATCTCTACCGGGCCAGTGTGGCAGTGCTGCGCACTCATGAATCAAAAGATTTTCTGGGCGGAGTGATTGCCAGCCTTTCCATTCCGTGGGGCTTCAATAAAGGCGATGAAGATCTCGGCGGATATCACCTCGTCTGGCCGCGTGACCTGGTTGAAACTGCATTCGGTTTTTTGGCGGCGGGTGCGCAAGAGGACGCGGTGCGGGTGCTTCGCTATCTCGAATCCACGCAGGAAGCCGATGGACACTGGGCACAAAACATGTGGCTGGATGGGCGTCCGTACTGGAATGGGCTGCAGATGGATGAAGCCGCATTTCCCATTCTGTTAATCGACTGCTTGCGCCGCGATTGTCCGTCTGTGTTGGGCAAACTCGGGCGCTGGTGGGCGCTGGTGCAGCGTGCGGCAGGGTTCCTCGTCTGCAATGGCCCAGTCACACAGCAGGATCGTTGGGAAGAAGATGCGGGTTATTCCCCATTCACGCTGGCGGTCGAAGTTTCCGGATTGCTGGCTGCCGCGGATATCGCCTATGCCGTGGGAGAGAAAGCGACCGCTGAATGTCTACGTGAAACCGCCGACAATTGGAATGACAACATCGAACGCTGGACTTATGCCACTGGCACTGACCTGGCGCGTCAAATCGGAGTGGAAGGGTATTACGTTCGAATAGCGCCGCCGGAAATAGACGGCGCGCGCGCTCCAGCCGAAGGATTTGTTCCTATAAAGAATCGTCCGCCGGGGCAGAGCACCGAGCCGGCGACTCACATCATCAGCCCGGACGCGCTGGCGTTGGTGCGGTTTGGCTTGCGCCCACCGAACGATCCTCGAATCCTGAATACGGTCAAGGTAATCGACGCGTTGCTGCGAGTGAAATTGCCGCAGGGTTCGTGCTGGTACCGCTACAACGGCGATGGTTACGGCGAGCACGAAGATGGATCGCCATTCGATGGCAGCGGAGTCGGGCGGCCGTGGCCGTTGCTTGCGGGCGAGCGGGCCCACTACGAGATAGCAGCGGGACGTATGCAAGCCGCAGAGCAACTTTTGCAAGTGATGGAACTCTCAACCGAGGGAGGACGCCTTCTGCCGGAGCAAGTTTGGGATGCGGCTGACCTGCCGGCCCGGGAATTGTTTGCGGGTAAGCCTACCGGTTCGGCATGTCCACTGGTGTGGGCGCACTCGGAGTACATCAAGCTGCGACGCTCGCTGCGCGACGGAAAGATTTTCGATCAGCCGCCTCAGACTGTGGAGCGCTACCTGATCGATAAAAAGCAGTCGGAATACTTTGCCTGGCGATTCAACAATAAGTGTCGATCGATACCGCAAAGCAAGAAACTGCGTGTCACGGTGATGGCACCGGCGCTGGTGCATTGGAGCAGCGACCACTGGCGCAACGCGCAGGACATCAATACACGCGACACCGGCTTGGGCACTCATGTGGCGGACCTTCCCACTGAGAGACTGCCAGCCGGAAGTGAGATCGTCTTCACATTTTACTGGCTGCGAGAGCAACGTTGGGAAGGCGCGGATTTTTCCGTAGTGGTGGAAGGATAGGACCAAAGGTCCCCCTGCGCTAGCCCGTGTAGAGCAGTTCTACCACGGTGCAGTCATCGTTCAAGGGAGTGCCGCCGCAGAAAGTGGAGATTGCCGTAAAAATTTGTTCTAGCGTCCCGGTTTTCGCGGCCTGTTCCAGGCGCGAGTCTTCGAAGAAGTCTCCGCGGGCATTTTCGGCCTCGGTGACGCCATCCGTAACCAGTATCAGCCGGTCGCCGGGCTTCAACTGACAGTGATCGCTTTTATACATCGCATCGGGTAGTAACCCGACGGGGAGGTTGCCGAACGCGGGCCGCTGAATTTCTCCATCGGAAACTACGAGCGGCAAAATGTGTCCGCAATTTACATACTCCACATTCCCGTCGTGCTGAACCCGCGCAATGATGACCGTCGCGTACTTCTCTCCAATATTTTTGTCGGTGAAGAAGCGATTCACGGCGGTCACAATTTCTGTCAGTGGCATACCCGCGGTGAGCTGCGAATAAATCATCCCTTGCAAAGTGGACGCGAGCAGCGCGGCTGACACTCCTTTGCCACTCACATCGGCCAGCACAATGGTCAGACCTTCATTGGTGTTTACGGCATCGAAAAAATCGCCGCCAATTTCCTTGCAGGAAAGATTTCGTCCGGCCAACTTGGCGAATGGAACTTCGGGAATCGTAACTGCCATCAAGCGTTGTTGAATGGACGCCGCAATCGACAACTCTTGTTGGTACCGCCGGCCCGCCTCTTCAGCTTGCACCAGCCGGGCGTTCTCGATGAGCGAGGCTGCTTCAGTCGCGATGGCGTGCAGAATATCGTTACTCACTCCGGAGATATCACGCGAGGCAAACCGCGAATCCACATACAGAGCACCCATAACTTCTGCCGAAATCGCAACTGCAGGCGCATCGGCGTCGCGAGTGGCCTGAACCTGTGGCTTACGCAGGGGCACGCAGATCACGGTACGCAGATCATAGGCAACGATGCTCTTGCGTCCGGTAAGGTCGGCGGAACGGCTGGTGTCGGTCAGCACAAATTCGGAGTTGGACTTCAACGCGTCTTCGAGAATGGAATGAGAGATAGTTTTGTCGTCCAGGAGCGGTTCGCCCTTTGCATTGCGTCCAGCGGCCAGTCGAAGTTCACCTCTGGCATTTTTCATGTAGACGTATGCCCTCTCCGCCCGGGTGAGTTTGAGAGTTACGTCCAGCAGCGTCATCAGAATCTCATCGAGTACGCCGATCGTGTTCAGCTTGCGGGCAGCTTCGAGAAACAAAACTAGTTTTTCCAGATCTGTGGTTTCATCCGAGATGTGCATCCCGGAGATCTGGCTGAGAAATTCGCGAGCAGAGTTGGTAGTTCCATGCTGAGGATTGAAAATCACGTACGCAACTTCACGAACGCCGAACTCCAGCCGGTCGTTGCGTTCGAGAGTCTTACGCTCGACTCGTTCCCCGTTGACGAACGTCCCGTGCTTGCTGCCCTGGTCGACGACGCTGAAGACTCCGTTTTCGGACACGATCAGCGCGTGGTCCCGGGAGACGCGCGGGTCGGCGATGACCAGATCTTTGTCGACTTTTCGTCCTACACCAAAAGGACTGTGATCGAGGTTAATGACACGTTGCTCATTTCCCTGGACAAAAACAAGTGTGGGAAATACTCCGGAACCGGTTCCTGAAGACGAGCCGATGATGGTTTGGAACGCCATGTAGCGCTGCAGTGCTCCTTAAAGTAGTCAGGAGAATAATATGACAGTACCAAGCGCCGGTGGGAAGAGGGTAAAAGTTTTCACGCGATGGCTTGGCTTCAGGCGGCGCCACGATGGAATGTGGCAATGGCCTCCTGCTCGCTGTCGTAGACCTCGAAAACCGTGGCCAGTTTTGTGATTTGCAGAACGTCGCGCAGGCGTTGACCGAGTCCGGTAAGCTTTATGTCCGCGCCACCGGCACGAGCCGATGAGTACACTCCCACCAAAGTGCCGAGGCCGCCGCTGTCAATATACGAAACTCCCGAGAGATTAAGCACCACCTGCCGCGTCGACTCCAAAGTTTTCTTGAGATTCTCGCGCAGTGCGGCAGCTTCTTCGCCAAACACTATGCGGCCCTGCGGCGAAATAATCGTCACCCCTTCAGCCTGCCGAGTATCAATTTTCAGGGACATCGCGACCCCCACCGCAACGGTGCCCGAGAAGCCTAACGCGGGCCGTGGCCTGAATGCAAGCAGGCTTATGAGATTACTGCAATTCTGGATTCGCAAGTACAGATGCAGGACGGGCATTTGGCGCGGGCTGGGCCCGGACAAATTCAACAAAGAGGACAACAAAAAAAAGCAGCAGCACGGCTCCCATAAACTCCGAGCGCCGGTAGCGGAGAGTGAGCAGTATGTACACAGGGCTGCAAAACAGCATTCCTATGCAGCCGAGAATCGCTCGACTGCTCCAGCCCTTGAACATCTGGCTTGAGAGCAGGACTTCGAGCACGATGAGCACGGCTAAAAACAGAATGCTCATATCGTGAACCAACAAGTGATAGCTCACCAAGGCGGTTGCGATCAGGCTTAAAGCGAAAACCAGTTCTGGATAGACTGCGGTCGTTCGGAATGCCTTGTGCGCCCCGTATGTGAGAGCGGCGAAGAGCATCAAGCAGACAATTAGAATCAACCCAATTCTCAGGTGAGGGTTTTTCGTGGGACACAAACTTTCAACGACACCTCTCACATTCGCGGCGTGTCCGACGAAAGAATTCCAGAAGTAGTTGGGGTTATTTTCCGATGCTATAACGTAAGCAGGGTAGCTCAAGGAACCTTTCCATCCGACTGCGGCTAACCCTAGAAGAGCCAAAGAAAGGGCAACAGAAAAAAAGCCCGCCAAGAATTTCTTGCGACGCAGCAGGATAAACGGGATGACAAAGGGAAGCACCAGGTGAAATTTGCATAGACCCAATCCCACCCAAGCGCCTTCGCGCGATTCGGATCCACGCCGAAACGCCTGAAACGCGATGGTGTAGCAAAATAGTACGAGAATGGAATCCTGACCTTGTATTAATGCGATGAATAGCGGGTAAAAGCCGAAACCCGCCAGCGTCCAGAGGTAAAGCGGTGCGCTACCCAAAACGACAAAATTTCTGCGTAACAAAACCAACACTGCGAAAGTTAGTCCGAGATTAATCCCGAGCCAGACAAGATAGGCGCCTATGTAAGGGAGGCGAGCAAATGGAATAAACAGGAGAGCTTCAAAGGGAGGATGAATAAACGGAAGAATGGAACCTCGCTTTTGCAGGCCGATCGGGGAAAAAGATCGTTGGACGGCTTCTTGAACTCTGTCGTCATACAATTCATAGCCATGCCCTTCACGCAAAACCGTGCCTGCGGTATAAAAACTGCTGAAGTCGGGCAGTCCGGTGCCGATAGCGCGCCATGAACGCCACGCAAAAACAGCGTGCAGCAACAACATTGCTGCCAGCCATAAGGTAATTTTCCTGCGTGTCGATTGGCTCAGCATAGATCAGGACAGGGCATTATAAGCTGAGCATCGCTCGCACTTTGGGATCTTGCTTTTTGTCTTGCCGAGAGGACAGCGCAGGCTCATTGCTTATAATCAGACTGCATGCCAAATTTCCCTCCGGTTGACGAGCAGTTAGCCTACATAAAAAAAGGCAGCGCGGAAATAATTCGCGAAGCCGAGTTGCGAGCCAAGCTCGAGAAATCCCGCGCCCAGGGCAAGCCTCTGCGAGTGAAACTTGGCATGGACCCGACCGCTCCGGACCTGCATCTCGGGCATACGGTAGTTCTCCGCAAGCTTAAACACTTTCAGGATCTCGGACACACTGTCATTTTTCTGATCGGCGACTTTACCGGAATGATCGGTGACCCCACTGGCCGTTCAGCCACCCGCCCGCCGCTTTCCCGCGAACAAATCGAGCAGAATGCGGAAACCTACAAGGCTCAGGTTTTCAAGATTCTCGATGCCCAGAAGACTGTGGTTGATTTCAATCGCCGCTGGTTTGCGAAGTTCACCGCCGATGACTTCATCCGTCTCGCCGCGAAATACACGGTCTCGCAGATGCTGGAGCGCGAAGACTTTCACAAACGATTTCTCGAAGAAAAGCCGATCGCAGTGCATGAACTGCTCTATCCGCTGGCCCAGGGATATGACTCGGTCGCCCTCGAAGCCGACGTCGAACTCGGCGGCACCGACCAGAAATTCAACCTGCTCGTAGGCCGCGAACTGCAGCGCGCGTACGGCCAGGAGCCGCAAGTCGTGCTGACCACGCCAATTCTCGAGGGTCTTGATGGCGTGCAGAAGATGTCAAAGTCATTGGGAAACGCAATCGGCATCCACGAGCCCCCGCTGGAAATGTACGGAAAGATCATGTCGATCTCCGACGAAATCATGTGGAGATACTACGAGCTGCTGACAGATGTATCGATGAGCGATATCGAAAAGATGAAGCGGGATTCGCATCCAATGCAGGCCAAGAAAGATTTGGCTCATCGAATTGTCGCAGATTTTCACTCGACAGAAGCTGCAACTAAAGCCGGTGAGGATTGGGCGAAACAGTTCCAGAAAAACGAAGTGCCGGAAAGCGCAGAGGAAGTTCCGATTAGCATCGGCGAAATCGAAGCTTCTCGGGATCAACAGTCGCGGGTTTTGATAAGGCTAGACCGCATTTTGGTTAGGTGCGGCTTGGCAGACTCCACAACCGATGCCACAAGAAAGCTAAAACAGGGATCCGTTAAAATCGACAATGAAGTAACAACCGACCCACGCATGGTTCTGGTGATCCCCGGTGGGGCTCAGCCATTGAAGCTGACGTTGAAGGTGGGGAAACGCGTGAAAATCGCTGTGATTAATTCGTAGTCCCAGTGTTCTCAGAGCCATGGGCGCTACGCCCTCCGCTGGAAAATATGCGACTGCTTTCGGCCACTCGATTAAATCCTGCTTGCGCGCCGCGGTCGAAAAGACTAACTTGTGTCTCATCTCGTGCTTCAATTTTGCGTCTCTGGAGGTAAGCAATGAAGAATCTCACGAAGACAGTATTAACGGTTCTGGCATTCACACTGGTATTTTCAACTTGGTCTTTGGCTGATAGCGCGGCTGATACCTACAAAGCGAAATGTGCGGCATGTCATGGCGCTGACGGCAAAGGCGATACCAGCACGGGCAAGATGATGAAGATTCGCGATCTCAGCTCCCCCGAGGTGCAAAGTCAATCGGATGCTGACCTGGCCAAAATAATTACCAACGGCAAAGGCAAGATGCCAAAATACGAAGGCAAACTTACTGCAGACCAGATTAACGACCTCGTGAAGTACATCCGCACCTTCAAACACTGACACGCTTTAACCCATGCTTATGATATGGCCGACTGGAACCGTCGTGCAGGTCTGATCGGCCATTTGTTCCTGGCCCATCTCTGAAAACAGCCTGCCATCGCCCCAAAAATTCCGCTCGCAGTTGTATACTTTTCTGGCCGCGGAGAGTCAAACTAAAAATCGACGGTGCCGCCTAATTGGGCCAACTGCACTGATCTCATTTTTTTCTTATGTTCTTCTAGCCTGGTTTGTTGCACTGCTCGGAGACTATGAATGCAAGATCGCGATCCACTGAAAGCAGATCCCGAAGAAAAGGTTGACGACAGTTCCGGCGTCTCCCGCCGCGACTTTCTGAAAATTTCCACCATCTCAGCGGCTGCAGTACCGATTCTTGGGACGAAAGTTGTGCAACCCGCCGGTCAACCGGTAAAAGTCTATGGCCCAGGCAAAGTTCTTATTGAGCTGACCATCAACGGCGAGAAACATACTTTGCACGTTGAGCCACGGGTTACCTTGCTCGACGCGCTCCGCGATCAGCTTGATATCACTGGCGCCAAGCGCGTGTGCGACCGCGGCGAGTGTGGTGCCTGCACCGTACTTCTCGACAATCGCGCGGTCTATGCCTGCACGGTTCTGGCGATCGAGGCTCAGGGCAAGGCAATCGCCACGGTTGAATCTCTGATGCAAGGCGAAAACCTTCACCCTATCCAGCAGGCCTTCGTTGACAACGATGCTTCGCAATGCGGCTTCTGCACACCCGGATTCGTCGTAGCTTTCAAAGCGTTTCTCGATCAGCATCCTAATGCGAGCCCCGAAGATATTTGCCGCGGGCTGAGCGGGAACCTTTGCCGCTGCGGTACGTATCACGGAATTCAGCTTGCCATTGCGCAGATGGCGCAGAAAGGAGCATGACGATGCCCGACTACAATTGGCCTGATGCAGAGCATCGCACTCTGATTGGCAAGCGTATTTCACGGGTGGATTCGCCCATCAAGGTTTCCGGCCGCGCGAAATATACCTACGATTATCACGGCGCGAACATGCTCTTTGGCAAGGTTCTGCGCTCACCTTACGCGAAAGCAAAAATCATCAGCATCGATGCGAGTGCGGCAGAAAAGTTACCCGGCGTGAAAGCTGTCGAAATTATCCAGAAACCCGGCAGCACCGCTGCGTGGGCCGGAGATGAAATCGTAGCCGTCGCAGCCGTCGATGAGTCCACCGCTGAAGATGCCATTCGCCTGATCAAAGTTAAATATCAGCCTCTGTCGTACCTGGTCAGTGACGCTGAGCCTCCCGCGGGCGCTGGGGAAGCCGCCGGGCCCTTGAGCGGCGACGATCTTGACGATGCCATCAGCAACCAGACGCCCGACGCGCAATTGATAAAGGATCTGCAGGAACACGGCGTCAGCTTCAAGGTTGACGACGATTTCCTGAAGGATATGGAGGGCGAAGGAGCTTCTCAGGAAGTTCTCGAAGCCATTCGCAAGGCTCCGTATCATGAGGCGACGGGCAGCGGCCATTCCGCGTATCAAAAGACTGCGGCCCAAACCAGCGGAGATCCCGACCGAGCGTTCTCGGAAGCGGAGGTTGTGTCGGAGGGTGTTTACGGAGCTCCGGTCATCGTGCACTGTTGCCTGGAGCCACACGGATCTGTCTCGGAGTGGACTGACAAAGATCACATTTTTACCCACATCTCTACGCAAAACGTTTCTGGCATTGCGCCGCAGATGGCCGAACCGCTGGGGGTTGCGGCCGCTAATATTCGGGTTCATCAGGACAACATCGGCGGCGGTTTCGGCAGCAAGTTCGCCGCCGATCGCTGGGACATTGCTGCAGCGCGGCTTTCCAAGAAAGCTGGTGGCAAGCCCGTGCGAATCATGCTGGAACGCGACGCGGAGCTGAAAGTGGCCGGCGCGCGTCCGTCTGCATACGCGCGGGTGAAAGTAGCGGCAAAAAAAGACGGCACCCTAACCGGCTGGCAATCGCAATCCTGGGGAACCGGAGGTCCCGGCGGGGGCGGCATGCCGCCGATTCCATATGTCTTCGGCATTCCCAATCAGCATAAAGAACACACAGCGATTCGCAACAACATCGGTCCCGCCCGCGCCTGGCGGGCTCCCAACCATCCCCAGGCAGCGATCATTACCATGGGAGCTTTGGATGACCTCGCCGCCAAACTCAACATGGATCCACTGGACCTCTGGATGAAGAATCTGGAGATCACTGGGCCACGGCGCGATGTGTACCGCGAAGAGCTAGCCGTCGCGGCCGATCTCATGGGCTGGAAAGACAAGTGGCGGCCGCGTGGCCAGAATGCTTCCGCAAACATTGTTCGCGGCCTTGGGTTGTCGATTCACACCTGGGGCGGACGCGGTCACGCCAGCGATTGCGATTTGACAATCCATCCTGATGGCTCAGTCGATCTGAAAATGGGAACGCAGGACATCGGCACCGGCACTCGTACCACCATCGTGATTGTCGCGGCCGAAACTCTTGGGATTCCCATTGAAGCGATCAATCTCTATATCGGTGACTCGCTTTATCCTCCCTCGGGCGGATCGGGCGGTTCGACTACCCCGGGGGGAGTCAGTTCCTCTACTCGCCGCGCAGCAGTGGATGCCCGTCAAGCGCTCTTCGCGAAAGTTGGTCCGGCTCTGAATGCACAGCCCGACGATCTTGAATGCGTCAACAGCACCGTGCGAGTGAAGAATGACCCAAGCCGTTCGTTGGACTGGAAGCAGGCCTGCTCGAAGATGGGCGCTATGCCGCTTACCGCGCGCGGACACAACGATCAAATTCCCAGCAAGAATCATCCAGACCTTACGAGCAGCGGAGTCGGCGGGGTGGGCATGGCTTATGTTGAAGTCGACACCGAGACGGGCATCGTAAAAGTTAAGAAGATGGTGGCAGTGCAGGATTGTGGTCTGATCATCGACGTCAAAATGGCGGAGAGTAGTTGCTATGGCGCGTTGACCATGGGGATCAGCTATGCGCTGTTCGAAGAAAAAATAATGGATCAGGCGACCGGCCACATGCTCAATCCGAACATGGAGTTTTATCGGCTCGCCGGACTCAATGACATTCCCGAACTCGTGGTTCACATGATGACGGGCAAAGGTTATGACGAGCGGGGCGTAATCGGATTGGGCGAGCCTCCGGTGATTTCTCCCGGAGCCGCGATTGCGAATGCAGTTGCAAATGCAATTGGGGCGCGGGTTTCATTCTTGCCAATTACACCAGACAAAGTTCTCGCGGCATTAGGTTCGCCGAACATGCCGCAAAAGGCAGGTGCGTAATGCGATCGTTTGAGTACGCCAGTCCGACCACGAAAGAACAAGCCGTGGGATTGCTAGGAGCGAGCTGGGGGCAAGTTGAAGTGCTCGCCGGCGGCACTGATCTATTGTCGTTAATGAAAGATGACGTGGTGCATCCCAGGCGCCTGGTGAACATTAAGCAGATCAAGGAAATGAATGGAGTCACGCCGGGGTCCAAAGGACTTCGCATTGGCGCGCTCACTACGTTGGGAGAGGTGGCCGACAATGCGAATGTGATCAAGGATTATCCCGCGCTGGCTGAGGCAATCAACGACGCTGCCAGCCCGCAGATTCGTAATATGGCGACGCTCGGTGGCAATCTTTGTCAGCGTCCTCGTTGCTGGTATTTTCGTGGCGGCTTTGGCCTGCTGCCAAAAAATGAGTCGGGCAAGGATCTGATCACGAACGGCGAAAATCGTTATCATGCGATTTTGGGAAACGATGGCCCCGCCAAGTTCGTCAGCCCTTCGTCCATTGCTCCTGTACTCATCGCTTACGGAGCTGTGCTTCGGTTGATTGGCCCCCAGGGAATGCGCGAACAGTCGCTGGAGCACTTTTATGTAATCCCGAAAAGCGAAAACCAGCGCGAGCACGATCTGAAGCCGAACGAGATTCTCGCAGAGGTAATCCTGCCGCCAACTAGCAACCTAAGAGTTGCGCACTATGAAATTCGACAGAAGGAGGCCTTCGACTGGCCTCTGGCTGTGGCTGCGGTTGCGCTGAATATGAATGGATCGGACTTGTTTGGTTCGCGTCTGGTGCTGGGCTACGTTGCGCCGATCCCCTGGCGCGCGGGGGATGGCGAGGCAGCTCTGAATAGGGCGGCAATCGCCCACGGTGGCATTACTGAAGAAGCCGCGAAAGGTGCTGCTGAAGGAGCACTGCAGAACGCAACACCGCTCAGTCACAACACCTACAAAGTTCAGTTGGCGAAAGTTGCCGTCAAACGAGTCATCATGAAAGCTGCGTCGGGGAGTGCCGCATGAGCAGACAATCTCCGGTCGTCGAATCTGACCGCTTTAATACTAATCATCCCGATCTGTGCCCGGCCCTGCGCTGGAAAGCACAATTCATCCTCACCGAAGCCGACCCTACGGTGCCGCCTTCGAATGAAGGCTTGTTCTGGTGCATACACACGCAAACCTGCATCGGACCGGACGGCGAGTTGGCTGAGCCTGGCAACTGCTCATCGTCTCGTCGCAAATGTCATGGCACGGGCAAATGCGGCTAAGAGGACCCGTATCTCCAATTCACTTTCGTATGAGATAATTTTTTACAGAGAGGTTTGAAAAGATATATGGCTCAGCACAATGTTTTCTGTGTCAAGTTGCACAAAGAACTTCCGGGCTTGGATGAGCCACCCTTTGACTCAGAATTCGGGAAGAAGATTTATGACAACGTCTCTCAGGAAGCGTGGAGAGGTTGGACAGAATTCTGCAAGATGCTGTTGAACGAATATCGCCTCAATCCTGCCCGCCGCGAAGATCAGGAAGCGATTGTTAAGCAGATGGAACAGTATTTCTTCGGCGAAGGTGCAGCTCCACCGAAGGAATACGTCCCGCCAGCTCAGAAATAAATTCTCTCGCCCTAGTGATCGAGTATCCACTGCCTGACAAATTTGAGGATTTCGGGTGTCTCAGGGTCCCATAGAGTAGTGTGGCGAGTTCTTGGGAACACCTTATATTGCCTGTTGTCGATTCCGTGAGTGGCTTTTGTTTGCGCTAAAAGTTTGCAGTCTTTATGGCTCACGATCAGATCTTTCCCGCCTTGAACAATCAGCGTGGGCATATCTAAATTAGGCGCGATTTCGCTTTTCCAATTCTTCACAAGATGCTTGACGTCCCATAAGTATCCGAAACTGATTTTTTTGTATGCCAGTGGATCGGTGCGGCGTTCGGCGATGAATTGCGGATCTCGCGAACTTTCTTCGAGACGCTTGCCTGTCAAGCTGATCTTTGCAGCTCTGCGGGCAAACAAGAAATACGGCAGCAAACCCAGGTTTCCGATTTGTAAAACCTCATGCTTGTTCAGGCCGAGAGCCGGCGCTAAAAGGATCAGGCCGCGCAGTTCGTTACTATTTTTCCGAACGTAGTTGAGGGCATAAGCTCCTCCCATGCTTTCGCCCAGCAGGTAGATCTTTGCGCCGGGCCGTTCTTCGTGAACAAACTGCACGATCGACGAAACGTCCTCGGCGACCTCGACTGGAGTACCGATATACCCCCGACGTCCGCAGGACAGCCCGTGGGCCCGCGCGTCGAGGGCGTAGACGTCGATTCCTTGCGGGTTCAACGCGTTCGCGATAACTTTGTACGGAGCGCTTTGATATCCGATTCCGTGCAGCACTACGACTACGCGATCGGCGGAAACAGTTCCGGCAGCCGGCCAGTAACGATAGAAGAGACAGGTTTTATCCTCGGACGTCAGTATTCCGTGTTTGTCTGCAGCCGATTCGGAGAGGCGCTGCGCATCCGACAATGAGTTAACTGGCGGCGGCATTTGCGCACGCGCTATGGCAACGCCGAACGCACAACTCATTGCGACTATCGCCAGCCACAATCCAAACCGGCGGACGGGCGAGACGTTCGAGTTAGCTTTTTTTGACATCTCACGTCACTTAGTAACTACGTAACCGTTACCTTAAGATGTACATGTTTACCGCATTGTCACCTATCTTTCATCAGCCCGTAACATTTCCGCGCTAGAAATAAAGTGTGGATCCGCCCGTTTACGATACGCTGATCCTTTCCGACGTCCATCTGGGCGCCGACACCAGCCATGCTCGCGAGGCCACTCGCGTGCTGAAGGAAAATCGTTTCCAGCGGCTGATTCTGCTGGGCGACATCTTCGCTGACCTGAATTTCCGCCGCCTGACCAAAGAGCATT
>Ga0210394_10002393_pt1 | contig 25870 bp, 23 predicted proteins | sample IncBWC12MmetaG_FD_160121 | JGI IMG/M metagenome (GOLD analysis project Ga0210394, IMG submission 160121) | Forest soil microbial communities from Barre Woods Harvard Forest LTER site, Petersham, Massachusetts, United States - Inc-BW-C-12-M | ecosystem: Environmental > Terrestrial > Soil >...
TCGGCGCCCTTTTCATAATGGAAGGTTTTTTGCCCGAGGTCCGCAATCTTACGGTGGACGTCGAGATCGAGCCCCTCAAAATTGTGCAACTCGCCCGCAAGCTCGAAAATCTTGGCGCGCACCGTGTCGCTCACCTGAAACGGTTGGGGATCCGGATCTTCGGTTAACTGCCGGATATCGTAGGCCGCCGATCCATCTTCGCCGATCTTTATCTCGATGAACTCGGGATTGCTGCCCTTGAAGACGCGCCGATAGGTGATGGTGGCGCCGTTCGCAGCGCGCAGAACGAGCGGACCAATCAGCATTACCGCGATTGACAAAATCGCGCAACGATAAAGCACACGTCTGTAGCGGCAAATAGGATTCATGACACGTCCGGTCGAACTTTAGAATGATATCTTGAATTCGGTCGCGATTCACATTCGACAAAGCGAACCCGGGGGATTTGAGCCCTGCCTGCTTTAGCGCTAAGCTAATCCTTACTGTCGATCATCACCATTTATCGCCTTTTCACAATGGTCACCTGCCGCGAATGCGAATACGAAATTAACCAGGCGACGGAAATCTGCCCGCACTGCGGCGCAGACCTGACCAGCCTCCCAGGGGAATCTGCGACGCCGGCGAAAAAGCCGACAATTGCAAGGATTCTGCTGCGCTGGGGAATGCTGTTAGGCGTGCTCCTCGCTGCCATGTGGAGTTTTCTATGGTTCGTGGTATCCCCACGCACTGGCAACCTCACCGCTGAAGCCGAAGGCAACGCTGTCGTCGCCATCGAGGATGTGTATTCCCAATTGCATTCCTACGCTCAAGCGCGCGGCGGTGCATATCCATCAGACTTGGAACAACTCGGCCCACAGGTGCGTCAAGCGGCGCAGCTCGCCCAGAGCGATGGCTATCAACTGCAATACATGCCCGCACCGGCGGAGGCTGACGGCTCCATTCATAACTACTCGCTCGAGGCTCGCGCCGGCAATTACGGCTACCGCAGTTTTTACGTGGATATCAGCGGCGTAGTGAGATCCACAAAAGAAAATCGCGAACCCACCAGCGCCGATCCTCCCATCCATTAGGCCTTCGTTTCATCGCTAGCGGAAATTTTCACGGGGACCGTTCGCAGTTTGCGCTCGCTCCAACGTCATAGAGACCTACGTAAGAATAACCATTGACTCTTACTATGCCGGGGATGATAGTGGATCTACCCTTCAACAATCTGTTTCTCAAGCTGGCGCGTCGTCCCTCTCTCAGCTTATAGGAACTGAATGTCCCACATGTAATTTTACGTCGTGCGCCTGCAAGCGGGTGTGCGCGTATTGCCTCGGTGTCACCCGACTTTCCAGGAGAGTATATTGAAGACGAGAACCGGCAAAATCCTCTCCGGGATAGCGACGGATTTAGCAAAACTGGAGAGCCGAATCGGCGTACGTTTTGTCCCGTCGCGACCTGCCGGCCTGCGTGACGCGCGGCGATCGTCTGGAAGATCCCGGCAACTTGCTGACATCCCGCCCGACTTCACGGCTTCCGATACTAAAGGCGGACATCTTGAGAGCCTTCGGAGGCCGGCATGCAATTGAGATCGGGGCTCGTAAGAAAGCATGGGGCAACGAAGATCCTCATTGCCGACGATGACGCCGTCACGCGACGCCTTCTGGAAAAAACGTTGGAGCACACTGGTTATGAAGTTGTGGCCGTCGAGGACGGGAGCAAGGCTCTGGAATGTCTGTCCCACACAGATGGTCCCCGGTTGGCACTCTTGGATTGGCTCATGCCTGGGCTCAACGGGGTCGAAGTTTGCCGCGAGATGCGCAGGCATTCCGAACGTCCATATACTTACATTATTTTGCTGACGGCGAGAACTTCCAAAGAGGACGTGGTCACGGGTCTCGAGGCGGGCGCCGATGACTATATTACGAAGCCCTGCGATGCGGAAGAACTGAGAGCACGCTTGCGCGCCGGTGAACGCATTCTGAAACTGGAAGACAAACTGACCTACGATGCTCTTCACGACCCGCTCACGCATCTGCCGAACCGCTCTTTTTTTCTGGAGCGATTATCGCTGTGCGTGAGTTGGGGAATGCTCCATCCGGAGTATAAATTTGCGGTGTTATCCGTCGACATGGATCGGTTCAAAGTCCTGAATGACAGTCTGGGTATTTCGGCGGGCGACTGGCTTCTGGTGCAAATCGCGGAACGCCTGCTGGGTTCTACCCGTCGGGATGACGCGACTTTGCGCACAGCGGAAGCGGGAGGCATGGCCGGTCGATCAAGGGACGTTGGCGTAGTGGCGAGAGTGGGAGGCGATAAATTCACGATCTTGCTGGATAACATCCGGAATGCTAGCGAAGGAATTCGCGTGGCCGAACGAATCCAAGAAACCATCAAGGCGCCCTTCGAGATCGACGGACAGATGGTGTTCACCACAGCGAGTGTCGGTATTGCGTTTAGCGGCACCGGCTATAGCGCGGCGGAAGATATGCTCGGCGATGCCAACACTGCCATGGCGCGGGCCAAGACTCTTGGCAAGGCGCGGTATGAAATGTGCGATCCATCGATGCACGCCACAGCGGCGGGCCGACTCCAACTGGAAACCGATCTTCGCCGGGGGACGGAAAACCAGGAATTTATCGTTCATTACCAGCCGATCGTCTCATTGATCGATTTTCGCATCACAGGGTTCGAAGCGCTGGCCCGATGGCAGAGACCGAAGTTTGGGCTGGTAATGCCAGACGGGTTCATCTCAGCCGCTGAGGATACCGGTCTGATTCTATGGATTGGCCGCTGGATTTTGCAGGAAGCCTGCCGCCAAGTCTGCGCCTGGAACCTGCAATTTCCATGTTTCCCCCCGTTCACGGTTGCCGTAAATATCTCCGCTAAAGAGTTTGCGCAGGTCGATGTAGTCAGCCAAATCGGCCAGGTCTTGACCGAGACCGGCCTTACCCCTGAAAACCTGACGTTGGAACTTACCGAAACCGTGACCATGCGTGATGAGCAACGCACCACGAGAATTCTTAGCGAACTCAGAAAACTGGGCGTTCGTTTATGCATCGATGACTTCGGAACCGGATATTCGTCTTTGAGCTACCTGCGCCGCTTTGCGCTGGATATTTTGAAAATCGACCGGTCCTTTGTGACCGACATGCTGGACAACAGCGAAAGCGAAGAGATCGTGAAGACCATTTTGAGCCTCGGAAGAAACCTGCGCATGAAGGTCGTAGCGGAAGGCGTGGAGACCTTTAAACAGATGACCCTGCTGAAATCGCTTGGTTGCGAATTTGCCCAGGGATATCTTTTCTCTAAACCGCTGGACTTGGCCACCGTCGCGCGAACCCTCGTGGCATCGGAAACAAACAGTTACAACTTGCCGCGGAGCTCCGTGGTCCAACTCGTTGCAAGCGACGTGAGTGGAGGATAACCCCCTAGCCCGTCGGTCACCTTCCTGCAAATCTTTGAGACCGCGCGTGTGGGCAGTCTAAACTTAGGTCTCCCCTCGAAGTGAGCCGTGTTGATCGTGCATGCACCAAGACCACTGCCTTCCTTTGACGCCACGCCTGCGTGTTATACTCGACCAGCGTTAGACTGGGGGAAAAGCCGAAAATGGGCTGGGTTTTCCCAGCAAAGAAAGCAAAGGCTGGGCACATCATGGACAACACCGTATACAGTTACATACAGATGCCGTGAGAAGAGCGGCATCGGAGAACGCAGATTCGTTTTGTACTCGGTGCGCCACACGGAAGCAATACCTGTTCTTAAGGTTGACTCAAAATTGCTTGTGGGAACCATAAACTAAAGGTCTTAGCAGCCTGCGGAGAGGTGCTGGAGTGGCCGAACAGGGCTGCCTGCTAAGCAGTTTCACCCCAAAAGGGTGACGGGGGTTCGAATCCCCCCCTCTCCGCCAATCCTCCCAATAGTGGACGTTCTTCCTTAGGAAATCATCAAGACAATTGCGGCAACCGCGGCGGCCACCAGAAGAAATAGCCCGCCGATTAGAAGCTGCGTCCTAAGACCGTCGGCGTGCTTGTTCATTGGCCAGCCACCTTTCGAGGATAGCTCGGTCTTTCGGTTGGACGTCGACAAATTCGAGCCCCATTCCTTCAGGGCTTATGTTGTCGGTTACTCTAGCGACTGCTGTAAACTCATCGCCACCATGTTTGATGTGCACCTGGATTCGCGCTCCCGGCGGGAGTGGAGTCGCTGTCTTGACAAAGCAGCCGCCTGCACTCAAATCGCGGGTGCTCAAAACATGTTCGTTCCGGGACCCTAGCTGCTTTACTTCAGCGGTCGCGCCAATGCTGTAGCGAGTTGACTTTCTAGGTATGCGCGAGAGCCACGCTTCAAGAATCGCCTGATTATCGGGTTCGACTATGCTAAATACGACGCCCATCCCTTCGCTGGTGACATAAGCTACCGCTCCAGATGCTACGAACGTGGTTCCCGCCTCGGACATCTCTATATGTACTCTGGTCCCCTTGGGATATGGCTTAATCGTCTGCACGAAACATCCAAAGCGGCTCAATTCGCTGGTTTGCGCCACGACGATCTGAGCGGACCCTGTTTCCGTGACCACCGACGTTGCGTTGAAGGGAATGCGCGGCACTCGCCTGCGCTCTTGCTGGCTTTTCGCAACGTTCCAAATCGTTGACGTTGGTTGCGGCATATCGCGTGCGTCGGCCACCAAACTATCTTGGGGAGTAGCCCTTCAGTAATCCGCCTACGTTAAGCCTATAGTAAATACCTAGTCCGGCGTCAATGTATCCATCGGGTGCTCAGCTTCGAAGTAATTAATCGGGGGTTCCCTGTAGACGGCAGCTAGGCCTTTCCTCCGCGCTGGATTCCTTCCTTACGAACCTTTTCGGCACATCAAGTAGCGCGTCTCACCCGCAGTCATTCTGCCTCGGGCATACTTGTAGCCGAGGAATAATTTGGGTATGGGAACGGATTTCGCGCGCAATGATGCGATGGAGAGCAGGAAAACCACTCTCCTCGGCTGCCTCCTCCTGCTCGCCTTTCTCGTCTATGCCAACACACTTGTGAACGGCTTCGTTTACGACGACCACTCGCAAATTGAGCAAAATCCTTACGTCCACAGTTTTCTGAGCATCGCAAAGATCTTTACGATGCGTTCGCCAAGCGGGAACTATTACCGGCCCCTGATGAATTTGGGTTTTCTGTTCTCTTTCCAGCTTTTCGGGGCTTCTCCTTACGGTTTCCATCTCATCAGCGTACTGCTGCACTGCGTGGCCGTGTGGCTGGTCTACGAGGTTGGCGCCGCGATGACGTCGGACCAAACCCTCGGCTTGATCGCAGCATTGTGTTTCGCGATCCATCCTGTTCACACCGAATCGGTCTCCTGGATCGCGGGCGTGGTCGATATCGAAATGACGATCTTCTATCTCGCGGCGTTCTGGTTTTTCCTGAAGCTCGAGCGCGCCAACCGCAGCAGCGTCTGGATTCACATGGCCATGCTGGGAAGCTTTCTGCTGGCAACGCTCTCCAAGGAACCGGCCATGACTTTGCCGGCCTTGGTGACCATTTATGAGCATTTTTATCGCAGCGATCGCAACAGCACCACCTGGCAGCAAAAAGTTGCTCGATATGGCGGATTCTGGATCATCGGCTTCGCATATATTGGCGTACGATTCCTTGTGCTGGGGGGATTTGCGCCTGTGGCCTTCCATCGCGATGTGAGCTGGCGTGAAGCGGCGGTAATTGCCGTGGGTTGGATCGGGCAGTACGCGGCGAAGCTAGTGTGGCCTGCGCCGCTCACTGTCTTCTATGCAATTCAGAGAAACACAACTTTCGCTAACGTTCACTTGTTGCTCGGAGCCGCAGTACTGGTGGCGGCTGCTGCGTCCGTAATTTATGAATGGAAGCGAGCGCGAATGTACCCATTTTGGCTCCTCTGGATTCTGTTTACGCTTGCGCCGGTCTTGAATGTGCGCTGGCTTCCAATGGACGTTTTTGCGGAACGATTTCTGTATTTGCCCTCGGTTGGGTTCAGCTGGCTCGTGGCTGGAATTGCGCTGTGGTTCTGGAGAAAGACTGGCTTGGCGGCCGAGAGACGCTGGGCCCTCGTTTTTGCGGCAAGCATCTTAGGTCTCTTGGCGAGCGGCGAGATCATGGCGCGGAATCGCGATTGGAAGGACGACTACTCGCTGGCGCTGCGGACGGTGCAAACGAATCCTGATAACTCGAATATGCGCTCGGACGTCGCGATGGCGGAATGGCGCGCCGGAAAACGTGACGAGGCTCTGCGTCAGTGGCATCTCGCGCTATCTTACAGGCCGGATTCTCTGCAAGCGCTTTCCGATCTCGGCTTCGCCATGATCGAAGAGAAGAAATATGACGAGGCCATCCCGTATTTGCAGAAAGCAAACGAACTCAGTTCCCGGTTCGCCACTCCACATGTCCATCTGGCGCACGCATATATGGAACTCGGGAAAACTGCCGAAGCAGAAGCCGAATTCCGGAGCGCGGTGGAAATTTCTCCGATGGATCCGTTCGCGCGGAAAGCCTTGGGTCATTTTTACTTGAAATCGGGACGGTTACAGGAAGCACAAACCGAATTCCGAGCCTCAATAGCGATTGTCCCCGATTTCGATGGCTGGTCTGGCCTTGCCGAGACGTATTCATTGCAGGACGATCCTGACCGAGCTGTAGGCGCTTGGCGTCATGTACTCGCAATCGAGCCTTTCGATTCTCATGCCCACCTTATTTTGGGACGCCTTTACCTCACGAAAAGACTATTGAGCGAGGCTGCCAAGGAATTCGACCAGTGCCTGTATACAGATCCGCACAACGCGGAGGCGCTTGCCGCCTTGCACAAGCTCCGGCCCCAGGGGAGCTTCGCGCAGTAGGAAAAGCGGCGGGCGGCCCGACCCACCTGGGCCTCTCGCATCTGCGCGCGCTATTCGCTCTCTCCCGCCAATTTGCTATCATTTGAAAGCTTGCTGTTCGGGAGGAACAGCCGGACCCCCGCCCGGCCGGATCCAGGAACAACACCGTAGCTCAATCCATTCACGTTTATCGGAATGCCCAGGACGAAAGCTTCACCCCAGAAAAGACAAAGTGGAACCATCATGAACAACGAAAACAACGACCCACTTTCCAAAATCAAGCACAAGCTTCAGGAGGAGATCGATACCCTGGAGCACGAATTAAATCTCGAACTGCCCAAGGAATTGATGAAGGCGCGGGCGCACGGGGATCTTTCGGAGAACGCCGAATACAAATACGCCAAAGAGCGCCAGGGCTTCGTTTCTGCTCGCCTGGGCCAGCTCAAGAAGCGCATGGGCGATCTCGGCATGTTGAATCTCAGCAATATTCCGCACGATCGCGCCGGATACGGGTCACGCGTATGGCTCCGCGACGTAGCTAAGGCCGCGGAGGTGGAGTACAAGCTGGTGACCAGCGAAGAAGCCGACGCGGCGCAAGGATTGATCTCCACGACTTCGCCGATTGGCCGGGCGTTACTAGGCAGGCGGAAAGGCGACGAAGTGAAAGTGCAGACTCCTGCGGGCATAAAAGAATTCGAGTTGATTCGTCTGAAAACGATCCACGAAGACGCCTAGAGGTAAGCTGTACTCGAACCTGAAGTGAGAATGAAGCTCCGCCCGAGCTCCGGCAATTCGCCCACCTGATTTGAGGTAGTCCGGGAATTGCCCCCTTGCATTCCCTCGTGGTAGCATCCGCGTTATCGAGTAACCACGCACGGCGCCTGGGTATCCCGCCTGTGCTTTCGCCCCGCGAGATCGGCCCTGGGCCCGAAGAGGGGAAAGCCATGAAATCCTACACAACGCAGTTCCTTCGCAACATTGGCATTGTCGGTCACGGCGACACGGGGAAAACCCAGCTGGTGTCGTCGTTGTTGTATACGGCTGGGATGACGCCAAGGCTCGGAAAGGTAACGGAGGGAAACACCATAACCGATTGGGACGAGGAGGAGATCGCGCGCAAAATTTCTATTCAAACGGGATTGGCGTTTGCGGAATGGGCGCCGGGCGGCCAAGGCGAAAAGACAAAGATCAATTTTCTGGATACGCCGGGCTACAGCACTTTCGTGAACGAAACGCGAGCCTCATTGATCGGCGCCGATGCGGCGCTGGTGGTCGTGGATGCCGTGGCCGGCGTGCAGGTAGTCACGGAAAAGGTCTGGGATTATTGCACCGAATACAGCCAGCCGCGAGCGATCGTGATCAACTGGATGGATCGCGAACTCGCGAGTTTCGATCGCGCATTGGAATCGGTGCAGCGAGCATTTGGCCGGACAGTCGTGCCGCTCGAACTACCGATCGGCGCGGAGAAACAATTTCGAGGCGTGGTGGATTTGCTCAGCATGAAGGCGCTGGTTTACGCGCCCGACGGAGATGGCCGCGCCAAGATAGGAGAAATCCCGGAAGACATGGCTTCCGCGGCTAAAGATGCGCACGAAAAGCTGGTCGAGATGGTCGCGGAAGGTGACGATGAGCTGATGGCGGAATTCTTCGAGAAAGGCACGCTGCCACTGGAGGATCTCAAGAAAGGTCTGCGGCTGGCGTTCCAGGAGCGCCGTTTGTTTCCGGTGGTGCTCAGTTCGGCGCTGCACAATGTCGGCAGCGACGCAATCCTGAATCTGATCGTCGATATGTTCCCCGATCCCGCCGCGCGCGGAAAGGCCAGCGGATTCAGCGAGGCCGGCGGCAAAGGCAGTCCAGTGGAGCGCAAAATTGCCGATTCCGAGCCGCTTTCGATTTTCGTATTCAAGACGCTCTCGGATCCTTTCGCCGGACGCATCAACTATTTCAAGGTGATGTCTGGCGTGCTGAAAAACGACGCTACGCTTACGAATTTTAATCACGGAACGAGCGAACGCTTTCAGCACGTACAGGTCATGCAAGGCAAATCGGGGATGGAAATACCGGAAGTGCATGCGGGCGATTTAGGAGCCATCGCAAAACTGAAAGACACGGTCACAGGCGATAGCGTGGGCGACAAATCCTCGTCGATCTTTTACCCTGCGGCGCGCATCCCTGAGCCTGCCATCACCTTTGCTATCGAACCGAAAACGCGCGCCGACGAGGATCGCATCGGGCTGGGAATTCACAAAATACTGGAAGAAGATCTCGCCCTGCGCTTTTCGCGCGATCCTCAAACCAAGGAGTTCTTGCTCGCCGGCTCGGGCCAGCAGCATATCGAGGTCGTGGTGGCGAAGCTGCGCAAGCGGTTCAGGGTCGACGTCTCACTGAAGCCGCCAAAGGTTCCTTACCGCGAGACGATACGGGCCAAGGCCGACGCCGAAGGAAAGCACAAGAAGCAGACTGGAGGACACGGCCAGTTCGGGGTTTGCCGCGTTCGCTTGGAGCCGCTGCCGCGTGGGGCGGGATTTGAGTTCGTGGACGATATCTTCGGCGGCGCAATCCCCAAGAACTACATCCCCTCGGTGGAAAAGGGAATCCGCGCTTCCGCCGATCGAGGCTATCTGGCAGGCTATCCCATGGTGGATTTCCGCGCCGTTCTCTACGACGGCAAATACCACGATGTGGATTCCTCGGACATGGCTTTCAAGATCGCGGGTTCGCTTGCCTTCAAGGAAGCTATGAAGACCGCCAGGCCTTCGTTGCTCGAGCCGATCATGCACGTAGAGGTTTACGCGCCGGATCAATATTCGGGCGACGTCATGGGTGATCTCAGTTCACGGCGGGGGCGAATCAACGGCAGCGAAGCGCGCGGAGCGAACGTTGTCGTGAAGGCACTCGTGCCCTTCGCGGAGATGCTGAGCTATGCGAATGACTTGATCTCCATGACCCAGGGTCGCGCCAGCTACAGCATGGAGTTCTCGCATTACGACTTTGTTCCGAACGAGATTGCCGAAAAGGTGATCGCTCATGCCAAGGCGGAACGGCAGGGCGAGCCGCTAGAAGATCAAGAAGTGGCCTGAGGATTAACAGCAAAGCCGGTGAGATCGATTCGCTACTGTAGTGAGTTCTGAAGGAACTCCGCGGATTTGAGCGACTTACAGCCTCATCGGCAGGTGTTCTGATTTGATGAGCGCCGGTTGTAGAGGCAAGTGGCGCGCCTGAAAACTAATCGGGAGACTCGTTCGTGAATTGATAGCGGGCCACGATTTCCTTGATGATTTTGGAACTCGATTGCGTGTCGATGATCGGAATTAGAGCCACGCGGCCGCCGTATTTCTCCACTTCTTTTTGCCCGACGACATCTTCCAAGCTGTAGTTGCCGCCTTTGACCAGAACATCCGGCTTCAACTCTTCAATCAGGCGAAGCGGGGTAGAATCTGAAAAAACCGTTACGTAATCCACCGATTCCAGCGCAGCGATAATGCGAGCTCGATCGTGTACAGAGATCAGTGGCCGGCCATCTCCTTTTAATTGCCGCACGGAGTCGTCGTCATTGATCGCCACGATCAGAATATGTCCGAGCGCTTTCGCTTTCTGCAAAAGATGCACGTGCCCGGAATGGAGCAAATCGAAGCACCCGTTGGTGAAGACGATCTTCCGGCCTTGCGATCGCGCCATGCTGATGAGCTGTTTCGCCTGGGCCAGGTCAACAAGCTTCTGCCTTCCCGCACTTTCTCTTTGCCGAATCCACGCGGAAACCTCTTCGATCGAAACTGCGGCAGCTCCCATCTTCCCGACTTTTATCCCCGCGGCTACGTTCGCAAGGCGCGCCGCCGTTTCCAACTCCTGATCGGCGAAGAAAACGCGCGCGATCATACTGATCACCGTATCGCCCGCTCCCGTGATATCAAAAACGTGCCGCGCTTCTGTTTGGATGTGCGTTTCATGTCCCGTTTTTCTGTAGAGCGACATTCCCTCTTCGCTGCGCGTGACAAGAATTGCGCCGCAGTCCGTTCGGGCAAAAAGAGAGGCTGCGGCCGTGCGAATCTCGTCTTCGTTGCGAACCGGCAACTGTGTGGATCGTCCTAATTCGGCTTTGTTGGGCGTGAGCAGGGAAGCCCCCCGATATTTGGTGAAATCGTCCCCTTTAGGATCGACCACGACGGCCTGTCCTGCGGCTGAAGCCATATCGATCACTGCCTTGCACACAGCGAGGCCTAAAACTCCTTTGGCATAATCGGAAAGGATCACGCCATCGACCAAAGGCAGAACTTTCTTCACAAAGTCCAGCAATCTTGCTGCCGAGTGCTCGTTCAATTCGGAACGAGTCTCTTTGTCGATGCGCAGAACTTGTTGGCCATGCCCAATGACGCGCGTCTTGAGGGTTGTTGGCCGATCTTCAACAACGATGCCTTCGGTGTGCACGCCAGACTGCTTTGCCAGCTGCAGCAGTTCCTGAGCCGCTTGGTCCCGGCCCACCACCCCGGCCAGAAACACCTCGCAGCCAAGGTGAGCAAGGTTCCTGGCTACGTTGGCGGCGCCACCAAGACAAGCTTCTCGTGAGGTCCAACTCAGGACTCCGACGGGCGCCTCAGGCGAGATGCGGTCGATCGTGCCGTAGAGATATTCGTCCAGCATCACGTCCCCGACCACCAGCACCGAAACGTCTTTCAGACTGGACAGAATTCTATCCAGCTCTTCCCATTCGCCTTGAGATTGGTTGATGCTGCTCAGAGGACTGTCTCCACAAGACGGACTTGATGCTGAGCCGATTACCTCTCGCAGTACTCTACTTGCATAGGCAAACCCTCGCAACGCTTTGCTGAGGCGCCTGCACATTGTTGATACCCTGAGTAGGCGCGCGGAGATGGTGGGGGTACCCCCCCACCCTTTTTGTGCAAGTGTTCATTCTACGTGAGTTGCACACGACGTTTTGCTGTGTCGCGACCGCGATAAAGTCAGCATCACGAAACCATCCGAAGAGCACAAGCTGGCTCGACGCCACGGCCTGCCAGGGCGCGGACTGCACCGACTGGTCACAGCTAATTTCGTAAGCCGATGCAGGCCCAGGGGGCCTGACAATTGAAATGGAAATAAATTGCCGTCTCGTTCGAACAGAGGGTCTCTGAGAATCCGGCACGGCGAGGAGGGTTAAATTTTTAGCGGCAATCAGCAAGGCTAAAAACTATGGCAACGCCGTCGCGGGATTCGGGTAAGCAACTCGCCGGATTCGCGCGCAAGCAAGCGTTATGAATATTATAGCGCGGCAGTAAAGACTGACGGCGCATCGCCGCAGGAAATCGGATCAGCGTTACTTGGTTGAGGTTGGGGCTTTTTCTTTGATGGATTGGTATTCCTGCGGTTCCGCGTTGTTCGTGCAGTAATACTCTTCGAGATCTTCGTGGCCGAGGGACCATTTGCGGGGAGCGGAAGTCCACGGCTTGGTCAGGACCTTGGGGTCCTCAATGGTGACCTGATAGATCAGGTAATTCTCGCTGGGACGCGTGAGGCGCTCGATGACGTGTTCCTGATCGCTATGGAACCAGCCGATGAAGTTATTCCAGGTGCGCTCGTCAATGGCGATCACGTCGATGACTAAACTATCGCCCTCCCAATGTGCGGTGGCGTCTCCATTGAAGGTAGGATCGGGATCTTTCGAATGCGGGCGGCCGTCGGTGTGTACTACGCGAAAGTTGGTGTTCAGCTCATTCAGTTCGATCAGTTCGTCACGCGTTTGCACCAACTTGATGGGATACGGGTTCCCCAGGAAGTTAAGCGGCGTGCCGCGCGGCAGGCAATTCACTGAGGCGCGTCCGAGTTCGAAATCGACTCGGCTCATGGAGGCGATTTTTGCTGCCGCCCAAGGCTGGAACGGCGGCTTTTCTTCCGGCGTCGCTTTTGCGTCAAATTGGCGCTGCGCCGCGGAACTGCTCGTACTGTAGCCACCAGTAGTGCCCGGAAACCACACGCCGGAAAGATCCGGACGGCCGTCGGCGGTGCGCGGAGTTGCTCCGCCCGGCGGCAACGGCTGCTGTTTGGGTTGAGATGAACCGGCTTCGGGTTTCTTTTCCTCTTGCGCCGCAGCGATAGAAGCGCACGCTGCCGCCAAAACTGCCAGCGCAAAAATCGAGCGGGCGCAGGGAAGCTTCCGTCGCGCCGTTTTAATTCTCTCCATGTTCGTAGTCGCTTCCGACTCTCAGGGTGCGGCCATCAGGCATCTTGACCGTCTCAGCGGCGGCCCGTTTTGCACTGGCGCTTTTTCCCATGCAGGCCCTGACGGTGACCATTTTGCCCATGTTGTCGTCAAAATCGTGCTTCTGTATCCCGCTTCTTTTTAAAAATGCTACGGAAACCGCTTCAAAACTCCACGAACTGACCTGGCTATCGGAATCTTTGACGTCCATGTAGAAATAGACGTGGGGATTCTGCCAATCCACTTTCGTGAGGGTGCCGCTCATGTCGGTGCACTTCGATGCGTCGTACTCGACGGAAAAAGTGTGGTGCGGGAAGGCCGGCGCGGCCATAAACAGGCCCGCTATAAAACCGAAGAAGAGCGGCATGCCCAGAAGAACCCTGTGCCTCACGGTCGTGTACCTCCAGATGTGGATCGACTCCCCGAGTTATAACCGTGACCGTTACATACCGGATATTCCATTGTCAAGCAGAACCAAATGGAGGCGTCGGACTGCTAGGGTCTCTCCCATGGACATGCCCCTCCCCTCGGGGCAGGAGTAAGAAGTTCCACGCAAGGATTCCTAATTTAGTTGTATAGTTGGCGAAAAGGGAAGGCCCCGCTCACGTGCAGCTTTAAGGAGTCAGCTATGAAAACGCTATTAAGAATTGTTGGGGCAATAGTGATTTGCATGGTCTTACTGCTCGCGACCCTGCGCGCCACCGGACTTAATCCTCACGGGGATACGCCAGGTCCCGGGAGCTATCCCGGTTTATGGCTCAGCGGGAATGTCGTAACGACTCCGGTTGCCGACTGGTCATTCACTGACAGCATTAAAACCGTGAAGGTTCAGACCAACACCTGGTATTTGATTCCTCATTCGGTAACGACTTGGTGTATCGCCTATAATGGCCAGCTTTATCTGGCGACTTCTGGAGCTGCAGTGCGAGAATGGCCTCGAAATGTGGCCCGCGATCCCCATGTGCGTCTGAAGGTAGGCGACAATTTGTATGATCGTACCTTATCGGTTGTCACCGATCCGGCCGAAAGGGAAGCCGTGCTCCAGGTGAGAGCGAAAAAATACTCTCAAAAGTACCCGCCAGTGGGTCAAACATTTACCGTATATCGCGTAATGCCTAGTTAGTCGCTGACTAGATTTTTGGTGCAACGTTGGTTGTCGGCGAGGTTGATTGCCACGACATTTAGAAAGCTCGGAAAGTCCTAGCAGACATTAAGCGGGAGTAAGCCCATAAGAACTCTGTGCCTCACGGTCGCCCACGGCCTGTCAGGGTCGTTTCGGTAAGAGCGGGGTGAGGTCTCAACCTGACTATGACCACGATTGCCGCGTATAGGACTCCGACAACTAGCATCATCCACTGTATTAAAGGGAATTTATGGACAGCGAGCCACGCAAAGGCCAGAAGGATGAGAACATCAAAGCTAATTCGCGGACGCCAATCCCAGTGGTTGCCAATCAGAATATGGAGTCCTAGCGAAACAACCCCGCCCCAAGCGTATCCGCATCCGATTTGACTTCTCATGAACGACACTACTTTCTGACCGATTTCCTCATCCCATTGTGCGTGCCTCCCGATTGCCAGATAGTGCTTACCGTCGAAATATACGGAGGCTTCACGCTCGACAACGCCAGTCGTTATTGCTTCCAGTACGGTCCCATTGTCCGTGAGCGTCCCTACGTGACTACCCGGCCCACCCTGAAAATACATGACGACCCAGCTCGTGAGTGAATTGATTGGCTGCGAGAATAGTAGGTATCCATTGCGGGCGGCTTTTAACATGCCTAGAGTCGATTGGTCTGCAAGGAAAAAACCCTCTTCCTTTCGCTTCCGTGGAGAATATGGCCCCCTTTGAAATCGGTACAATAGATAATCGGCAAGGGCGAAAATCACAGGAAACGGCCTCTTTACCCCGGGCGGTTCAGAAAAAGGAACTCCCGGTTTCTGCGCTGATCTAATCCGTAGCTGCTTCCTCGCTGCAACAAAACGAAGGACGCTATGTGGGCAGTGGCGTAGCAAGCGCTGGGCGCAGTCAAGTCACTTAGTGTGATAGCCTGAGAAACGCAAACACATGGAGACGGCAGCCCACCTCCCTAGGCCAGAACCCGGTTTCCGTGAACATATAGAAACGGTGACGCGTGCGACTGCAACTGGGCTCGTCTTCGTTTACGCGGTTGGGTTCATCATATTGGCGCTCTATGATGCTCGATATGGAATCATAGGATTCAGCTTTCTTCGAGTAAAAATCCTTTCTGTCGGTGCCCTCTTCTGGCTGCTCGTCATGCTTGCGGCTGCGGCCGCACATTATCAAATTGAATATCTCCCCGCGCTTCGAGCAGTCTATAACAACGCAGAACCGAAACTGGAGCTCTACAGAAACCTTCTTTTGGCCGCGCATTTCATCTACCCTGCGACGTTCATGACCTTGGTTTTCAACCCAGTTGTTTTCCGATTCGACGTGCATAATTGGTGGTTTGTCCCTGTAGACGCTTCTGTGTGGCGTGCATTGGCCATTCTTGCTGCGTTCGTAGTCATGGGCCTGGGCAATTTTGTAATTGAGAAAAGTTTTGCGGAACGCCCCAAGCAAGCCGCGTTTTTCGGGTTGGGCGGAGCATCGTTGGTCATCTACACTCTCTATCTGTTCGGAGAGAGGAACATCGCCAATCTCACACTCTTTTTATTTTTGGCCGGGATAGGCGCGCTTCAATTGAAGCGCGGCATCAGGTACGGGCTGGATTTTAGGAATTGGTTTTTGGCGGTTCTTCTGATTGCGTTGTTCACGTTCGAGATTTTTGGAGATATTCGGCCGGAACTGGGTGGTGGAGCCCCCAGTCCTGTGACTTTATATCTGAATACGCCTATCGCGTGGCTCGATTCAAATATTGCGAGTGTTCTGTTGGTGGATGAGACGGACCAAGGGTTCTACGTTCTTACCGCGCCGACAGGCAAGGCTTTCTTTTTACCGCGAAGCACTGTCACCTCTGTCTATTTTGGAACCAAAGCTGATCTGAGGTAACTCCGCCGTTCGCTCCCAGTCGTCTAACGCCTTGCAATCGCGGCACCCCACATTTGATCCTTTGATTCTAATCTTCCTAATATTTGCTTCGTGGGGTCCACACGGTCGACGGTGCGTTTGTCTGTGCTATATTTGCTGGCTAACTTCAATGTGCGGATCTGAGGGTCTCGGGCGCCGCAAGTAGCCGCTGAGGCGCTTTTGTAGCGCACAATATAAGGTCCATGAGCAAACTGCGCGTCTCCATCGTCGAATTTCTGAATACGGCGCCGCTCGTCTGGGGCTTCACGGATGGACCTCTCCAAGGCCGCTACGATCTCTCTTTCACGGTGCCTTCGCTGTGCGCCGAGGCATTGCGCGCCGGGAAGGTGGACGTGGCCATCATTCCCGCCGTGGAATATCAGCGCATGGACGGCATGGTGGTGCTGCCGGAAATGGCCGTGGCCGCCAAGGGCGAAGTGCGCAGCATTCTGGTGCTTGCGAAAAAGCCGATCGAACAGGCCAAGCGCATCGCCCTGGACACAAACTCCCGCAGCTCCGTGGCGCTTACGCGGCTTCTGTCGAAGGGATTCTGGGGGATCGATCCGGAGTTTATCGACTCGCCGCCCGATCCCGCGGCCATGCTGGCGCAAGCCGACGCCGCACTGGTGATCGGCGATCCGGCGCTGCGAATCCGGCTGAAGGTCGATGCGCTTTCAGCGAAGGCTCCCGACGCAAAGGGATGCGGGTGCGATGAAGCCATTTCGCATCAGCAAGACCAGATCGTTCCCGGGATCGATACGCTTTTCGTTTACGACGTGGCCGAGCAGTGGCGCCTGATGACCGGCAAGCCCTGCGTTCTGGCAATCTGGGTGGGCCGGCGCGAGCTAATCACGCCGGAGGTGGTGGCCGATTTTCTAACCTCGAAGGAGTACGGCCTGGCGCGTATCGGCGAGATCGCCGAATCCGCGTCTTTGAAGCTGGATCTGCCGCCGCGCGATCTGGAGATTTACCTGCGGGGCCACATCGATTTTTCGCTCGACGCCGCGAATCTCGAAGGGCTGGAGCTTTACTTCCGCGAATGCGCCGCCGCCGGGCTCATTCCGCGCGCGTGGCCGATCGAATTCGCGCCTTTGCCGCGGACCCATGAGACCGCTGAGCGCGCCGGAAGCGCGCAAGGAGGCCACTGAGCGATGGGCCTATCACAGCAGGAAGCGTTCGATCTTTTCCAGTCCGACGACCTGATCGGCATCGGCATGGCCGCGAATCAACTGCGCAAAAAGAAAAACGATCCGCGCGTAGCCAGCTATCAGATCGACCGCAATATCAACTACACCAATTTCTGCACCGAATATTGCTCCTTCTGCGCTTTTTACCGCCCGATGGGCTCGAAGGAAGGCTACGTCCTCTCGCTGGACACGATCCTGAAAAAAATCGAAGAGACCATCGCGCTTGGCGGCACGGGCATTCTGATGCAGGGCGGACTGCATTCCGATCTGCGCATCGACTACTACGAAGACCTGCTGCGCTCGATCAAGCACAGCTTCCCGCAAATTCATCTGCATTGTTTTTCGGCGCCGGAGGTGCTCTGCATCGCCGAAGTTTCGGGGCTCAGCGTGCGCGATACGATCGCGCGCCTGCGCGACGCGGGGCTCGATTCGATTCCGGGAGGCGGCGCGGAAATCCTGGACGACGAAATTCGCCAGCGCATTTCGCGCCTGAAGTGCAGCGCCGACGATTGGGAGCAGATGCATCGCACCGCGCACGCGCTGGGACTGCGCACCACGGCCACCATGATGTTTGGATGCGGCGAAGAATTCCGCCATCGCGTCAATCATTTCGAGCGCGTCCGGCGCATTCAGGAAGAGACCGGTGGATTTACTTCATTTATTCCGTGGATTTTTGCGCCCGAAAATACTTCACTGGGCAAACGCGTGCCGGAAGCCACGGCGGCGGATTATCTGAAGACGCTGGCCATCAGCCGGCTCTACCTCGACAATATCGATCACATCCAGTCGAGCTGGCTCACACCCGGAATCAAAATCTGCCAGATTGGATTGCAGTTTGGCGCCGACGACGTGGGGAGCATCCTGATCGAAGAGAATGTCGTTTACGCCGCGGGGGTGCGCAATCGGACCAATGAAGCCGAGTTGCGGCGGATCATTTCCGATGCGGGTTACATGCCCGTGCAGCGCGATACTCTCTACCGCTGCTACTACCTGAAAAACGAAAAGTCGGCAGCCGGAGCCGCAGCGGCAGGTGCGGTGCTTCCCGCCTGAAACTCGTTTGTTACCGCGGCTTTTGCGCCGCAAACCTCAGCCGCACGTAATCCGCAGTCCAGTTGCCGCCGGCATCGCATAATTTTGGACGCACCGCTTCGCGCACTTCATTGAGGTATGCGCGCCTCTCCGCAGCCGGCAGCGCACGCAGGAAGTTTTCGGCAAAGGTTTCCAGCCAGGAAGTCACATCGCCCGGAAGCGGCGTGGGACGCGGGAAGAGCGAAATATAGGAGACGACGAATCCCGCTTGCCGCAATCGCGCGGAGTAATCCTCGATGGTGGGGAAATACCAAGGCACGAGAGATTCGCCGTCGATGCCACGGAGATGAAGGGCGTCGATCAGGGCAGCTTTTATCGTCTGCACGCATCCGTAACCGCCCATTTCAGCGACGAATCGGCCGCCGCGCTTGAGCGCGCGCCAAACTCCGGCAATGACGTCGTCCGGACACAGCATCCAGTGCAGCGCGGCATTGCTGAATACAGCTTCGAACTCATCGCGGAATGGAAGCGCTTCGCCGGGCATGACGCGAGCGTCGAGGCCCAATTTCCGCGCCGCGGCAACCTGCATTTCGCTGGCATCGACTCCCACAACTTCGCAACCCATCGCGGCCAGCCTGGCCGCGAGTACGCCATCACCGCATCCTAAGTCGAGGATTCGTTCGCCGGGACGCGGCGCTAGCAAATGAACGACCGGCATGCCGAGATCGCTCACGAAGCGGGCGTTGCGGGCGTAACGATCGGGATCCCAGGTTTGCGTGCTGCTCATCGAGATGGGCGCTGTCTAGGAGGGATTTTTTGGGCGGCGAATGGAGATGTCGACGATTTCGCCTTCGGCGAGATCGAGAGCATCGAGGGGATGCAGCGCGCCGCCGGTATAGCGCGCGCGAATCTTCTCGGCGCGTTCGGTACGCTCGGTGCGCTGGGTGCTCGCGGACGGCGCTGAACCGCTGGTCTTGCCGCTCGGACCAGCTTTGATATTGCGGCTGGCATCCGGAGCCGCGCTGAATCCGGGCTCTGGCGCAACGCTTCCGCCATGGGAACCGGTGCGGTCGAGGGCGAGATTGGCAAGCGCGTCTGCTTCGCTATTCTGCTCGCGAGGCACATGTTCAACGGCGAAATATGCGAAACCGTTCGCCAGCTTTCGGGCGCGCTCATACAGAGGCCGCAAGTCGGCGCTCTTCACTTTATAACGGCCCTGCATCTGCCGAACCAGCAGCTCCGAATCGCTGCGTACGAGCAGGCGATCGATTCCTTGCGCGGCGGCGTAGTCGAGCGCGGTGATCAGGCCGTAGTATTCGGCCACGTTGTTGGTCGTGCGTCCGATATATTTGCCGACTTCGAAGCGAGGCGCGCCGTCGGGGCCGCGCAGAATCACGGCATAAGATGCCGGCCCGGGATTGCCGCGCGAAGCGCCGTCCACATTAGCTACAAAGACGTTCGTGGGTTTCGCTGGCGAATCGAACAGAAGCTTGCCGGAAGGAGGTTTCGCTGGCCAGCTTTTCATGCGAATGGGCATTCGAACGGAAGTGCGTGGAGCTCAGGCGTCATTCGCGGATATTCCCGCCGCGCTGGCCTTTGGTTCGGCTTCTGGCGCAGGGGACGCGGGCGGCTCAACATAATAGAGGATGCGGCTGCAAGTTTCGCACTGGAAGATTTCGTGGAGGTCGCTGCGACGCAATTCCTGAAAGACGTGCGGGCGAATGCGCACTCCGCACAGACCGCAGGCTTCGTTGCGGACTTCGGCAACCCCAATCCCGTGATGGCGACCGGCTATCTTCTCGTAGGTGCCGAGGAGTTCTTCGGGAATTTCTGAGGCGATCGTGCGGCGCTCCGCTTCCTTTGCTTGCAGCTCTTGTTGCAGCGAAGCTTGTTCCGTCTGAATGTTCTGCCGTTCGGCTTGAGCCTCGCTATCGACAACGCTCACGGAGCGCTCGGCGGCCTTCACCTGACGTTCATATTCTTCGCCTGAGACCATGCGCTCGAGCAGCCGGTCTTCGGCCTGTGCTACCTGAGTTTCGGCGTGCTGAATTTCGTGCTGGAGGGCCTTATAGGCTTCGTTGGTCTTTACCGCAAAGCTCTGGTCCCGGTATTTGCGCGCCTTTTCTTTCCAGGAGTCCACATCCATTTCGTACGTTTTGCGGTCTTTGAGGCTTGAGGTGAGGGCTTCTTTGGCGGTGGCGATCTGCTGCCGGGCAATGCTGACCCGCGCATCCGCGGCGGCAAGCTGCCCGGGGATGGCTTGCAAGCGGTTGCGCAGTGCCGTCAAACGGGCGTCGAGGACCTGCAAATGTACCAGCCGCTGAATCTGCGCATCCATATGTACTTCGATTTTAGCACACGGGAACGAAGTGTTCTGGCAGCAGAGATTTGAGGGGAGGGAGCCGAAACTGGCCGAGTTGGAGGCGATTACTCCTGGTGCATTTGCATGTTTTGGTCGATCGAAATCGCGGGATAGTGCAAAGGAGCCACGCCGCTGACGGCGGGGCTATCGGAGTGGCGCGCGCTCGCCGTGAAACCATTCCCCGAAGTTTCAATCGAATACGTATAGCCATCGCGGCCGCTGCGCGCCATGGTGAGCGCGCCGCTCGAGATGAGCTGGTCGAGATCGGCGTAAGAGCCGTTTTGGGCGAAGTAGGTTCGTTCGGCCTGGGCGATGGCGTTCAAGTCCATTTCCACGCCAGTGGTGGAAATGGCTTGAGTGGCAAGCATGCCGGGGCCAGGCGCGGCTTGCTTCAGATAGAAGTAATAAATGCCCATGGCGATCACGGCGGCGAAGAGTAGTCCGAGCATTCGCATAACGATTCGATTATCGCTGTTGGGCGGCGATTTTGGCCGGAAATTGAGCCTTTAGGCATCGAATTTGTAACCTGCGGGAAGCGCAAACACCGTGCTATAATTTATCGTGACTAGTGATCATACAAGACAGGTGACAAGACAGCTCCAGGTGACTAGCACTTTGGCCCCAAAGGCGCGCGCGAAGGCGCAGCCAGCTTCGGGCAAAACGCGCCGGCGACGCATCCTCGAATGGATGCGCGCGCAGAGCGGTCCCGTCCCAGGAACGGAACTGGCACGCCATTTTCGTGTAAGCCGGCAGTGCGTGGTGCAAGACATCGCTATTCTCCGCGCGGAGGGGAACGACATTCTTTCAACGCCGCAAGGCTATCGGTTGCCAGCCAAACAAGCGGCAGACACCCAGCGTGCCGTGATTGCGTGCCAGCACAGCCCGGAACGGACCGAGGAGGAGTTACAGATTCTGGTGGACAACGGCGTGCGCATCCTGGACGTGATCGTGGAGCACGCTCTTTATGGCGAAATGCGCGGGTCGTTGATGATCGAGTCGCGCGCCGACGTACAGGATTTTATACGGCAATGGCGCGGCACGAAGGCCAACCTACTTTCGTCGCTGACGCACGGCGTGCACCTCCACACCGTGGAAGCAAGCAAGCCGGGCATGATCGCGCGCGCCAAGGCACAGCTGCAGTCGCGGGGAATCTTACTCAAATGACACAGCAAGCGACACAGACGGCGGCGTATTCAATCCGGCAGGAACGGCTCAAGCGAGCATTCTTCCGGGGCGACTGTCTGCATTTGGGGAATCACGAATATCTCCGGAGCGTGCGCACGCTGTTGAACGAACTTTTGGGCTCGGATGTCGGCCTGGGGGATCTGACGGTGACCGCTCTCCACTTAGCCGATCAACATGCGAGCGCGAAGATCCTCGCTAAAGAATCCGGCGTAGTTGCCGGCGTCGCGGAATTTTGCTGGCTGCTGATGCGCGAGGATCTCGAAGTGAGGGTTCGCAAAAACGATGGCGAGACCATCAACGCGGGAGACCTCGTTCTCGAGATTGAAGGACGACGCGGAGATCTGCTGGCGCATGAGAGGGTGGGCTTGAATCTTTTGCAGCGCCAGAGCGGCATTGCGACCGCGACTCGGCGTTTTCAGGAACTGCTGCATCGGCATAACCCCGAAGCGCACGTCGTGGCCACGCGAAAAACTCCATGGGGTTTGCTGGACAAGCGCGCGGTGCACCTGGGCGGAGGCGGAACCCATCGGCTGGGCTTGTGGGATGCGATTTTGGTGAAGAACAACCATCTCGCGCTTCTGGCGAATCGCGAAGAAGAAGCGGTGCGCATTGCTGTAGAACGCGCTTGGCCGGCACGCCAGTCAGCCGCGTTCATAGAAGTGGAAGTGCGAAGCCAAGCCGGCGCGATTGCAGCAGCACAGGCATTTCGGCGCACGCAGGAATTGTCGCAAGAAGGACCGGACGGCAACTGCCCCTGCCTCTTGCTGCTGGACAATATGCCGCCGGCACAAATTGCCTCCGTTATCGCAGACCTGCGTACGCACAACCTGCTCGACCACATTCTTACCGAAGCCAGCGGAAATATTTCAGAAAGCAATCTCGAAGAGTATGCCGCCAGCGGCGTGGACGCGATATCCATGGGCGCGTTGACGCATTCGGCGCGCGCTCTCGATCTCTGTGAAAGACTCTAGGACCCCAAAGGAAAAAAGCCATGACCCCAGTAGCCGTTAGCAGTGAAACTTACGAAAGCCGTTACACGCTTCCGCCGATCGAAGAGATCCATGACACAGCGGAGGAAATTCTTGCCAAGCAGGACCGCGTGCGGAAGCTTTGCCAGGAACGCAAAGCTATCATCCTGGCCCATCATTATCAGCGTCCCGAGGTGCAGGAAGTGGCAGACTACGTGGCGGATTCGCTGCGGCTCTCGCAAAGCGCGGCGGCTACCGATGCGGAAACGATCGTGTTTTGCGGCGTGCATTTCATGGCGGAAACGGCCGCGATTCTGTGCCCTACGAAAACGGTGCTCCTGCCGGATTTGCGCGCGGGCTGTTCGCTGGCGGCGGCGATTACGGCGGACGAGTTGCGCGCCTGTAAGGCGCGTTTTCCGGATGCAGTCGTTGTGGCTTACATTAACACTTCGGCTGAAGTGAAAGCAGAGAGCGACTACTGCTGCACTTCTGCAAATGCCGCGAAAGTGGTGCGGGCGATTCCCGCCGAGCGGCCTATCCTATTTATTCCCGATAAATTCCTGGCCCAAGTCGTGGCCCGGCAGGCGGAGCGTAGCAATATCATAGCCTATCCCGGCTTCTGCCACGTGCACCGCACGATCCGGCCAGAAGACGTAGACGAAGTCCTCGAAAATCATCCGGATGTGGAACTACTGCTGCATCCAGAATGCGGGTGCGTGAGTTCCTGCATGGCCAAGGCGCTCGACGGCAGCCTGCCCTTCAATCGCACTTTCTTCCTATCCACGGAAGGAATGCTGCGGCACATTGGCGGATCGTCCGCGCAAGAATTCGCAGTGGGAACGGAAATGGGCATCCTGCACAGGCTGAACAAGGAATTTCCCGGCCGGTCGTTCTATCCGGTGAACCCGAACGCCGTTTGCGCCTTCATGAAGACAATCACGCTGGACAACGTGATTCGCTCTCTGGAAACGCTTTCACCCCAGGTGACGGTGCCCGCGGAGACAGCGAAAAAGGCGCGCCGCGCGATCGATAGGATGTTGGAATTGGCTTAATGTCCGCAGCTCTCAAAGTCGGGCTACTCGGCGTGGGCGCCATCGGCCAGATCCTTGCCACGGCGCTCGATGCGGAGCCGAGCCGCGCCGTTCTCGTGGCTATTGCCGATCAGGATCGGGGGCGAGCGGAGAGGTTGGCGGCGCAGTTGAAAACGCGTCCTCCCGTCGTGGGAATCGATGAACTGGTACGCCGTTCGGATTTTATTATCGAGGCGGCCAGCCAGGCGGCTTTGCCGGAAATCGTTCCGCGGGCGCTGCGTGCGCAGAAAGACTTGATGGTCATGAGCGTGGGCGGCCTGCTCGAAAACGAAGAGTGGTTTGCGGAGGCGGAGCGGCAAGGTTGCCGCATTCATGTTCCATCGGGCGCCATCGCGGGCCTCGATGGCTTGAGGGCGGCGGCGATGGGACGCTTGAGCCTGGTGATTCTAACGAGCCGCAAACCGGTGGCAGCTTTGAGAGGCGCGAAATACGTGACCGAGCGGCGAATCGATCTGGACCGGCTAAAAGACGAAACGGTTCTATTCGAGGGTCCGCCGGAAGATGCTTGCCGCGCTTTTCCAGCGACGTCGAACGTCGCTGCTTCGCTTCGGCTCGCCGCGGGGAAATCGGTCGAGATTCGCGTTCGCGTCATTGCCGTGCCGGGCGGAACCGAGAACGTGCATGAGATTCAGGCGGTGGGCGATTTTGGGCGCTTCCGAATCGTCCTGGAAAACGTGCCCTCACCCTCAAATCCGCGTACTTCACGTCTCGCCGCGCTTTCGGCGCTGGCCACTCTAGAAGAGATCATCCGCAACCAGAAAGTGCGAGTGTAACGGGCAGCGATTTTAGCCAGCTTTCCAGGAGGCAGCCCGGCAGGTCCACTCTGCATCCGAATTACCGCGCAATAAAACGCGCCGGTCTCATTTATTTGTTCTGTTCGCAGGCAAATCAGAGCATCTAACCATATTACGGTCTGCGCCTGATTGCGCTGCGATTGGCAATCCTGCTTGAATTCAGGACACATTTCTGATTTGCCAGAAACAAGCGTAGACTGAGGGGATTCGTAGCCCGCGATTCGGGCTTAGGGAGTGACTCGCTTGAGACTAAAACCTACCGTCCTTCTAATTCTTGCGCTTCTTGTCGCGTCGAGCGCGTCCGCTAAAGGCAAATCTCCTCGAATGCCCGGATCTCCCGCGCAGGCGGCTCAGCCCGCTCAGGCGGCGCCCTCACCCATATTAGGTGCGGTGCAGCAAGAACTCGACCGGGAGATGGCGGTGATCGGCAAATCCGATCCGCCAGCCTACTTCCTTAGCTATACGGTCACGGATAGCCAACGTTCCGAAGTAACGGGTTCTAACGGCGCCCTGCTTTCCAGCCAGGAACAACGCAGCCGCTGGCTGGAAGGACAAGTTCGCGTCGGCAGTTATCAGCTCGATAATACGCATCGCGTGGGCAATGACGGTCCGGGCTTTCCCGGCAGTTTTGGAGAACCCGTGCCGGTGGATGACGATCCCGCAGTGCTCAAGCGGGCCATGTGGCGAGAGACCGAAAGCCAATATCGAGCAGCCGCGGAAGCCTTCATCAAGGTAAAGACCGGAAAAGACGTCCAGGTGCAAACATTAGAGCAAGGCGCTCCGGATTTTTCACAGGAGAAGCCGCAGGTCTTTTCCGGCGCGCGGGCCGCGTATACGCTCGACAGGCATCCGTGGGAAGACAAGGTGCGGCTGTACACCCACTCTTTCCGCTCGTCGGCATTGATCCTGAATTCCATTGTTACGTTCAGCGCGCAGGCGCAGAACCAGTATCACGTGACGACTGAGGGCACAAAACTTCAATTCGGCGAAGTGCGGTATCGGCTCGAGCTTTTCATTCAGGGCAAGGCATCTGACGGAATGGATCTCGAGCGTTACTACAATTTCGATTGGACGGATCCGGCTTCAGCTCCGGACGACAAAACGGTGCTCGCACAATGCGGCGTGTTGCAAAAGGAATTGGAAGCATTGACCAAGGCACCGCTGGCGGATCCGTATGCAGGGCCGGCCATGCTGACGGGAC
>Ga0210394_10002394_pt1 | contig 25869 bp, 23 predicted proteins | sample IncBWC12MmetaG_FD_160121 | JGI IMG/M metagenome (GOLD analysis project Ga0210394, IMG submission 160121) | Forest soil microbial communities from Barre Woods Harvard Forest LTER site, Petersham, Massachusetts, United States - Inc-BW-C-12-M | ecosystem: Environmental > Terrestrial > Soil >...
AGCGCCTTGCCCTTCCGCCCCCGGGTGGTTACCCGGTTGGCAAGCCCGGCTTACCCTCTCCCGGCGGTGGAAGCTCCGAGGTTTGACTGGTTGATTGGCCGGCCTCGCGAGTCGTAGGCAACCACCGGAACGGTTCCTGGGTGGCGAGTGATGACGGAACTGCCGATCATTCCTTCATTGCCGGCTGCCGCAACGACAACGACTCCGCGCCGGGCTGCGTGGTTCAAGGCGTCTTCCACTCTGCGTTCGCCTTGCGCCGAAGGCTGGTTGACCGCGACGCTCAGGTTCAGTACATGGGCGCCGGCGTCAACGCACTCCAGGATTGCCGCGGCGAGATCCTCTGGACTTGCGTTTGGTAACTGCCCATTGCGCTCGGTGGTCTCGGCAAAAATGGGCCGCACGAGGAGAGTACAGCGCGGGCAAATGGCGGGAGCGATAGACCCTGTTCTTGCGCTCAGGATCCCAGCCACAAAAGTGCCATGCCGACAGGCGGCGCTGTCAGTTCTGCCGCAGGCGGCCTTGGCTTTCTCCGAGATCTGGCGGACATTTTCCGTCGCCAGGTCCGGGTGGTCCATGGCGACCGGACCGTCGATCAGGCCAATCCGGATTTCAGGCCGGCCACGTGTGACCGCCATCACCGATGGCAGTTGTACCAAATCCAACGGGCTCAGAAGGGGGCTGGTCAATTGCAACCTCTAAGATCCGTTAAATCCGTGGTTCCTGGGAAAACCCCCTACCAAGAAGCCAAGGGGATGCTGGAGTGTCACTCTGAGCCCAACATGTGTCAAGATGTTTTGCGAGTTGGACTTACCGAGCGTGCGGTGAATGGGGCCTAATAGAGCCCAGTCCTCATGGAGGGGTCGTCCCAGTCTTAGAGACTAGGTTGTTACCGATAGACTGCAGAGTATAGTTCCGAGGGCACGGAGCAATCTGTCGTGACCCTGGACCCTGGGCAGCTCGAAAAGTATCGGCTCAAACTCCGCTACAAAGTTTGTTATCACTTAGGCAGCTCGTGCCCGGACGTTGATGACGTGGTTCAGGAAACCATGGTCCGCTTCTTGCGCGCGCTTCAAAGTGAAAAGATGCGTAATCCCGAGAGCCTCGCAGCCTTCCTGAGTGGAGTCTGCAACAACGTGATCCACGAGTATAAACGCCGTGTCTGGAAAGAGCCGGTGAGCGGGGCGGATCCGGCTCCTCCTCATAGCTTTGCGGATGCCGGCGCGGAAATGACAGAACTACGCCAGACGATTGGCTTGGTCATGATCCAATTGTCGACAAGGGACCGAGAACTTCTGCGCGCATTTTTCCTGGAAGAGAAGGACAAGAGCGAAATCTGCCTTTCCCTGGGACTCACCGAGACCCAGTTCCGGGTCGCCCTGTTTCGCGCCAAGGAAAGATTTCGAGAAATTTACCAAGCGAGCGTGAAACGAAAAGCCGCCGAGATACACTAGGTGAATAGGAAACGACCATGACACTCCATACATTTCATGAAGACCTGACACGGCGGGAAGAACTCATCCGTGAATACCTGCTCAGGAAGGTGGATGCCGATACTGCGGAAGCTTTTGAGAGCCACTATCTTTCCTGCGATGAGTGCTTTGAAGAGCTACAGGCGAGCCAACTGCTGATGGCAGGCCTCAGGCACAGCAGGATCGAATTTCGTCGCGTGGCCGACGTGCTGGTGCTCCAGTTCGCCGGGCCTGCCGAACTGATCCGCCAGTCGTTTGAATTGGGCGAGCTTCAGAGAGCCTTTCGGCAAAAGGATACGAAAGTCCTCATCGATCTGGGACGCGTGGTCAAGATCGACAGTGCCGGCCTGGGCCAGCTGATCTACCACTATTCCCACGTAGTTAAGAACCAGGGCATGCTCAAACTGCTCAACCCTAACGCAGAGGTGGAAACGTTGTTACGTCTGACTCGGATCGATTCCGTACTCGAAACCTACCATGACGAGCGGCAGGCCTTGGAGAGCTTTTGAAGGGCCATCTCCGGAGGCCTGGCACCGCCCGCAAGCATTGATTCTGCACCAGATAAGTCTTTCGAGATGAATCGCCCTCCCTGAGGTTGGTTCCAGTACTCCCGCCGTTCAAAGGCCAACTGGCTCTTTGGTTACGCCTTGCGGCTATCCGGCCGACGTGGTACTTTTGTTTGGAATCGACCCGCATGGCGACAGGGCCCTTCCAGGCGAACTTGGACTGGTTAAGCTCGTTCGCCTTGTGGTGCTGCCACCAGGGCCTCCGGGAGACGCCGAATGAGGGCTTTTGAGTTCGTTACCGCCAAGGATTCCAATCACGCCGTGGCGCTTTTGGCCCAGCATTCAGTATCCGCCAAGGTAAGAATCGTCGCCGGCGGGACCGACATGATGGCGGACCTTAAGTTTGCCCCCGCCTCCCACTGTCCCGATCTCGTGGTTGACATTTCGCGCGCCGAGGATCTGAAGAATATCGCTGTCACCGAAAAGGGACTCAGCATCGGTGCACTGGTCACGCATAACCAGATCATGCGTTCGCCGCTAATCCGTGACATGTTTCCAGCTCTTGTGGATGCTGCGCACACCATTGGCGCGGTGCAAACCCGGAATTTGGGTACACTGGGCGGCAATCTCGTGACAGGGGTTCCATCGATGGACAGCGGTCCCACGCTGGTGGCACTCGAGGCCATTGCCTCGATCGCAGGGCCCGGCGGGCGTCGCGAGGTGCCATTGTCCGAGTTCTGGCTCGGCCCTCGAAAGACGATTCTCAAGCCCGATGAATTGCTGGCCGAAATCATTATCCCTAAACAGAACTTGAACAAGCCGACTCATTTTCTGAAGTTCGGCTTGCGCAAAGGACAGGCGCTGGCTCTGGTCAATGTGGCGGCCTCCTTCCGAGTGGGTTCTGTTTCAGCAGACGGATTTCACGGCTCGACGACCGCCGAGTGGGACAAGGACATTTTCGTCGCGCCTCGGATTGCTCTGGGCGCTGTGGCGCCCAAGGTTGTTCGCGCATTAAAGGCCGAGGCATTTCTGGAAGGCAAGGCTGTCACGCCGGAGAATATGGCCGAAGCGGGACAGGTTGCGGTCACCGATTGCAAGCCGATTAGTGATTTCCGCGCTTCCGCCGAGTACCGGAAAGACCTGGTGGCGATCCTCACCAGGCGCGCCCTCGAAGGCGCCTACGAGTTGGCTAAGGCCAAGCGATAGGGAGAAGACAATGGTTACCGTGACCCTCACCGTTAACGGGGAAAAGCGCACCGCATCAGTACCCCCGGAAACCACGCTGCTCCGGATGCTGCGTGACAATCTCAGCTTGACCGGCGCCAAGCTGGGCTGCGACGTAGGTGATTGCGGCGCCTGTACCGTGATAGTCGACGGCAGGCCCGTGAACTCCTGCCTCATGCTCGCGGCGCAGGCCGACGGTCGAACCGTGCTGACCATCGAGGGTCTGGCGACTGCGGACCGACTGCATCCCCTTCAGAAAGCGTTTGAAAATTACGGGTCGCTCCAGTGCGGGTTCTGCGGGCCGGGCGTGCTGATGTCGGCCAAGGCCCTGTTGGATGAGAACCCCAACCCAACCGTGCCCGAGATTCGCGATGCGCTTGGCGGAAATCTTTGCCGGTGCACCGGCTACAGCAAGATGATCGAGGCGATACAGGTCGCCGCGCGCACGCTGCGTGGTGAACCGGCGGAAAAGACTGCGTAGTTTGCGCGGTGAGCGGGTGCCCGTGGTGCTGGCGCCTGCGGAAGAGAGGGTGAACGTCATGGACAAGAAACCGGAAGTCGCCGAGAAAACAACCCTGCGGGAAGCAGAGCGGATATTGACGGTGCCGGCGCTGGCGCCGCTGGTGACTTATCCTCTCGAAGTTGTCGTACCGGAGGTGCGCCAGCAGACCCCGGCCGTCGGCCAGCGGGCCACGCGTCCCGACGGACGCCTGCACGGATTAGGACAGACCAAGTACATTGACGATTGGTATTTCCCGGGCATGCTGTTCGCCAAAATCAAGCGAGCAGGCGTGGCCTCCGCGAAGATCAAGAGTATAGACACCAAGGAAGCCGAGGCCATGCCCGGTGTGGTTGCGGTCATCACCGGCAAAGATATCCCCTGCAACTCCTTTGGCCCGTCGATTAAGGATCAGCCAGTCTTGGCAGATACGCGCGTATTCCACGCCGGCGACGGAGTGGCGGCCGTTGCGGCTATCACCGAACAGATTGCGGCGGAAGCGCTGGAAAAGATCAAAGTGGAATACGAAGTTTTCACGCCGGTTCTGGATCCTCTCGAATCTTTGAAGCTGGAAACGCCCGGAGTGCATGCGCCGAGCGCTAATATTTACGGTCACAAGCTCATTAAGAAGGGCGACGTTGAGAAGGCCTTCGCTGAATCCTACAAGGTCTACGAGGGCACTTGGCGCACGCAGATGGTTGAGCACGTGCCTCTGGAGCCGCACTCGACGATTGCCATGTGGGATGCCAATGGTCGAGTTTCCATCTATTCGACCCTGGGCCGCATCACGCTCGGACGCGCGGACGTGGGGCGCACGCTGGGCATCCCCATGAGCCGTATCCGAATCATCGCCACCATTGTGGGCGGCAATTTCGGCGGCAAGAATGAAATCACCACGGAGCCGGTGCTGGCCATGCTATCGAAGAAGACTGGCCGTCCGGTCAAGTGCACATTCACGCGGCCGGAAGAGTTCTACGCGTCCACGACACGGCATCCCCTGATCATGGATTACAAGACTGGCGTAACCAAAGCCGGCAAGATCCTGGGCCGCAAGATACGCCTGGTCCTGGACGGTGGAGCGTACTGCTCCTGGAGCGAAACCACGCTGGGCAAAGCCTGCATCCTTTCGGCCGGTCCCTACAATATCGAGAACGTCTACGCGGAGGCTTTCGTCGTTTACACCAATAAGACCATGACCGGCGCCATGCGCGGATTCGGCGCGCCGCAGGTTTGTTTTGCCTACGAATCGCACATGGACGAGATCGCCCGTGACTTGGGCATTGATCCGCTCGACATACGGTTGATCAACGCCTTTGAAGAAGGCTCGATCAGCCCGACAGGGCAGAAGTTGCAGAGCGTCGTCGTCAAGGAATCGCTCTTGCAGGCGGCGCAGCGGTTCGGCTGGACCGGAAACGGAGCACGAGCATGAAACGGCGCGGACGCGGCATGGCCTGCATGTGGTATCCGATTGGCTTCACCGTGGCGGCCAATCCCAGTTCGGCTGTCGTGAAGATGAACGAAGACGGCACCGCGACGTTGCTGACGGGAACCGTTGAGACGGGCCAGGGCTCGCTGACCATTCTCGCGCAGATTGCGGCCCAGGAATTGGGAATCGCCACCGAAGACGTGCACGTTGTTTCCGCCGATACCGATACCACGCCGATGGATACAGGCGCCATCGCCAGCCGCACCACTTATGTGACCGGTAACGCCACCAGACTCGCGGCGGAGAAAGCCAAGCTGATTCTCTTTGACATCGCGGCACCCATGTTGGGTGTAAAGCCCGCTCAGCTTGAGGCCAAGGACCACAAGATCATGGTCAAAGGTTACCCGCAGCGCAATATCCACATCGGGGACGTAGCCAACCACGCGCGTCTAGTCACCGGCGAGCCGCCAATCGGCAGCGCATCGTTTAATCCCCACACAGTGGCGCTCGATCCGGAAACCGGCCAGGGCAAACCGTTCGGCACGTACGTGTACGCCACTCAAATCGCCGAAGTGGAAGTAGACGACGAGACCGGAGAGGTGGAAGTACTTCGCATCGTAGCCTCCCACGATTGTGGCACCGCCATCAATCCGATGCTGGTCGAAGGCCAGGTCGAAGGCGGCGTTTCCATGGGTGTGGGCTTCGCCCTAGAGGAAGAGATCCTGTTCAATAAAGACGGCGTCCAGATGAACCCCAATCTTACGAACTACATCATGCCCACCTCGCTCGATATGCCTGAGGTCGAAGTGGACATCGTCGATAACTACGATCCCAGCGGGCCTTTCGGTGCCAAGGGCGTAGGCGAGCCCACCCTGGTTCCGACAGCAGCGGCGATTGTGAACGCAATTTATGACGCGGTCGGCGTGCGCATTTATTCGCTTCCTGCCACAGCCGAAAAGGTCCACGCCGCTATGAAGGCCAAGCGTGCCCAGCAGTCTGCGCCGCAACTGCCCGGCGGCGGGCGGCCGATGATCGGTGGCGCTCCGAGCCCTGCGGATTAGGGATTCCGAGTCCCCCAAAGCAGGCCGTGGCGGTTTCCTTCTGGACGGGCCCTCGCGTGGCGGTGTATATTACCTTTCCTTTTTCGGATATCACTTCTTCATGGTCTAAGGGTGATGCGGCACGGGTGTGGCAATGATTCCCAAATGAAGGTTTGCTTGCGCTGAGCCATTCAAACGCACGGGAGCATTTTTGCCTGCCTGAAAATTACACGGAGGATGGTGGCACGGGAATGAGCAAAACCAAGGTTTCGAACAACAAGAAGTTAGAGGCAAAACACAGCGTCAATGGACAGGGCATGGACCTCAGTTTTATCGGCCAGCCCCATGAGTGGGATCCCCGCCGTCTGTACAGCCAGACCGCGGCCGACTGGCAATACCGTGTGGACATGGACAGATTGCGCAGCGAACGCCTGGAGAAGCTGCAGGCACAGATGAAAGCGGAGGACTTGGGTGCGTTAGTCCTTTTTGCCGGGGCCAACATTCGCTATGCCACTGCGTCCTACCAGGGCAACTGGAAATACAACATCAATATCCGCTACGCAGTAGTTCCGACCGAAGGTAAACCGGTGCTTTTTGAAACCGCCGGTTCCGATTTGCACTGCGCTGAAATCGACCTCCCCTGGATGGCCGGCCGCATCCGCCCGGCGATTACCTGGCAGTGGGCCGAAGGCGCCGTTCCCTTCATGGCCGGCCGCATGGCTGGCACCGTCATGGACGTGCTCAAAGAATGCGGCGTGGCGAAGGAAAAAATCGGGATCGACAACCTCGACATGCCCGCGTTTGAAGCCTTCCAGAAGGAAGGCTTGAAAATTGTGAACGGATGGCCGGCCGTGTCCAGGGCCCGCACAATCAAGACCCGTGACGAAATTGAACTGCTCAAGATGGCCTCCAGTATCGGCGACGCCGCCATGTGGAAGATCAAGTATGAATGGCTCAAACCCGGCGTGCGCGAGCGCGAGATCGAAGCCAAAGTTCACGAATTCATGCTGGAGCGCGGCTGCGAGATCATCTATGACATCATCGTCGCCTCCGGCGGCAACACCAGCCCCTATCGCCGCTGGGCGACGGACAAGCTCATCCGCCAGGGCGACCTGGTGATTGTGGACATTAACGCCGTAGGCCCCTCCGGCTACTTCATCGATTTTGTGCGCTGCTTCAAGTGCGGGGGTGCTCAGGGCATGAAGATGACGCAGAAAGAGATCGATCTTTATCGCGAGGTATATGACTCGATGTACGCCGGGCTCGAGAAGTTGAAGCCGGGCAACACCACGGCCGATGTCGCCAAGCAGTTCCCGGAATACGACGACGACACGTACGGTACAGTGACCCTGCAGCAATTCGCTCACAGTATCGGCATCACACTTTACGAAGGCATGTGGATCTCGCGCGCTTACTCAATGAAGTATCCCGCCGAAATCAAAGAGAACATGTACTTCGCCATAGAAACGTTCGCCGGGCATCCGAAGCTCGAGCAAACCTGCCGCTTGGAAGAAAATGTTCTCGTCAGCGGCAAGGGGCCAGTCGTATTCACGCGCATGGAGCACATGGAAGAGGCCATGAAGCGATAATGGCCCGACTACTGGTAGCGGTTTCCGACTCCGTATTTCCGAATCTGGACCAGGCCCGCGCCGTACTTTCCAAAGTCGGCGCGGATGTACAGTTGGCCGCCGATTCCAAGCCGGAAACCATCCTGGGCGTTGCCCGCGAAGCGGACGCCCTGCTCACTACTTACGCCAAGATTACCGGTGACATGATCCGGCAGATGAAACGCTGCCGGATCATCTCGCGGTTCGGTATCGGCGTGGACAACGTGGATATCCCTGTGGCCACGGAGGGCAAAATCGTCGTTACCAAGGTGCCGGATTATTGTCTCGACGAAGTTTCCGACCACGCGATGGCTCTGTTGCTGGCTGCCGCGCGCAAAATTACGCTGGCGAATAAGCAGGTGCACGCGGGCCGCTGGGAAATGCCCGCCGTCGTGCCCATTCATCGCCTGCGAGGAAGCGTGCTCGGTCTTGTAGGTTTCGGCCGCATCCCGCAACTGGTTGCGCCCAAAGCGAAATCCTTCGGCATGCGCGTCGTCGCCTCCGATCCTTACATTCCCAAGGCAGTCTTCGATAGCGCCGGCGTGGAAGGCGTGGAATTCGGCGAACTCGTCAGGATCTCCGACTTCATCTCTATTCACAGCCCGCTGCTTCCGGAAACCAGGGGCATGTTCAACGGCGACCTCTTCCGCAAGATGAAGCCCACGGCTTATATCGTCAATACGGCGCGCGGGCCCATCGTCGACGAAAAGGCCCTGGCCGAAGCGCTCGACGCGAAGATCATCGCCGGAGCGGCGCTGGACGTGATGCCCACCGAGCCGCCCGTCAATTCGCCGCTCTTCGGCCGCGACAATGTCATTATCACTCCTCACACCAGCTTTTACTCGGAGGAGTCGCTGGTTGACTTGCAGACCAAAGCCGCCGAGGAGGTCGCCCGGGTCCTCACCGGACAGGCGCCTCGCAACCCGGTCAATCCCGAAGTGCTGCAGCGCTCGGCCTGAATCCTCGGCTTGAAATCGCGCATCCTAAACGCATGGGGGCCTTTCTATGAAAGCAATGGTGCTCAAGGGGCCTGGCGATCTGGCGCTGGAGGATGTAGCCGCGCCCAAGCCCGCGCCGGGGCAGGTGCTCGTCCGCGTTACACATAGCGGCATCTGCGGCACCGACTACAAGATCTACACTGGGGCGATTCCGGTCTGCTACCCGCGCATTATGGGCCACGAGATGATCGGCGAAGTCGTCGAGGCCGCGGGCGGCGACCTGCGGCCCGGCCAGCGCGTCATCGTCGACCCGGAGCTCTACTGTGGAGCCTGCTTCCACTGCCGGATCGGCCAGACTCACTTGTGTCCCAACGGCCAGTTGCTCGGCCGCGATTCTAATGGTGGCTTCGCCGAGTTCTTGACGGCGCCTGCGAGTCACGTATTCCCTCTTCCGGACGCGATTGATAATCAGGTGGCACCGCTCATCCAGGTCTTAACCACCTGCTTGCACGCCGAGCGCCTCACGCCAATTTTCCCCGGCGAGTCCGTTGCCGTCCTGGGCCTGGGAGTCACCGGCCAATTGCACGCACAAATCGCCAAGGTGCGAGGTGCTAGCCCCGTCATTGGCATCACGCGCAGCGCCGATAAGAGGGAACTCGCGCAGAAACTGGGTGCCGATATGACCTTCCCCGGCGGCGCAGAGGCCGTTGAAAAGGTGCGTGCGGCCACGTGCGGCCGTGGCGCCGACGTTGTGATCGACACCACCGGGATGCTGCCGGTGGTAGCCGATGCCATTCAAATGGTTCGCTTCGGCGGGCGCATCCTGCTCTTCGGAATTATCACCGCCAAAGAAGGCGCGCTGCCGTTCTACAATCTCTACTTCAAGGAAATTCAGGTGATCAACGCGCGTGTGGCCAAGAGCGAAGATTATCCGGCCTGCATCGACCTGGTGCAGCGCGGGGCCATCAAACTTCAGCCGCTGATCAGCAACGTCCTGCCGCTCGGAGAATTAAAACAGGCGATCGGCATGCTCGGGTCGGACGGCGGCAGCCAGCGCATGAAAATCATCATGGAGCACCGCTAGACCCCTCGCGTCATTGAACTTTTTCTCGGCCCGGCATATATCTCTTCGGAGATCCTGGAGGAAGCGCCTTGAGCAACTTCGCGGGTATGCGGGTTCTGGCTCTGGAAAGCCGTCGCGCCAAGGAAATGTCCGCGCTGATAACCACCTATGGCGGTAGTCCTGTGCTCGCCCCGGCGATGCGTGAAGTCCCGTTGGAATCGAATACCGATGCCGTTCGATTCGTCGCCTCCCTGATTGGAGGCGAATTCGATGTCGTAATTCTCCTCACCGGCGTCGGAACACGCTACCTCGCCGAGATTGCTGCGGCCGGGGCCCAGCGTGAGCAGTTTGTGGCCGCGCTTCAACGTGTGCGCGTAGTGGCGCGCGGACCGAAGCCCGTTGCTGCATTGAGAGATCTGGGCATCACGCCCAGCATCGTCGCGCCCGAACCGAACACCTGGCGCGAGCTGCTGGCCGCTATCGATCGCGATTTGGCCCCGCCGGGACTGCGGGATCTCCGCGTGGCCGTCCAGGAATACGGCGCCCCGGGCGCCGAACTATTGGCGGGGCTCAGCGAACGCGGCGCGCACGTGACCCGTGTGCCCGTCTATCGTTGGGCGCTGCCGAATGATCTAGCGCCGCTTCGCTCGGCGATTCGGTCGCTGGCGGCGAACGAAATCGACGTGGCCATCTTCACCACCAGCGTCCAGATCGCTCATCTGTTTCAAACGGCGGCAGAGATGACGCGGGAAGAGCCGTTGCGCGCCGGATTGCAGCGGTGTGTGATTGCTTCGATAGGACCCACTACGTCGGAGGAATTGCAAAGGCGCGGGTTGCGCGCGGATCTAGAGGCGTCCCACCCCAAAATGGGGATCCTGGTAAAGGAAGTATCGGATCGGTGCGCCGAGTTGCTTCGAGCCAAGCGAGCCCATACCGCGGCGCCCTAAGTCGCGCGCGGGCGCGGTGTCTTGGCCGGCTTACGGAGTTCCTTGCAGGAAAACTCGCAGCTTGCTTGACCGGGACGGATGCCGCAGCTTGCGCAGTGCCTTGGCCTCAATTTGGCGGATTCGTTCCCGCGTCACGGCAAACGACTGGCCCACTTCCTCCAGGGTATGCTCGCTCCCGTCGTCCAAGCCAAAGCGCATCTTGATGATGCGCTCCTCGCGCGGCGTCAGCGTCTTGAGCATGGACTCGGTCTGTTCCTTGAGATTGAGGCTAAGTACGGCCTCCGAAGGCGACACAGCCGCTTTGTCCTCGATGAAGTCTCCCAAATGAGAATCTTCGTCTTCTCCGATGGGCGTCTCTACGGAAATCGGCTGCTGCGCGATCTTCCTGGTCTTGCGCACCTTGTCCACAGGAATGTCCATGCGCTGGGCGATCTCTTCCGAAGTGGGTTCCCGGCCCAGCTCCTGCACCAACTGCCGCTGCGTGCGCACCAGCTTGTTGATGGTTTCGATCATGTGCACGGGCACGCGGATGGTGCGCGCCTGGTCGGCGATGGCGCGAGTGATAGCCTGACGAATCCACCACGTGGCGTACGTTGAGAACTTGTATCCGCGACGCCACTCGAACTTATCTGCTCCCCTCATCAGGCCGATGTTGCCCTCCTGAATCAAATCGAGGAATTGCAGGCCATGATAGGTGTACTTCTTGGCGATGGAGACGACCAGTCGCAAGTTGGCCTCGGTCAGCTCCTTCTTGGCCTGTTCTGCTTCGGCTTCGCCGCGCTGGACCAGAGCGAAACTGCGCTTCAGCGTCTGGGTATCGACGACGTTTGCCTTCTCCAGGTCGCTCAGTTCGCCTTTGCGCAATCGCAGCTCCTTGCGGGCGGCGGCCTCCGTTTCGCCTCGCGAGCTGCTCACCCGTCGCTCCAACCGGCCGATTTCGCGCTCCAGCGACTGCAGCCGTTCCACGGAGCTGCGCACCGTCTCGATCAGACGCTTCTTCTCAGCCGTGTTGAAGCCGATGGAACGCACTAGTTGCGACATCTCGATTCGTGTCCGCGCCAGTTGCCGCCGCGCGCGCAAGGTTCCGCGCTTATTCGATTGCGGCATACTCTCCAGTCGCGCCGCCTGCTTGAGCGCCACGCCATAAAGTTTCTCGATGTCTGCGATGACCTTCAGCGTATCGCGCGTCTTCTTCTCGATCTTCTTTTCGTTGAGCTCTTCCGCGTCGAATTGAACGATATCCTTGATCGTCCTGGCGCCGCCTCGAAGCTCCTCCCCGGCCACCAGCAATTCCTTCAGAACTGCGGGCGAGCGCGACAGGGTCTTGAGCACCAGATTCTGCCCCCGCTCGATTCGCTTGGCGATGGCCACTTCGCCTTCGCGCGTCAATAGCGGCACCGATCCCATCTCCCGGAGGTACAGCCGGACCGGGTCTTCGCGCTTCCCGACAGCTCCTGGCGAAAGGTCCAATTCGGACTCGTCCACCGCTTCTACGGGCTCGGCCTCGCGAGGCTCCGCTTCTTCCAATGCGGCGCGAGCAGCCTCCGCGCTGGCGACGTCCTCGTACATGGCAATACCGTAGCGCTCGAAAGCCGAGAGCACTTCTTCGATTTCGTCCGAGGAGTGCACCTCAGTCGGAAGCAGATCGTTCACCTCGTCGTAGAGCAGGTATCCCCGCTCCTTGCCTAAGGCGATCAGGTTGCGAACCTGGTCAAACCGTTCTTCGATTGCCAGTGACAAGAATCCCTCCGAATTGCACGTACTAATTAGATGCGCCAGAGCTCAGAAACTGTTCTCGAATCCGGGCACATGGCACGCGCACACGCCAACCAGCGGTAGCGAACACATTTGGATGACCGGATCAATCACGCCAGCACCGGCCGCGGTTCGGCGGGCTGGAAAGAGGGCGAGCCCGCCATGGCGGACTCGCCCGGGACAACTAGAGGCTGGTCACGTTTGCCGCCTGCAGACCCTTGGGGCCGCTCGTCACTTCAAACTCCACGGCCTGACCTTCGTTGAGCGATTTATAGCCTTCCGCCTGAATGGCGGAGAAGTGCACGAAAACGTCCTCGCCGCTCTGGCGTTGGATGAACCCATACCCCTTACTCGCGTTAAACCACTTTACTGTTCCTTGTTCTTTCACGAAAAAACCTCGTCTTAATCTGAGCTGTTTGGTGTCTCTCAGCCCCCAGCCGTAAACAACAAAAGGGCTTGCAAGTGCGATCTTGCAAGTCCCTTCTAACGAATCCAAGGTTATACAAGAGCAACAAACGCAGCCGTACTATATCACAATTGCTTTCTGGAGTCACATAAACGCGATCGGCGGGACTGAAAGACTGGTGCGGAAGGGGGGATTCGAACCCCCACGCCTTACGGCGCCACCCCCTCAAGATGGTGCGTCTGCCAGTTCCGCCACTTCCGCACGGGGGTTGAAGTTACCAGAAAACCGCCTGCCGAGCCCAAAAATGCCAGCGAAGCCTCAGCCTCGAATAGGAGGCTACTTGGCCGCGGGCGGAGCCGCCGGCGCTGCAGGTGCGGACTGCGCAGGAGCCAGCCCCGGTGCCGCCGGTTGAGCCGGTGCCGCCCCGGTTGGCGCTGGCTGGGCGGGCGCGCCGGGCGTTGTCGCCGGAGCCGCCGGTTTCCCAGGCTGTGCGGGGGCCGCTGGCGCCGGCCTGGAGAACTGCTCCAGCACCGATCCTCCGCCAGGTCCGGCCGTGGTCATCGACACGTGCATGGTCATCTCCAGCGACGTGAACATGAACATAATCGCGCACCAGGTCGTCGCGCGCGATAGAAACGTGGTCGCGCCGCGCGGTCCGAACGCCGTCTGGCTGCCCGAACCGCCGAACGCTCCGGCCAGATCAGCCGCTTCTCCGCTCTGTAGCAGGATCACGCCAATCAGCACCAGGCAGATGATGATATGCAGCGCCAGGAGCACGGCGAAAACCTTCCACCCGACAAACAGCAGGGCTGCACCCGCCGCCAACGCGATCCCCCACTTCACTTCCCAAGGCATTTTTCGCTCCCGCAGTTCACAGCACTTAGAAATTTACGATAGAGCCGAACTGTTGTGCGTCCAGGCTCGCGCCACCCACCAGCGCCCCGTCGATCTCCACCTGCGCCATAAGGCCTTTGATGTTGTCCGGCTTGACGCTTCCGCCGTATAGAATACGCAGCGCAGCGGCTCCATCCGGGGTAAATCCAGAAGCGGCCAGATCGCGCAGAAACCGGTGCGCCTCAGCGGCCATTTCCGGCGTCGCCGTACGGCCGGTTCCAATAGCCCAGACCGGTTCGTAAGCCACGATGATACGTGAGAACTGGGTGCCGGTCAAACCCGCCAAGCCCTGCCGGAACTGCCGCTCCAGCACGGTCTTCATCGACCCGGCTTCGCGCTCGGCCAGCGTCTCGCCCACGCAGAAAATCGGCGTCAGACCGACCACCAAAGCCGCCTTCACTTTCTTGCTCGCTGTCTCGTCCGTCTCCCCGAAAAATTGCCGCCTTTCGGAATGCGCAATGATCACCGCGCGGCAACCTGTCTCAACGATCATCTTCGCGGAGACTTCGCCTGTGAACGCTCCCTCCGCGGCCCAGTAAAGGTCCTGCGCCGCAACCGCAATCGCCGAACCTGCTGCCGCAGCCGCGCACGCCGCCAGCGCCGTGAACGGTGCCGCGATGACGATCTCGCAGTGCGTTGACGAAGCCACCAGCGGCTTCAGCGCCGCGAAAAATGCCCGCGCCTCTTCTTGCGTCTTGTACATTTTCCAGTTTCCGGCAATCACAGGTCTGCGCATGTAACTCCTTGTGGAATTGGGTCCGTCATTCCGAGCGCAGCGAGGAATCCCTCTTCGATTCTGCCGCGGTTCCTACTTGTCAGTTAACGCTTCCACGCCCGGCAGTTTGCTTCCGGCCAAAAATTCCAGTGACGCCCCGCCCCCGGTGGATATGTGCGAAATCTTGTCGGCCACGCCCGCTTGATGAACAGCCGCCACCGAATCGCCGCCTCCGACGATGGAGGTTGCTCCGCGTGCGGTCGCCGCCGCCACCGCTTCCGCCATTTGCAGCGTGCCTTTCGCAAACGCCGGCATCTCAAACACGCCCATAGGGCCGTTCCATACGATCATCTTCGCCGCCGCAATCTCCGCGGAAAAACGGCGAATCGTCTCCGGCCCGATGTCCAGCCCCATCCAGTCCGCGGGCGTGTCGGTAATGGACGTCGTGCGATGCTCCGCATCCGCGCGAAAAGCTGCGGCCACCACATGATCGCTGGGCAGCAGCAGCCGGAAATTGCGTTTCCGCGCGTCGTCAAGTACGCGTCGGGCCAAATCCAATTTGTCCGTCTCCACGAGCGATTTGCCCACACCAATGTCCGTCGCCTTCAGGAATGTGTACGCCATCCCTCCGCCGATCAGCATGGCGTCCGCAATCTTCATCAGGTTCTCGACCACCTCAATCTTGTCCGAGACCTTGGCCCCGCCCAGCACGGCCACAAACGGACGCGCCGGATTCGACAGTGCCTGCCCCAGATACGAGAGTTCCCGTTCCATCAAGAAGCCTGCGGCCGCCTGACGCACGAAGCGCGTGATGCCCACCACGGAAGCGTGCGCGCGATGGGCCGAACCGAACGCGTCGCACACAAACAATCCGTCGCACAGCGCCGCCAGTTGCCGCGAAAACGCTTCGTCGTTGGCCTCTTCTTCGGCGTGGTAACGAACATTCTCGAGCAGCAGCATTCCGCCGTTCCCCAGCGCTCCGCTTTTCGCTTGCGCCTCCGCGCCCACGCAATCGGACGCGAACTCCACCGGCGCACCCATGAGTTCCGTCAGCCGCGCCCCCACCGGCTTCAAACTGTATTTGGGATCGGGTTTGCCTTTAGGACGGCCCAGATGAGACGCCAGCACCAGCCGCGCGCCGCGTTCGCGAGCCAATTTCAGCGTGGGGAGAGTCTCGGTGATGCGGGTGTCGTCGGTAACGCGCCCGCTGTCGAGCGGCACATTGAAGTCCACGCGCAAAAAGACACGCTTGCCCGCCAGATCCAGGTCTCGTATCGACAGTTTGCTCACGGCGCTACAGCCGCGAAGCCATCATCTTGATCAGGTCGCGGCAGCGGCACGAGTAGCCCCACTCATTGTCGTACCACGCCAGGACCTTGACGCAGTTCCCGCCCACCACGCGCGTGTAACCCGAATCCACAACGGAGGAGAGAGGATTGCCCCGAAAATCAATCGAAACCAGTTCCTCTTCGGTATAGCCGAGAATGCCTGCCATCGGCCCCTCGGCCGCCTTGCGCAACGCCGCATTCACCGACTCCACCGTCGCTGGCTTCTCCGTCGTCACCGTCAGGTCCACCACGCTGACGTTCGGCGTCGGCACGCGCAGCGAATAGCCGTCCAGCTTGCCCTTTAATTCCGGAATCACCAGGTGCAGAGCTTTGGCCGCGCCGGTCGAAGTCGGAATCATCGAAAGCGCGGCTGCTCGCGCGCGGCGCAAGTCTTTGTGCGGCAAGTCCAGCAATTTCTGGTCGTTCGTGTAGGAATGAACCGTCGTCATCGCTCCGTGAACGATCCCAAAATTCTCGAGGAGCACCTTGGCCACCGGCGCCAGGCAATTCGTCGTGCAGGAGGCGTTTGACACCACGTTGTGCCGCGCCGGATCGTACGTCTTGTCGTTCACGCCCAGCACCAGCGTGTGGTCCGGATCGGTCGCCGGCGCTGAGATGATGACTTTCTTCACCGTTCCGCGCAGATGCTTCTTCGCATCCGGTCCGGCCGTAAATAAACCCGTTGACTCCACCACGATCTCCGCGCCCACTGACGCCCAGTCAATCGTCGCCGGATCCTTGACCTTGAATACGTGGAAGCTCTTGCCGTCCACCGCGATGCTGTCGTCGGTGTGCGTCACCTTGTGCGTCAGATTCCCCAGCGTCGAGTCGTGTTTCAGCAGATAGGCCGACGTTTTCGAGTCCGTGATGTCGTTTACCGCCACGACCTCGATGGCCGAATCTCCCAGTGCCGCGCGAAAAATGTTCCGGCCAATGCGGCCGAATCCGTTGATGCCAACTTTGACGGGCATGCTTCCTCCGAAAAGTATGAGTGACTCAAAGGGGCTCTTCGCTTCGCCCGGACTCCGCCAAACGGCGGACCAGGGGCTGCTTTCTTACCCTTAATTCACCCTGAATCCGTTTACGGGCAAACGAACAGCGGCAACGATGCTACGGCCTGCTGGCTGGCATGTCAAACCTGCGGCTAGCGAAAATTGCCTAACATTCCACTGTTTCAGATCACAGTTTTGAGTCTTTAGCCTCGGCAACGAGGGGAGCGCCGGCCTTCGGGCCCGGACGAATCGAGTCCGCGAAAATAAGCGGGGCTCTAGCCCCTGCGAAGCAACCGACCGATGCTATTCCGCGTTCGTCGCGCCCGCGGGTAGCGGATATTCACCGACGCGGACAACCTTGTCATGCGCAAAGCGCACAAAAACCGTTTTGCCCGGCGGCGTGCCGTAGATCCAATCCTCGGTGTCCGTGCCGTCGGGTTCCTTCTCGCGAACCTTCCGGTCCGCCCGCCCCATCGCCGCCATCACTTGATCCTGATCCATGCCCACCATGGCGTGCTTCTGCGCGATGGCCTCGCGTATCGCCGGAGGCTGCGCATCCGCCCATTGCACCGCCGCCGAGCGCTGCTTGGAAAAATCCAGCACGTTGCTCAGATACAGCTTCAATTCGTCAGGCGTCATCTCCGGCAGCGGCCGCCCGAAGTCAAGCTGCAGGAGGATGCCCGGACGTGGCACCGATCCTTTCGGCCCGTACGTGTCGTCGACGGTGCTGGAGGTCTGGACGGGCATCGGCCCACCGCCCGAAATCTGAATCCGGTCGCGCCAGGAACGGCCCTTGATGCCGCCATTCAGTTCCACCGTAATATCCGAGCCGCCGAAGTCCAGTTTGGTGATCTGCACGTTGTCTCCCGGACTCAGCGCCACGCCGTTATCCGTCAGCTCTTTGAGCAGCACGTTCTTGTCCAGCGGTTCTCCTGGGCGGACGTGAAGGGTCTTCTTGCCCCCGGGCAGAGCACTCTTGGCCTTGGCAAACTCTCCCGACACATACCGGATTAGCTCCAGCTTCTCTTCCTCGCTCAGTCGCGAGTCTTTGTCCTTGACCGGCATCGCAACTGGTTGTGCGTCCGCCGCGTCAGCGGGAGGCGGTGCTGGCGTGGCCGCGGTCGGTGCCCCCGCGGGAGGCCTCGAGGGCTGCGCGTCCGCCGGCGGAGGCCAAATCGCTCGCGGCCCCACATTCGGTCCTTGCTGGTTTGGTCCTGGTTGATTCGGCCCAGGCGGTTGCTGGCCTTGATTCGGAGGCGGAGGCGGTTGGTTCCCGGGCACCCACACCTGGGCGCCGGCCGAAAGCGCGGCCAGCGGCAGCAGAAAAATGGCGGAGAGAGTTACGCGCGCCAGGTACTTCATGGGCTCTCAACTCCTGCGGTTATTGTACCCCCGTACATGCCCATAGCAAATAGCCGGTCCGTACCGTGACGCCCGGCCCCTTCGCGCTAGCCGGCGGGGGCCGGCCCGGACGCCCAGCACGGTGTCTCTGGAACTCGGTCACTTACCTGCGGGATTGCGGAGGTAGTATCCCAAGCGATAAATTCGGCTGCCCCACCTGCATCCAGCTGGTCGGTCTGAAAACCCACATTCCGAGAAGATGGGTGATATCAATGGGTCGTCGCAACACTAGGACGAACCTCCAAGTCGCGGAATTGCAAAGGCTAAGATCTCCCAAAAGCACTGATGCAAGGAAAGACCGTCCTGTTCAGGTAAAAGCGAATTACAATCCCAAGAGATCGGTCTCGCTGAAACCCTGTCAGATCAGATGGATAAGAGAGGTGTTGCATCGACCGGTTGAACCGGCATGACTTATCAGGAGTTGACGACCAGAACTATCTATTCGGGCCGCTCTTCTGCCTGCTGGGAAATCTTGGAGATGTTGCCACCTATGCCGACTCGATAATGAAGTGTAAATCCAACGACGGGAGGGTCGTCGAAGTGGCCGAAAAGCACGACAAGCAATTCACGGGAATTGGTCCAGTATTTGGCCTCAAGGTACGAGTGCCCAGCAGTCAAGAATCGCTTCACGCCGGCATCACGCGCAGTGAGAAGTGTCGCCACATCTGTGGTTTTGAGGGTTATTGGGTCGTATAACGAACACGACATCTCGTTACTACCGGACGCGTCGTTTACGAAGAAATGCTTGCTGTCTGGAGCCCAAGAAACGCTTAGACTTCGCTCGTACTTGTTCACCAGTTTTCTGATATGAGTCGTGTTGTCCTCAAGCCACAAGTTCCTCTCGCTGCACTCATGTGGACACTCGAAGACCAATACCCATTTTCTGTCCGGTGACGGGATACGAGTAACCTCTCCTTGAGGAAGGTAGACAACTGCCGTGTGTGCTTGCTGCGCTTGGCTCTGTGCCAAGGTGAGCCAGATGCTGACCAATGCCATTGCAGTTAAACGCAAGGCCAAGCCTCTCAATCAAATTGCATGGTATCACGTCGAAAGATTTGACAGCACCGTCCGGTGGATAGCACCCGAGTCCCGAGAAACGGGATTACCGGAATGTGGCTCCGAGGCTAAACGGCTTGCGCCACAGAACCGATGAAAGGCTTACAGGAGGCCAGGTAATGAGTGCATACGCGAAGGCAGGTACAGCTATGCCGACAATGAGCGACACGAAGCCCGCTGGGTGAACGCAGCGCCCGGAAGGAAGGGTTAGGCCTCACTTGTCTACCAGCACGTCCTTGAGGCGTGCTTGATCGACATAACGCGCGAACGAGCCCATGGCGTCTTGCACGGTCTTGTCTGCTGTCAGCTCTTGCATGGCTAACTTGCCCAAAGTTTCAAAAGCGAGCTTCAACTCTTGGGAGCCCTGACCGGTTTTCATGACGGCCCTGACCTCGTTCACACAGGAGTCGGCAAGCAGGCGGGTGAACAAGGCAGCAATCGTTTGCGAGTTTTCGTCCACGGCGGGCGCCACACTAGGTTCCACATATTGGCTCATTGCAGGGTGGGCGGCCATCGCAAAGAAGACCCACTTGGCAAGATCTTTGCGATCCTTACCCGAGGTGTTATCTGCCAAGCACATTTCCAGAGCGTCCACTGGCTCCTGTGCTCCGCTTCCAGCCTTCACTGATGCCGCGTTGTTGTGGTTGGCGCGGTTGGCGCGGGCTGCTTCTGCGACATCCTGAGCCAGCAATGCGCTATTCCAAGGGAACAGGGCGACAAATGCCAACATGACGCACGAGAGCACATATCCGAGCTTCATTGGAATCCTCCGGCCTAACCTAAGTAAGTGTGACAGGTATGTTTGTCGTTCGGACCTGACCAGACCATCAGCTGTTTCCTGAGCGCCAACAGGCATGCTGAGACCTCAAGCGCCTGTGAACGGGATTCCCGGAAACTGGGAGCCACCTTCCGAGAAGATGGGTGATATCAATGGGTCGTCGCAACACTAGGACGAACCTCCAAGTCGCGGAATTGCAAAGGCTAAGATCCCCCAAAAGCACTGATGCAAGGAAAGACCGTCCTGTTCAGGTAAAAGCGAATTACAATCCCAAGAGATCGGTCTCGCTGAAACCCTGTCAGATCAGATGGATAAGAGAGGTGTTGCATCGACCGGTTGAACCGGCACGGCTTACCGGAAACTGCGCCTGGGCAGGCAGTGCAACAATAAATTCGTTTGGAGAACAATCCTGTGGCCCCATACAATCTGGCGAGAAGGTCCGGCTTGCATGCAAATCGATTTTCTACTCCCCATGAGGAGAGGCAAATGACGCGAAAACTTTGGTTTCTTGCAATTCTCTTTGTTGCCCTCACTACAGTGGGCGCCAGAACGATGTCCGCGCAGGATCTGGATGCCCGGAAGGCGTTAGAGGCCGCTGCCAACGCAATGGGCAGCACGAACCTCAAGTCGATTCAATATGTCGGCGACGGATTTGTGGCCAACGTGGGTGAGCAGTACAACCTAACTGACGGCTGGCCACAAGTGCAGGTGACAGACTGGACGCGCACGGTCGACTACGACGGCAAGTATACGCGCGTGGACTATGACGAAAAGCAGGGCGGCGCCCACGTGACAGATGTCCTGAACGGCAATTTCGCGTGGGACATGAACGGCGATACGCCCGTGCCACTCACACGCATGTATCTCGATGGCGTTCCCTACGTCGATATGCGCCAACTCGAAATCGCGCTCACCCCGCACGGTTGCATAAAGGCTGGATTGGCCGCCACGGATGCGAAGGCCATCACGCAACCCATCGTGGGTCCTTCGGATTTCGGGCTCTCAGCGTTTGGCCAGTGGGTGACGATCGTTTCGTTCAGCTACGGAAAGTACCGGGTGAACTGCACGATTACCGATAAGAATCTGGTCGAACTTACCGGCACGTGGATTCCCAACCCCGTCTATGGCGACATGACTTATGAAATGCGCTACACGATGTACAAGGATTACAACGGCGTGATGTTTCCCGGTTTGATCCACGTCCATCAGGGTGATCCGAGGATCAATCCCGGCGAAAATTATTTTCAGATCTACACAAAAGACGTTAAGCCCAATCTGACTGTGAACAAGATCGCGGTTCCTGAAGTGGTGCGGACGGCAAAACCCGATCAGGTCAAGGTGGAGACGCAAAAGCTCGCGGACCATGTCTGGCTGCTGGGCGGCGGGCCAATGAACAGTGTACTCGTCGAGTTCAAGGACTTCGTTGCAGTCGTCGAAGCGCCGCAGAACGAAGCGCGATCGCTGGCCGTCATCGAGGAAGTTCATAAACTCGCTCCGGGCAAAATGATTCGGTATGTGGTCAATACGAATCACCGCATGGCTTATTCTGGTGGTCTCCGCACGTATTTCTCGCAGGGCACCACGGTGGTAACTCATGAATTGAACAAAGACTATTATGTCGGAATCCTGTTCAGCCCGTTTCCGAGAACGTTGGCCCCGGATCGGATGACAATCTATAACCCGATGTACATGATCAGTCGTCGGCCTCCTCCGATTCAGACTGTGGGCGGCACGACGATGATGGGGGGGACCGTCATCAGCGATGACGAGCGCCAGATGCAGGTCTGGCATGTGCAGGACATGGCGTACGAAGTGGGAGAGAGTTACCTCAAGATCCCCGGTCCATCGTTGGCCAGAGGTAATCACTCTGCTGACATGTTGATGGCCTATCTGCCGAAAGAAAAGATCCTGATAAACGCGGATCTCTACGTACCACCAGAACCAGGTGCAAAACCAACTCCTCCAACTACCGGCATGCGAACGTTGAATCTAAATATGAAGAAGCTGGATCTCGATGTTGCACAGCATGTCTCGATCGTCGGGCGGCGGGTCGGTTCAAACGACGAGTTCGTCAAGCTCATCGGTAACGCACAATAGAAGAATTCCCTTAAAGCTACGCGCATCACTCAGGCGGAACGGCATTCTCGCCAGGGACTCGGGGCGACTCAGGACTCGCGGAACGATTGGCGATCCATAATCACCGCCGATTCCAGCATGTTCATCTGAAGGAGGAGACAAAGATGGTAATAGGTCGACCCCACGCTTTCGAAACCTGCTACCGGAAATGGTCTCTTTCGAGACTGTCCAGTTTATAGGGACGAAGGCGAGCGGATATCTATCATGGTCCGGAGTCATTGACTCCACTAGAGGCCGAATACATTAGCGCCGACCAACTGCCATCGTTCGTTTTTCGCTTGCATCTCTGCGGCGGACCATACATTCCGATAATCCCGTTCCTCGGGCGCTGCGGGTAGGCACGACGACTCGCTGTCAATTCTGACAGTGTCATTTTAAACAGGTCATCGTTTAGTTTCGCTATGAAACGAGATCGACTTTTTCCAGACCACGGTGAGCACTTGGACAGATTGTTAAAGCGGGCTGCGGCAGAACAAGAACGGAGCAAGTTCATCGATATCCACCATGCGAACAGAGAACTGATAGGCGGCCTGTGGCCCTCGAACGTGGATTCTGATTACTTCGAGATTTTCTCGGGATCTCCTGATACCGGGGGTGTCTGGCTGGGAACGGTGATTGGTATCGACCGAGCAAGGGGGCGGGTTCGGGAACTTGCTGCCGACAAACCTGGAGAGTACTTTGCCCTTCACTGCCGAACCAACGCGGTTGTGAGATTCGCTTGAACAATGGTGCTGCCGGGATGGCAACGGTCAGCCAGACTGACAGGGAGCGGCCCCGCTCTCAAAATCCGAAACCACACGCACTGATCGTAGAACCACAACTTCACCCTTCGAAAATCATCACCTTTCACGGTTCTAACCTCCCGGTGCGATCGTACTGGGATAGATTGATCGATTTGACTTTCAACTCAGGGATCAGGGATTTAGGCACGGTGCAACTGGATTTTGTTAAGGCGAGGCAGTTTTCGAGTGCGCTGATTAGCATGCGACGATCAATACTGTTCCAGCGTTCCACGGCTACCAGTATGCTGGTAAACAAAGCAGTAGCTGCATCGTCTGCCGATCTCGTGACAACACCGAGACCTCCAAGGAAAGCCTGACTAGAGCCCTGCCATTTGTTTGCGGCGTAATAACATGAATAGGAGTCGTTGGCCGATTCTATGTAACAGTCAACGATGATTGATAGATTCCTCTCGTTGCTATTCACCACCGTGAACAATGTGGGTTGGGCTGCGATCTTCTGGATCAGTAGCGGAGCCACAGCTGACGAAGCCGCGTCTGTCGTGTCGTAAAGTATCCTGACTTTGATTTGAGCGGCTTGTCCTGAGGCCGTAGTCACGAAGAGCAAAACGGCCGCGAATGCCAGAATGTTCTTCACTTACGGGATTTCTCCCCTCTCCAGGTTCAGCCAGGAGTCGTGTCGCATAAATGCAATAAGCGAGTACATCTAACTGTGAGGATTGTCCGCTTTCGTTGCTCTAGCACAAGCTCAAGACAGATTTGTTCGGCAAAGCTAGAGGCCCGTGGAGCCGCAGACGCGCGGCCAAGTCCTGATAAGTCGGCTTACCGAAATGTGGCCTGGAACGCCCCAAAAGCCAGTTACCGTTTCTCAGGAGTTGGAACAACTGGTTCTGCAAGAAGGCCAGAATCGACCTCTTCCCACTTGGATGTCAAAGGTCGCAATGTTCTCCGCCACAGTGGGTTACAATCGAGCGAAGAACAGACCGTGAATCCATGACCTTCTAGCCATCGGAACGAAAGGTCAGGAACTTCATCCTTATGTGCGCTCTCAGCTTTTACACCACTTGCTCAAATCCATCCGGCGTCCCGATGAGCAGCCCGGGCCGAAGCCGAGCGTTGTGACGAAGCTTCCCTTGTACACGCCAGCAGAGACGATTCGCGCAGACCTGCGAAGTGACGTTTTTGCCGGAGAAATCGTGGCCGCCTACCATGAGCGCACCAAGCACCACTACTACCGCTATGCCGCCGCGCCTGACTACCTCGATTGGGCCACGCAGCCTGATCCATTCCGCCGCTATCAGGGAGCGCCGCTGATTCGTCTGCCTCTTCCCGCACCAGGGCAGGCACGTCCGTATTGGGGGCTCCATGTCAGCGGCAGTCTAACTCCGACCGAGCTTTCGGTTGATTCGGTCTCGTTGTTCCTTCGCTACGCTCTCTCGCTGACTGCTTGGAAGCGTTTCGGCGAAACAACATGGTCGCTGCGTGCCAATCCTTCGAGCGGCAACCTGCACCCAACGGAGGGATATGTTGTCCTGCCCGCCCTCACTGCCATCCACGATGGCCCTGGCGTCTACCATTACGCTCCCAAGGAACACGGTCTCGAACGCCGGTCGGATATGAATTCTAGCGAGTGGACGGCCCTCACAGCCGGATTCCAGGATTGCTTGTTCTTCGTGGGGTTCTCCTCCATTTTGTGGCGAGAGGCCTGGAAATACGGTGAGCGCGCGTTCCGCTACTGCCAACACGACGTCGGCCACGCCCTTGGCACATCAAGTTTCGCGGCTGCCGCACTGGGTTGGAAGCTGTTTCTCCTCGACCGTACCGAGCCTGCGTTTACATCGCGCCTTCTCGGACTCGACCGTGATCAGGACTACGCTGGAGCGGAACGCGAACATCCCGAGCTGCTCGCAGTTGTGGTCCGGGATCGCGAAGCCGCACCTCCCGGAATATATCTCTCCCAGGCGATGTTAGGGCAAAGAGTCGCCTCGCGATGGTACGGTAAGGCCAATCCACTGAGTGGCGAACACGGTGTCAACTGGCCAGTGATCGAACAAGTCGCCGCAGCGACCGAAAGTCCGACGGTCGCGGCGGATGAGGATTTCACAAGTTTCCCGTCGGAAGAGGAACTTTTTGAGCCACCGGTCCGATCCGGCGCCTGCACCGCGGAAAAAGTCATCTTAGGACGCCGAAGTGCCGTGAGTATGGACGGATCAACCGCGATTTCATCTGTGACATTCTTCAGGATGTTAGCTCGCCTTGTGCCCACGCGCGATCGGCGTTCGATGCCTTGGGATTCTGTTTCGTGGCGGCCACGAATCCACCTGGGACTCTTTGTACATCGAGTAGATCGTCTTTCGCCCGGCCTTTACGCGCTTGCGCGTGACCCGGACAAGATCGAGCCTCTCCGGCAGGCGATGCGGAGCGAATTTCTCTGGAGCCGTCCTCAATCATGCCCCCGTGGCCTCCCCCTGTATTTGCTTCAGGAAGGAGACTGCCGCAGTCTGGCCGCCAAGGTGTCCTGTGGTCAAAGCATTGCTGGAGAAGGGATATTCAGCCTGGGAATGATTGCTGATTACAAGGCCAGCCTGGCTGCCCGCGGTGCTCCATTCTACCGAAATCTCTTTTGGGAGGCAGGTCTGGTGGGGCAGGTGTTGTACCTTGAATCTGAAGAAGCGGGAATTCGTTCGACCGGAATCGGGTGTTACTTCGATGATGCCGTTCACGACGTTTTCGGTATCTCCTCGCGAGACTGGCAAAGCTTCTACCACTTTACTGTAGGCGGTCCCGTCGAAGACAGTCGCCTCACAACATTGCCGGCATACAACACGGATTCAGATAGACCGGCCAGGTCCTGAGCGTCGGCGTGCGATGAGGTGCTACGGATCCTTGGGTAGCGTTTGCGGAAGCGTTTGGCACAACCGAACATAGTATTGGCAAATGCTCGATTAC
>Ga0210394_10002395_pt1 | contig 25862 bp, 23 predicted proteins | sample IncBWC12MmetaG_FD_160121 | JGI IMG/M metagenome (GOLD analysis project Ga0210394, IMG submission 160121) | Forest soil microbial communities from Barre Woods Harvard Forest LTER site, Petersham, Massachusetts, United States - Inc-BW-C-12-M | ecosystem: Environmental > Terrestrial > Soil >...
GCAGTCATTGCTCTCGGGTATCGGCGACCCGTCGCCTGGCGACGCGATCTGGTACCGCCGCTTTGACGCCCCGGAAGCGGAGCCTCTCCTGCTTCATTTCGGCGCCGTCGACGACCCAAACCTCCTCCGCCCGATCACCCAGATGGCAGAGCGCGGGACTTAGCGACCTGGCCCAGCCACTCCGCGCTCGGCTTGGGCGACCGGGCGAATGTCTGGCGGTCAACCGCCACAAGGCCGAACGTCGGCGCGTAGCCGAAGGCCCACTCGAAATTGTCCAGCCACGACCAGTAGAGATAACTGCGCACGTCGATCCCCTCGGCCAGGCATCCCTGCACCTCTCGCAAGGCCGCGTGCATGTATGCGATGCGCCGTTCGTCGTGCGCTGTCGCGATGCCGTTCTCGGTGACGAGGACCGGGATGCCCGGGCAGCTCTTCGCCGCCCGGCGGATCGCGCCTCCGAGGGCCTGGGGGTAGTCCTCGTAACCCATCTGGGTCGTGGTCTCCGTCTCATCCAACTCGCGGGTGAGATCGCTCCAGTCGTGCCCCGGGCTGCGCGACCCGTCGGGCCCGATCCGAAACCGCGTGTACGTCTGGACGCCGACGAAGTCGTCCGTGCGCGCCGCCTCCAGGAACCAGTCGATGACCCGCGACTCGACCTCCAGCGATGAGCTCCCGGGCTGCGCGCCGTCCTCGTACTGGATGTCGGGCATGGCCAGCGTGACCCCGACCGGGATGCTGACTCGCGACCGGATCGCAGCGGCGCTTCTCCGGTGCGCTTCGAGCAGGTTGTCGACCGCCTTCTGGGCGCCTTCGCGATCGTCCGTGTGGCCGGGCGGGTTGACGCCGAGCAGGTAGCCGCTCGAGCCGAGGCCTTGGGGCTCGTTGATGGTGCAGGCAACTCCCATCAGGTCGCCGAGGGCCGCCGCGGCGCGGTCGCAGTAGCGCTCGAACAGCGTTGGAAATCGTTCCGCGGCGAAGCCTCCCGCGTGCTGCAGCCACCTGGGCAGGGTGAAGTGGTGGAACGTCACGATCGGCATCACGCCGCTGGCGCGGCATGCCTGCAGCACCCTCCGGTAGTGGTCGAGCGCCGCGCGCGAGAACTCGCCCTCGGCGGGCTCGATGCGCGCCCACTCGATGCCGAACCGGAAAGCGTTCAGGCCCGCCCCGGCCAGCATCGCAATGTCCTCGCCGTAGCGATGGTAGAAGTCACACGCGTCGCCGGACACCTCGCGGACCGGCGTTGCCTCGAGGTGCTCCCACCACCACCAGTCGCTGTTCGCGTTGCCGCCCTCGACCTGGTGCGCGCTAACCGCCGCGCCAAAGAGAAAACCCTCGGGGAAGGTGTTGGACATAGCCGGCCAATCTAGCACCCCCAATCGGGCCGTCGGACCGACCCTGAACACGGGGATCGACACGATGCGACTCGCGCGCTAGAATCCGGGGGTTAACGGATCGAGTACAAATTGGGCGTATTTGGGGGGTCACCTAATGATCGGTCGTAAAGCCACCACTCTCACCCTCGCTCTGGGCACGCTCTTGGCCGTCGTAGCTTGTGGCGGCGGCACTACAGCATCGAACTCCCCGGCCGCCGGGCAGAACATCGGCGGGTCGATCAACCTGTGGGCCGAATGGTCGAGCGGGGAGGAGCAGGCTTTCAAGGCGTCGTTGGTGCCGTTCGAGACCCAGACCGGAGTGACTGTCAACTACACGTCGAAGGGCAGCACCATCAGCACCGCGTTGGGCTCGGCGATCCAGGGTGGCGCTCCGCCTGATGTCGCGCTCGTGCCGGACCCCGGCACCGTCCAGACCCTCGCCAAGCAAGGCACCATCAAGGATCTGACCAGCATCGTCGGCAGCCTTTCTGCCAACTACGGAAGCGCCTGGAACCAGCTGGTGACCGCCAACGGCAAGCTGTACGGCGTGTGGTTCAAGGGCTCCAACAAGAACACCATCTGGTACAACCCCGCCGAGTTTGCGGCGGCCGGCATAACCACGCCGCCCACGACCTGGGAGCAGGTCATCTCGGATGCGGCCACGATCAAGGCGTCAGGCGTCGCTCCGTTCTCGCTCTGCACTGACATCGGTTGGCCGGTCGCGGACTTCTGGCAGAACATCTACCTCAAGACCGCTGGCGCGTCCGCTTACGACTCCCTGGCGACCCACGCCACGAAGTGGACCGACTCGACGGTGACCACGGCCTTCAACACCTTCGGGCAACTGGTGGGGCAGCCCTCAAACCTTCTTGGCGGCCTTAACGGCTCGCTTTCCAACCCCTACCCGGCTTGCGTCGACAAGGTCTTCCCCAAGCCCGGATCGCAGCCGCAGGCAGCGATGGTCTTCGAAGGCGACTTCGTTTCCGGTGAGATCACGGGCAACTCTGCCAACTACGCGCCAGGCACGAGCGGAACCGGCGGCGCCACCTGCACCGCGGATCCCAGCAAGACTCCGTGCTACAACTTCTTCGACTTTCCGGCACCGGCCGCCGACGCCGCCAACCAGGGCGCGGTGCAAGGTGGTGGCGACGTGGCCATCATGCTCAAGGACACGCCACAATCAGAGGCTTTGATCAAGTACCTCGCCGGTCCAACGGGCGCATCGATCTGGGCCACCGCCGGCGGCTTCACCTCGCCCAACAAGACCGTGCCGACGAGCGCCTACCCCGACCCGGTTGCGCAGAAGGACGCCGCCGCGCTCGTGGGCGCGACGGGTTTCGTATTCAGCCTTGACGACCTCCAGGGGACATGGGAACCGATGATGTGGACGGACATGCTCAACTTCCTAAAGAACCCGTCCAGCCTCTCCACGATCCAGGCCACCATGGATACGCAAGCGACAGCAGGGTTGGGCCACTAGGCGCGCTGGATTAAGACCGACTTTTAACCCACAAAAGCGAGAATCGCGCTGAATTACTGGGCAGCGGCCAACACCGACGCATGGGCGCGCGTCCGCGGCCGGCTCGGACGTCGAGTCCATGCGTCATCGACCGTGACTGCCCAATCAGCAATCACGAAGCCGAAAGCCGCGCCCGTCAGCGCCGCCGGCAATCCCGGTGGTGGTTGGCGGGACCATCTGGGCTCGCTGGCCTTCCTGGCTCCCGGCGCCATAATTCTCCTGGCCATCACGGTTTATCCGCTGGTGGCCACCGCCCGGAACAGCTTTTACGACGGGACCGCCACCAATTACGTCGGCCTGGCCAACTACAAAGAGATCTTCTCGACTTCGAGCATCCTGGTCACCTTCCGAAACAACGTGATCTGGGTCTTGGTCTTTCCGTTTGTGGTGACGTTCATCGGCCTGGTCTACGGGGTGCTCTCCGAGCGCATCCGTTGGTCCACGGCCTTCAAGACCATCATCTTCATGCCGATCGTATTCAGCGCCACAGCGTCGGCTTTGGTCTGGAGAACCATCTTCGACCTCGACCCCCATGTTGGAATCGTCAACGCCGCGATCCAGACGGCGAGCGACTGGGTCAACCCACCCGGCTTCTATCCGATCGACACATCTACTGGCCAGACGGTGGCAGCCCTCGCCTCGACAGGGGTCAGTCCCGGTCCGCAGAACACCTTGCAGAGCTCATCGACTGTCACCTCGGGTAACTCAGTCGAGCTCGGGCTGATCGGCGTCGCCCCAGCCACCCTCCAGCTGACGGGGTCTCAGACCGCGGTCGAGCCTACGCAAACGCCTGGGTCGGTGACCGGCCTGGTCTGGCGTGACTTCTCTCCGACTAACCCAACTGCAAAGGGCCAGGTGCTGCCCGACGAGCTCGGTTTTGCGGGACTCAAGCTGACGCTGTTACAAAGCAACGGCAGCAGCGCCGGGACGGCGGTCACCGATGCCCACGGGGACTTCAAGTTCGACGGCGTGGGCAGTGGCAATTACACGGTCCAGATCGACGCGAGCAACTTCAGCTCCGGATTTACAGGCATCTTCTGGCTGGGCGCCCAATCGCTGACCCCGACGAGCAGTCTCAACCAGACCGCCCAGGCGCTCCTCAGCGTCCCGTTGGTCGATATCTCGATGATCCTCGCGTACCTGTGGATCTGGGCGGGATTCGCGATGGTCATTATTGGAGCCGGCCTGGCCTCGCTCGATCGCGAGGTGCTGGAGGCGGCGCGCATGGACGGCGCGGGTGAATGGCAGACATTCCGGCGGATGACCATGCCGATGCTGGCGCCAGTCCTGATCGTGGTCATCGTGACGATGCTCATCAACGTGCTCAAGATCTTTGACATCATCCTGAATATGGCCCCGGGCTCATCCCAGGGCGAAGCGAACACCCTGGCGCTGGCGATGTACAACTTCGGCTTTACGGGGCTCGGCAACTGGGGCCTGGCCAGCGCATTGGCCGTGATCCTGTTCATCCTCGTGATCCCCGCGATCGTGCTCAACCTAAGGCGGATCAGGGGATGAGCGCGGTGAGCCCAGCCGCCAAGCCACTCGCACCAGCCACCAAGCCGGTCACCCTGAAGCGCCGCTCGCCCCTGAGCGCCATCCGCCCCTCCCGGGCGATCCTGAACATCGTCCTCATCGTCTCCGCGGTCTTCTGGCTCGTGCCGACAATCGGCCTGGCGATCATCTCGCTGCGCCCCGAGTCGCTCTTCCAGCAATCCGGCTGGTGGACCGCTCTGAGTGCGCCCGCGCAGCTGACGCTGACGAACTACAAGACGCTGTTCTCGCAAGGACTGGTGACTGGCGGCGTCCTCGATTCCCTCGTCACGTCGCTCGAGATCACCGTCCCGGCGACACTGCTCGTCACCGTAATCTCGAGCCTGACCGCCTACTCGCTGGTCTTCGGACGCTGGCCCGGGCGGAGCGTCGTCTTCCTCGTCATCGTCGGCCTGCTGGTGGTTCCGGTCCAGGTGGCGCTGATCCCTGTCGTGCAGGAGTACCGAGCCTTCGGATCGCTGACCGGCTACAACCCATTCGGCACGATCCCGGGCGTCGTCATCTTCCACGTCGCCTTCGGCCTGCCGTTCGGCATCTTCCTGATGTACAACTTTTACTCCGGCATCCCCAAGGAGATGCTCGAAGCCGGTCGCATCGATGGCGCCGGAGAGTGGCAGCTGTTTCAAAGGGTGGCCCTCCCGCTCGGCCTGCCGGCGGCCGCATCCCTGATGATCTTTCAGTTCATCTGGGTGTGGAATGACCTGCTGGTCGCCCTGATCTTCTTGGCCAGCAACCCGCATTACACGCTGACCATCTTCCTGTTCAACCAGACCCGCACCCTGGCCGCCAACTACTGGATCATCTCGACCGGAGCGATGATTTCCATATTCATCCCGTTGATCGTCTTCTTCTCTTTCCAGCGCTACTTTGTCCGCGGCGTCCTTGCCGGGGCTGTGAAGTGAGCCTGGTTGTCTCGTACGAGCGGAATCTGAAGGAGTAACAGAGCACATGGCATCCGTCACTTTCGACCACGTTGTGAAGCGCTACACGTCTGATGTGACCGTGGTCAAGGACTTCAACGTGGAGGTCGCGGACAAAGAGTTCATGGTCCTGGTCGGCCCGTCCGGTTGCGGCAAGTCGACGGCGCTACGAATGCTCGCCGGCCTCGAATCGATCTCGGAAGGCTCGATCCGCATCGGTGATCGCGAGGTCAACAACATCGCCGCCAAGGACCGCGACATCGCCATGGTGTTCCAGTCGTACGCCCTCTATCCGCACATGAGCGTCTACGACAACATGGCGTTTCCTCTCCAGATGCAGCACATGAAGAAGGAGGACATCGAAAAGCGGGTCAAGTCGGCCTCGGCGAGCCTCGGGCTGGCTAACTTCCTCGACCGCAAGCCGCGCGCTCTCTCGGGTGGTCAGCGCCAGCGCGTTGCACTCGGCAGGGCGATCGTGCGCAATCCGCAGGTCTTCCTCCTCGACGAACCGCTCTCCAACCTGGACGCCAAGCTGCGCGGCCAGACCCGCATTGAGCTGCAGAAGCTGCACCGGGAACTCGGAACGACGTTCATCTACGTCACCCACGACCAGGTGGAGGCGATGACGATGGGGGACCGGATCGCGATCATGAACGCGGGCATCCTGCAGCAGGTCGGCACACCAGGTGAGATCTATGACCACCCGGCGAACATCTTCGTGGCCGGGTTCGTCGGCACCCCGACGATGAACTTCGTTCCTGCCACAGTTCAGGACGGGGTTGCGACGGCGTCGGGCTTCCACGTCAAGCTGCCCAAGGCGCTGCCTGCAGGCAAGGGCACCCTTGGTTTTCGGCCCGAGACCGTCACCGATCGCATCCCCGATCCAGACAGCTCCATGGAGATGAACGTCGAAGTTGTCGAGCGCCTCGGCTCCGACCAGTTCCTCTACGGCAAGGTGGGTGGCGACTCGGTTACCGCCAGGATCGATCCCCGAATCAAGGTCGAACCCGGGGACTCGATCAAGCTCGGCCTCGACACCCGCACCCTGCACTTCTTCGACTCCGAGACCGAGCTCGCCCTGCTCTAGATCCGTGTCCGGCTAGGTCTTCACGTGGAGACTATCCGCGCGCGCGAGGATTTCGACAGTGCGCGCGCCAAGGCGTTTCGCCGCGCGATCCGGGCGGCGCTCACGCGGCGAAAGCCACGCCTGCTCTCGCTGGACAGCGTGTTGGCGGCGGCCGGGCTCGAAGGCAAGTCGTTCGGAGGGGTGCGGGAGATCCCGCTCGACAGGGTGGTGGGGTCCGCGGCGGCCGAGGTCAAATCGGAGGACTTCGACCCCGGGTTCCTCCCTATCAACCGGAGGCTCCGCGACCGGTGGACACGGATCTACAGGGCGATGGTCGAGGGCGACGAGCTGCCGCCGATCGACGTGTACAAGCTCGACGACTACTACTACGTGATCGACGGCCACCATCGGGTCTCGGTGGCACGATCCCTGGGTCGCCAAGACATCAACGCGCGGGTGGTCGAGGTCAGGACACGAGCCCCGGTCGGCTCCCACGTCGACGGGGCGGCGCTCTTGAGAGCGGCCGAGTACTCTGCGTTCCTTGACTCCACACAGCTTCATCGCACTAGACCGGAGGCGCGGCTCGAGTGCAGCCGGCTCGGACGGTACGACGAGATCTTCAAACACATCCTCGGGCATCGTTACTTTCTCGGCCTGGAACGGCAGCGCGAGGTTCCCCTTGCCGAGGCTGCGGCAAGCTGGTACGACAAGGTGTACACGCCCATCATCAAGCTCATCCGTAAATATCGAGTGCTCGAGATGATGCCGGGTTGGACGGAGACCGACCTTTACGTCGAGATCACGAGGCGCTGGCTCCAGCTGAGCCGGGAGGGTGCGCCGTCCGGTCCCGACCCCGCCTTGCACTCGCTGCTGGACGAGGAGTCGCGAAGCTTCTGGGAGCGGCGCCGGATGCTGAAGCTGGACGCGGAATGATCGGCCTGATCTTTGGGCCGCCGGGCAGCGGCAAGGGCACCCAGGCGGCTCACATCGAGCGCGAGTTCAAGCTGTTGCATCTCTCCACGGGCGACATCCTGCGCGAGGAGGTCGCGCGCGGCACCGCGATCGGCAAGGAGGTCGCCCGCATCATGGCCGCCGGCGACCTCGTGCCGGACGACGTGATCATCCGCATCGTCCAGGGCATCCTGCGCGATCCGGACGTGAGTTCCGACCTGCTGCTGGACGGGTTTCCTCGCACGCTCGAGCAGGCGCGCGCCCTGGATGGAATGCTGGCCCAGGAGGGCCATCGCGTGGACTTCGTGCTCGCCCTCGACGTGCCCGAGAGCGAGCTGGTCGAGCGGATCCTGCACCGTGCCGCCGTCGAGGGCCGCGCCGACGACGTAAGGGAGGCGATCGCGGAGCGGATGCACGAGTACCACACGTTTACCCACGCCGTGCTCGACCACTACCGCAAGCAGGGGGTCAGGGTGGAGGTGGTCGACGGTACGGGCGACGTGGATGACGTATTTCGGCGCGTCCGGCGGGCCGTCGGAATATCCTCTCGATAGCTGGGTAGAAGTGGCAAGGAAAGCAAGGGAGTCCGACCTGGGCCCCTCCATGAAACCGACCGTGAACGGTGATCGAGCGCACCTCGACGGTGAGCGCGAGACCGAGATGGACGTTGCGCGTCCGCGTATCGCGAGCGCGTTCCCGCCGATCGCCGACTACGCGTTTCTCTCCGACTGTGAGGTCAACTGCCTGATCGCCCCGAGCGGGCGCCTGGAGTGGATGTGCCTCCCACGGCCCGACAGCCCGAGCGTCTTCGCGGCCATGCTGGACCGCGCGGCGGGCAGCTTCCGGTTCGGCCCCACCGGCGTCCAGGTCCCGGCCGGCCGGCGCTACCTGCCCGGCACCCTGGTCCTGGAGACGACGTGGAGGACCAGGACGGGCTGGATGATCGTCCGTGACGCCCTTTGCATCGGGCCCTGGTATCACAACCAGCGCCGCTCTGGGACCAACCGCCGGCCGCCGACTGACTACGAGGCGGAGCACATCCTGCTGCGCACCGCGCGGTGCGTGGTGGGCGAGGTCGAGATCAGCCTCGACTGCCAGCCCGTCTTCGACTACGGGCGCACCGCGGCCAAATGGGAGTACGCCGGACAGGGCTACAGCGAAGCGATCGCGAGCGGCGGCGAGATGGACGTGCCGCTGCGCCTGGTCACCGACTTGCGGATGGGTTTCGAAGGACCGGGCGCGCACGCGTCGCAGACGCTGCGCCAGGGAGAGAAGGCCTACGTGGCGATGGTCTGGCCGAGATCGCGCCACTCTACGGCCAAGGAGTACTGGGAGGAGCACCCTGCTCCGGCCACCGCCGACGAGGCGTTCATGCGGGTCGAACGGACCGCCGATTACTGGCGCGAGTGGATCAACCGCGGGGAGTTTCCAGAGCACCCGTGGCAGAGCTACCTCCAGCGCAGCGCGTTGACGCTGAAAGGGCTCACGTACAGTCCCACCGGCGCGCTTCTTGCGGCGGCCACCACCTCGCTGCCCGAGACGATCGGCGGCGAGCGCAACTGGGACTATCGCTACACGTGGATTCGCGACGGCACCTTCATGCTGTGGGGTCTCTACACGCTGGGCTTCGACCGCGAGGCGAACGACTTCTTCTACTTCATCGCCGACGTGGCGAAGGGGAAGAAGGACCTGCAGATCATGTACGGCATCGGCGGCGAGCCGGAGCTGACCGAGAAGACGATCGATCATCTCAGCGGCTACGACGGCTCGAGGCCGGTGCGTGTCGGAAACGCCGCCTACCAGCAGGTGCAGCACGACGTCTGGGGAGCGGTGCTCGACTCGGTGTACTTGCACACGAAGTCGCGCGACTACCTGCCCGAGGTGGTGTGGCCGATCCTCAAGCGCGCGGTGGAATGCGCGATCGAGAACTGGAGGAAGCCCGACCGTGGGATCTGGGAGGTGCGTGGCGAGCCCCAGCACTTCACGTCGTCGAAGCTCATGTGCTGGGTCGCGTGCGACCGTGGCGCGCGTCTCGCAGAGTTGCACGGCGACTTTGGGCTGGCCACGAGCTGGCAGGCGATGGCGGACGAGATCAAGTCGGACCTGTGCTCCAAGGGCGTCGACAGCCGCGGCGTCTTTGTGCAGCACTACGGGACGAAGGCGCTGGACGCGTCGGTGCTCCTGATCCCGCTCGTCCGTTTCCTGCCGCCCGAGGATCCACGTGTACGGGCCACGGTGCTCGCCATCGCCGACGAGCTGACGGTCGACGGTATGGTGCTTCGCTACCGAACGGATCAGACTGACGACGGCCTTTCGGGTGAAGAGGGCACGTTCACGATCTGCTCGTTCTGGCTTGTCTCAGCGCTGTGCGAGATCGGTGAACTGGACCGCGCGCGCGAGCTGTGCGAGAAGCTGCTGTCCTACGCGAGCCCGCTCCAGCTGTACGCGGAAGAGATCGACCCGCGAAGTGGTCGGCACCTGGGCAACTTCCCGCAGGCCTTCTCACACCTGGCGCTGATCAACGCGGTGATGCACGTCATCCATGCCGAGCTGGGCGTGCCGAACAAATTCAACACGGGAGCCTCCTCACCCCAACCCTAGCCTCCCCATTTACTGACACTGTTATGGAGCTCCGCGCATCCTTCCAGGCGTGACCCCTGCTCGGAGTGTTTTGCGTGGTCGGGGTTGAGCACGATCCTCGTCGTCGACGACGACGCGGACACTCGATTCATGCTGAGGTTGCTGCTGGAGCCGGCTGGCCACGAGGTCGTCGAGGCCGGCGACGGTGAGGCCGCTCTGAACTTCATCAAACCAAACTCGTTGCCTGCTGTGATCACGACCGACCTGTGCATGCCGATCCTGAATGGCGAGGGGCTGATCGCCCGGCTCCGATCCGAGCCGCGAACCGCCTCGATCCCAATCGTCGTGGTTACGGCCAGCCCCGACGCCGCACGGGCGCTCGAGGCATCGGACCTCGTGGATGCCGTGGTCATCAAGCCGTTCGATCCCCACGTGCTGGCGGACCGGATTCTCGCTCTCGCCGGCACAACATCTACGGTCACTCCTCAGCGTGTCTAGCGTAGGCGCGCCGCTGTACGAGGCCGCTGACTCGGGGGCCCGCCTTGGTTGGACGCCGACGATCGACCCCCAGATCACCGTTTACCCGATTCGGATCCTGATCATCGACGACCTCAGGGCGGTCGCTGATGCGGTGGAGGCGGTGTTGAGCCGCCAGCCAGGCATGGTGGTCGTGGGCAATGTGGCCTCGATGACTGACAACAGCGCTCGGGTGGCGGCAGACATCGTCATCCTCGAGTTTCGCCACGGCGACGAATTTGCGGCGGACGCGTTGAGGGCGATATTGCAGGCGGGCCCGACGGCCAAGCTGATCTTCCTGACGAGCGACGAGGGCGACCAGGTGATCCTGGCCGCGATTGACGCCGGCGCTAGCGCGGTGGTGTACCTGTCGTCGACCACGATCGAGATGATTCAGACCATCCGCGCCGTGGCCGATGGGGGAAGCCTGATCTCTCCGCGCACAATTTCGACTCTGCTCAGCGGCCGTCGCAAAAGCGAAGCGTTGCGCGATTCGCTCACCCGCCGTGAGACGGAGGTTCTGAGTTTGATGTCCAGTGGCACGTCCAATCGCAACATCGCTGCGAAGTTGGGGATCAGCTACGTCACCGTCCGCTGCCACGTGCGCAGCCTGTCCGTAAAGCTTGCGGCGCACAGCCAGCTTGAGGTGCTGGTCAGGGCCCAGCAGCTCGAGCTTCTCGATCATGACGCCTCGAGCATGTTTGATTGCGCCTAGCGCCGATGCAACATTTGTAATGCAGCAAAACGCTGAATTTTGCAGACATGGCACCAATGCGGGTGCCACATTTTCCCGTCGGGGGTGGGTGAAGAAGAATCAGGTCCGCTAGAGGGCGAGGACATCGCGACCTCACATTGGGAGGACGCCCGGCACTGGATGGGCATCTATGCCGACCTGATCGAGTTCAAGCTGGGAATCCTCGATCGGGTCCGGCGCGATGTGAGTAAGCTGCCGCCGGTCGCCCGAAGGGCGGCGGAGGCGGACGTTCTGATCATCGAGAGCCAGATGCATGGGTATCAGCAACGGCTTGAGCTCTGGCACAGGCGCCTTTCGGACCTGAACGGTCCGGAGCTCGATCCACAAACTCGCATGATCCGTTTCAGGGGCGCTGAGGCACCGCTCACGGTCCGCGAATATCAGCTCCTCGAACTCTTACTCGGTCATCCGTACAGGTACTTCACCGTGTCCCAGATCCTGGATGAGGCTTGGGCGCAGCCGAACCTGTTTCCCGAACAGGCTCGCAGCTACGTGGCGAGACTCCGCGCGATCTTCATCGCGCTCGAGATCCCGTGCGAGATCGTCAACCGCCCGGGGCGCGGCTACTCGCTCGAGTTCCGTGCCGCCGAGCAGCCAGGATAATTTGTCCGTAATGGGAAAGAGCAAGCATCAGTCTCGATCTGGACCACGCACCAGGCTGCCTCGCATCCTGGTCGTCGACGCCAACGCCGGCTACAGGTCGGTGATCTCCCATGTAGTCGAGCTGGCCGGAGGGGAGTTCGAGAGCGTGGCTGACTTCGATGCAGCCAGGAGGCTGCTGGAGAGGTCCACCCGGTTCGACCTGGTCCTCCTCGGCATGAGCGCCGAGTCCCGCGTGAACCCCAAGCAGCTGAGCGAGCTTCGGACGGCGGCGGGCTCACCATTTATCCTGCTTGATGAGTCGTCGGGAGACGCCGCGGACACCCTCGAACACTACGAAGCGGGTGCGAGCCAGGTCCTTCCCAAGCCTTTCGTGCCGGACGCACTGATCGGCGCGATCAAAGCGGAGCTGCGCGGCCCTGATATCGGATCCGTTGTCTCGATCGCGACCAAGATCGAGATGGGGGGTCTCGTCTTTGACGCCACGCACCGCACCGTGAAGAGCGCCGATGTCACCGTCTCCGTGACGAAGCGCGAGTGGCAGCTTCTGTCTTTCTTTCTGGCGAATCCGAACCAGCTCTTCGCCGCTGAGGACGTGGCCCTGCCGGCCTGGGGTCCGGACTCCTCGATCGAGCAATTCCGAACGTACGTGACACGCCTGCGGCAAAAGCTGGCCCCGTTCAAGAACGTCTGCGAGCTGGTCAACGAGAAGGGAAAGGGCTACCGCCTGACGCTGCACCAGCCTCCGATCGCATAAGAAGGGAGCGTATTACGGGTGCGAGGGCGTGGGCGCCGTCCGTTCGAAAGGAGGTCGCGCTCGTCAGGCTCACGAACGCTACGGCGAGATTCTCAAGGCTGATAAAGCCAGGATCCGAAAGTCGCAACCCTGACGGATACCGGCCCACTTGTGGCGCTCATCGATGCCGACGAACCGGATCATGCGCGATGCCGTGAAGCTTTGAAACAGCTTGAGCCACCGATGGTCACAACGTGGCCGGTCCTGACCGAAGCCATGTATCTGCTGGGCGATGCTGCCGGATGGAGCGCTCAGCGCGCGCTCTGGCAAATGATCGAGGGAAATGCACTGGAGGTCTTGGAGCTCCAGCCAGTTGACGTTTCGCGAGTGCGCGCGCTGATGGAAAAATACTGGGACACACCCATGGGGATTACAGATGCGACTCTTGTAGCGCTGGCTGAGACGCGCGGCCTCAAACGGGTGTTTACCCTGAATACCGATTTCAGGGTGTATCGATACCGTGGTCGCGAACCATTCGACATCATCCCTGCATCGCGCCGCTAGGGAGGTTTACCTGCCCACTCAGTGGTGAGGTCGGCGCACGGCGCCGGTTGATGCGGCTCGACTATTCGCAGTCCGAGCCAGGCTCGTCGCACTCGGGACGAACACCGAGTCGATGGAACGACGACCGGTTTCGCGCGAACCAGCGGTAGGCCGCTTCCTCGACAATCGCCACCGGCCGAAGCCGGTACGCGCGGGCCAGCGGCGCCCAGCCGCCCCCCAGCTCGCGCCATACCCGATTTACCGCCGCCACGCCCTCCAGTCGGCCTTCCCCGTCGATCGTCCACGCCGCGCGGCCGGCCTCTTCGCGCGTGATACCGTACCGCGCGAGAACGCCAGGCTTTTGATTGGCGATGGCCAGCACACGGCCGGCCCGGTCGCGCCGGCGGACCCAGCGCGCCATCCTGGTTCAAACACCTCAAGTCCCGTCGAAGAGGAGGATGAGGTAGGGCTCCGCGCTGCTTACTTGCCGCCTCCGTTCGACGGCGCCGGCTTCAGGAACAGGGCCCCCAGCGGCGGCAAGGTCAGGGTGAGGCTGTGCCGGTGGCCGTGGACGCTGATCGGGACCGCCTCGACGCCGCCAAGGTTGCCCTGGCCGCTGCCTCCATATAGAGGCGCGTCGCTGTTCAGCAGCTCCAGCCAGCGGCCCGCCTGCGGGATGCCAATCTGGTAGTTCTGGCGTGGGACCGGCGTGAAGTTGAACACGCCGACGATGATGTCCTCGGGCGCGCGCCCACGCCGGATCAGGCTGACGATGCTCTGGTCTGCGTCGGTGACGTCGATCCACGAGAATCCGGCCGGGTCGAAGTCCAGCTCGTGCATCGCCTTCTCGTCGCGCAGGATCCGGTTCAGGTCTCCGACCCACAGGCGCATCCCGGAGTGCATCGGCTGTTCGAGCAGGTGCCAGTCGAGGCTCTGGTCGTGGTCCCATTCGCGCCACTGGCCGAACTCGTCGCCCATGAACATGAGCTTCTTGCCGGGCTGCGCGTACATGTAGGCGAACAGCAAGCGCAGGTTGGCGAACTTCTGCCAGTCGTCACCTGGCATCTTCGACAGGAGCGATCCCTTGCCGTGCACGACCTCGTCATGCGACAGGGGCAGCATGAAGTTCTCGCCGAATGCGTAGAGCATCCGGAACGTGAGGTTGTTGTGATGGAACTTGCGGTGAATCGGCTCCTGAGACATGTAGGACAGCGTGTCGTGCATCCAACCCATATCCCACTTCATGCCGAATCCGAGGCCACCGAGATAGGTGGGTCGTGAGACGAGCGGAAACGAAGTGGACTCCTCGGCGATGGTCTGAACCGCGGGCTGTTCCTTGTAGACCTCGATGTTGAATCGGCGCAGGAAGTCGACCGCCTCGAGGTTCTCGTTGCCTCCGAACTTGTTCGGGATCCATTCCCCAGCCTTACGCGAGTAGTCGAGGTAGAGCATCGAGGCGACGGCGTCCACGCGCAGCCCGTCTGCGTGGTAGCGGTTGAGCCAGCAGAGGGCGCTGCTCAACAGGAACCCGCGCACCTCGTTGCGGCCGTAGTTGAAGATCGAGCTCCCCCAGTCGGGGTGAACGCCGAGCCGAGGATCAGCGTGTTCGTAAAGGTGTGTCCCGTCGAAGTTCTGCAGCCCGAACTCGTCGGCCGGAAAGTGTGAGGGGACCCAGTCGAGGATCACGCCGATCCCGTTCTGGTGCAGGTAGTCGACCAGGAACATGAAGTCCTGTGGCGTGCCGTACCGGCTCGTCGGCGCGAAATAGCCCTCGACCTGGTATCCCCACGAGCCGTAGAACGGGTGCTCCATCACAGGCATGAACTCCACGTGCGTGAACCCCATCTGGCTGACGTACTCGGCCAGGCGAGGCCCGAGCTCGCGGTAGGTCAACCACCGGTTCTCCTCCTCCGGCACGCGCATCCACGACCCCAGGTGCACCTCGTAGACCGACCATGGAGCACCCCGCCCGTTACTGGCCTGGCGGTTGGACATCCAGCGTTCATCGCCCCATCGGTAGTCGAGGTCCCACACGATCGAGGCCTGTCGCGGCGGCTGCTCGGAGTAGACGGCGAACGGGTCGGCCTTGTCGGCGCCCTGCCGGGTGACCTTGGAATGGACGTGGTACTTGTACAGCGCGCCGTGCTTCACACCGGGAATGAACCCTTCCCAGATCCCGGATTGCTCGCGCGGAAACAGGCCGTTGGCCGTCTTGTCCCAGCCGTTGAAGTCGCCGATCACGCTCACCGAGTCGGCGTTCGGCGCCCAGACGCCGAACGAGGTCCCCTCGGGATCGGCTGACGGGTGCGCGCCCAGTTTGTCGAAGAGGTGGCTGTGCGTGCCCTCGTTGAAGAGGTGAAGGTCGAACGGGCTGAGCAGAGAGCGAGCGATCACGGAGGCGTCACGACCTCGAGGATGCCGCGCAGCGGGATGCGCACCCACTCCGGCCGCATGTTCAGCTCATATCTCAGCTCGTACAGCGCTTTCTCCAGGAGCATCGTATTCAGTTGAAGCTCGAGGTCGTCGGCCGTGTGGGGCACGAACGACGCAGGGCCGGCCGTGGCGAGATAGCTCTTCAGGAACGCGGCCGACACGCACTGCACCCAGAACCGACCCCAATTCCGCAGCGCTGGAAGGGTCGCAGGCGCGATCTGATCCGAGCGCAAAGTCGCCTGGCTCGCGTAGTCGAAGGACCGCAGCATCCCGGCGACATCGCGCAGCGCGAGTCGCTTCAGGCGTCGCTCGTAGAGGGTGCGCGTGGGCTCACCTTCGAAATCGATGATCACGAAGTCGTGTCCCGTGTACAGCACCTGCCCGAGGTGATAGTCGCCGTGGACGCGGATCCTGGTCGACGTCAGGCGCCGGCTCAGGAACGACTTGAGGATGCTCGCGATCCGCGGTTCGAGCTCGAGCACCTGCTTCGCCTCCTCGCGAGCGTCCTGCGGAAGCTTGTTGAGCTGGCTGCGCAAGAGCTCGGTCGAGCGCATCGACAGGCCGCTGAGCGATTGATAGATCGACCGTTGGTCCTGGGCAGTGATCCGCTCGGGCGCGAACGCGGGGTCGGCCGGGTCGGACGCCAGCGCCGTGTGCAGCTCGGCGGTCCGCCGGCCGAGGAGCCGCGCGGATTCCAGGTAGGCCCCGATGGTCCGGGCCGCCGCCTCGGGCAGCTCCCCGGCGGCCGCCTGGACGAGGTTGCGCACAAACACGGGCGGTTCCGTCTCAAGCAGCTCGGGACCCTGGAAGAAGTGGGAGAGCGTGTTCGTCGTGTACTGCCAGGCGTCGCCCTGGTTGGGAACATATCCTTGGAGGACCGCGAGGCTCTCGGGCTCGCCGGTCTCCCTCCGGTATTCGAGGCTTCCCGCCAGCGGCGCGATCTGCCCGAAGTTCGTCTTCTCAGTGAGGAAGCGGCCGACCTCGAGCTCGGGGTTGACCCCCTCTTCGAGCCGCCGAAAAACCTTGAGGATGAGCCGCTCGCCGAACACGATCGAGTTGTTGCTTTGCTCGGCAACGGAAAGGGCAGCCTCGAGCCGGACGGTCTCGGGCCCTCGCAGTCGGGCGAACGCCCGCGTCGTGGAGCCGATCAATGTTCCCTTGCCGCCCGATGCCCGGCGGCGCCTGGCGATCGCCCCGAGCACCGCCTCGGCAAAGGCCGGCGGGCCGAGGGCGTCGTAGAGCAGCCCGCGCCCCTCCTCGCCCTGGACGCGAATCCAGGCGATCGCGGAATGCGGCCAGCGTTCGAGGATGTGCGCGGCCTCCGCCTGGTTCGCGAAGGCCAGTGGCAGCTGGTAGGTGTCCGGATCGCCCTCCGCGTAAGAGATCACGACGGCCGCCAGGTAGGCGCCGCCAACGGCCCCTGGCACCGGCAGGAGGTCTGTGATGAAGGCCGACTTGAGGCGCCTGGCCTTGCCCGCGAACCATCTGCGATTCCGCACGTAGCCGACCAGCACGCTCTCGAGACGCTCTTTGGGGACGCCTGTGAGCACGGATTCCCAGTCGCCCGCGACCCGGATCTCCGGCAGTGCGGCGATGGCTTGCGTGCCGTCGCTCTGGATGTTCGGCGTCGCGCGCGGTTGAAGAGAGAACCAGTAGAAGGCATGCGGACCGAGGGTCAGGAAGTACGGCGCGTCGCCGACGATGGGCATCTCGTTGCTGCTGAAGAGCTCCACCGGAACAAGGCCTTTCCACTTGCTCAGGTCCAGCTCGACTGCCTGGAGGAACCGGGAAAGGTTCGCGACGCACAGGATCTGCTCCGACTCGTAACGCCGTACGTAGGCGAGGACCTTGCGGTTCTCGGGTCGCAGCAGCTCGAGCGTGCCGCGGCCGAACGCCCGATGGCGCTTGCGCAGCGCGATCAGCCGCTTCATCCAAGAGAGCAGGGAGTGGGGGTTCTGGCCCTGAGCTTCGACGTTGACCGTCTCGTAGTGGTACTCGGGATCGGTGATCACGGGTAAATAAAGGCGCTGGCGATTGGCGCGCGAGAAGCCGGCGTTGCGGTCGGCGCTCCACTGCATCGGGGTGCGGACGCCGTTGCGGTCGCCGAGGAAGATGTTGTCACCCATGCCGATCTCGTCGCCGTAGTACAGAACCGGTGTCCCCGGCAACGAGAAGAGAAGGCCGTTCATGAGCTCGATGCGCTTGCGGTCGTTGCCGAGCAGCGGCGCCAGGCGCCGGCGGATGCCGAGGTTCAACCTGGCCAGCCTGTCCTGCGTGTAAGCGCGATACATGTAGTCGCGTTCCTCGTCGGTCACCATCTCGAGCGTCAGCTCGTCGTGGTTGCGCAGGAACAACGCCCACTGCGCGGTGTCGGGGATGGGCGGCGTCTGAGCCAGGATGTCGATGATCGGGAATCGGTCCTCCATACGGATCGACATGAACAGGCGCGGCATGAGAGGAAAGTGGAACGACATATGGCACTCGTCGCCCTGGCCGAAGTAGGTGACGGCATCCTCGGGCCACTGGTTGGCCTCGGCCAGCAGCATGCGGTTGGGGTAGCTCGCGTCGACGTGCCGGCGCATCTCCTTGAGGAACTGGTGCGTCTCCGGCAGGTTCTCGCCGTTCGTGCCCTCGCGCTCGACGAGATACGGGATGGCGTCCAGGCGCACCCCGTCGATGCCCATGTCGAGCCAGAAGTCGAGCGCCTTCAACAGCGCCTCCTTCACCTTCGGGTTGTCGAAGTTCAGGTCGGGCTGGTGCGAATAGAAACGGTGCCAGAAGTAGGCGCCGGCCACGTGGTCCCAGGTCCAGTTAGACGTCTCGAAGTCCTTGAAGATGATTCGCGCGTCCTGATATTTCTGGTTGGTCTCGCTCCAGACGTAAAATTCGCGCGCCGCGCTTCCGGGCCTGGCCCGGCGGGCGCGCTGGAACCACGGGTGCTGGTCTGAGGTGTGATTGCAGACGAGCTCGTTGATCACCCTGATCCCGCGGTCGTGCGCCTCTCGTACGAAGGCATGTGCATCCGCGAGCGTGCCGTACATCGGGTTGACGTCGGTGTAGTCCGCGATGTCGTAGCCGTCGTCGCGCCCAGGCGAGGGATAGAAGGGCAAGAGCCAGATCGCGTTTACGCCCAGGTCTTGCAGGTACGGCAGCTTGTCGATCAGCCCGCGAAAGTCGCCGCTGCCGTCACCGTCGCTGTCCTGGAACGCGCGCACGTGGACCTCGTAGATGAGCGCGTCCTTGTACCAGAGCGGGTCGTCGTCGAGGCGGAGGGTTTCGACCTTGCGACGTTTGTGGTTCGCTTGGATCACAGGAAGTACTCGAAGTCGTGCTCGCTGCGCAGGCGCCGGCGGAAGCGGAAGATCTGGGCCGGAATCGAGTGCGGGTTGATCTCGACATAGTTGCGAGGCCCGTTCCACAGGTAGCGGGCGCCGCTCAACAGCTCGTGCGCCTGGTAGCCGCGGTCTCGCCTGATGCCAAGCTCCTCGATCGGCAGGTTGATCATGCCGGCCTGCGTGTGGTGAGGGTCGACGTTGACCACCGTCAGCACGACGTCGGCCAAATCCGGAGTGCTTTTCGTGTATGCGATGAGTTGGTCATTCTCGGTCGGGTGAAAGCGTAGGCCGCGATCGCTCTGCAGTGCCGGGTTCTCATGCCGGACCTTGTTGACCAGCGTGATCAGCTCGCGCAGGCTGTCCGGGCTGTTCCGATCCCAATTGCGAACCTGGTATTTCTCCGAGTCGAGGTATTCCTCGGACCCCGATTCCCGGGCGCGGCTCTCGCAGAGCTCGAAGGCGGGGCCGTAGATGCCGTAGTTCGCGCCGAGCGTGGCGGCCAGGAGGAACCGCGCAGCGAAGGCGGGGCGTCCACCGGTCTGGAGGTACTCGGTGAGGATGTCGGGTGTGTTGGGCCACAGGTTGGCCCGAAAGTACTCACTCACCGGCGGCTGCGAGAGCTCGGCGAAATACTGCGCCAGCTCAGATGGAGTGTTCCGCCAGGCGAAGTACGTGTACGACTGGGTGAACCCGACTTTGGCCAGCCGGAACATGACCTTGGGCCGGGTGAATGCCTCGGCGAGAAGGATCACGTCGGGATGCCGGCGCTTCACCTCCGCGATCAACCACTCCCAGAAGGCGAAAGGTTTCGTGTGAGGGTTGTCGACGCGGAGCACGGTCACGCCCTGGTCGACCCAGTAGAGGACGATCGACAGCAGTTCGTCCCAGAGCTCGCGCCAGCTCGCGGTCTCGAAGTCGAACGGAATGATGTCCTCGTACTTCTTCGGCGGGTTCTCGGCGTACTGGATCGTGCCGTCGGGCCGGTGCTTGAACCATTCGGGATGCTCGCGAGCGTACGGGTGGTCGGGCGAGCACTGGAACGCTATGTCGAGCGCGACCTCGATTCCGTGCGCGCGAGCGGCCGCGACCAGGTGGCGAAAGTCTTCGAGCGTGCCGAGCAGCGGGTTGATCGACTTGTGCCCGCCCTCCTCGGAACCGATCGCCCACGGGCTGCCGGGCTCATCTGGACCGGCCGCCGTCGCATTGTTCGCCCCTTTTCGATTGGAGCGGCCGATCGGGTGAATGGGCGGCAGGTAGAGCACGTCGAACCCCATGCCGGCAATCTCCGGCAGGCGCCGCTCGACATCGGCGAACGTCCCGTGGGCGCCTGGATTCCCGGCGGACCGGGGAAAGAGCTCATACCACGCCGAAAAACGCGCCCGCTCGGGGTCGACGGTGACCGAGAGCTCCCTCGAGTACGTCACGGCCAGGCTCTTGTCGGCGTATCGGTCCATCAGCTGCGCGAGCTCGCCGCCCAGCGCCGAGGATGCGCTGGCGCGCCCCTTTCGCATGGCGGCCGCGTAAGCCCGCAGCCGGTTCGAGTCCGAGCCGTCGGCGCGAGTGGCGGTCGCGTCGATCATGCGGGCCGCAACCTCGAGTTCCTGGGTGATGTCCTGCCCTGCCTCGACCCGCTTCGCGAACTGCCGGCTCCAGGTCTCGAAGGCGTCCACCCACCCCTGGACCGTGTAGAAGTACCGCCCGAGCTCCCCGACCATGAACTCGCCCCTCCAGCGGTCGTTGACCACGGGCACCATCGGCACGTCGTTCCAGAGCTCGGACGACTCGTGGCGCCAGCGCAGCACGCAGGCCAGGGCGTCGTGGCCGTCGGCGAACACGTCCGCCTCAACGGTCAGCCGCTCGCCCACCGCCCGCTTGGCCGGAAAGCCTCCTGCGTCGATCTCGGGCGTGACTCCCTCGATCACCACGCGGCGCCGCCCGTCGCCCGCACGCTCCGGCGTGATCGAGGGCAGCACGGTCGGGCGCTCGAGTCTCCGCTTCACCGGTGCACGGGCCACATGTCAAATCGTGCCATGATTCGACAGGGTGCTGAAATCCATCGATCCGGCAACGGGCCGGGAGCTGGCAACATTCCCCGAGCTGGACGACTCCGGGATCGAGGCGGCCATCGCGCGAGCCTGGGCCACCCGCCACTCCTGGCGCGACGCGGGCGTGGAGATGCGGTCCCGCATGCTTCGCTCCGTTGCAGGCGTCCTGAGGGCGGACAAGGCGAGGTACGCCGCCCTGCTCACCTCGGAGATGGGCAAGCCCATCGTCGAGGCGGAGGGGGAGGTGGAAAAGTGCGCCTGGACCGCCTCCTGGATCGCCGACAACGCCGCCCGCCTGCTAGCTGACGAGCCGGTCGACAGCACCGGGTCAAAGAGCTATGTGCGGTTCCAACCGCTCGGCGTCGTGCTCGCGGTGATGCCCTGGAACTTCCCCTTCTGGCAGGCGTTCCGGGCCGGGCTCCCTGCGCTGGCCGCCGGCAATGTGATGCTCCTCAAGCACTCCTCGAACGTTCCGCAGTCGGCTCTCGCCATCGAGGAGGTCTTCCGCGAGGCGGGTCTGCCCCAGGGTGTTTTCCAGACCCTGCTGATCGGCCCTGGCGCAGTCGAGGCGATCATTGCCGACCGCCGGGTGGCCGGCGTCACGCTGACCGGCTCCGAGGCGGCGGGCTCACTCGTGGCCACCGCCGCCGGAAAGGCTCTGAAGAAGTCGGTCCTCGAGCTCGGCGGCTCGGACCCGTTCATCGTGCTGAAGGACGCCGACCTCGCCACCGCGGCCACTGTCGCCTGCCGCGCGCGCAACCAGAACAACGGCCAGAGCTGCATCGCCGCCAAGCGCTTCATCGTCGAAGAGCCCGCGGCGGATGAGTTCGAGGACCTTCTGGCCAAGGCGGTGGGCGCGCTGAAGGTCGGGAACCCCATGGACCGCGGCAACCACGTCGGGCCCCTGGCGCGGGAGGACCTCGTCGAGGAGCTCGAGCGTCAGGTCACCGATTCGGTTCGCCTGGGCGCCCGCACGCTGACGGGCGGCAAGCGCCTCGACGGGGGCGGTTACTACTTTCAGCCGACGGTCCTGGCGAACGTCCGTCCTGGAATGCCGGCGTACCACGAGGAGACCTTCGGCCCGGTCGCCTCGGTGATCCGTGTCAAAGACTCGGAGGATGCGCTGCGCGTCGCCAACGACACCGACTTCGGCCTTGGATCGGCGATCTGGTCCGCCGACGTCGAGCGCGCCAAGGAGCTGGCGGAGCGGGTGGAAGCTGGACTTGTCTTCATCAACGGGATGGTCGCCTCGGATGCGCGCCTCCCGTTCGGGGGTGTCAAACGATCGGGTTTCGGCCGCGAGCTGGGGTCGTACGGGATCAAAGAGTTCGTGAACATCCAGACCGTGTGGGTGGGCCCGGCCAAGTCAGAAGCAGCGCCCCCGCCGCGGTCCGAGTAGCTAAGCGATCGCCGGTTCCACATGGGCCGCCGCCTTCGACGCCTTCTTCTTGCTCGCGGCCAGGTGTTTGCGGGCCAGCACCGAGTAGCTCTCACGCAGCGCGCCGTCGGGATCCAGGCCCAGGCTGCGCGCCATCTCGGGCAGGATTGCAACGGGGCCTTCGAGCTCGACGAACCAACCAAATTCGAGCACGTCGAGCGTGATGGCGACGCCGTCGAGGTTCCACATGGTGCGGTGTTTGGGGTAGGACCACGCGACCTGGAACCCGAGCTGCATCAACAGGTCCATCGCCGCGTGCGCGTCCGAGACGCCGATCTCCGTCTCTTCGCGGATCTTGACCCGTCCCTCGAACTTGGCCGGGCCCTTCGCGGTCAGCACTCCGCGCGGCCCGCCGTCCAGCACCCGGAGCCTCAGGGTCGTCGTTCGCGTTGACTTGCCCGGGCCGTTGAACCGGTAGTTCTCTTCGCGATAGCGGCCTTCGAGGTGAGCGCCTCGCTTGCGCAGCATGGCGCGCAACTTGGAGTGGTCGACAGGCCCCGCCACCTGGAACTTGAGCTCCGACTCGATGCTGCGATCGCGGAGAGGCCGGCGTACGGCGCGTCGAGCCATGCGCCGAGAGAGTAACGGAGTGTCAGTTCTTGAGCGAGGCGACAATTCATATGGTGGAGGCTGGGACCCCGGGGCTGGATTGCGACATTCGTTTGCGGCAGGCAACGCTCGACGATGTGGATCTGCTGATGCTCTGGTCGTCCTCGCCGCATTACAGCGGCGAATTCAATGACTTCGGTTTGGCGCGCCACAGGCCCTACCTCGAGCTCATTACCAAGAATGAGCTGATCGGCCCGAACGGCGGCACCTTGATGGTCGAGCGCATCGCCGGCAATGAGGCCATCGGCACCGTCTCCTGGCGCCAGGTGCGTTACGGCCCAACTCCCGAGTCCATCGCATGGAACATCGGCATCAGCCTCATTCCCGAAACGCGAGGGCGGGGTTTCGGCACGCTGGCCCAGCGACTGCTCGCGGACCACCTCTTCGCAACCACCTCGGTCAACCGGATCGACGCCACAACAGACGTCGAGAACCTCGCCGAGCAACGTTCATTGGAGAAGGCAGGCTTCATCCGCGAGGGGGTGTTGAGGGGCGCCCAGTACAGAGCCGGGGCATGGCATGACCTCGTGATCTATGCGGTCGTTCGAAACGCTGAGAGGTCAGGCCCTACCTGATCAAGCGGCGCTTTGTTTGCGGATCCGGTAGAGCGAGCTCACGACGGCAGTGCATTCGTTCTCGACGTAGTCCAGGCCGGCTTCCTCGGCGATCCGACGCGCCTCGGCCGAACGGATGTCGAGCTGTAGCCACAGCGCCGTGGCGCCCGCCGCGACGGCCTGCCGGGCGATCTCCGGAGCGTCCTGAGCCGGCCTGAAAACGTCGACCAGGTCGATCTTGAACGGCACCTCGCTGAGCGAGTGATAGACGCGTTCCCCGAAGAGCTCATCCGCATGAGGGTTGATCGGGACGATCCGGAACCCGCGCTGCTGCAACCCGATCGGAACGGACCCGCCAGCCTTGTTCGGATCGCGAGAAGCCCCCACCACGGCGATCGTGGTCGCCCGCTCGAGAATCTCGTGGGAGCTGCGCGCCATCAACAACAGCAAACGCGCCTAGAGAGAGCCCCTATTCCACGCTCCAGAAAGGTCGTCGAGTGCGGAACGAGTCAGCCTGCCGGCTGAACGCCGAGCAGTGGCTGGCCTGCGGCGTAGCGCCGGATCTGCTCGCCCGCGAATCGGTAGGCGCGACGCTCCCAGCGGGCGACGGTGCCTGCGATGTGGGGGGTGATGAGCACGTTCGGCTCCTTCCACAGGGGATGGTCGGCTGGGAGAGGCTCCGGGTCGGTCACGTCGAGCGCGGCTCGGATACGTCCGGTCTTCAGAGCCTCGAGCAGCGCATCTGTATCGACCGTCCCGCCGCGCCCCGCGTTGACGAAGAGCGCACCGGCCTTCATCTGCGACAAGAATTCGGCGTCGACGACCTTCCGGGTCACTGGCGTGAGGGGCAGCAGGTCGACCACGACATCGGCCTCCGGCAGCAGCGGGGGAAGCGATTCAGGCGTCACAGCATCAGAGCGCGCGTGCTGGGCGACGCCGGCCACGCGCACGCCGAACCCTGCAAGCCGGGAAGCCAGAGCCCTTCCGATCGAGCCGTAACCGAGCACCACCACGCTCCTGCCTTCGAGATCGTCGATGGGGTGGTTCGAAAACTGATCGGGTTCTGCCAGGTCGCGCACCCACTCCGCCCGGCGCTGCAGCTCGATGAACTCGGGCAGGCGACGCCGCATCGCGATGATCGCGCCCACCACCCATTCCGACACGGAAGCGTCATGCACGCCTGAGGCGCTGCATAAGGTGACGCCGGGCGGGATGAGGGGCAACAGGTAATCCACGCCGGCGCTGAACGACTGCACGACACGGAGCCCGGGCAGGTGTTCGAAGATCGCCGGCACATCGTCGGCGAATTCGGGACCGAGCACCATCATCTCGACGGTGGGAGCCGGCTCCGCAACGAGCTCAACGCTGTCGGGCAGTGTGCCCATCTCGCCGCGTAGAGGCGAGTCCGGCACCAGGATTCTCACGCGAATCTGGTGGGTGGGTCAGCCGGCCGCGCGCAGCGCACTAACCCGAAACGCGGGTCAGGCGGACGATCGGGATCTCGCGATCCGTCTTTTTCTGGTAGCCGCCGAATCGAGGGGTCCCGGCGGCGATGCGCGCAAGCGTCTCTTCGCGCTCGCGGCCGTGCAGCGACTCGCCTGTGACCTTCATCTTGCGGCTCCCGACTTCCAACCAGATGTCGTCGGGATGCTTGACCATGTTGTTGAACCAGGCAGGGTGCCGGTGCGAACCGCCGGCCGACGCGATGACCAGCCAGGTCTCGTCTCCCTCCCCAAAACCCGCAACCGACACGGTGCGCTCCTGCCCGGACTTGGCTCCCTTCGTGGTCAGTAGGACCACGGGGAATCCCATCATCGTGGCCATCCGGTTTTTTCCACCGGTGCGGCGGTAGGCGGCGATCCCTCTTTTGGCCATCGGCTTGAAGAGCGTCTGCATCAACTTCTCGGCCGGCATCTTGGTGCCGTACGTTCCGTTGGGCGTCGCTTTGATCGCCACTAGGCGGCCTGGCTCTTGGCAGTGGCCGAGGGCTCGAGCGCGAACTCGAGCACCTCACCCACGCGGCTTGCAAAGTGGAAAGTCATCTTTTCGCGCACGCTCTGCGGCACGTCGTCGATGTCCTTCTCGTTCCTCTTCGGCAGGATGACCTCCGTCAGTCCCATCCGGTGTGCGGCCAGCACCTTCTGCTTGACGCCGCCGATCGGCAGCACCAAACCCTGGAGCGTGACCTCTCCGGTCATGGCAACCGTGCTCCGCACCGGCCGTCCGGTCAGCAGGCTCACGATCGCCGTCGTCATCGTCACGCCGGCCGAGGGGCCGTCCTTGGGCACGGCGCCCTCGGGGACATGGATGTGGAACGACTGACCGGCGGCGCCCCT
>Ga0210394_10002396_pt1 | contig 25858 bp, 23 predicted proteins | sample IncBWC12MmetaG_FD_160121 | JGI IMG/M metagenome (GOLD analysis project Ga0210394, IMG submission 160121) | Forest soil microbial communities from Barre Woods Harvard Forest LTER site, Petersham, Massachusetts, United States - Inc-BW-C-12-M | ecosystem: Environmental > Terrestrial > Soil >...
AATCTGGGCGACGCCGGTGAGCAGGCGCTGGCCGATTACGGACACTACGCCGGGCTCGCGTTCCAGTTGGTCGATGACGTTCTCGATTTTACGGCTTCGCCGGAAAAGCTGGGCAAGCCGGTGCTGAGCGACTTGAAAGAGGGCAAGGTAACGCTACCGCTGATCTATGCCCTCGAAAGCGACGGCGCGGCGGGGAAGCGCCTGGTGCGCACCGTTCTTGAAGAAAAGGGATTTGAGAGCGTTCGCCCGGAGCAGATCACCGCACTCGTGCACGAATCGGGGGCGCTCGACCGCACGCGCGCCGTGGCCCTCGATTTTGCCGCGCGCGCGAAGGCGTGCCTCAACGGCAATGGAACATCCGATTTCGGCCGCGCGCTTCGCACCGTCCCCGATTTCATCCTCGACCGCGACAATTGACCGGAGATTGACTTTAGTTTTGGAGGGCCGGGCTTCAGCCCGGCCGTAACGTCACGCCACCGGCGGGCTTCAGCCCCTGAAGCTAAGTTTGGTTGTCGTCGCGCCGAGTTGTGATTCCCAACCGCTCTTTTTAACCCATTGACTGAGACGCGGGTTCCTGCTGCGTCATGCAGTGCAGTGTGCCGAGGCCGAGCACGAGGTCGAGGCATGCGATTCCGATCACTTTTCGGTTGGGAAATAATGCGGCGAGTCTTGTGAGGGCAGTCGCGTCGTGCGGGTCGTTGAACGTCGGCACGAGAACGAGTCCGTTGGCGATGCAGAAATTGGCGTAGCTGGCCGGAAGTCTTTGCCCATCGAAATACACCGGGTTGGGCATCGGCAGCGTTTCGACGCGAAGAGGGCGGCCGTCCTGGTCTTTCATTTCGCGCAGCAGGGCCAGGTTCTCCTGCAAGGGGTGAAAGTTTGCTTCTGACGGATCATCCTCAACTACCGTCACAACGGTTGTGGGGTTGACGAAGCGGGCGAGGTCGTCCACGTGGCCGTGTGTGTCATCGCCCGCGATCCCGTTTCTCAGCCAGAGCACTTTGGTAACGCCGAGATAATCGAGGAAAATTGCGGCGAGTTCCTCGCGCGTAACACCGGGATTGCGCGCCTGGACGGGGCTCAGCAGGCATTCCTCCGTGGTGAGCATCGTCCCCAGTCCATTGACGTCGATGCTGCCGCCTTCGAGCACCACGCGGCGCCCGCGGTACTCGGGCGACCACATTTTCCATTTCAGCTTGGCCGCTAGTTTTTCGTTTGCGGCGTCGTCCTTCTTCCAGTCGTCATATTTGGCCCACGCGTTGAAGTGCCAGTTCGTCGCTGCGATCCCGCCCTTGCCTTTGCGCAAAAAGATCGGGCCGAAGTCGCGAATCCAGCCACGATTGGTAGGCACGCGAAAAAAATCCACAGCCGAGAGATTCGCGCTTGCGGATTTCAGCATGCGGCGCGCAGCGTGCTCTGTGGTGGCATCTTCAACGAGAATGCGCACGCGTTCGACTTGCGAAAGATGCCGCGCGATGTCCGCGTACACCCACGGAATCGGCTCAAATTTTCCGGGCCAGTCCGTTTTCTCATGGGGCCAGGCAAGCCACGTGGCCTTGTGCGGTTCCCATTCGGCGGGCATCCAGAAGCCGAGCGCAAACGGCGTGGACTCTGCTAAGAGGCCCCTCTTGCGAAGATTCGAGAAGGCTCGACGGGCGCGCTTCACTCGTGCCATCGCTCGAGGATTGGGGAGTAGGCGTCGATGCGGCGGTCGCGCAGGAAAGGCCAGTTGCGGCGCGTCTCCTCGACGCGCTTCGGGTCGCATTCGACGATGAGGATTTCTTCCTTGTCGGCGGAGCCTTCGGCGAGGACGCGGCCGAACGGGTCGGAGACGAAAGAGTGGCCCCAGAATTCGAGGCCGCTCTCAGGCGTGCCTTCAAATCCGACGCGATTCACCGCAGCGACGAACACGCCGTTGGCGATGGAGTGGGAGCGCTGAATTGTGCGCCAGGCGTCAAGCTGCGCTGCGCCGAATTCCTGCTTTTCCGACGGATGCCAACCGATCGCGGTGGGATAGAAGAGAATGTTGGCGCCGCCGAGGCTCGCGAGGCGCGCGCCCTCGGGATACCACTGGTCCCAGCACACCAGCACGCCGATGCGCCCGAATTTGGTATTGAAATTCGGGAAACCGAGATCGCCAGGGGTGAAATAAAATTTTTCGTAGTAGAGCGGATCGTCGGGAATGTGCATCTTGCGATATTTCCCGAGGAGCGATCCGTCCGCGTCCAAAACGACGGCGGTATTGTGATAAATCCCCGCAGCGCGGCGCTCGAAAAGCGAGCCGACAATCACGACGTCAAGGCTGCGAGCCAGTTTTCCGAGTGTTTCGGTCGAGGGGCCCGGAATCGGCTCCGCCAGCTCAAACAGATCGTCGTTTTCCTCGCGGCAAAAATACTGAGAGCGAAATAGCTCCTGCACGCAAATGATCTGCGCCCCGCGCGAAGCCGCATCGCGGATCTGCGTCTCCGCCTTGACGAGATTGTCCCTCGGATCGAGGGAGCAGCTCATTTGAATTAAGCCGATCGTGAATTTTTCGGTCACAAACGCATCATAGCATTTTCGTTTTGATTTTGACGCACAGACATTCTCTGGGCGCCGGCCCAAATCCGCCGCCCACCGTCTGCAGCGCGATATCTCAAAATGGATGCGACAAGCGCCTTCGAACGTCTAAATTTGATTAGAATAGAGTGATCCTTATGTCCCAAAAGACTGGCGTCGTCGCTGGAATAGGTGGGGTGCTCGTCCTCGCATACTTTTGTGTGGCCGGTGTGCGAATAACTCGTCTTTCGACCATTCAGAACGTTGTCGCAAGAATGTCAAAATCGGCGATTCGCCCGAAGTTGTGAATCATTTTCTCGACACGCAGGGCCTAGAACACTCCCAACTGATAAGACCGGAGGCAATGGGCTACGGTCCAGGGCATCACTACGAAAACTTGCCTGTAATAGTCGTGGTCAAGAGACATACGGCTGAGTCCCTTTTATTTTCCGAAAGGATCTACGTTGTATTCGTGTTCGACGAGCAACACAAATTGGCAAGATTCGATGTGTTCCCTATGTTGAGCGGAGGGTTCTAGAAGCAGAGAGTGATCAGTCGTCTTCGCCGATCATGATGGCTGCGGCTAGGACGGTGGTCCACAGGCCGCGCTTATCGCCGACGGCGGATTGGGTGATGTTCATGGTGCGGACGATCTTGTTGGAGATGCGGTAGACCTCTTTTTTTTCGTCCCAGGACAAATCCGGATCGAACTCGACGTTGAGCGTCGTGGCGAGCATTTCGGCGGCGAGCTCTTCGGTGTATTCGCCGGCCACTTCCTCCGTTTCGCCGAAGGAGTGATGCTCGGAGAGGTAGCCGTACATCGATTTGTCCGCGGGCAGGGCGAGGCCGATGCCGGCGGCGATCAGGCGATGCGCTTCGCGCGTGGAGTTTTCGCTGATCACGGTGAAGGCCACCTGGCCCGGCTTGATGTGCTTCAAGCCCTCGGCGCGCGAGATGAGTTTGCAGTTGGGCGGAAAAATCGAGGAGACGCGCACAATGTTGCACGCAGCAATGCCCGCGCTGCGCAATGCCAGTTCAAAACTCGAGAGCCGCTCTCGATGCTTACCCACGCCTTTTGTCAGGAAGATCTTTTTCGCGACGAACGCCATGAGGTGTGCCGGAGAGCGGTGCCTCCTAAGTGAGTGCCCAAAGTTTGCGCGAACTTTTAAGGCGTGCGAGAAAGTAACAAGAACACACTACAGTGTCAATTACTTTCCCGGCGAGAGCGGGAGCTGTGTAAATGATTTGTAACTATCCGGCGAATCGAGCGCTGAATTTGGAATCGAAGTGGGAAACACGATGCGATCAAGCTCAAAAAACCGGCTACCGCTGCAGCCGGTTTTCTTATCCTCCATACGGCCGGACTAAAGTCCGGCCTTCCGTTGCGAGTCTTAATCGACCTTGCACAGGGTCAGGAGGCGGTGCAGCGCGGAAGAAAGCGCGGCGAGCGCTTTCAAGTCTTTTTGCGTGAAGTCGGGACCGGCGGCATTGAGAGAACTGGCCTTTCTGCAAATTTGAATCACGCCGAGGACGCGCGTGCCATCCAGGATCGGCGCGCTCATGATCTTGTGGATCAATTCGCTGGGGTCGCGGCCCAGGGGCACGGCTTCAAAGACGTTGGCGTGCCGCGCGGTGCTGAAATTGTTGGCGAGTTCCGGCTTGCGCTCGCGCGCCGTCTTGGCCGCCAGCGCCGACGTACTCGTGACCGGAATCGTGCCCACCAGTGAAAGCTTTAGAGGAAGCACAAATTTCAAGCTCTTGAATTTCGGCACGACTTTCAGAATGGCGACCTCGTCCGCATCCACTCCAAATTGCTTCGCCAGCGCTTGCGCGACTTCGGCGAGCGCGTTGGTATCGGGCGCGACACCGCGTTCTTCCATCGTGGCAACGAGAGATTCCAGGTCCGCGACTTGCTGTTCCGGCATGCAGGGTCTCCAATTCTGGGGGCGATTTCCATTATAACGAAGGACGCGGCGGGGCAATTTTCTATTCTTAACTCGTGTCACCATTGAAAAACCATCGGGAATTACCTATACTGGAACTTCAAAGTCACCGGAGCCGGGATGCCTGCGACAGAAGTGGATTTTAGACAGCTGTGCCGATTTTTTCCGCGGACATTTCCATACCTGAAGATCAAGAAATTGCCATAGTGCGGCTATATGTTCCAAAAGCGGGTGGAGCAGGGTGTGTCGGTCCGCGCGATGCGGGGCGGGAAGGCCACGGCCGGAAGAATTAGAGTGGATGTAAAGGGAATGGATTCAGGAGCGGCGCAATGAGTGAAATCGCGGCAACAAAAGTCGCGCCAAATCGCCTGCTGGCGCTTTGGAATAGCGTGATCGGCAAGAAAGTGGTCATGGCGGTCACGGGGGCAGTACTTGTCCTGTTCGTGATCGGCCACATGGTCGGCAATTTGAAGATCTTCTCCGGCCCGGAGGAGATCAACGCGTACTCGCGGTTTTTACGCGAAGTGGGATGGCCGGAATTCGGTTACGGCCAGCTTCTGTGGATCGTGCGGAGCGTGCTTTTCGCCAGCGTGATCCTGCACATCACCGCAGCCGTGCAACTGACGCGGATGAATTGGCAGGCGAGGCCGGTCGGTTACGAATCCCGGAAAAACGTGGAGACTTCGTGGGGCGCGTTGACAATGCGGTGGGGCGGCCTCTTGCTCGCCGTCTTCATCGTGTTTCACCTATTCCACTTCACCGGCGGCATGGTCGGGTTTCAGCCGGGGCAGTTCGAGCACCTGGCGGTTTATCAGAACGTCGTGGCGGGCTTTCAAAATGTGCCGGTCGCGGCGTTTTATATTATCGCGATGGGCGCCTTGTGCCTCCATCTCGATCACGGGATTTGGAGCGCGCTGCAAACGCTGGGCTGGGTCACGCAAACCAATACAAAGAGCCTGAAAGCTACTTCCAGAATTATTGCTCTAATTATTTTCGCCGGTTTCATCTCGGTGCCGATTTCGGTGCTTGCGGGCTGGCTGCGCTGAGGGGAGAGAGATGCTCGATTCCAAAATTCCGTCCGGCCCGATTGAAGGGAAATGGGAGAAGTCTCGCTTCGAAATGAAGCTCGTCAACCCGGCCAATCGTCGGAAGCATACCGTGATCATCGTAGGTTCGGGGCTTGCGGGCGCGTCGGCGGCGGCTTCGCTGGGGCAGCAGGGCTACAACGTGCACTGTTTTTGTTTTCAGGACAGCCCGCGGCGCGCGCACTCGATCGCCGCGCAGGGCGGGATCAACGCCGCGAAAAATTACCGGAATGACGGCGACAGCATCCACCGCCTTTTCTACGACACCGTGAAGGGCGGCGATTTCCGCGCGCGCGAGGCCAACGTTTATCGCCTAGCGCAGATCAGCGTGAACATCATCGACCAGTGCGTGGCGCAAGGCGTGCCGTTCGCGCGCGAGTACGGAGGCTTGCTCGATACACGCTCGTTCGGCGGCGTGCAGGTTTCGCGCACATTCTATGCGCGCGGGCAGACGGGGCAGCAGTTGCTGCTGGGCGCGTATCAGGCGCTGGAGGAACAAATTGCCGCCGGCAGTGTGAAGATGCATTCCCGCAGCGAGATGCTGGACCTCGTCCTTGTGAACGGCAAGGCTCGCGGCATCGTCACGCGCGATCTGGTATCCGGGGCGATCGAAAGTTACGCCGCGGATGTGGTTGTGCTCGCGACCGGCGGCTACGGAAACGTTTTTTATCTCTCGACCAACGCGAAGGGATGCAACACCACCGCGATCTGGCGCGCGCATCGCCGCGGCGCCTTTTTCGGCAACCCCTGCTTCACACAGATTCATCCGACTTGCATCCCGGTGAGCAATGAAAATCAATCTAAGCTCACGCTCATGTCGGAATCGCTCCGAAACGACGGTCGCGTGTGGGTGCCAAAAAAAAAGGGCGACACACGGCCGCCGACCCAAATCCCGGAAGACGAGCGCGACTATTACCTGGAGCGGCGGTATCCCAGTTTCGGCAACCTCGTGCCGCGCGACGTGGCCTCACGCGCAGCGAAGGAAGTCTGCGACGAAGGGCGCGGCGTCGGCCCCGGCGGACAGGGCGTGTACCTCGATTTCGCGGACGCGATTCGCCGCATGGGCGAATCGGTGGTCCGGGAAAAGTACGGAAACCTCTTCGACATGTACGAGGAGATCACCGGAGAAAACGCCTACAAAGTCCCGATGCGGATCTATCCCGCCGTGCACTACACGATGGGCGGATTGTGGGTCGATTACCAGCTGATGTCTACGATCCCCGGACTCTTCGTGGCGGGCGAGGCGAATTTCTCCGACCACGGTGCGAACCGGCTCGGTGCCAGCGCACTGATGCAGGGTCTCGCGGACGGATACTTTATTCTTCCTTATACGATCCCGAATTACATCGCTTCCAATACGCTGGAAAAGGTTGACACCTCTCATCCTGAGTTCGCCGCCGTCATCGACGAAGTCAAACAACGCGTTGCCAAACTGCTCGGCATTCAGGGAAAGCGAACTGTGGACTCGATCCACAAGGAGCTCGGCAAGCTCGTCTGGGAAAACTGCGGGATGGCGCGATCGGCGGACGGCTTGCGGAGCAATCTGCAAAAAATTCCAGGGCTGCGCCAGGAATTCTGGAACGACCTGCGGATCATCGGGAAGGGCGAGGAACTCAACCAGTCGCTCGAAAAAGCCGGGCGCGTTGCCGATTTTTTGGAGTTGGCGGAACTGATGTGCCTTGACGCGCTCGAGCGGGAAGAGTCCTGCGGCGGACATTTTCGCGTGGAGAGCCAGACGCCGGACGGTGAGGCAAGGCGCGACGACGACCGATTCTCGTTCGTCTCCGCCTGGGAGTGGAAGGGCGAAGGCGATCAATGGGAGCTCCACAAGGAGCCGCTCGCCTTCGAGCACGTCCACCTTACCCAGAGGAGCTACAAGTAGGCTATGAACCTCACACTTAAAGTTTGGCGGCAGTTGGACGCGAAGTCGGCGGGGAAATTCGCCACCTACCAGGTGCAGGGTGTGACGCCGGACATGTCCTTCCTCGAAATGCTGGACCTGCTCAACGAAAATATTCAGGCCAAGGGCGAAGCTCCAGTGGCGTTCGACCACGATTGCCGCGAAGGCATCTGCGGCATGTGCGGGTTCCTGATCAACGGCGTGGCGCATGGCGGACATCGCGGCACGACGGTCTGCCAGCTTTCGATGCGATTTTTCAAAGATGGCGATTCGCTGACGCTCGAGCCATGGCGCGCGAAGGCGTTTCCCGTGCTGCGCGACCTGGCGGTGGACCGTTCCGCATTCGATCGGATTATTCAGGCCGGTGGATTCATCAGCGTGCCCACCGGCGTGGCGCCGGAGGCGAGATCGGTCCTGGTTCCCAAGGATGCGGCGGAACGCGCGATGGACGCGGCGGCCTGCATCGGCTGCGGCGCTTGCGTTGCGGCCTGCCCCAATGCTGCGGCCATGCTATTTACCGCTGCGAAGATCACGCATCTCAATTCGCTTCCGCAAGGGCAGCCTCAGCGGAATCAACGCACCGAGGATATGGTCGCCGCGATGTCCGAGGAACAATTTGGAAGTTGCACGAATCATGGCGAGTGTGAGGCCGTGTGCCCCAAGAAAATCCCGCTGGAGTTTATCGGCCGGATGAACCGCGACCTGATTCACGCCAGTTTGAATCGCCGCGGCGAGTAGCTGTTGGTATCGCGCTTATGCACGCTGACGAAGTCTCTTCCCGGGCGCGCGACATTCATTTTTCAAGCCTCGTTTTTGACACTCACACAGATACGCCGCAGCGGCTCCTTTTCGATCGATTTGATTTAGCGAAACGCGATGCCGAGGGCTGCGTCGATATTCCCCGGCTGCGCGAAGGCGGTGTGAGGGCTGTTTTCTTTGCGCTTTGGGTTCCCGTCGAGATTACGGGCGGGGTGGCAACGCAGCGCGCGCGGGACTTGCTCGACGCGGTTGTCGCTCAAATTCAGCTTCACAGCGATGCTTTGGCGCTTTGCACGTCCTGCACAGAAATCCATGTGGCGCGGGCGGCGAATAAAATCGCGATCTGCCTGGGCGTCGAGGGCGGCCATGCCATCGATTCCGATCTTTCGTTGTTGCGCGAATTTCACGCCCGCGGCGTGCGATACATGACGCTGACGCACAACGCGGCCACGGAATGGGCGGACTCCTCGAATGCCGCGCCGCTCCACAATGGCCTGACTGGATTCGGCAGGGAAGTGATCCGCGAAATGAACCGCCTCGGAATGCTGATCGATATTTCCCACGTGTCCGATTCGACGTTTTACGATGTTGTGGAAACCTCCCGAGCGCCTGTGATTGCATCACATTCTTGCTGCCGGGCGATGTGTGATGCCCCCAGGAATCTCGACGACGCGATGATCAAGCGGCTGGCCGCCGGCGGCGGCGTGATTCATATCGCCTTTCACAATTCCTTTCTGAGTCAGGATTATGCCAACGCCTACAGGGCCCTGGCCGCCGAAAGCTCATCCCGCGAGGAGGATCTGAAGCAAAAGTACGGCGGGAATGAGGCGCGGATCTTGATGGAAGGGCAGCGATGGAGCGACGACTCGATTCGCGCCGGGAAGCTTCCGCAAGTCCGCTGGGAAAAAATCGTCGAGCACATCGATCACGCGGTTGCCGTGGCGGGCGCGGATCACGTCGGGATCGGCTCGGATTTCGACGGCGCGTTCATGCCGCAGGGAATGGAAGATGCTTCCAGGCTGCCGCGGATCACGGAAGGGCTCGTCCGCCGCGGGTATGGCGACGCGGATATCCGCAAGATTCTTGGCGAAAATACCCTCCGAGCCATGGCCGGAGCGGATCGGATTGGTAAAGAATTGAGTTATGAGAAATCCTAGTCAGATGATCGGAATCGCGGCATAATATGCGCCGCTGATTTCAAAAGGGAGAATTCCACGATGAGTTGCACGGTAAGAATCGCTGTTCTAGCTTGCGTCGCTTCCGTCTTTTCTTCTGCCGCGTGGGCGCAGACACCGTCCCCGGCGCCGGATAAGAAACCCTCGGTCGAGTCGAAGGCCCCGGCCGCGAAGGCAGCGCCCTTCGATCCCGCGCTGCTACAACCCGCAACGTTGAAGGAGAAGGCGCCTGCGGAGTATGCGGTCAAGTTCGAGACGACGGCGGGAGTCTTCACGATCAAGGTGACGCGAGCGTGGTCGCCGAACGGCGCGGACCGCTTCTACAACCTCGTCCAGCATCATTACTACGATGGCGCGGCGTTCTTCCGCGTCCTGACGGGCTTCATGGCCCAGTTCGGCTTGAGTCCGTACCCCGAAGTCAACCAGGCTTGGGAACATGCCAATATCAAAGATGACCCTCTGGTCCAGAGCAATCACAGAGGGTTCGTGACCTTCGCAACGGCGGGTCCGAATACACGAACAACGCAGATTTTCATCAATTTCGGAAATAACGAAGGCCTGGACCATCAGGGATTCACGCCATTTGGCGTTGTGACCGATGGTATGGACGTCGTGGACAAGCTGTACAGCAGCTACGGAGAAGGCGCTCCGGAAGGTCGCGGACCGAATCAGTCGCTCGTTGGCAATCGCGGGCGCGTGTATCTGGAGAAGTATTTCCCGAAGCTGGACACGATCAGCAGCGCGACGATTGTGCCCGTAGCGGCGTCTGCTCCGGCAAAGCAATAAGTAATACCTAGGTGCGGCCAATCCAGGGGGAAACTGTGATTGCGCCGCGTCATAGGCAGTCCATCTGCATCGTCCAATCGCTCGTTTGAGCGGAGCAAGCCCAAAGCATGGATTCCTTTCCTATTGGAAAGCCGGATATAGCCATCCAGCCCGCTGAGGCCGCGCTTGAATCGCCTCGCGCGGTCAGCTTGGAACGCGGGAAATGGCTCGAAACCGATAAAGCCGTGGCGGTTTCATTTGCCGCGGCGGCTTGCCTGGTCCATTTCTTGTGGAACGGCCGCTACGGGTACTTTCGGGACGAGCTGTACTATGCGGCGTGCGGCCAGCATTTGGCCTGGGGCTATGTCGATCAGGCTCCGCTGATTGCCGTAATTGCCCGAGTGTCGCGCATGTTGTTCGGGGATTCGCTGCGCGGAATTCGCTTTTTTCCTGCCTTGTCCTCCGGCGCAAAAATTCTTCTCACGGCGTGGATCGTTCGCGAACTTGGTGGGCGGCGCTACGCGCAGATTCTTGCGGCCACTGCGATGCTCCTCTGCCCAATTTACCTGACGATGGACAATTTCATGTCCATGAACGCGTTCGAGCCGGTGCTTTGGATGGCTTGCGTCGCAATTTCGCTCGCCATCATCCGGACGCGTGACGAGCGGCTATGGCTGTGGTTCGGGCTGGTGGCGGGAATCGGAATCCTCAACAAGCATTCCACGCTGTTCTTCGGCTTGGCGTTTTTCCTGTCGATCGCCGTGACGCGCCGCCGCGCACTGCTGCGGTCTGGATGGATCTGGCTCGGAGCGCTCATCTCGTTTGTGATTTTTCTTCCAAATCTCCTTTGGGAAATCAACAATCACTGGCCGACGATCGAAATCCTCCGCAACGTCGATCAACTGAAAAATGAGCCCGTAACCTGGCTCCAGTTCATCGGTCAGCAGGCGTTCCTCGTGCACCCCCTCGGCGCGCCGATTTGCGTTGCGGGGTTGTGGTTTTTCCTTCGCAGCCGGCAGGGCGGGGCGTACCGATTTCTCGGCTGGACGTATGTGTTTCTTCTCGCGGAATTCCTCATTTTCCGGGGGCGCATCTATTATCTGGCGCCGATTTATCCCATGCTCTTCGCGGCCGGCGCTGTTGCGATTGAGATGTGGATCGCAAATTCAGGCAGGATTTGGATCAGGTCCGCGATCCTCGTGCCGCTCGTTGTAGGCGGGCTTGTAGCGGCGCCGCTGGCCTTGCCGATCCTTCCGGTCAAAGCGGCCGCCGCGTACGCAAAATTCTGGGATGTGGATCGCGTGAAAGTGGAGAAAGGGTCGAGCGGGAAGCTGCCCCAAATGTATGCCGACATGATCGGCTGGCGGCATCAGTCGCAGGTCGTCTCGGGAGTGTTTCATTCGCTGTCCCCGGAAGATGAGGCACGCGTCGCCATTCTCGCCAAAAACTATGGCCAGGCGGGCGCCATCGATTATTTCGGGCCGTCGCAAGGCCTCCCGCACGCAATCAGCGGCCACAACAACTATTACTTGTGGGGACCGCAGCAATACGCCGGTGAAGTGGTCATCGCCGTGGGAATGTCGATGGACGAGTTGAAGCCGCTGTTTGAGGACATTCGACTGGCGGCAACAATTGAAAACGGATACGCGATTCCGGATGAGAACAATCTTCCGGTTTACATCTGCAGGAAGCCCAAGATGTCGCTCCAGCAGGCCTGGCCAAGCCTGAAGTTTTACGGCTAGGGAGCGCAGACTTCACAAGTCTGCGTTCCCCAAAACCTCAAGCCACTCCCAGAATCGTCACGAGTTCGCGCACGGAAGCGGCCGACTTGTCCAGCGCGGCTTTCTCTTCCGCGGTCAGCTTGATCTCGATAATTTGTTCCACGCCTCGCGCGCCCAGCTTCACCGGAACGCCGACGTACAATCCCCGAATGCCGTATTCGCCTTCGAGGTAAGCCGCGCACGGAAGAATTTTCTTCTTGTCCTTCAGAATCGCTTCAACCATTTCGACAACGGCGGCGGAAGGTGCGTAATACGCCGAACCGGTCTTGAGCAGATTGACGATTTCCGCGCCGCCCTTGCGGGTGCGATCCACGATGGCCGCGATGCGGTCCGCAGGAAGCAGGTCGGGCAGGGGAATGCCGGCGACGGTTGAGTAGCGGGGCAGCGGCACCATGTCATCGCCGTGCCCGCCCAGAACGAAGGAGTTCACGTTTTCGACCGAAACGCCCAGCTCCATGGCCACAAACGCACTCATGCGCGCCGAATCGAGAACTCCCGCCATGCCCATCACGCGATTCTTTGAAAATCCGCTGATCTTGAACGCGGCCTGCACCATCGCGTCGAGCGGGTTCGTGACCATGATCAAAATCGCGTTCGGCGAATACTTTACGATTTGGTCGACGACCGCCTTGATGACATCGTAGTTTGCTTTGAGGAGGTCATCGCGGCTCATACCCGGTTTGCGCGGGAAGCCCGCCGTGACCACGACCACGTCGCTATTGGCCGTCTCCTTGTAATCGCCGGAGGCCGTGCACACGCCCGTGACGCGCGCGTCCGATCCGGTGATCGGCGTGGATTCCACCATGTCGAGGGCCTTGCCCGCGGGCGGGCCATCGAGAATGTCGGTCAGCACAACGTCGGCGAGCTCGAGATCCACGATGCGCTGCGCCGTCGTCGAACCCACAAAGCCGCCGCCCACCACCGTTACTTTTTTACGCATGAATGCGTTCTCCTGTATGGGTGAAGATGAAAATGAGTTGAGGCGGCAGGGCTGCTGCCGCTGTTTTCTTTCGAGATTTACTTTGCAACCGAGAGCGATTGCATATTTTCAATGATGGCGCTGGCAAATTGCGAAGTGCTCAGCTTCGTCGCGCCTTCCATCAGGCGCTCGAGGTCATAGGTGACGCGCTTCTGGCCGACGGTGCGCTCGATGCCCGTTTCGATGAGCTTTCCCACTTCATTCCAGCCCATGAACTCGAACATCATGACGCCGGAGAGCATTACCGAACTCGGGTTGATCACGTCCTTGTCCGCGTACTTGGGCGCGGTGCCGTGCGTGGCTTCGAAGCAGCCGTAGCCGTCGCCGATGTTGGCGCCGGGGGCCATGCCGAGCCCGCCGACCTGCGCGGCGCAAGCATCCGAAATGTAATCGCCGTTTAAATTCGGCGCCGCGATGACCTGATATTCGTCGGCGCGCGTGATGACCTGCTGGAAAATCGAATCGGCGATGCGATCGTTGATCAGGAGCTTCTGTTTCCATTTGCCTTGCCCGTGCGACACGTAGATCTTGTCCAGCACTGATTTGACTTCATCGCACACGGATTTCTTGAATGCTTCGGTCGCCTGCTCGAGTCCGGGTTCCACGAGCGACGCGTTCTGCTCGATCGTAATGTTCGGGTCCTTATCGCGATTGCCGAGGATCCAGGTCTCGCGCTCGGTCACGGTCTGCGCGCGAAATTCCTCGGCCGCCAGTTCGTAGCCCCAGTCGCGGAACGCGCCCTCGGTAAATTTCTGGATGTTGCCCTTGTGCATGATGGTGACGACGCGCTTTTTATTTTCGAGCGCGTACTGAATGGCGCGGCGCATCAGCCGCTTCGTGCCGAACGGCGAAATCGGCTTGATGGCCACCGCGGAATCCGCGCGAATCTGCTTTGGCCCGCCGCCGAGCATGTCCTTGTTCAGAAATTCGAGCAGTTTCTTTACTTCGGGCGTGCCGGATCGCCATTCGATCCCGATATACACATCTTCGGTATTTTCGCGGAAAACAATTACGTCCATCCGCTCGGGATGTTTTACCGGAGAAGACACGCCCTGGAAATACCGCACCGGCCGCACGCAGGCATACAGGTCGAGGATCTGCCGCAACGCCACGTTCAGCGAACGAATTCCGCCGCCTACGGGGGTTGTCAGGGGGCCCTTGATAGAAATCCGGAAGTCGCGCACCGCTTCGACCGTTTCATCCGGCAGCCATTGCTTGAATTCATTGAACGCCTTTTCCCCTGCGAACACCTCGAACCAGGCGATCTTCCGCTTTCCACCGTACACAATCTCGACGGCCGCGTCGAACACGCGCTGCGACGCCTTCCAAATGTCTCGCCCGGTCCCGTCGCCCTCAATGAATGGAATGATGGGCCGGTCGGGTATGCTGAATTTACCGCCGACATATTGAATGGGCTGTCCGTCGGACGGAATAGGCCTGCCGTTATATGAGTTCTTCATAGATCAGTTCCTCTGTGGATTGTAAAAACGTTGACGCGAATGGGGAAGAATAACACACCCGGTCTTTCGGGGACACCTTATAGGAATGAATTTGCAAGAATTCAGCTAGGGTCAAGGCTTGCGACTTAGAAGGGGATGTCTTCGTCGCTCACTTCGGGACCGGAGGGTTCGTGCTCTGTCGGACCGGCGCCTTCGGCGTCGTAATCGGCCGCGCCGGCAGCCGCGCTGCGCGCCGCGCCGCCGCCCATCGAATCCGCGCGCGATCCAAGCATGCGGAAGTTGGTGCAGACAATCTCGAAGCTGGTCCGCTTTTGATTTTCCTTGTCGGTCCACTCGCGGGATTGAATTCGCCCTTCCAGATAGATTTGGGAGCCCTTTTTCAAATACTGCTGGGCGATTTCGGCCTGTTTTGCCCAGACGACAATCTTGTGCCACTCGGTGCGCTTCTGCCGCTCGCCGCTGCGGTCCTTGAAGGATTCATCGGTTGCGAGCGAAAAATTGCACACGGCTTGGCCGGAGCCGGTATAGCGAGTCTCGGGGTCGCGGCCGAGGCGACCAACTAAAATCACTTTGTTAACGGACATTAATCTTCTCCAATTAAGTGAGGAAGATAGCACGCCCACCACCGGCGTGCAAATTCTACTCTCTGTGACCTCTGTGGTCCCGGTTTTCGGGGTGAAAGCTAACACAGAGCACACCGAGAGAACCCGGAGGTCACAGATAATCCCGAGATATTGAGAGGGAGACTTGAACGGAAAGGTCTATCACGAATTACGGCTGACGGGACACGAAATCCACACACGCCGGCGCTCGGCGCAAGGGAGCGATGTCTCACCCCACCGTCGCGCCCATCTCCTTCAGCTTAGCCGCAGCGCGCTTGGCTTCATCCGTGCCGGGATAGAGGCGCACGACCGCGCGCAGCTCTCGTACTGCGGAAGCCTTCTGCCCCAGCTCGGCTAGGCAAAATCCCTTTCGCATCCGGGCCGAAGCCGTCTTGAAGCTCTTCGGATAGTCTTCGATCACTTTGTTGTAGGCGTCAAGCGCCTGTTGAAACTGACTTTGGTTGTACGCGACTTCGCCCAAATAGAATTGCGCGTTGGACGCCAAGTCTGTATCGCCGTAAAACCTCAGATAATCCTGAAACTCCTGCGTCGCGAGATCGTAGTGTTTGCCGTTGATGTCCCGCAAACCGTTCGAATACAACACATCCGCGGACGCAGGAGGAACAGCAGTAGACGGGGCTGGCCCTCCCGCGATCGTTGGCGTTGGTCCGCCCGGTGCGCTCATTGTCGAGGGTGAAGGTGCCGCCGCTCCACCAGCCGGCGGGGGCGCGGCGAGCTTGGAATCCACGTTTTGCAACGTGTTCTGAATGTCGGTGAGTTTTTGATCGAGTTTGCCAACCCGAGCTTGCAGGTCGGCGACGTTATCGGAAAGGCCTTGTACCTGCGTTCCCATGGTATCGAGGCGCGCGCCGGACGCCGCGGAGAAATCCTGCGTGGTTTTTTGTACGGCGGACATCGAGGCGCTGAGCTTATTCACCGAGTCGAGCGACTGCTCGATCAGGGTGCGCTGCACGGCGGCGTTCTGCGTGATCTCCGTCTGCATGTTCTGCTGGCCCTGCAGCAACTGGCTCACGCCGGTCTGGAGTTCAATGATCTCCCTCGCCACGGCGCCTGCCGGCGCAGGGCCAAACAGAGTTCCGCCGAGGGCTCCGGCCAGCATCGCGGCGCCGAAAAACAGTACCCATCGAATTCGCAACGTGTTCCTCCTCCGAGGGGGACTCCTCGGCCACCCTGGATAGTTCTCCGGGGCTTCCGGGTCCGAGCGACCGGCCGGAAAGCCCCGGAGGTTGATCCCAATTACTTTGCCATTATGATATGCGCCCTGCGGTTCTGCTGCCAGCAGTCTTCCGTGGAAGCAGTGCAGAACGGGCGCTCTTTTCCGTAGCTGACGGTCTCCATCCGGTCCGCGGAGATTCCGAGCGAAGTCAGGAACTGCTTCGCCGCGGCGGACCGGCGGTCACCGAGCGCCAGGTTGTACTCCGTGGAGCCGCGTTCGTCGCAATGGCCTTCAACCACGACCTTGATTTGGGGGTAGGCGCGCAGGAACGCCGCAGTGGCCGTGAGGGCGTCGCGAGCGTCGGCGCGCACATCCGCTTTGTCGTAATCGAAGTAAGCGTCCTTCACGTTCCTGTCGAAGAGCTCCTGTATCGTCGGCTCCGCGGCCTTCGGCGGAGGCGGTGGAGGAACGTTGACGGTGATATGCACGCTGGCGTCGGCCGATCCGCCCGGGCCCGTGGCTGTCAACGTATAGGTTATGGAATCCGAAGGAGTCACGCGCTGCGATCCTTCCGCCGACACGTTACCGACTCCCGGCGAGAGGCTCAGCGTGGTCGCATTCGTCGAGGACCAAGTCAACGTGACCGAGTCGCCCCGCTGAATGACGTTCGGAGAAGCCTGCAGATTCGCCGTCGGTTTCGCCGGTGGCGGCGCTACAGGAGGTGGGGGTGGGGGTGGCGCCGCGGGCGCAGGCTTCTTGCAAGCCGCGCTCAGAGCGAGGATCGCTAGCAACGAACCGAACAAGATCTTGGAATGCGTTCGTTTCCGCATCTTTCTTCTTCTTCCTCCTTTGACAATTTACGTGAGCTTCCGTCTTCCGTGCAATTGCGATCTGGAACCGTTATCCGACATTTAGCGTTTCAATTACCCGTCTTGGCAAAATAAAAATTACATTTATTTCGGCGACCAGTTGGGCGATTCGTTTTGCCCCTGTGTGGTGAGCTGGCGCGCTTCGGTTCCGTCCGCAAGCATCGACCATATCTGCCGCGTTCCCGTCCGGGTGGACTCAAAAATGAGGTGCCGCCCGTCGGGCGCCCAACTCGGCCGCTCGTTGCGGCCGACGTCTCGGGTCAGCTCAACCAGTTGGCGCGTGACGAGCTCCATGATGTAAATGTCGTAGTTTCCGTTCGGGCGCCGCCAGCTGAACGCCAGCAGCTGCCCGTTGGGGGACCATGCCGGATCGATGACGTAGCCCATGTCGGGCAGATCCACTTTGTTTTGGTTCGTTCCATCCGAATTCATCGTGAATAGCTGGGGAATGCCGCCGCGGTCGCTGACGAACGCGACTTGCTGTCCGGTCTTTGGATTCCACGAGGGGGAAGTGTTCGCTCCATTGGAAAACGTCAGGCGCTTTGGCCGCGAGCCGGACGCGTCCGTGATGAACAGCTCGGGACTTCCGAGCATGCTGGACATGAACATGAGCTGCGATCCGTCCGGCGACCAGGACGGAGACGAATTCGTTCCACGGAAGCGCGGAAACGAAACCAGGTGGCTGGTAAGCGTCGAGTAGATGCAGATTTGCGGCGTTGCAACGCTGCTGCTGCCGGGCTGCGCGTAGCACGTAAACGCAATGCGGGAAGCATCGGGCGACCATCGCGGGGTCAGCGAGATCGTGTGCAGTTGCGTGAGCTCGTGCTGATTTTGCCCGTCGTAATCCATCGCCCAGATTTCCTTGTTGCCGCTGCGATTGCTGACAAACGCGATTTGAGTGCTCGCGATTCCGGGCAAGCCGCCCGAGAGCTTGCCGATAATTTCATCGGCAAATTGGTGCGCGAAAATGCGGACTTGCGGTTCGGTGGCGTCTCCGCGGTAGACCTTTCCAATGACGGGCGGCAGGGAGGCGTCGCGTACGTCATTCAGCCACGCCTGAATTTCCACGCCCGATCCGGTCACCGAGAAGTTTCCGAACGCGAGAAGCTGCGCCGATGCCGGCGCGCCGGACCACGCCTTGTAGTCGACGTCGCCCGGTGTTCCGGGCGCCTGCAGCGGGTTGTAGCTCTTGCTGACCAGGTCGAGGATGCCGCTGTAATCGAGATCCGCCCGAACGACGTCACTGAAAAGAGTAGCCAGTGGCTGAGACGGCGTGTCCTTGGCGGCGAAATCAGCCACGGCGACGCGGGCTTTTGAAACACCGAGGCCTGTGCCGGTTTTGAACCAGTCCTGTGCGGACGCGGTCGCCGCGCAGGTGAGGAAAACGAATCCACAGATGAACACAGATACACACTGATGAAAAGCTTTAAGCGATCTTGCTCGACGTTTACAAATACAAAGAGGATGAATGATGCGCCTTCTTTCCTGGCCTTCCGGTGAGTTGCTGATCATTCCACAATCCCCATTCATTTAGCGCCGAAAATCAAAATAGAAAGTTACCGTTACGCTGCTCCCCGGATAGCTCGACGGCAGCGGAGATAATGGATTCGAGCTCTGGATGGCTCGCAACATCGAATTGTCCACTGCGCGGTTGCTGCTGCTCTGTGTCATCTGAACGTTGGCCACCGTTCCATCTCTCATGATTTGGAACGTAAATTCAGCGCGCGGCGCCCAGCGCACCGATGCGTCCACAGTCGATTGGAGCCAATTGCTGCTGATTCGGTTTCGCACCGCATCCACGTAAGAAGGAAATCGGCCGGCGAAGTCGCCGCCTCCCGGCCCGCTAAATCCCATGCCGCCCTGCGACGGGCCACTCATCGCGAACGACGAATAGGGAAGCGCCGGGGAGCCTCCTTGCCCGTAAGGGACAGCGTTAGTCGGAGGCGGCGTTTTGTCTTCAAATACCTTAGATGGGTGAGACAGAATGTGGGGCACTTTTTCTTTTTTGAATTCCGGAATTTTCTGTACGTCGGGCTCGATCGGCTGGGGCTTTGGCGGCGGTTCCGACTTGTAGAGCCCCTTGCTCGTGTCCACCACCTGGCTCTGCGTGACGGCGTCGGGTCGGGGAAGTGTGACCCCAGGGACCCTCGCGACGAGGCCGACGGAAACGGCGCCGTCGCCACCCGCGCTGCCCCACATCTCGCCGCGATGCGAGTAGATCGTGGAAACAGTGAGCGAGCCGAAAAGCGCCGCGTGAAACGCAACGGACCAGAAGAGCGGCTTCTTCAAGCTCGCGGCGCCGGGATGATGAGGGGCGTAAGACATAAACTCAGTGCGGAGTGTCCTCGAGCGGCTCCGTTACGACGCTGATATTTTGGATGCCGGCCTGGCGCATTGTGTCTACTACGAGAGCAAACGCGCCGAAGGGAACGGTCTTGTCACAGCGCAGGTAGACCGCGTCTCCCTGCGGATTGTGCATCTGGGCGTGAACTTTGTCACCGAGTTCATGGATATTGACCGCGTCGTCGCCAATATAGATCCGCTGCGCTCGGTCAATTGATACCACAACGCGCGACTCGGAAATTTCCTTCACGGTTTTCGTTTTCGGGACGTCCACCTCGATTCCGGATTGCAGGATGGGCGCGGTGATCATGAAAATCACCAGTAGCACCAGCATGACGTCCACGAAAGGGACGATGTTGATCTCTGACAGGGAAGTTCCGGTTTGGCGCGCCAGTTGGGGCATGGTTGACTACGACCGCGAAGAAGAACTCTTTAACACAGAAGGCACAGAGAAAACCGGAGAAAGCTCTCTCGTGCTTTTCTCTGTGGCCTCTGTGTTAAAGATTTTGCCTCACCTCAATGCTGATTCTGACCCGAATACATTTTTTCGACTACCGCCGTTACCTCCAGCGCGAAACTGTCCATTCGTGCGCTCAGGTCCCGAATATCGTGCAAGAAATGGTTGTAAGCAATTACGGCGGGCACGGCTGTGAAAAGTCCCGCCGCCGTCGTGATGAGCGCCTCGGCGATGCCGGGCGCCACCGCGCGAAGGCTCGCCGCGCCCGCGGTTCCCAGGCCCGTGAACGCGTCCATGACCCCCCACACCGTTCCAAATAGTCCGATGAACGGCGTCACCGAACCCGTCGTCGCCAGCCACGGCATGTAACTTTCCACCTTGCGAACTTCCTCACCCGCGGCCAGTTGCATGCTCACCGTCACGGCGTTGAGGCTCGTGATTTTGCCATGCGGATTTCCGGACCGAACCTGGCTTTCGATCTCGCGGAATCCGGCGCTATAGACGGATTCCAGCGGCGAGCCTCCGCTCCCCATTTGCCGCGGATCGGGAAGGGTCCGGTTGGCGCGAAAGATGCGAAGAAACAGGGACGTCTGACGATTGATTCTTGAAAACATCGCCAGCTTTTGAAAGATAAGTGCCCAGGAAAAAAGGGAAAAAAACAGAAGCATGCCGAGGACGACGCGAGCCACCCATCCCGTTTGCTGAATCAGCGTGTCCAACTGGCCGGCGTACAACAAAAACGCGAATAGACGAATAACTCCCCCTCATGAAGCCGGTCGATGACCCCACGGGCAAGCTAGCACACGCCCAAAACACGGTCAAACGATTACAGGCGCGAAAGTGCTTGATTGTGCCTGGTTAGTATAACGCATCGTATTACGATATAAGTGTTCGTGAAAGGCCTTAACACAGAGCACAAGAGAAGCGGAGAAGCCTCCCTCGTGTTGTTCTCTGTGCCCTCTGTGTTAAAGGTCTTGGCTCCAGCCGCTCGCCGGTTGCCCATCCCGCCGAAATGAGTGTGATATGATTTGACCAAGCTGATGACGCAGCGCTTCGACGTCCGTCTCGATTCACTGGCCGCCGCAACCGGCGAATCGGCGCAGCCCGCGAGCTTGCCGCCCGTCGCTCCCGGCGAAAATACCTTTTACATCGAGACCTTCGGTTGCCAGATGAACGCCCACGATTCCGAGAAAGTCATGGGCGTCCTCCTCGGCCGCGGATACCAGCAAGTCGAGACGATCGACGCGGCAAGGCTGGTCCTCTACAACACCTGCAGCATTCGCGAAAAGGCCGCGCAGAAAGTTTTCTCCCGCCTCGGTGCGTTTCGCAAAGATTCAGGCCCCGAGAAAATTATCGGCGTGCTGGGCTGCGTGGCGCAACAGGAGGGCGAGGATATTTTCGAGCGCTCGCCGTGGGTCCGCCTCGTGTGCGGCTCGGCGAGCTATAGCAAGCTCCCGGATTTGATCCAAGAAGTCGAAGCGGGGAATCGCCGCGTCATGGGCCTCGATACCGATACCGACGCGACGTTTGAAACGGAAATCACTCGCCGCGACAATCCTTTTCGCGCGTACCTGACGATCATTGAAGGCTGCGACAAGGCGTGCTCGTACTGCGTTGTGCCGTTCACTCGCGGACCCGAACGCAGCCGCGCGAGCGCGTCGGTTCTTCAGGAAGCGCGTCGGCTCGCCGATAGCGGGTACTCCGAGATTCAACTCCTCGGCCAGACCGTGAATTCCTACAAAGACCCGTCGCCGCGCCACAGGACATTTGCGGAGCTGCTCGTGGAGGTAGCGTCCGTTCCGGGCATTCGCCGCGTGCGTTTCACCACCTCGCATCCCCGCGATTTTGGCCGCGACATCGTCGAAGCCATCGAGTCCGTACCCGAGATTTGCGAACACGTTCACTTGCCCGTGCAGTCCGGTTCGACGCGCATCCTGCGCGAAATGCTACGCACGTACACACGCGAGGAGTATCTCGAGAAAATTGCCATGATTCGCGAGGCGCGACGCCCGATCAGTATCACGTCAGACATCATCGCCGGCTTTCCCGGCGAAACCGAAAAGGACGTGGACGACACGCTCTCGCTGCTCGACGCCGCGCAATACGACGGAGTGTTCGCGTTCCGGTATTCTCCGCGGCCCAACACCGCCGCGCGGCTCATGCCGGACGCCGTTCCCGAGGAAGAAAAGGGAAGGCGGCTCGCTCGCGTGATGGATCATCAGCGCGAAATTCAACTCGCGCGAAACGAAACTTTGGTTGGCAAAACGTTTGAAGTCCTGGTAGACGGCGGGTCGCGCCGCCCGGGTCAGTGGTCGGGTCGCTGTTCGAGCAACCGCGTTTTAAATTTCACTTCGCCGCACAACGAGCTTCTGGGAAAATACGTGCAGGTTAGAGTGGATCGCGCCGGTCCGAACAGCCTTGTCGGCGAGCACGTCGAACAACAATAGAAGTCCGGGGAGGTTTCCATGGAAGTTGAAATGAAGATCCGCGGACTCATGATGGACCCTGTCACCAACATGCCCATCGTTGTGCTCAAGGACGCGGGCGGCACAGCCGTCCTGCCGATCTGGGTCGGAATCTACGAAGCCAACGCCATCGCCCTCGAAATCGAAAAAGTCCAGACCCCGCGTCCGATGACGCACGACCTTCTGCGCAACGTATTCCTCGGACTCGACGTGCGCGTGCAAAAAGTGGTCGTGAACGATTTGAAGGACGACACGTTCTACGCGCTGATCTGGGTGGAGCGCAACGGCGAAATCATGTCCATCGATTCGCGTCCGAGCGACGCCCTGGCGCTCGCGCTGCGCGTCGATTGCCCCATCTTCGTCGAGGACGAAGTCCTGAAAAGCTCGAAAATTTCCAACGCCATCTCCGAAAAATCCACCAGCGAAGAACTCCGCAAATGGCTCGAGGGCCTTTCCGACGAGGACCTTGGGCGATACAAGATGTAAGGACTAGCCTCCCGCCAACGCTTTTGCGGCCTGTTGGAGAAATGTATCCACCGCGTCGCTGAACGGCTTTCGAAAACTCGCCGTCCAGTTGACCCGATCCTGATAGAGTTTTTTCAGACTTTGTCTCAAGCCCGGGTCCCCTCCCGTGAATTGCTCTACCAGCGCTTGCCGGCGCTGGGCCAATTCGCGGCCCGTCTTGCCCTCCGGAGTTTCGCCTCGCGCAAGCGCCTCCTCGGTATCGCGGGCCAGTTCGGCCCAGGCGCGATCCGACTCCGCTTTGATCTCGGGCGACAATCGCTTGCGAAGATCCTCCAGTTGTTCCTGCGAGAAGTATTTTTTCATCCAGTCTTTTCGCGTCTGCACTTGGATCACCTCGATGATTTTCCGGAACGGCTCCCAATCGTTTTTCCGCCCCGAAGCAACCGCCTGTTCGGCGAATTCGATGGCCCGCACGGCGCGATCAATATGATCCCGCTTCTCCCGTAGGATCTGGCTTTGCTGTCGGAGCGCCGCAGCGGGATCGGAGCTTTTCCGATCGAGGAGGTCCCGGATTTGGGATAGAGGGAAGCCGATGAACTTCAGAGCCACGACTTGCTCGAGACGCCCGAAGTCGCGGTCGGTGTACAGCCGGTAACCCGCAGCGGTGCGCCCGCTCGGCTTCAGCAGTCCGAGGCGATCGTAGTGGTGCAGGGCGCGAACGGTAACTCCGGCGCGCTTCGCAAACTCGTGCGGCTGATAGGTTCGGTTCACAATACTGCCCTCATCGAGGTTTTACGGCCTGACGCAACGTAAGGGTCAAGAAGATTCTAAAGGCGAACAAAGAAAAAAGGGGGAGATCTGGAAGCCGCCCTACTTCGCGGAAAGATAGTTGAAGCGCGCCAGGCGATTCTCCACCGTCAACGTGTTCACGCAACCGAGAAACTGCTGAAGACCGTCAAAATTTGCCTCGCCTTCGATTTTCACCAGCGCGGCCTTTCGCCGTGCGCGGGCGTCACGCCAACGTTGGGAAATATCCGCAGCATGCTGGGTCGTATCCTGGGCGAGTCTGAGCGTGAGACCCGCCTCGTGAATGAGCCGCTCGTTTTCGCCGCACGGAACGAAAATGTAGTAACCAATCGAGCTGCGCGCCGCGATTTCCTCGTTCGATAGCGGGCCCTTCACCACGAGCGCGTCGCTGAAAAACAGCCGAGCGCCGGGCGTCAGTACGCGCCGGCATTCGCGCAGCAGCCTCAGTCGGCCCGGGACGTGGCAAAACGCGTCGTTGGAATAGATCGCATCGAAGGTCTGGTCCGGGAAGGGAAGGGGTGTGGCGGCGTTGTGCTCCATGAATTGCGCGAGGCCGCCAAGATTCCGCGCGCGAGCCAGATGCTCCGCGGCGCGAATGCCGGACGCGTTCACGTCAATTCCGGTAACGCGGCAGCCGATCGTCGCGGCAAAATGCGCCGCGCAGCCTCCAGCGCCACATCCGATTTCCAGCACGTTTGCCGACGCGTCGATTTCCAGCAGGCGCGGAATCTCCGCCAACTCCTGGCCGCTCACCCAGCTCGTCTGGCCGAGGTTGTATCCATAGGTTTCCCGGCGTATATCCGAATAAACTTCGATCTCGGCATTTCCGTAGGAAGTGTTGTAGAGGTCCACTTTGCCGGGCATGAAATTCGGACGCCTCAAGCTTTCGGAAACAGCATGTTCCCCCTGAGTTTCCCATGGTTTTGATCCCTCGCGAAGAAATACGGACACGGGAAACGAACGAAGGCCGAAGGCTCGGCCTCCCTAAACCGCTATCGAAAGTACAGCCGTGGTACACTCCTCGACTGGCCGGGCCAAAATTCGATCCGGCTGTGCTCGTACGCCGCGGCCATCGAAGGTGCGCATGATTTCCAAAAACAGACTCCCTAGTACTTTATTCATTCGCGGGGCAGTTTGCGCGCTCATCGCTTTTTCCTTATCCGCGGTTCAGGCGCAAAACTCGTCCACCACTGCGCCAAAAACAGCCATCCACGGCATCGTCCTGGCCAACATGGACCTGACCGTTAAGCCCGGCGACGATTTCTATCAATATACGAATGGCGGCTGGCTCGCGCGCACCGAAATTCCAGTCGACCGTGCCGCGTACACCATCTACAGCAGTCTTGCTGACTTGAGCGACCAGCGAACGCGCGCCGTCATTGAAGAGGCAGCGAAGGCGGACGCGCCCGCCGGCACGATTACCGGGAAGATCGGCGCACTCTACAGTTCGTTCATGGACGAAGCCGGAATCGAAGCCCGGGGCATCGCGCCGCTACGCCCGAAACTCGATTCCATCGCTGCCATTCACGACAAGCCCGAACTAGCCCGTGCGCTCGGCGAAACCTTGCGCGCCGACGTCGACGCGCTCAACAACACCAATTTTCATACGCCCAATCTTTTCGGCCTGTGGGTCGCGCCCGGTTTTGCCGACTCCGATCACTACGCGCCCTATCTGCTCCAGGGCGGGCTGCAGTTGCCCGATCGCGAATACTACCTGGCCGATAGCGAACATATGCGCGACGTTCGCACGAAATATCTCACCCACATTGCCAGCCTGCTGAAGCTCGCGGGCTTCACGGACACGGACGCGCGAGCGAAGGGTATTTTCGATTTAGAGCACGCCATCGCGGAAAAACACCGCAGCCTGGCCGAGAGCGAAGACATTGGCAAAGCCAACAACACTTGGACGCAGCCCGATTTCGCCGCGAAAGCCCCAGGCCTGGACTGGGCCGAGTATTTCCGCGCCGCCGGCCTCGGCAAACAAACGAGTTTCATCGTATGGCAGCCCGAAGCCTTCACCGCCGAATCCGCGCTGGTTGCTTCTACGCCGCTCGACTCGTGGAAGGACTGGCTCGCGTACCACTTGATCGAAGCCTATGCCGCGGAGCTGCCCAAGGCGTTCGATGATGAGCGGTTCGCATTCTTCGGCACAGCACTCACGGGAACGCCGCAACAGCGTCCGCGCTGGCAGCGCGGCGTCGCGCTCGTCAACAGCAATCTCGGCGACGCCGTCGGCCAAATTTACGCGCAGCGGTATTTCCCGCCAGAGGCAAAAGCCGAGGTGCAGG